>ERZ772883.2077-NODE-2077-length-13324-cov-3.109805_pt1 | contig 13324 bp, 16 predicted proteins | sample MGYA00580575_ERZ772883 | MGnify/ENA primary metagenome ERZ772883 (study PRJEB29015, sample SAMEA2737666) | human gut metagenome | biome: human gut; feature: human-associated habitat; material: faeces | place: China | collected 2012 ...
GACCACACGTCGCTGTCCTCGTAGCCGGTATCCACGATCATGTACGGATAGGTGTGCCGCAGCACCCAGCCGATGGCGTGCATGGTGCGGCTGCCGTAAATATCGCCGGAATACCCCGGCTTGACCGCGTACCCGTCCAGATCGACAACCTCAAACGGGCCGCTGGCGTTGTTCTTCGTGCCGGGGCTGTTCATGGTGTGTTCCAGACAATAGACCGTCTGCCCCTCCAGATAATGCGGCGTGGCGTAGATCGTGCCGTAGCCGTCGAGCTTGGCAATCTGCTTGTATTCGCTGTCGTGTCCGGAACTGCCGTAGAGATTCTGCTGACCGGGATAGAACGTCTGCACGCCCGCGTTATAGTCCCGCAGGTTGAAATCCGAGGCCGCATAGAGCGCAGCCGGCGGATATGGAAAGGCGTAATCCGTCACGTCATAATCCGCCGCGTCGGACAGCTGAGTTTCCTCCGCCAGCACCCAGACCGTCGCCGTGTCCGTCCACGCCATCTCTCCGTTCGGTTCTTCCGCGCCATACAGATAGCGCACCAGCAGCCATGTTCGCCCCATGCCGTCCTGCCGGACTTCTTCCACCCGGACGTTTGCGGTGCGGACAAAACTGCCGTCGTACAACTCGCCGTCTGCCTCGTCCGCCGTTTCATCCACATCCGAAAACACGCGCGTATTTTCCGTGACGAGAACGAACATGCCCGCCTGATGTGCTGCTTCAGGTTCGGGCGTTGGCAGGGGGTCTTCCATAACCTGCGGGGTCGGCTCTGCCGTGCCCTCCGACGTTTCGATTTCCGACGGCAGTTCCGTCGGTTCGCTTGGAAGCTCCGGCTCGCCTGTTGCTTCCGGTGATTCAGTCGGCGGTTCCGGCTCGGCTGTTTCTTCCGGCTCGTTCGGAAGCTCTGCTTCCGCGCCTGTTGCTTGAGCAAACTCCGTTTCTTCCGCCCATATCGACGTAGGCAAAGCCGCCGTCAGCATCGTCAGCGACAGCAGCAAAGACAAAAGACGTTTGATTTTTTGTTTCATAAGTTTCTCCTGCTTTTTTCAAGTACAGCCACGACTGCAAGCCGTCCCGCTTTGCCGCCATAGCTTCGGTCACATGTTATCAGCGTGAGAATGGAATCCTCCGCGCCGACCGTCACGCCCGTGTCGTACAGTGCGTTCCGCCGGGCGTATCGGATAAATTCCAGAAATGCCGCGTCGCTTTCAAAATCCGCCTGTGAAGCGTCCCACTCGCCGCTGCGAAAATTCAGCACGGCGAAAATGCGGTATGATCCACTTTCATACAGCGTATCGAGCAGCACGGTTTCGTGTCCGGCATAGTAATCCGCGTCCTTGTACCGCATGAGCGACGTGAACATCTTCTCGCCGGTGGATTTGAGATGATGCCCGTAAATGGCGATATTGCGGCTGGGGATGCTGTAATCCGTTTTCATCAGCGAAAACAGCGTTCCCGCCGCGCCCTGCTTCCCTGTGAACGTGTGATGCAGGTAATACTCGGCGTCGTCCGTCCAGACGACGGGATAATCCACGTTCGTGCCGGGAATCCTGATCCACGCGATGAAATCGTCGTTCTGTGCCAGACACGCCGCAAGGTCTGCGCCTGTCCCGATGTCGATTTCAGGCGGGGATTCATCTGGTTTGGGCAGTTCAAGCGGAACTTGCGTTGTGCTTGGGAAACCCACCGCATCGAACATTTGGCGCAGAGTGCTTCTGTTTTCCGGCGCGTCCGTTGCCTACGCCGGTTCCTCGCTTTTGAGCTGAACGCGCAGGTCGTCATATTCTGCCGCGCTCCGATTCATTTCCATGTTCTGCCCGATGAGCGGGCAGAGCAGCATTGCTGCGCCCGTCACAGCCATTGCCGCCGCAAGAAAATCCGAGGGCGAATCCGCATGTTTTTGCTTCATGATGTTCCTCCTTTCTCACAGGCAGTACAGCTTCCTGCCCTGTATGGCGTAGACCAGAATCGGGGTACAGTCCGGCGTAAACAGGTAACACCTGCCGGATTCAATCTGCGTCAACGCGCAGAGCTGGCAGGCTTTTCCGTCCACCGGCGGCACGGCGAAGAACAGCACCCGTCTGGGAAACCAGCCGCCGCTGATCTCGCACGTCCGCTGCTCGGCTTCCTGCTCCAGCTGCATCACCCGAAGCGCGGTTTCCGTCCGCTTTTCGGGCAAAAGAAAACCTGCTTGCGTATCCTGCCGCAGCAGGTTCTCAAGCAGGTCGTCTTTGCTCATGCAGCCGGGAAATCGGTCAATGGGTTCGAGTTCACAGGCGAATTGAAAATAGTTTTTCATGGACACCACTCCCTTCTAAAGCTCATCGAGCCAGTTTTCATAATCTTCCTCCCGCTTTCGCCGGTCGTATCGCACCTGAGCGTCGTAGTAATTGCCCATCGTCGCGGGCGCGTTGAACAGCGTGGTCAGCAGATATTTCTTGATGTTGCGGACGCGGCTTGCGTTCTGCTCAAGGCATCCGAAGATGTACTCGATGTGCATACTGTTGATCTTGCGCATCCGCTCTCTGACCAGTTCGGCGGGATACTCCGCCCCGGAAATCGTGATCGTTTTCCTGCCGGTGCAGAGGATTTCCACCATCAGCTCGACGATCTCATCCATCCGATCCCGGTTATACGGCGTGACAAGACAGTCATACCCGATCTGCGACCGCACGCTGTCCCGAATCGCCGCAACATCTTCCTGCCTTTCCCTGAGATGGATTGATGGATAAGGATTTTCTCCCTGAGTATTTGGTGGATATGTTTTTTCTGAATTCGTGTTTGATCTATTCGTATTTAATTGTGCGGGATTTTCCTGTTCAGGTTTTTCCTGCTTCGGATTCTCCTGCACAGGCTTTTCCTGAACCGGATTCTCCAGTCTTGGATTTTCCCGTTTTGGTTTTTCCAGCTTAGGTGCGTCCTGCGCAAGCTGGCTGTTCATGTGGCAGTCCTCGTAGATCAGGTACTCCGTCCCGCTCAGCCGTCCGCGCTCGTCCCGTTTTCGATTTCGGATCACATAGCCCGAACGCTCCAACTCCTTGACGGCTTCGCTGATCGCGTCCACGCCCTCCCTGCTGATTGCCGCCAGTCCTTTAAGCGTATAATCCCAGTTGTCCGGCAAAGAAAGCATCACCGACATCAGCCCTTTTGCTTTGAGTGTCAGGCGTTTATCCTTCAAATGCTGATTGGACATCATCGTGTAGTTTTTGGTTTTGACAACTCGAAAGACTACGGTCATTGCGTTTCACCTCCCTTCGCATTTTGTATTTTCCATGATTTCAAAATTTTCCCCATGATTTTCTCTTGATTTCCGTCTTCATCTCGGCTAAAATATATTTATATTTGATATTAGCCGACGGAGGTGCTTTGCATGCCTTATATCAAGCGGAACTTAGAGAAAATCGTTCAAGAAGTGACACTGGAATATCCCGTCATGCTTCTCACAGGACCCCGCCAAGTCGGTAAAACCACCATGCTGATGAAACTGATGGAAGGTTCCGAGCGCAGCTATGTAACGCTTGACAACTTGAGTGAAAGAGCCTTAGCAAAAAGCGATCCCGAACTTTTTTTGCAGCTCCACAAACCACCCATCTTGATTGATGAAGTTCAATATGCGCCTGAATTATTCACATACATCAAAATCTATGTCGATCAACATCACACACCCGGTTCTTTCTGGCTAACCAGTTCACATATCTTCAAGTCGTTGCAGGGCATTCATGTGTCCCTCGCAGGACGTGTTGCAGTCTTGTCTATGACCAGCTTAACGCAAGCGGAAAGCTGCGGCGAATCCGTCACTCCCTTCACTGTTGATCTTGAAAGTCTGACTGAGCGTGCAAAGCACCGGCAAGCCGCCGATGCGCATGCCCTATTTGAGCGTATCTTCAAAGGTTCCATGCCTGCGCTGCCCAGTGGTTCTGTCAGTAACAGCCAGATTTTTTACAGCAGTTACATCAGCACATACATTGAACGCGATGTTAAAGATCTTTCTGATTCCATCGATTCTTTGAAATTTCTTCGCTTTATCACCTCTGTTGCGGCTCGTTGCAGTCAGATGTTAAATGTCGCCGATATCGCGCAAGATGCCGACATCAACCAACAGCAAGCCAAAAACTGGCTCGGCATTTTGGAAACGCTCGGCTTGATCTTTTATCTTCATCCTTACTCGAACAATCTGCTCAAACGTCTTGTAAAAACGCCTAAACTCTATTTTTACGACACCGGGTTGGTTTGCTATCTAACAAAATGGAGTAATGCCGAAACGCTCGAAGCTGGTGCTATGAACGGCGCAATTCTGGAAAATTACGTTGTTTCTGAAATTGCAAAAACCTATTTGAATAGTGGAAAAGAGCCTTTCATGTACTATTACCGGGATAAAGATGCCAAGGAAATTGATATCGTACTGGAGCATGACGGTATCCTAAATCCTCTTGAAATCAAAAAAACTGCCAATCCCGGCAGCGAACTGACAAAAGTGTTTTCTCTGCTCGATAAGGCTTCCACTCCTCGCGGAAAAGGGGCTATCCTTTGCATGAAGCCCGCTCTTGGTGCCATCGATAAAGAAAACTATATTATTCCAATTTGGATGATCTAAGGTTTATTTACCTTCATAGAAACGTAAAACTGCCCGCTTTTTTCGGCGAGCAGTTTTTCATATTCACTTAATTATCATTATATTTCACGACTTGATCGTTCTGCTCAATTCTTCAACTTCCTGCTTTGTCAGCATCGTTAGATCAACAACCTGCTCCATGGGGTAGTTTTTTTCAAGCATACGACGAGCAATAGCGAGTGTCTTCTGCATTTCGCCGCGCTTCTCGCCACGTTCTTCGCCGCGCTTCTCGCCCAGCATGATTCCTTCATCAACCATTTGCCGAATTGCTTCACACATACTCGTATTTTCACCTTCAATGCACTTGAGCATATCCTTTACTGTTTGATTGTTTTGCTCAATTCTTTGACTTCCTGCTTTGTCAGCTTAGTTACACTAATCACCTGTTCTTCAGGCATTTTCAGTTCGAGCAAACGACGAGCAATAGTCATTTTTTCATTCAGACTTCCTTGTTTTTGTCCCATAGAAATTCCTTCATCAACCATTTGTCGAATCGCTTCACACATATTTACAACCTCCTTGTTCGGGTCAATCGCAATTCCCGCGTTCGTCATAGCATTGATAACCAGAGCCGCGTTTGTTTCCAGACAGCTGAACTTTGAATCCTCATTCAGCAATTTTTCCATCCGTGCCTTATCCCGCTGGTATTTAATATACGCCAGCACTTCACGCAGACTGCTGTTCAGCTTCTGAAGGTCATTGTCGCTCATCTCCATCGGGTCAATCATGAAAACCCGATAGTCCTGAATAAACGGAAGGACTTTTTCGGGTTGCTCGCCATACATCTCGCGCAGGCTGAGCGGTGCATCCCATTTCTTTCCGCCAAAGTTGATGACCAGCGTAATCACAGGGGACAGCCGATCTTCTTTCTTCATACCAGAAAGATATTCTTCCGATGTGCCGGTTTTTCCTTCCTTACGATGCTGGCTTGCCAGATCACGCACCTGCTTTTCGAGCTGCATGGCATCGTACAGCATGCTGCGAACCGGCATGGCATAATGCACATGGCTCTGATTCTCTATTCCCAGCACGAGATAGGTGTACCGATCATCCGTTTTAACCGCCAGCGTTTTAAGCGTATCGCGGCATTTCTGCGCCGCTTCCGGCTTGCCTTTCTCATCCTCATGATATGGAATCACATACTGCGTTGTATCCATATCGGTCAGCTGTTCCGGCTTAATCACCTGTTCGCCATCATAAATCAGGTAGTTAAAGGCATCTGCAAACACTTCCGAAACATACTGTTTGGTTGCCGTATCCTGAACGGACATGTTTTTTTCTCTCCTTTGAGCCATCATTTCATCCGTCCATGCTCTATTTCAAGTTTATTTTATCACATCGCTTATGATTTCGCAAGTACTTATGATTCATCACCGTTCCTGCGAAAGCTGCCGCTTTTTATACCAGCCTTCCAGCAGCTTGATAATGGTATCTTCCATTTGCTTTGGCGTGTAGGATTTCGGAAAATACTTGCGCAGCGTTTCGTTTTTCAGTGTCACCCGATCAAGGTCGGTTTTCTTTTCTTCGCTCATGACTGCCCGCATCACATCAAGGGAAAGCATCTTCTGCTGGCTGAATTTCTTTAATCGTTGTGCCTGAGAAAGCGACGGCGTTGCCTGTTCGCTGTCCATCGCTTCAAGCAGAAGCGTCTGCTCCTCCTTTTTCAAATGGGATAACTCAACAGCAGGGTTAAGCGCAATTTTGTGTTCATCCACCATGTCCAGCAGGGTGGGAATCAACTCGGTCAGGCGGATATAACAGAAAATCTGGTTTTTGCTATTGCCTATTTGTTCTGCCATAATTTCACTTGATCGTTTTCCATTGAAATTGTTCCCAAGTTGGGAACAATTTTCTTTAATATGCCGTCCTGCCTGCCTTTTCATCGCATCGAGCTTCATTTTATAGGCAAAAGCCCGTTCGCTCGGCAGCAGCTCCTCACGCTGCAAATTGCTATCCACCATGATGATCGTGGCAGCATCGTCGTCGAGGTCGCGAATGATGACCGGCATGGTTTCTTTGCCTGCCAGCTCGGACGCATAATGCCGCCTGTGTCCCGCGATCAGCTCATAGCCGCCGTCAGGATCAGGACGCGCAATCGCGGGGACAAGTACGCCATACTCGCGCACACTGTCTACTGTGTCCTGCATCGCCGCATCGTCCTTAACCTTGAAGGGATGATTTCTGAACGGATGCAGCTCACCCAACGGGATTTCCTGCACCTTTTCCCTCTGGGCATCCGCTCTGCTTTCTTCCGTCGCAAAAAGGTCATCGAGCGGCTTCAAGTTGATGTTGCTTCTTTCTTTCAATGGCACACACCTCCTTTGTCAACTCTCGATAGGCTGCCGCAACTTTGCCTTTGGGATCGTGGGCAAAAATACTCTTTCCTTCGGCGCTCATTTCCTCTGCCCTGACAGACCGCGGTATTTCCGTATTAAAGATTCTCAGTCTGTGCCCGTATGTCTCGCGAATGATGCCACTGATTTCCTTCGCATAATTCGTTCGATTATCCACCATCGTCAGCAATATACCATCAATCGTCAGCTTGGGGTTAATCTGCCTGCGCACCTTCGCAATCGTGCCAAGCAGCTGCTCCAAGCCTTTCGCAGAAAGATATTGAGCCTGAACGGGAATCACAACGCTGTTTGCCGCTGCCAGCGCATTGACCGTGAGCATACTCAGTGACGGCATGCAATCCAACAGGATATGGTCATACTTTTCTTTGAGCGGTTCAAGCGTCTGTTTGAGAATTTTCTCCCGACTCATCGCATTGACCATCGTCACCTCTACGCCGGACAATTCAATATTGGCAGGCAGAATATCCACACCTTCACCGTGACGCAGGATTGCCCGGCTCACATCATACGGCGTATCCATCATCTTCGCAAGCATCGCAGTAGAGAGCGTGTCTTGCAGGCTGTCAGGCTGCGCACAACCTGTGCTGACCGTCAAACTTCCCTGTGGGTCGCAATCGACGATCAGCACTTTCTTTCCTTCCTGCGCAAGCCCTACCCCAAGATTCAGGCAGGATGTAGTTTCGCCTACGCCGCCTTTCTGGTTGCAGAGGGCAGTAATTGTTGTTTTCATTTTCTCATTCTCCTTTTAAGTATGCAAAAAGCGCAGCCTTTTCAAGCCGCGCTCTCTCGTCTATACTGTTATCGTTTCAAAGCAATTCACATTTCTGTCATCCATTTTCACTGAAACGCAGATTCTACGATTTCCAGCCCCGGTATGTCGCTTCAAGCGTCCGCGTCTTTTCTCGAATCTCCTCGGCAATCACTTTGCAGTTCTTCGCGTTCATCCCCGCCGCTTTTCCAACTGCCAGCAGTTCTTTCATTCCCGGATTCCTGCCGTTTCCATCCACCGTCGTGCTATGCTCTCCGAAGTAGGTCGTGCTCCACGTCAAATCATACGCCGGCGACGGATGCCAGCAATCCATCTGTTCGTCATAGATCCAGCTGAAATTCTTCGCATGGTCATCGCGATTATGCGCAAAGACATTGAAACACATCCGTCTGTACACCTGTTCCAAATCTTCCCGATTATCCAGAGAAAGAATCTTCGTCAGTTTCATCAGCGTATGATAGTCCATCGCGGCAGTGCGCCAATCCACTTCGAGAATCGCCGCCGCAGTCAGCATATGCTGCCGCTCGATATGCCCATCCGTCTTTCTTCGGTCAAACCGCTTTACAGCAAAGTAACCCGCACAAACATCGGACGGCATCAGCTTGGTTTCCGGCACGATGATTCCGCAGTCCGCAGCGCAATCCATATAGGCTTTTTCCATCGTGCCGCTATCCCTCATCTCATCGGAAGCCGGAAACTTGATGATCCACTCATCCGTCATAATCTTCGGTCTTGCGCCGCCGGAACTGCCGCCCATTTGGAACAGTTCATCCAGATTGCCCGCATCCTCGTGATTCAATATCGCATGACATTGAGCGGAAAGCTCGTCCAGATCGCCAATCGCCGCATCCTGCTGGATATTCCAAGCCGGACGATACGCCAATGCGCCCATTCCCGAATCGCCGACGATCGCCAAACGCTCCAACTGCGTCATATCCGCAGAAAGAATTCCCCGCGCCTTTAACATCCGATCGACCAGCAGCTGCCCCCACGCATCCGGCAGACTATCGGCAAACACGCCCCACAGTCCGGAAAACGCTTGGCTCGTCGGAACAAAGACCTTTTGCTCCACCGGCAGTGAAAACGGACTGATTGCAAAGCCGTTGTCCAGCCATTCTTCCGAATAAGCGAACGCTACCCGCCGATCCGCAGTCTGCGCCATCGTTCCGACAAATCGCTCGCCGAGGTAGACCTCGAGCTTACGTTCTTTCACGGATAACCTCCTCAATGCTGCCGTATTCCACATTCGTGAACAGATTTTTGATTTCATCCGCGCAGTCCAGTGCAACACACAACTTTGTCAGCGAGTTCAGCGAAATCTGCCCCGTCGTTTCAAAGCGCTTGATGCTGCCATAGCTTACGTTGCTCTTTTCGCTCAGCGCCTGCTGTGAAAGATTGCGGCGCTTGCGGATGCGGCTCAAACGCTGCGCCAACGCTTTGTCGATTTCTTCCGGCGTTTCCCAAACGAACTTCATGTCATCCTCCAACGGATCATATTTGATACAATTCTCCAGAAGCCACGCTTAATAGACCATATTTTATCCATTTCAGTATAGCACAATGCGTTTTTGTTTTCAAGACGATACTCCCTATACAAAAAGCGCAGCTTCCGCAAGCCGCGCTCGATCATTCGGTTTTCCGCTTTCACGCATATTTCTTTCTCTGCTCGATCACGCCCGCCAGCAGCGCCAGAAGCATCTGCGCGTCCTCCTGCGCATCGCCTTCCAATGCCGTCTGTTGCGGGTCGCCCTCGCGGATTCTCAGCGTTCTTCGAATCTCCTTGGGAATCACCACGCGCCCCAATTCGTCGATTCTCCGCACAATGCCCGTTGCTCGCACAATTATGCTGCCTCCTTCTTCAACTTTCGCTCTCTTTGGCAACCCTATTATGCGGCAGGCAACGCAATTTATGCGCATATGCCCGTCTGGCAATCCCATCCAGCGAATTGCTCAGGCCGCCTGTCCGCGGAGCATGATTTTGGCGGAAAAGACGTTATCCCGATAGGTGAAGGTGCTTGCGCCGCCATTTTTTTCCGCAATGTGCCGAACGGACTGAATCCCGACGCCGTTTCCCTTGCGCTTGGAGGAGCGGAATACCCCGTTTGTTTCCTTCACCTCCGCGTCGCATGCGTTTTCAACCAGCATCAAAAGCAGCTTCTCCGCATGCACATAGGCTTTCACCTTGATCTGCCGCCGGGCGGGCGCGGTGCGTAGGCTGGCCTCCAGCGCATTTTCCAGCAGGTTAGACAGCACCAAGCCCATGTCGATTTCATCCACCGGGAGCGTTTGCGGCAAATCAATCTGCGCGGAAAACGGAATCCCTTCCCGCTTCGCAAGCGCGCAGTAATAACCAAGCACGCTGTCCACCGCGCGGTTTTCGCAGAAATGCATATCCAAATCGGGAATTCGGGAGACGGTCTGCGCCAGATACGCCTTGATCGCCCCCATGTCGTCGGCCTCCGCCCGCATGGAAATCTGGTTCAGGTGATGACGGATATCGTGTCGCGCCTGCCGTGCTTCCTCGATGGCGACCTTGAGGTTTTCGTAGCGCTGCTGCTGCATGGATAGAAGCTGGTTCTCCTGCCGCAGTCTGGCGTTTCGGTTCAGGCTCGTTGCCATCAGCAGGAAGATCGTGTTGAACATGAACAGGAGGATGAGCAGTGCGACGCTCAGAACAATGTAGCCCTGAAGCACCCGACCGGTGTAGAGCGTCGTCGGATAAATCGGAACCATAAAGAGGTTGAGCGCGATAAACATGAGCGGCAGAATCCAGAATACATACCACGTCTGCGCAAAATTGTCGTCCTCCACCATGGTTCTCACCGCGTGAGTCGCCGGATAATACGCGGCGGCGGTCACGAACCAGCATGCCGCGTTGTAAACGATGCCCGCCCGCAGGCAAAACCACGGCGCTTCCTGCGGCGTTTGGGCGCGCATCAGCATGGCCGCGTTGAGCGCTCGGGACAGGCTGTTTAAGCACGCGAATACCGCGCAGACGGACAGCGCGATCGTTCCGGATTTCCAAAGGGAAATCTGCGTCGTTCGGATGTACAGGAGCATCGCTATCAGCGTCAGCCCCGCCGTCGCGAGCGCCGTGGAGGCATGAAAATACCGGCAGAGCGCGCCTCCGGCCGCGCACAGCCCCAGCATCATCGGCGTCAGCCACGCGGCGAGCTTGCCGGTCGGCTGCTTCAAATAGGATTTCACCGGGAAATACGCGAGCAGCAGGCCGGGGATCACCACCGCAAGCTCCAGAATCGGGCGAAGAACCTCCCTCACAACGCGCGCCCCCCTTGCAGCAGAAATTCCATGAACACCTGACGGGCGCTTTTCAAAAGCTCCTGGCTGACGTAAACGCGACTTCCGTCCGCCATCCGGAAGGAAGCGTCTTCAAAATCCTCCGCGTGCTCCAGATTGACGACCACGCCGCGGCCGCAGACGAAAAAGCGGCGGTCGTCTTTCAGCGGTTCGAAGGTTTTGAACGGCTGGCGCGTGGCCACCATTTTCCCCGCCGTGGTATGGATTTGGATCACATGCGCGAAATGCTCGGCGTATAGGATGTTCTGATAGCACAGGCGGATGTCGCTGCCCCCGACCTTCACATCCATGTATTTATCGGGACGCGGGATTCTTTCAAGCATTTCATCCGTCAGCCGCTCCAGCTCCTCCTCGGCAAACGGCTTGACCAGATAGTGCATGGCGCGCACCTGAAAGCCCTCCAGCGCATGGTCGGTCGAGGTCGTGGTGAAGATCAGCAGGCAGTCCGTATCGAATGTCCGCAATTCCTTGGCCGCATCCACGCCGCTCATGCCCGTCATATAGACGTCCAGAAACGCCGCGGTGAAACGTTGTTCCCTTTCCGCCGCGAGAAACGCCTCGCCGCTTTCAAATTCCAGCAAATCGGCCTGCACGCTGCGCCTTTGCAGCTGCCGCTCCAGCCGTTCCCGCAGAAGCGCCCGATCCCCGGCAAGGTCATCCACAATCGCAATTCTCATCACAGACGAGCCCCTTTCCAAACAATCATTACAATCATCCAATATGATTATAGCACAAAAATCCGGCTCCGGCGCGGCCCGGCCGCCGGATTTCGTGCCGTTTGCGCGGCTTTCGTGCCAACCGGCTTGCCAAAGCCTTTCCCCTCTGGCTATACTGATTGCAAGACAGGCACCGACTGAAACAAGCGCAAAGCGGAAGGAGGGAAGGGATGTATCGCATTGCCGTGCTGACGGAGCAGGAAACGCGAGGGGCGCAGATGGAAAAACAGATTGCCCGGTTCTGCAAGGAAAAGGGACGCTTTCCCCGGATTGAGCCCTACCAGAATCAGGAAAGTTTTTTTAGCGCTGTGCTGACCGCGGCATTCAGTCATGCGGTGATCGCATTGCCGGGCGTCGCCGGGCTGAACGCCGTCGAGCATCTGCGCGCGCTATGCCCCGCATGCAGGATCATCTGGTGCAGCGATTTGGATTTTTCGCTCCACGCCTTCCGGCTGCGCGTCGATTATTTCCTGCTGGAGCCGGTAACGGAGGAGGGCTTCCGACAGGGGCTTCTCGCCTGGCTGGAAGGAAGGGCGTCCACCGCTCCATTTTCATTCGATTCCAATAACCATTGATGAGGAGGGTCTATTTGATGAAAACAAACACCATGCTCCGTTCCACGCTCAGCGCATCACTGGCGGCGGCATTGCTCGCGGCGACAGCCGCCTGCGGCAGCGCAGAGGCGCTGCCCGTCAAGGCGCTGCAACCCAAACAGGTCGAGGAAAATCCCTACATGGCCAAGAGCGATGCCAACATTCACCACGACGGCTACAACACCGATTCGACGGATGAAATTCTGCCGCTGGCCATTTACCCGGAGATCAACGTCTCCTATGAAACGACCAACGCGAACGCCTCGCCCGCCATTTACTTTGACAGCTACGGCCACGCGGTCGTGCCGCTGCTCGGCGGCATTGCCATCCGCGATTTGAACGCGGAGGAAGCGAAAACCCTCGGCTACTTCTCCCCGAAGCAGCACGACGGCGGCGGCTATCTGATTCAAAGCTCCTACACCTTTTTGGACGCGGAAAACCGCATCGTCTGCCCCACCAGCAACAACCACGTGCTGATGCTTCGCGCGACGGATGAAGCCGGAAACGTGCTGCCGGAGTTTGAAAAGGTGCTGGATATCGACGTCAAGGCGGCGGCGGAGACCGCGCTGGGCAAGACGCTGGAGCAGAATCTCCTGTCCGTGGTCTTTGACTACGAAGGAAACCTCTGGTTCGCCACCGGCGGCTTCCGCATCTACCCCGAGCGCGCGCAGCAGGGCGTGGTCGGCTACATCGCCCACGCGGCCATTGAGGCCATCCTGCGCGGCGAACAGGCCGATCTCGCCGACGCGGTCTTCGTCCTTGAGCTGACGCCCGGCGAAGGCGCGGAAAACGGCATTGCCGCCTCCAAGGACGGCGCGGTCATCCTGACCAACCAGAACTGCTACCTGCTGCGCGCGGAAAACGGCGTGACCGTCGCGTGGCGCACGCCGTATGAAAGCGTCGGCGCGAAGGTCAGCGGCGAGGGCGACAAGACGACCGGCGGCGGTCTCGCGTGGGGCGGC
>ERZ772883.2097-NODE-2097-length-13221-cov-2.871943_pt1 | contig 13221 bp, 7 predicted proteins | sample MGYA00580575_ERZ772883 | MGnify/ENA primary metagenome ERZ772883 (study PRJEB29015, sample SAMEA2737666) | human gut metagenome | biome: human gut; feature: human-associated habitat; material: faeces | place: China | collected 2012 ...
TCGAGAGCATCTTTATATAGCTTTCTGTCCGTATTCAAAACACCGATATATTCATGTACAAATCCCTGCAACTTATATTCTTCCGTCTTCTCCAATTTAGCCAAAGCGCTCAAATAAGCTTGTATAGCCAATGTATCATTATCTTGCAAAGCTGCCACTTTACCATAATAAAACAATGCCTTTCCTGCTTTTACACCATCATCCTTATAATAATCTACCGCAATTTTTATCAACGAATCCGACTGCAAACTATCCAGATAGTTTTTATCACGTGCTTGTGTCAGCAGCAATGCATAGTCTGCCCGCTGCTTCCCACGAAGCTCCTCCGGATGAGGAATTTGTTCCAACAGCAGCAATGCACTGTCAGGATATACATCCATATACCTCTCTACCTTATCAAAAACATTGGATACGTTCTTCTCTACGCAAGAACCTAACAGTACACAAACGGACAAAAGCCCAAGATATAACAGTTTTTTCATATGAACATGTTCTTTACCAGATTATCATTGCGTATACACAGAATCCTTTTGGAGATAAATATTCACACCAGCCAACGGCAATCCTTTTTCCCCATCAGTCACAATGCCATTTGTCTGCGCATTAGAAACAACTGCACAGCAGAATGTTATGAACAGTACTATACATCGCTTCATAATCCATGTATATATAATTAAACTTTGGATGAGAATAAGCTTTTTTACGGCCTCTCCCTTCAAAGATACAAAAAACCGCTTCAACAATGTACAAAAACAAGATAAATGTGACAAACAAAACAAATAGCTCAGAGCTTGTTTCCCCTTACATAGGCTTCCTTTCCATTTTCTGTACGGAGTTATCAGCGCCTATCGGCCGTGATGCGCTCTGCCAACGGCCGTCAACCACTCGACTAACGACCGTCAACAAGGTGCTTCATAACCGTTGAACACCTATTATACTCATAGTTTCCCCATACTGTGCACCTATCTTATTCCTATTATGAGCCCAGCTGCAGTCTATCGGTAAACGGTCTTTTACGAAGTTAATACCGTGTTTACACGAAACGCATATCGTGTAAACAAGATATTTGCAAAATGCTGTACATTCTATTAATACACTAACAAACAAGATATTAACTTACTTTTCGGCGTATTTCCGCTGTGGAAGCAAAAGTTGCTTCCACCTTTTTGAGTTGCTTCCACAGCACTTGTAATGCCGATGAATAAAGGGATGCAGGAAGTAGGTGGAAGTGTGGAAGCAGAAATGATAAAACTAAGCAGAGATAATTTTCCCTTAAAAGCAATAAAACTCCAGAATCTGCTGGAGCAAAGCATCCTGCTTTCCCGGACCTTTTTCCAACTCCACACTTTTCAGGTTATAGAGTTGTGCCAGCAAAGCTGACGACTGCTTCTCGCAAAGACGGGAATCATGTACCTGCTCCATCCAGCAGACGGTCTCTCCCCAAACATCTACCGAAAGATGTGACAAGACTTCTGTCGGGGCTCCCCCCTTCTCCACCTTACGGAAGATTTCGACCAAAGCACACAACAAGCTGGACATTATCTGTTTACAACGGGAATGGGAACGGGATTCCCGGTTTCTGAAACGTAGCAGGAAATAGTACCCCAGCCATAAATAAACGGTGGTGACTTCTGCATGGATTTTCTCTATCCTCTTCCAATGCGCAACCAAGGCAGCATCAATTTCTTCCAGAATCGCATCCGTATCATCTTCTATGTAGTATTTCTGCGCAAGACACTCTATCACGCACCCCCATTTCGCCATATCCACACACTCTTGCGTACGCCCCATCCATACATGGGCTTCCTCCAACATCCGGAATGCTTTTTCTCCACATTCCGGAGAATCATAAAACCGATACTGACGAAACAACAGAAGAGACTGACATAATAACTCATCCAAAGAGTACTCCGCACTTTCCATATTTAAAATTCAAGTATCCATTCAGGTAACAAAATCGAGCAAAAGTAATCATTTCCTAAGAAAATCACGCCGTTTCAGCACAAAAACCGGCAGGAAAAAGAAGATACCGATGACGGACATCACCAGTCCGCCAATGGTACCCGCCGCCAATGGAAACCAGAAAGCCTCCTTGTCCTCACCTATCATGAAAGGGATAAATCCCAGAATGGTAGAAACTACCGTGAGGAAAATAGGAACGACCTTCGCATTCCACGCCTTGACGTAGGCACGAAGAGCGGAAAGACGGGGGAAACGACGTCGGATGCTGTTGCACTCGTTCAGGATATAGATGCTGGCATTCACCGTGATGCCGCACAGCAGGACGAACGAGGCAAAACCGCCCTGGTCGAAGTTCAGCCGGAACCAATAGAAAGTAAGAAATACCCCGATATAAGAAACCGGAATCACAAAGATGATGGCAAGCGGCTGCTTCAGGGAGTTGAACAGAACGCTGGTCGTAAAGAAGATGATGGCTATCACCACCAGCAGAAGCAGGTATTGGCGGTTGTCCTTCTCGCCCCATGACCAACTGTTGCTGTCCGACTCGGCTGTATAACCCATCGGCAACAGTTTGTTGAACTCCTCCAGGTCACGTTTCTGTATCTTGTTGCCCATCTCATTGGAGCCGATATATTCGTATTGCAGGCAGAGGCGGTACTGCTGGTTTTCTTTGGCAATCTCCTGCGGCATCTGTCCCTTTTCCACAGTAGTCAGTTCGGAAAGCTTGTAATGCTTGCCGTTTCCTACTCCATAGGGAAAGAACTGCATCGCCCAGATGTCATATTCGGCAGACTGGCGGGAAGAGAGCTTGATTTTCTCCGTTCCCTGCTCGGCCGCTACCGATCCAATCTCCAGATTCTTGCCGAAGATGGGGCGCACCGCAGAGAAAAGCACTTGCGCGTCGATGCCCTCTTGCGCCATGCGCTCCTTGTTCAGGTTGAAGTAGAATTCCCGATAGTCATCCTTCCACCAGGAGAACTCCGAATTGATGAGCACTTCCTTGATACGCCGGTGCGTCAGCAGCTTGGCCTTCAGCTTCTCCGCCCACTCATAGAGTTCGTCGTAGTTGTAGCCGTACATCCTGATGCGGTAGGAGCCGGCACTCTCGCGGACGTCATTACTGAACCCCTGGTCCTGCAATCCGTAGATGCCCCAGCTGCCGCCTCCCAGTTCCAGCGCCTTGCTTATCATATTGGCTTTCAGTGTATAGGGGAAACCGCTGTTCCGGGCTTCCTTCTTGAAATAAATCTGCATACTGGCACGCCGGGGGCTGTAGATGGAAGTATGAAACTGCCTGATTTCCTTGAACCGGCTGAGGTAGGTCTCCATACGTTTCATCAAAGTGTTCATCTGCTCGAGGGTGCTGCCATTGGGAAGGTTGGCGTTGGCATAGAGCACCACCTCCTCATTACGGGTGAAGTAACTGCCTTCGTACACCTTCTGTATGAAAAGCCGCAAGCTGCCGCCCAGCGCCTTGTCCACAACGGGTTTCACCGACTCCTTATAGGTATCCGAACCGAATACCTTATTGTAAGCAGCTTCCCATTTTCCCCCTCCTTCCAGTTTGTCGGGCAACAGAAAAACGGGCAGACCGAAACCCAACAGCAACAGCAGGCATACAGCCCAGCGCCAACGGCACAGAAAACGGATGAGAGCAGAGTAGCAGCAGGAGAAATAAACGGGGAAACGTCTGAAAATCCGTCCCGACCTTGTTTTGAATGTTTGCGTCAGCCCCGGCAAGACAAGACGCCTTTTCTTCCCCGTAATCCGCCTCACCAGTCCTATCTTCTCAATCATCGACGGAACAAAGAACAATGCCACCATCAAGGAAACAGCCAGATTGATGATCACTACCGCTGCAAAGTCCTGCAGGTTGAGCCGTATCTTCTCGTCAAGGAAGAAAATGATAACAAGCGCACCCATCGTAGTGAGGGTTGCCGCCAACACCGACAGGAAGGCCTTGAGATTACGCCGATGCAGAATGTGGTCGGTCATGACAATGGTGCTGTCTATCACCAGATTCAGCGAGACAGTGATACCCGCCAGCGAATAAAGCTGCATCTCAAGTCCGAAGAGGTAGTAGAAGATAAGTGCCACCGCTATATTTACAGCCAGGCTGGTAACTATCAGAAAAAGATATTTCAACTTACGAGTAATGAGCCATACGAATACAAGCAGGATGAGTACCGTCAAACCGGTACGGAAGTAAATCTTGTCCAGTTCTTCCCGTATGTACTCGGTCGCATCATAGCTGGTATGCACTTCATATCCGACAGGAAGTACCTGCCGAACAGCTTCCATCTCGTCCATCACGGCACGGTTCAGTTGCAACTGGTTGGCAGTTTCTTCCGCAGTAATGGATAGATAGACGGAATTCAGCCCATTGATGCGGTAATAGCTTTGCGGCTCCTCCTCCATACGGACAGCCGACACCAGTTCGTCCAAGCGGAGCAGTTTCCCGTCGGTAGCCGTCACGGTGATGGCAGCAGGATTAAAACCAAGGGAGTTGCTCTCCGGCACCAGTGTCAGGCGTATCCATTCCCGGCTACCGTTACCTGTATCCACATTGTGCGTACCCAGAAATTCCTTCCGGTAATGCCGCTGTACTGCCTCGCTGATGTCCGATAGGGTCACACCCAGCAAGCGCAACTGTTCACTGTCATATTCCAGTCTCCACTCCATGGGCGTGGCACCGCTGAGTTCCACCTTATAGATACCCGGAATATTTGCCAGCCGCGGCTTGATATGCTCCTCGGCATACTGCTGAATCAATATTGGAGTGGAAGGGGCATTCAGTGTGAAGGACATGAAAGGGCGTGAGGCGTTCTCGTCGGGCAATTTCATGTGAATGGTGGGATAGCTGACACCTTCGGGCAATTGGGGCCACGTCTGCCGGATGATGGTGGAAGCTTCGAAGCGGACTGCCTCGACATCGGCATGCTTGTCCAGCTCCACAGTAATGTTGCCGTAGCCGTTGCCCGAGGTGGAGTTCAGCCGCTTCACTCCGCGGATACGCGCCAGCATGGATTCCAGCTTGCTGGTCACTTCCATCTCCACCACCCGCGACGAAGTGCCAGGCATGCTGAAACCCACCGTGAAGCCGGGCAGGCTGCGTGACGGATTCAGCTTGACGGGGAGCAGCGGTATCAACGCCACCCCTACCAAAGCAAGGCAGACAAACGCCACTATGACGGTGAAGGAAGAAACTCGTTTCATCAGTTATTATAATCAAATTTTTCCGACAGCGAAAATCCGCTGGCAAAGTCGTGCAACGTCAGTTTCCGTATCTTGTAATAATTCAGCCAGTAGTCCTGCAAGGCGGAGATGTAATTGCGTTGCGCTTCCTGCTGGCGGTTCAGCGAGAGGGTCAGGCTGTTGATGTCTGCCTTGCCGATAATGAAGCGCTGGCGGGTTTCGTTATACGCCAGGATGGCAAGGTCGAGGGCCTCTTCGGCACTGGCGACGAGGGCTTGCTGGACGTTGAAGTCGCTGACGGTCATGATAACCTCCTCCTCAATGCTGATTTCACTTTGCCTGGCAGAAGTCTTCACCACGTTCAGATTGTTCCTCGCCATGTTGTATTTGCCTTTCCTCACGCCCCAGTCCACCAGTGGAATGGAGACACTGACCGACACCATCTCCTGCTGCATGGGATGCCTGTATGCTTCACCGAATTTCTCTGCCACCTGGTTGAAGCCGACGCTGGCGTTGATGCTGGCGTTGAAGCGCGACTCCTTCTTCGTCTTGTCTACTGTCTGCTCGGCTTCCAGCACTTCCTGACGAAGCCCCAGAAATTCCGGATTGTTGGCTTGAGCGGCCAGCAAAGCCTCATCAACCGGTATGGTCAGCGCCCTCGGACGTCCCGGAAGCGACACCCTGATATCCGTGTTCTTCTCCATATTCAGGAAAGATGCCAACGAGAACATGGCGCGCTTCAAGGCACTGGCGGCATTCTGCAAGGTATTGCGGGCGTTCACCACGTCGAGTTTCAGCGTCAGCAGGTCGGCACGGCTGATGGCGGCTATCTTCAGGCGCTGCATGCCGATGCGGTAGAGGGTATCGGTGGAGACGGCATTGTCCTTGGCCAAGTCATATTCCGCCTGTGCCATGGCAAGCGCAAAGAAATAGGTAGTGGCCTGCTCGGATACTCGCTCTGCATTGTAAATATACTCCTTCTTCACCTTTTCGTACTTCAGCGGCTCAATCCTGCGTTCCCAACGGAAAGGATTGTAACCGACCAGACTCTGCGAGTAGCCCAAACGAACCGGAACACTGGTGAACTGGGTATACTTGTTTCCACCGAAGCTCCGCATATAGCCCAGCTCCGTATCCAGATAGAACGTACCGCCCGTCAAGTCGAAATTCTGTCTGACGGCAAGATTGCCGTATGCATAGAAGGATTGCTGGCTGCGATAGATGTCAAGGTCCTGTTCGGAGTCGTAACGCTTGGTGATATCGCGGTTGTACTGTGCCGGAGTCATGTTCAGCGTCAGGCTGGGAAGGCGGTTTGCCTTATAGGTGCGGTATTCCCAATAACCGGCCAGATACATGTTCTTGGTGCGGAAGGCTTCCAGCGAACTGTCATTCGCCAGGGCAATGGTCTGCTGCAAATCGAGCGTTATCCGCTGTTGGGCAAAAGCGGAAAGGGCTCCCAGACTGAACAAAAGTATAAGACTTAATTTCTTCATGCTCTTTCTTTTCTATAAATAAACCAATATATCAACGGGATGATGAACAGACTGACCAGTGTCCCCACGAACATCGCCCCAATCATTGCTATGGAAAGCGGCTTCTGCAGCTCCGAGCCCATGTCGAACGAGAACAGCAGCGGAACCATAGCGAAAATGGTGGTGAGCGATGTCATGATGATGGGCCGGAGCCTTCTGCGCCCCGCCTCGTGGATGGCCTCGAGCAACGGCATACCAGCCCTCCGTAATTCATTAATGGCATCCAGCTTCAGGATGGAGTCGTTGATGATGATACCGCACGTCACTATCAGTCCGATGGCAGACATCAGGTTCAAGGTATGCCCGCATATCCACAACAGAAGCAGGGCAAACGCCACATCTATCGGAATTTCCAGCAGCACGATGAGCGGCTGCACGAAGCTTTCGAACTGGGCGGCAAGAATGAAATACATCAGCAGGATAGAGATGAAAAGAATCACCACCAACTCGTCCAGCATCTGGCGGTTGGAGAAGAAACTGCCGGAGAAGGCCGTATCCCAGTCACCCGTGGCATCTGCCTCCCGCTTCACCTTTTCCATCAACTCCGGAGCATCGTCCACTTCATAGAAACGGAACGGTATATATTCACCGTTGCGTCCTGCCGTAATCGTTTTCAAATCCTCGGCCGGACGCACCTTTACCAGCTCCCGAAGCGGAATATACTCCACTTCGCCCTTACTGTCCGGACGGGTCTGTATCAATGTCTGCAGCAGCACCTCGTTCACTGTCCGCTCCTCGCCCACAATGCTGATAGGCAGGTATTGCTGGTAGGAATGGAGCATAGCTACGCTGTTCTCCTTGAATGCCGTCCGCAGCGTACGGTAAAGCTCGTCATACGAAACGTCATAGAGCAACAGCTTTTCCTGCAGGATGCTTATGTCAAGCTGGTTCTCGAAAGCGATACCTACGGGTGCTGTCCCCGTAAGCTCCGCAAACTGTTGTTCCAGTCCGCGCAATTCTTCCGCCGCCGGCGCCTTCTCCTTGTTACGGGCATAAAGTTCTGCCACCACATCGGCCTCCCCGGTCACGAAAAGCTTCTCGAACACGGTTTCGGGTGGAGAAAAGGAGACTGTCGCCAACGGATATTCCCGCATCAACCACTCGCCCGCCTGCTTCTGCAAGGGAGCAATCCCGTCAGGCGAGGAAGTCTTGAAATACAATTCTGCCTCCGAAGAAGAGAGAGCCTGCTCACGGTTCAGCAGATAGTCCTGCTGGCCTATGGCAGCCGTCTGTTCCACTGTCTTGTCCAACAACTGTCCGAACAGCACATTCACACGATGCCGGTTCTCGTCCACATGTATATTTTCGTTCCATTCCACGTGGACTATCAGTTCATTCTGGTCTATCTGCGGCATACGCTCCTTGCCGACGGAATAGAACAGAAAGACACAAAGAGGAATAGAAACCACACAGAATATGATACTTACCGTCTTGTGGGAAAATACCCAGTCGATGCCCGCATCATAAAAACGGTCCAGCGTATGTTCCTTCAACGGATTGTTGATGCGGATGCGGGAGAACCACGACCTGCCGCGCAACCCCGTCCGGTAGACCAGCATATAGAGGACCGGCAGCAGCATGATACCCGTGAAGTAGGAAACCAGCAGCCCCACCGTAACAGAGAATGCCTGGTCATAGAACAACGCCCCTGCAATGCCGCTCATGAATATCAGCGGCACAAATACGGCAATAGTGGTCAGCGACGAACTCAGCATGGGCGTAATCACCTCACTCGTTCCCGTCACGCAAGCCCGCCGCAACGAATAGCCCCGTTCGCGATACTGCGAAATGTTCTCCGTCACAATGATGCTGCTGTCAATCATCATACCCAACGCCAGGATTAATCCCGACAAAGAAATGATATTGAGTGACATCTTGAACAAGTAGAAGAACAGGAAGCAGATGACAATAGATACCACCATACTCAACCCGATGATGAACGGCGACTTGACATCCCCCAAGAAGAGTACCGCCACAATGCAGATGAACAGGAAACCCAACGACAAATTTTGCTGAAGATTGGAGATGGTATAGTCCAGCAACTCCGTCTGGTTACGGCTGATGCTAAAATCAATGTCGGGATATACTTTCTTGAAGTAGTCCATCGTGCTGTTGATGGCAAGCTTCATGTCTTCCATATTCTCGTCCGCCTGCTTGATGACGGCAAGGGTAACGGCACGCTTGCCATTGCTCATGGAGACACCTTTCTCCTTGGCAGGAACAATCTCTACCCGGCAGAAGTCTCCCAGGCGGATGATACGTCCTTCCTTTCGCAGCAGGATGCCCTTCACGTCCTCCTCTGTCCGCAGCAGGGTGGAGAACTTAATGTTGTATTCGTAGTAGCCGTCGCGCACGGTCATGCTGCCCGGCTCCACGTTGTTTTGCGCCAGCACGTTTTCTATGTCTTCAATGGAGAACCCCAACACAGCAAGCTTATCCGGGTCGGGCACAATCTGTAACTGGCGTTCGACCAAACCCGTGACATCCACCATTGCCACTTCCGCCAACTGCTCGATGCGACGCTTTATGACATTTTCGGCAAACTCGCACAAATCAAGAAACGCACGTTCGTCCGTCTTGCCGTATGCACTGTCGTTTTTTAGGGTCAGGTTGAGGTAGAAGACAGGAATGTCCGTCGCACTTGCCTTTATCACCTTCGGGCGTTCGGCATCCTTGGGCAGATAGTTCATGGCGGCGTCAATCTTCTCGTTCACTTCTATGAAGGCAAGGTCGGTATTCGTACCGAAGTCGAAGCCCAGGCGGATGATGCCTGCACCATCGCGCGTCTCGCTGTCCATGTCCTTCAGTTTCGCCACCTGGATGAGCTGCTGCCGCAGAGGTTTCACCACCGTATTCTCTAATTCACGCGCCGAGGTATTCTGCGCCGACACCTGCACTGTAATTTCCGGGATGGCAATATCGGGCAGCAAGGATACCGGCAAGGTGAAGTAAGTCACCAGCCCGACAATGAAGCATGCTGTAAATGCCATCAGTACGGCAATAGGCCGCTGTATCAAAAACTTTATCAATTGAACTATGAATTTTGAATTACCACTTATCACTCATTATCTATCAACCACCTTCACCGATGCTTCATGTGCCAGATTCACATTTCCCGTCACAATGACCGTATCGCCTTCTTTCAGGGCATCGTCGGCCATACTATAGCTTTCCGCATTCTCCAGACCGGTCTGCACATAGTTCCACTGCGCCTTTCCGTCTTTCAGGGTAAAGACGACTTGCTTACCCGAACGCAGTACGACGGCACTTTTGGGTATCACGAGCTGACCGTCCAGAGAACGGTGTACATTTACCCTCACATTCATGCCGCTAAACAGACGTCCCCTGCCATTGACGGATGCCTTTACTTTCACCATTCCCTTATCATCTACCAGAGGATTGATTTGGGTGATGCGGCCCTCTTGTTTGGAACCGGCATCCGAATAAGGGGTAACAATCACCTTGTCGCCACTCTTTATCAACGGCAGTTCGCTTTCCAGCACCGTGAAGTCCACCTCCATACCTTGAGTGCCGATAATGGAGCAGAAGGCTTCCGAGGTACTTGCCTCGTTGAACGGTTTGGAGAACAGGTTCGCCACTACCCCGTCAAAAGGCGCAACCAGCGTGGCGTGTTCCTCTTCATACGCGGCAAGCTCATACTGGGCGAGGCTCTGGTCGTAACCGCTCCTCACGCGGGCCAGCTTCATGATGTCAGCAGGTACTTTGGAGGCATCCCCCACCGGATAGCCTTGCCCTATCAATACATCCTGCAACTCAAGTTCCGCTTTTTCCAAGGCATCCTTGGCCTGCGCGGTCTTGTTCTTCAGGCGGAACTTATCCAGTTCGGCAAGTTTCTGCCCTTTGCGCACCGGGTCACCGTTCTTCACGTAGATGTGTGCCACTACACCGGTGGTCTCAAAACGCAAATCCGCCATGGCACCGGCGGTTACTTTTCCGTTGCTCACCAGTTCATGCTCAAAGGTCGCCCGCTTCAGGACTTTCACGGTCACTTCATTGCTTTCACTTGGCAGGACGGTTGCCACCCCTTCCTCGGACTCTTTTCCCTTTCCGGCATCGGAGCAGGCGGCAAGCAGGGCAACGGCCATGCATAGCAGGTATCGATAGTTCTGTGTCTTCATATTCATACTCAATTATAAATTGATAAAATTAATCGTTTCAAAAAAACGAACCGATATTTGCATGTGGACACTTTTTTCATAGCACTTTAGCAATTAGTTCGCTCATTATTAACACCTTCCGTTTTTATTCATCTTTTTTGATATGGACAAAAATAAGCTGAATCTTTTTTATTTCCTCCCTCATCTGTCGTATTGCCGTAGAATGCACTTTCGGCTCTTTCGTCAATACCATCCGCTTCATTTTTTCAAACTTGTCCGGTTGTCTGAATCCTGGTTCCGCATAAAGCTTCGCAAGCAGATAATAGGGGTAAATACGCCCCGGCAAACGATGGGTGGAACGGATAAACCAGTCTTCCGCTGACAAGCAGTCACCCATCTGCTGATAGTTCTTGCCTATCACATTCAGTATCATGGGGTCACAACTACGCTGTAAAGCTTCTTTCAAAATACGGTTGGATTTACTGAACTGCTGCTGCTTGTGCAATCCATGCCCATATTCGAACAAGAAAGATGCCCGGTCCCTCAACAGAGGATAAAGGCGCCCGTACTCTTTCTCTGCCGATTGATACGCACCTGCACTATACAACACACGCGCATTCATCCACTCCCGGCAAGCCTGCTCCACTTGCAAGTCATTCTTCAGGCGAAAACCGCCAATGATGCCTACTGATACAGCCAGCCCCAACCATTGCCAACGGTCGGCACCGGACAAGCACGCTACAAGCAATCCTCCAAATGTAACGATAAATACCGGAAGTTGTAGCGGATAGGAGGAAAAAGAGAATATCATCAAAGAAAGAATAGCCCCACAGATACCATAACGTCCTTTACGGACTCCCCTATACAAACACAGCACGACCACAACCAATAGACATACAGCCAAAGGAATGCCCAGTTCGACCGCAGCCTGCAGATATTCATTGAATGCATATTCCGGACTTCCCGCCACACGTTCCTCCCACGGTTCATAATCACCTGCTGCAAAATAAGTTTCCTGCGCATTTCCATAGGCTACTGCGAAATTATGAATCCCATATCCGGTCAACGGCTTTTCTGCAATGGCACGACAAGTTATCTTCCACATGAAAAGACGGCCACGTGCAGAATCGGGTTTCAAGACAAACAGTAAATAGCCCGCCAATAGCAAGACACAGAATCCACCGACCACTACCATCACCACACGCTGCCTTTGCTGCTGCCATAATAATCTGAACTTATCCGTCCAATCCATATGCCAAGCATATACACACAGACAGGAAACTCCTGCCGCCAACCATGCCGAACGGCTCATTCCTGCCGGAAGCACACAAAGGATAAGCAGCATCACACCACCAGCGACCATAGCTCCAACTTTATCCATCACCTTTTTCCATCCTTTCCCGTCATTCCGGTCAGAGCAGAGAATCTCCCCCCTCTTGGTCAGCCATTGATGCAGACAGACCGGAAGTATCATGGCCAAATAGCCGGAATAAGGCCCCGGATTGAAGAAAGAACCTGTCAATACATACAAGGAATGGTTGGACACAGCATAACCATAAAGCTGCCTCAATCCCCAAACAGCCTCAATGCCCCCCAGCATTACCAATACCCACGAAACCGGTATAAAAAGAAAATACCTTTTTTCCATCATCAATCCAGCCATCAACAGACATCCTGCAACTACCAATGCACTTTTATCGAAATAGAGCCATTGCCCTATAACATCAGCTACAGGAAGTCCGGAAGAAACGTTACATGCCAAAGACAATAAAACTATACAAGCAATGTAGACCAAACTTCCAGTCAATAGATTACGTACATTATTCATTCTATCTATCAAATATTCAATAGTATTCTATAATTCACCAAAAGATTTGTTTCCCGTCTTTATATTCAAAAATCCGTTCATCTTTACCGGCTGTGTGATTCTTCAGATAAAATAAAGCACCTTGAAACCCTGAATAGACAATAGAATCTGACACAGCCATTTGCCGCCCGACAGAATTCCCGGATGCTTCCGGAAATGTAAGGATAGTTAAAGTTCCTCCACCCCAATAAAGCAATTCATACAAATTACCTTTATAAATAAAATTCACCTCATTACGAGGAGTATACACCACCTTCTCCACACGATGGGGACTTCCAAAGTCCATCCCGGTCCATCCTCCATCCGGATGTATATAATCAAATGAAGTATCCGGATTACCGTCAAATGCGTTCAAATATTCATGTGTATTGTCTTCAAAACTTCCCGGAGTACCTATGATTTCCCCATATAGAGGTATGGTATCTTCCGTATTCTCATAAAAAGCCAGTTCCGAGATATTACAGAAACATCCGTCAGCACCCTTATAGCGCATATACCGATACGGTTTATCAGACTTCAACCGGGCCACAGTATATAGCCGATACGG
>ERZ772883.2098-NODE-2098-length-13216-cov-2.829800_pt1 | contig 13216 bp, 8 predicted proteins | sample MGYA00580575_ERZ772883 | MGnify/ENA primary metagenome ERZ772883 (study PRJEB29015, sample SAMEA2737666) | human gut metagenome | biome: human gut; feature: human-associated habitat; material: faeces | place: China | collected 2012 ...
TACATCTTTTCGTTCATACCCTTTTTGTGGAGATGTCTATTGGTGTCCATCAATACAATCGTTCGATTGTATCTGCTTTCGCACATTCCCACGTTCAAGTGAAAGAATCAAGGATATGCTCTTTGATATACACCCTCGCTTATATCGCTCATCGAAACGAGATATTATCGAAGACACATACCATTACCGACATATTCGACAGTGCAAATATATAGCTCGGTGATGCTGTAATCTGCATGATTTCCTTTGATGCGTATTTGTGGCTTCGATTTGGTTAATTGTGGCTTCGTTACTCTTAATGGCTTTGGGGACAAGAGGTCGTAACTTTGCAGCAAGCGATAAGCCGGTATTTCATAGCCTTGAAACATACATTTCGAGAAGATAAAGCACCGCCTTTCGAGGCGGATTTATTTGCGTCCGTGCAAATAGCAAGATATGTTTTATGCAGCACGACTCCGTTTTTGCAGCATAAAACCCTTGCTCTTGCAGAGAGCTGAAAAAACTCCGGAGTCTTTTTTTCTTGAAAGAGAGAACGCAATGCCTCAAATGCCGGTGACGTCGTGAAACACTAAAATCCGAAGTAAAAAATGAAAATGAAGAAAATTCAGAGCGCACGCTCCAAAGAGAAGACAGAAAAGCGTGTTTCGGTCAATTTCACACCGACGGAATACGCTCATTTCCTCACGATGAAAGAGGAAAGTGGTGTACCAAGTCTGTCCCTGTTTATCAAAGCGAGGGTATTTAATGAGACTTTCCGAGTGATAAAAGTCGACCGTTCGTTGCTTGATTACTACCAGAAACTGACGACTTTGTACGGGCAATTTCGCAGTGTAGGAGTAAATTATAATCAGACAGTAGTTGCAATGAAGAGCAACTTTACAGAAAAGAAAGCCTTTGCCATGCTCGCAAAGCTGGAGAAACTGACACTTGAATTAGCAATAATCGGAGGTGAAATCGTACAACTGACTCGTGAATTTCAAGAGAAATGGCAACAACGGCAGTAGCCATTTTACGTCGTATTGTTCTTTATGGATGAAAAAAACAGGCTTCCCTCTCGTTTGGGGAAGCCTGTTTGATTATTTGAATGCAATTACCGTTTTTTGAATTTTCCGCCCTTCAGGTCACTCTCTACCATTCGTTTGTTCAGTTTTTCTCGGAGTTCATCAAGGAAATAGGTGCGGCTGTCGTCCTTGCGATGTTTCATGTTCATGTAAACATTGTAGCAGTTCTTGATTTCTACTCCGAAGATTTCAGAGAAGATGTCTGCCAATTCTTCTACACCGATTTCACCATCATTGATGCAGTTGCAGGTATCAAATGCGTAAAGTAGTTCGACTAAGTCTGTTGCCTTACCTGTCCAATGCAACTTCTTGGCAGGTTTGCTTTGTGACGCGGGCAACACTCCTTGCATCCGCATCTTTAGCAATTTCAACTCTGTGTCAATAACAAAGAGCAACTCTGACACATTTTTCCCCACTTCGGAGGTTATGTCTGAGCTTTCTACTATCATCCGCAATTGGAATCGGGTAAAGTTTAATGTGCGAAATAACGAAACAAGATTTTCTTCACTATCCCCCAACTTTATGATTTCTCCGATAAGGTCGTCGGTTGCTTCCGTGCTTTGATTGGAGGAAAGCATCTCAAAGGATTCTTTTTTGATAAGTCTTTTCATATTGCCTGATATTTTGCAGGCAAAGTTCGGAAGACTGCTTAGGGTAAAATAACCCTTAAATGGCAAACTATATCCCTATTACATTAAACTCACAGGGAATCGAGATATTGCTTGGGTTTTATTCTGTGATATTTTCGGAAAGCCTCTGTGAAGTGGCTGAGATTGGCATATCCAATTTTATAGCCTACTTCGGATACAGAGTAAAGACGGGTGGAAAGCAAACGTTTTGCCCATTCCATCTTTTCGGATAGGGCATACTCGGTGATGGCTTTTCCAATAACCTGTTTGAAACATTTTTGTAGTTTGGAGCTGCTCATTGCCACTTCACGTGCCAGTTCGGGAATGCTCGGTACATTGTTCAAACTTTGTAATATCTGACGACGGACACGAAAGACAGCCTCCACATCGTTCAAATTCAAGTTGGAAAGAGATTTTACCTCCGAACGTTTTTCGAGTTTTTCAAGAAATATTGTCAGCAGTTCTATTGCCTTTCCATGCAAATGGAGGGGAGAGAAAGGCGCATCGCTTTTGGTTATCGCCTTGATACCGTCCAATACTTGTTGCATCGCAGGTGTGATAGTCTCGAAGAGATAAAAAGACTTGTCCGACCGAAGCAACCGACCGATGTAGGTTTCGTGAGCCGTATCCATTTGCTCTATCCAATCCTTGTTGAAGGTCAATGTGATGTTTTCATACTGTCGTTTGGGAGCGAAAGTCCATTCCGTAGGGATATTGCTTGAAGGCATAAAGATACCGTCGAGCGTGTCCACCCCGACCGTTTTTGTGCTTGTGCCGATAATCTGCTCGTGCTTATGCTCGTTGATATAGAACATCACGGGAATCCATTTCGAGTTTTCCACCGAGCGACGCACCATCGTCATCGGTTCGTATGACACGAAACTGATGTAGGTCAATGTGATCCATGACAACGGGTAGTATTGCTTGAAAAAGCCACTGCCCACTGAGGGCGGAACGGTAAAACCATCGTTCGTTACTGATGTGCCGAATTGCTCGGCAACCATCTCCATCCAATCTTCTGGCTTATTGATTGCACAAAATTCTATGGTCATATCATTATACCTTTCTGCAAATTTACAAATAAGCAAGGACAAAAAAGAGGATTTTCTTATATTTTTATCCTTGTTGAATCACATGCTCTATAAAAAACAAGAGTATTCCTTTTTGAGGGAATACTCTTGTGATAGGGATTTACTCAAACGCGACTAAACTTGACGGTACTCCCACGGCAGTAACGACGGGTATTTGGGAGCATTCACCCGTCTTGGTATTGTAGGTATAGTAGCCCGTTCCGTTATTACACGTCATACCAAAGACGATGAAATCCTTGTAGCGAGTTATGGCAAAAGAGCCGTTGCTGTCGGTCATCGGCAAATCGAGTTTTTCGATGGTTTTGTTCCAAATGTCGATTTTCACGGGTTGGAAGTCTTTTTTGAGTATTCCGAATTCCGTATCCGTTACTTTCACACAACTGTACACTATGCCGTTGCCCGCATAGTAAGACTTAATCATATACTGCCCCGTTTTGCCAATCCCTTTTATAGTTGTCTTCGACAGGTTGAACAGGTAGTCGGCGTCCCATTGGTCGCTTCCCTTGCGGATACGCAGGAAACCTTCCTTATTGGCAACGTTGAAGTTGTTGCCCGCACTGTAAAAGTAGATGTCTCCCCGCTCGTCCATAAAGGCATCGGAATGGCGGAACAATCCGACAACACTTGTGCGACTGTCCTTGATGACTTCGGTCTTTTTCGTCTTCAAATCAATAACAGCCACCTCTGCTCCTGTTCCCGGTACGGAGGTATGAGGCGAATTGAGCTGGTTGAGGGCTACGTACATCTTTCCGTCTCGAATGACGTTGCAGCCGGGGTCGGGATTATTGTCCTGAACGGCATAAGGCGAGAGGTCGATTTCATCCTCTTTTTGCAACGTAGCGGTATTGATTAGCGCAATCTTTCCTCGTCCATGTAGAGCCACGTATGCACGCTGTTCGTCGATGAAATTGATTTCTCCGGGTTGCGCCATCTGTTCAAAGGTCATCGTACCTGCTTTTAGCAATTCGCCGTGCGCCCCTCTTGTAAACTTGTGCACCTTATCCCCGAATTTCCCTTCGGGCACAAGTACCGTGTTTCCTTTTGCGAAGAGATAACACCCAAAGCCAAATTCGAATGCTTTCTTGTTGTCGGTAGCTTGAGGTGTCAAATCACCGAACGTGCCGACGTAAGCACTTTTGTCCACATAATGCACAAAGGCAAAATGCTGTTGCACCTCGTTGGGTGTGGGCGTGGGGGCATCATTCTTGTCGCAGGACGTCAGCCCTATGGAGCCGACCAGCATAGCGGAAAAGGCTATGCGATTGAAAGTTGTTGTTCTCATTATCATTTATGTTTAGAGTTATAAAATACCTTTCGAGAAGACGTATCTGAATTTGAGGTGGAATGTCCGTCCTGCCAACGGTTGGCGGAACTGGTCCCAAACCTCTTTATTCATCAGGTTGTGGCATTCCAAGGCTATGGAATATTTGTTTTTGTAGGTCAGTAGCAGACCTATATCATTGACGAAACTGCGAGGAATACGCCGTTTCTGTAATTCGGTAAGCTCCCAAAAGTAGAAGAACTCTTCCGTGAACTTTCCGTCCCAAAATGCCTTGACATACCAATTTCGGAACAATCGGTCGCTGTGGTATTCCGCTCCGAAGTTGGCAAACAGGTAGGGAATATTCGGCAGTCGCAATCCTTTTGTCGGATTAGGGGCTTGGGTGCCCGGCAAATAGTCCAAAACATCGCGTACATCCTGATAAGTCAGGTTCCCGTAGGCATAGACCGTCGGCGATATATCCAGTTTCAATTCAGTCTCTATACCTTTGATATGCACCTTTTCCGCATTCACATATCCGGCTGCCATATGTTGTTTCATCAGTTTTATCATATCGCTCACCTGCATATAAAAGCCATTTACCTCGAATTGCAATCGCGACAGTCCGAGTATGTCATTTTTGTCTATCAAGAAGCCCAGATTGAAGTTGTGGCTTTTCTCCGGTCTCAGTCCGGCAGCAGGAAAGGTAATGATACCATCGCCGAACAACTCTTGCGAATTGGGGAGGCGTATTGCCCGTTGATAAGATGCCTTCAGATGAAAGCCTCTGAACGGTTCGTACTTCATTGCCTCTATCCATCCGATTTGCGATGTCGTATTGCTCTTTTTCTTCGGAGCCTCGATCATCTCGTATGAAGTCAAATCCTCTATCTCGGAATGGAGGTGGAAATACTTTGCAGAGAACATATTCGTCAGTTTCCTGCCGAAGAGTTTCGCTTCCCAAGTCAAGCCCGAGACAACACTGGTCTTTTTGCTTGGAAATCCTCCGATAATAAACCCTGCATGCTGACTTGCAATGTCATCATTCGGTTGTCTTTGGGCATGGTTAATAAGCGTGTTCAGGTTCAAACTGTGATTGGTGGACAATTTGTAATCAAGGTTGATACGTTCGTTGATTTCCAAACCTTTGTCGTTTGAGTTGTGAGGAACGTCTCCTGTTTCTCCCTGTCCGTTCGGGCTCGGATATATATTTCCTTCAAAATCGTGATTAACTCGTGCCGTATCCACAAAATTGTTCGTCGTATGCGAGAGGGAGAAATGCGACTCGAAGTTAAGTCGATTGTTCAGTATTCCGCTTTTTATCAGTTTGTTTTCGAACATAAACATCCCGGATTTGTTTTCAGCATGCTGGATATTCTTCAATACTCCTTGTATCTCATTGAAACGGTTGTAATACCCGAACTCGGTACTAATCTCATCGAACCAAAGTTTTGTAAAAGCGACTTTCCCTTTCAACATATACGAACGAAAACGGTCGTGGTCACGCTTTACCAACAGGTTCTCTCTTTCGGGGACTCTAAATGAGTAATCATTCTTTGCAGACGTATAATACCCTCCCGCACCGAGCAGAATACCGCTCTTCGGAAAGTTCTTGCGAGAGAAGACGCTTCCCTTGTGTGTCTGGTAAGAACCAAGTTCGTACGAAGCATCCAAATAGTCCGTACTGAACTCCTTCGTGACGATATTGACGGCACCACCCAAGCCATCGCAACCGAAACGTGCAGGGATAATGCTTTTATAGACCTCTATCCGTTCGATAATGTCTATCGGAATTTCATCAAGCGAAAAGGCTCCGTCCGAAGTATTCATCGGAATACCATCCCAAAGGATTTGAATGCGGTTTCCCTCCAAACCGTGAACAATAATCCTCGAACTGCTTCCCAATCCACCTGTCTGCCCGACCTTCAAACCAATGGTTTTGTTCAAGATGGTTTCTAAAGAAACAGAGCGACCTTGCAATTCCTTAGCGTTTATTACTGAAACTGCTTCGGGCGACTCTCTAATAACCTGTGCTTTTGTTTTTCCGAAGACTACCACATTTGCCAATTCCGTCGATTCCGGACGTAACTTCAGGGTATGACGTTTCTCATTTGCCGTAATCGTGTCGGTAATTGTCTGGTAACCTACGTAACTTACCCTTAGTACAAGTTTTTGATGGGCAGGCGTATTTAGTTTCGCCACTCCTTTTTTATTTGTGGTTGTACCGTTCTTGTATGAAGGTTCGTTCAGGCCTTTCCATTGCACCGTGGCAAATTCTATACTGTTACCATTCTCTGCATCAATAACTTTTATTTCGATGGAATGTTGTTGTGCAAACATCGGATAAGCCCACAGCAATAGGATGCTGATGATGAGCATTCTTTTGTATAAATGAACTATTGAGTTGATTGACATATCTTATCTGTTTATAAAAACTCGTACAAAATTACCCACCTATAAAACAGATAAATAACCCTACTATCCACACTTATACCCCTATTGAGTTTTATATGTGTCAAGTTATCGTTTTCGGGCAGTGTAATGCTCATTCGGTTTATTTTACCCCTGTGCGTCTCCGTACTTTTGCATCTTAGAAAATCAAAACGATACAGATATATGGATAAAAAAAAATCAAGCCTCTCGATGAGGAACGGGAGAGTCGCAGCCTGCTCTCCAATGCGGTGGTCATACTGCATCTTGTTTTCGGCATACTGCCCCTATTGCTCGTGGTGTGGGCAGTGAACAGGCTGATGAGCGGAACGCTCACTTCTACAATGATTTGGATTGTCGGGGCGGCGATGGTGTTGTTCACCCTGCTTCGCGGCATGTTCTACGGAGTGTCGATCTGGCGAGCGCACCGCTCAGCTTACAACGCCCTCACCCGGTTGAGGTTGCGTATCGTGAGCCACTTGCAACGGTTGCCGCTCGGCTTCTTTCAGGAGCGGAAGGTGGGCGACTTGATGAACATCATCAACCACGACGTGGAGCAAATCGAGATTTATTTGGCACACGGACTGCCCGAAATCCTCTCGGCAACGCTTTTCTCTGCTTTGCTTTGGGTAATTGTTATAGTATTGGACTGGCGGCTGGGACTGTCGCTCATCTCGCTGCTACCGTTGGCGTTTCTCTTGCAGATGGCAGTCAAAACGCTTTGGGGCAAGAGTTTCCAACACTTTATGGAAAGTACGCAGAAGATGTCGGAAGACCTCCTGGAATATGTGGCTACAATACCGGTTATCAAGGCATTCAGCCACGAGGAAACACGCACGGAACGAGTACTTGGCAATATGCGCGATTATATCCGCTGGGTGAAGCGGAGTATGTTCAGCGTTACCGTACCGATGACACTCATAACGATGTTTTTGGAGGGCGGTATCGTGGTGATGACGCTTGTCGGTCTGTGGCTGATGAGTACGGGCGAACTGACCGTGGCACGTTTTATCCTTGCCCTGATATTGGGTGGACTGTTCTCGTCCTCCTTTGCCAAACTGGCTACGTTCCAGCATTTCCGAATCGTCTATGGGCAGTCGCTGGCAAAGGTACAGACGATTACCGAAGTACCGGCAAAGGATACGGCAGACAGGGATACGGATACCATACAGACCGATGTCAGTTTCGAGCACGTGACATTTCCCTATCCGAACAAGCAGGACAGTGCTTTGTGTGATGTCTGTCTGCAATTTCCCAAGGGCAGCCATACGGCTATTGTGGGAGAATCGGGGTCAGGCAAAAGCACATTGGCAAGCCTGATGATGGGTTTCTGGCAGCCACAGGCGGGATCCGTTCGACTTGGCAGCGAGAACCTTGCGGAACTCTCCGAACGAAACATTGTCGATTTCTTTTCTATGGTGCAACAGGAGGTGTTCCTTTTCAATATGAGTATTCGGGACAATATCCGTATCGGCAAACCCTCCGCTACGCAAGAAGAGGTGGAAAGGGCGGCACGAAGGGCACGCATACACGACTTTATCGTGGGACTGCCCAATGGTTACGATACGTCGGCAGGTGAAGCGGGCGTAAAATTCTCCGGCGGAGAGAAACAGCGCATTTCCATTGCGCGGATGCTGCTCAAAGACTCACCGATTGTCATTCTCGACGAAGCCACCGCTGCCTTGGATGGAGAAAACGAGAAGCTTATTCAAGAGGCTTTGGACGAATTGCAACGCAACAAGACCGTCATCACCATCGCTCACCGGCTCAACACCATTCAGGAGGTGGAACGCATTGTCGTGATGGACAAGGGGCAGGTCGTGGCGACAGGAACACACGGAGAATTGATGGACAACTGCCCACTATATCGCAATATGACGGAAACTCAGGAACGGGTAAGCAAATGGCAACTGAAAGAGGAGGAGGTATAAACAATGATACGTAATATATTGAATGAATTGACCGCCCGTGGAGTGCGGCATCTGATAATCTCCGCACTGTTTTTCGTGGTTTTTGCCCTTTGTGGCACGGCGATTAAGCTTACCGTCTTGTTCCTTATCGATCGCTATATATCGGGCGGAAGCGTTTCGCTCGTTTCGGCAGCGTGGATACTTGGTGGTCTGCTGGTTTTGAAAACCGTATCCAATGCCGTAGCCGATATGAGCAAGCACTTTGCCGGCTTCGATCTCGTGGAGCGCATCCGTGAGAAGATCATCTTGAAACTGAAAATGTTCTCGCTCGGCTTCTACACCAATGAGCGTCTGGGCGAGATAAGCACCGTCATTCACAAAGACGTGGATAATATGGAAATGGTGGTGGGGCATCTTTGGACGCGAATGTCCGCCGATTTCATCGTGGCGCTGATACTCGGCATCGGGCTGTTCTGTGTGGACTGGCGCATGGGATTGGCGATGATTGCCATCCTTCCTATTGCCCTCTTCTCCTTGTATCGGGGCATCTGTTCGGGAATGAAAGCGCAACAGGAGGCACAAGACGGTCTGGCGGATATGGTCAGTCTCTTCGTTGAATACGTCAAGGGCATACCTATGCTGAAAGTCTTCGGAGGAAAAGGAATGTTTCGTGACAGACTCGACCACTCTGTTAGTGAATTTGGAGAAAGCAGTAAGAATGCTTCTCGTTTGGCAGCTGTGAGTGTGGGTAGATACACCTTTCTGATAGAATTGGCTTTTGCACTGATGGCAACGCTTGGTCTTTGGTGGACTTGGCGTGGCGAACTTTCCCTTTTCGCTTACCTGATGTTCGTCATCGTATCGAAGGAGTTCTACAAGCCCTTTGTCAATATGGAGAGCCATTGGCTGAACTACATCAAGGTAAAGGACAGCTACGAACGCATTTCCCGTCTGTTGGATGCTCCCGTGATCGTCGATCCCGACCAACCGAAAACGGCGGAACGCTTCGACCTCTCGTTTGATGGTGTCGGTTTCCACTATGAAAAAGAGGGGTTCGAGATGAAAGACCTCACGTTCAACGTACCCGAACGGACGGTAACGGCTCTTGTCGGCTCGTCAGGGTCGGGGAAAACCACCATCACCAATCTGCTGCTCCGCTTCTGGGAACCGCAGGCAAGCTGTATCCGTATCGGCGGAGTGGACATACGGGAAATGGACTACGATTATCTACTCGGCAAAATCAGTGTGGTAATGCAGAACGTCATTCTCTTTTCCGACACCATTGCCAACAATATCAAAGTGGGCAACCGCAATGCCACACAGGGGGAAATCGAGGAAGCCGCACGTCGGGCGATGATACACGACTTCATCGTCAGTCTGCCCGATGGTTACGAAACGAAAATTGGGGAGAACGGTTTGGGACTCTCGGGTGGACAGAAGCAACGCCTCTCCATCGCTCGCGCCTTCCTCAAAGATGCTCCGATCCTCCTTTTAGACGAGATAACGAGCAATGTCGATCCCGTCAATGAGTACAAAATACAGCAAGCAATGTCTGTGCTTATCCGAAACCGCACGGTCTTGGTCATTGCCCACCATTTGCAGACCATCCGCAATGCCCACCAAATTATCGTGATGGAGAAAGGACAACTTATGGAGAAAGGCACGCACGCCGAACTCAAAGCAAAAGATGGAATATACCGCAAGCTGCTGGCGATACAGTAAGCTCGTAACAAGAACAGGCAGTAAGATTCTTCTTGCTGCCTGCTTTTTCTTGTTCAAACGAATAGTCTTTAGTTTACTCTCCAAACCACCTAAGCTTTTTCTTGATTACTCCTAAGCTTTCACTCAAAAGCTAGAGGGCTTTTATCCCCTCCCTCTCTCTTTTCATAGTAATTCAATATTCATTGTTCTTTCTTCTTTCGATTAACCTATCCATATCCTCCGCAATCTTCTTCTCGGAAATCTTCGCATAGGTCTGCGTGCTGGTGATAGAGGCGTGCCCCATCATCTTGGCGATACTCTCCGTGCAAATCCCCTCGGAAATCAAGAACGAGCCGAAGCTATGTCGGGCTTGGTGGTAGGAGAGGTTCTCCTTCCGCCCGATGATAACACCGAGTTCGTGTATTTCGAACCACATCATATCCCTGCTTGGCAACGGAAAGACCGGCTGTGTGTCATCGGTCGTATTGTACAAATCAAGTATCTGCTCCGCTATCGGATGCAGAGGAATGAATGACTCTATCTTTGTTTTCTTTCTATTGATTCGGATGTACCGTCTCCCTTCTGCAGTTCGCCCGATATGGTGCGGATACAGCAGCTGGGTATCGACATAGGCAAGTCCCGTAAAACAGGAGAAGATAAAAGCCCGGCGAGCCAATTCCTTCAATGGGTCATTGGCGGGAAGTTTCAGTTCCAGCAGTTGTTTGAGTTCAGTTCTGCTGATATGCATTCGCTTGGAGGGTGGTTTCTTCTCATACTCCAACTCCTCCAAAGGATTGGCACGGATAATCTCATGGTCTACGGCAAGGTAAACCAATCGGTTCAGCCAGCAGAGGCAATGGTTAGTCTGCGATGCCCCGAAGTTCTTGTACCGCTTCAGGTAGACCTTGTATTCCCGTCCGAACTCCTCGGTGATGTCTGAGAAGGCAATGTCTGTCTTGCCTTTCGAGTCCAAGAACTCACGGATATAACTCTGGTAATACCGAGAACTCCTGTAGGTCGAAGTGGAGTCGATTTCCTTGGAGCGGACGGCAAGGCGTTCCCGTTCCCTTTCTCCCATTTTGAGCAGATGGGTAGGAATGACCGCATGACCTGCAATTTTGTTTTTCAATAGTTCGGCACTGACCACCCCCTGCTCTTTGAGCATTTCATCATAGAGCTGCTCCGCATGCTTGCGAAACTCTTTCAGGCGATTGTTCGTCCGCACCTCTACGGTCTCCGCCTTTTTGGCATTCCACTGTTTGGGATTGCAGGAGATGCCGGTGGTTATCGTCGTGCTTTTCCCGTCAATGGAGATTCGGCAGAGTACGGAAGTTGTACCATCCACACGTACCTTGTTGCGATTGATATAGAGTAGTAAAGAAAATGTGCTACGCATAAATTCGTTTATTATCTATGGGGTGTTATAATACAAGTTTCAAATCCTTTGTCGCTTCGATGTATTTGTCCATATCCTCGAAAAGCTTCTTGGGCGTAACCTTCGCATATACCTGAGTAGTTTGCAGGTTGGAATGCCCCAGCATCTTGCAGATGGTCTCGATAGGAACGCCGGCTTCCAAGGTAGTCAGCGATGCAAACGAGTGCCTGCCAGCATGGTAGGTCAGATCTTCCTTGATGTCGGCAAGGACAGCCAGACATTTCATGAGGCGGCGCATATTGGGATAGTGCAACATCGGGAAGAGAGTCTGACGGTCGTCATCCCTGTATTTCTCTATCAAGGCAAGGGCTTCGGGCAGCAGCTTGACACAGGCACGAAGCTCGTTTTTCTTGCGGCGGTATTTAAGCCACAGCCCGCCATTGTCATCCGTGAACAGATTGTCACGTGTAACGGAAACGGCATCGGCGTAGGCTGTTCCCGTATAGCAGGCAAAGAGAAAGAGATCTCTTGCCAAGATATGGGAGGCGCGATGTTCGGGGATTACCAAGTCACGGATTTTCTCGAAGGATTCTCGGCTTAGGGCTTTCGGCGTTTTTTCCTTTGGTTGGGGAAGACTGAAGTGGGCGAAGAAGCATCTGTCGGCATGTCCCTCCTTATAGGCTTTTCGGCATACTTTCTTGACGATAGCCAGATAGTGCCGGCAGGTATCTATGGCAAGTCCTTTCTCGTCCAAGATGAAACTCTGGTAATCGTGGATAAACTGCTCCGTCATCTGACCGAAAGCAACGTCTTTGGTGCGAAACTCCTTTTCGATGAACTCTGCCAAGGTTCTCCGGGTATAGATATAGGCAGGGTAGGTTCCTTTTGCCCGGTCTATCCCGATACGCTTCCTCAGTTCCTCACAGACGATGTCCGTCATTCCCAACAGGGGCATCTGTGTTTCGAGGCTTCCCTGAAACAGGTTCTTGACAGCTTCCGCATCGAAATCCGCGTTTCTTCCCACAAGCGTGTCGAATGCCGTGTGGATGGAGAGCATCAGCTTGTCCAGCTTCGCATTAGTCTCCACGGCTTCATGGCTCTTGCCTTTCAGACGGCTTTCACGAGGATTCCATAAATCGGGCGTACAGGAGATTTTGCAACTGAACTGCACCATCGAACGATTGACGGTGATACGTCCCATGATGGGGGCTTTGCCCGACTTGTCCAATCGGCTCTTTTTGAGGTAGAGCAACACCTTGAATTTCTCTATTTTCATATGCTTTAATTTTATGGGCAAAATTACCCGTTGTTAAAGCGTTCTTTGATAAGCAGAACATTGTAGAACAGAGAGATAGAATCTGTATCAGAGAAATATTTCCTTTTTCCGTTACCTCACCTCATTGGGGAAACCAACGGATAACGGTTTGGTAACCGAAAGGATTCAATATTCCGTGCCGAACTGCCTTCCTATCACACTCGCAGAATATAGAAAATCAGCTAATTCACAACCGGTTACTAGTTTATTCTCTATGTTCTTCCAATTCCTCAAATGGAAAGTATTTTCCACATGGCTCGGCATACCTTCGCTTCCCACTTGGCGAACGCGGGCACCCCGCTCTATATGGTAGCGAAACTTTTGGGGGATAAAAGCCTCGATATGGTACACCGGGTCTATACGAATACCGAACGAACGGAGCTGATCGAAGCGATGAAAAAACTGGGTGCCTGATAAAAAAACGAGAGCTTCCGCCGAGTTTT
>ERZ772883.2101-NODE-2101-length-13212-cov-4.523068_pt1 | contig 13212 bp, 10 predicted proteins | sample MGYA00580575_ERZ772883 | MGnify/ENA primary metagenome ERZ772883 (study PRJEB29015, sample SAMEA2737666) | human gut metagenome | biome: human gut; feature: human-associated habitat; material: faeces | place: China | collected 2012 ...
GGGATGCAAAAATAGCAAGTGTGGCTACACTTGCCCTGCTTGCCGTTAGTGCGTTGCCCCCAAAACAGCGCAAAAAACGGAGGTGCGTGTTCCTCTTACGCATCCTCCGTTTCACGGGCTTTTTGCAGTCCCTCTGCGGTATGTTTCATTACAGTCAGTTCTTTTTCGTTCATGGAATTGAGCATGACATCAATCTGTTTTCGACAGGTACTCTCTCCATTAAGCTTGTCCGGGAAAAAGAATTGATCCACGGAAATCTCCAACAGGGTGACGAGCTGATAGAAAGTATCAAAGCTGGGGTATTGCCCCCGGTTCTCGATATACATGATGGAGCATGGGGTGCGGTTCACGAGCCGGGCTAAGTATTCCTGCGTCCAGCCTTTTTCCTCCCGCTTGCGCTTGATCTCACGGCCCAGGGCGTGGAAATCAAGGTGTTTGTCGTATTGGTACATTCTAATATCACCCTATATTATTCTACATTTCGGGTTCGGGCATGAGAACGAAACTAAATTTTATGTATAGTAGTATTTTGTTTCGCGTTCGATCTTCTGGATTCTACGGTGCGTGGATTGTCACCGTAGACATTTTATATTAGACTTAATACGAGGTGAGAACAATGGATATGAAGCGAAAAATGGAACTCTTGAATGAGTGGAAAAACCGCCGCCCGGAAATGGGCCTGATTGCGATTACCTGCAAATCAACCGGCGAAATGTTTGTAGATATTTCCACAGATACGCAGTTCGCTTTTAACAGTCATCGATTTAAGCTGTCAGCAAATTTTCATCCGAATAAAAGGCTTCAGCAATTATGGCAGCAATACGGTGAAAATGGATTCGACTATGCTGTTGTAAAGATTCTCAAATATGAGAACAAGGACGATGACCAAACTGAGAAATTGAAATTGCTTCTGGAAGAATACCTGGCACAGACGCCGCAGGCACGGAGGATTTCAAAATGAATGAAAAGATCGTATTGACCGCACAGGGCTATGACCGTGTGGACGGGAGAAACGCCTATCAGTCCACGGTAAAAAAACTGACATTAGGTGCTCCCGTTAATGAGGAAAATAAAAAGATGCAGATTGCGGCGCAACTCTGGAAAGAAAACAAGGACGGCGAGTTGGAAATTAGCATGGAGCTTCCGATCCATCAGATCTTTGATTTGATGATCTTTTTAAGCCGTACCTTGCTGTACTTCAAGGAGGCTTACCGTTTCCCCTGCTCTACAATCCAGACAATCCCACCGTGGAGCGGATTGGCGTACAGGGTGGCGTTCTTCCGGTGGAAATCTGCGTAGATAACCCAAACATCAACGAGGATATTCAAACCTTTTCTCAGTCGTTAAGTGATTTGGGAGAATTGACTGGGGAGCGGTTGCGGACACTGACCCATATTATCGAGGAATTGGAGTTGTATTAGAAATGGGACATTGGTATTTGTCCCCGAACAGACGATTGACAGAAGAAGAGCAGGCATTGGTTTTGCAGAAACCCGCTTCTCATGTAGAGAGTGATGCAGAGCGCAGGATCTGCGATGCCGTCAAACGCAACTGGAACCGGGGCGAGATGAAAATTACAAACATTCTGCTGGAAGGTGACGCAGGTTCCGGAAAGACACAGCTTGTCAAAGCTCTTTCTGCCGACTTCAGCTTACCATACACAGAAATTACCTGCTTTGCAGATATGGATAAATCGGACATTCTAGGGTCGATTCTTCCTGTGGCAGGTCGTGAAAACGAAGCGGTACAATATCAGTATTACCCCTCTGAAATTGTCCGGGCCTATGAAAACGGTTGGTTGCTGGAAATACAAGAGCCTACAGTAATTCGGGATGCGGCTGTTCTAATGGCGTTAAACTCAGCGCTAGAGCCGGATGGAAGCATCAACCTTCCTACCCGTATCGTCCACCGGCACCCGGATTTTATTGCGGTGATAACAACCAATCGGGGCTATAACGGCTGTCGGCCATTGAATGAGGCGCTCCGTGATCGTGTCCAGCATGCAGAAAAAATGGATCTGCCGTCTCTCAAAGTCATGGTGGAGCGCACCGCCTGTAAAACAGGGTGTTCGGATACAGAATTGCTTCAAACCTTTGCCCGTATTTATCATACTGCTGGACAAAACCGCAAAGGCGAACGCCATCAAGGGCGTGGCTGGTATGCGTTCCTATTTTTATTGGGTGGACGCAGTTTTGCAGGGAGTAGCACCGGTAGATGCCCTCTATCATAAAGTCATTTATAAGATGACAACGGACGAGGAAGAAATTGCCTTGTTGGAACAGGCGCTGAAGCAGCAAAATCAAATTTCAGCATTAGAAGAATTGTGTGTTCTTCCGAAATCCAATACAAACGGAGAGGAACTGGAGCTGCGTGCAGATGGCAGTTCCACGGCGGAACCGTTTGAACTAAAGGAGGATCTGCCGCCTTCTGCGGCATTGAAGCGACGGGCCGATAGCGAGGGGCATTCTGATTTGCCATCGGAAACGACGGTTCAGACAGAGCAAGTGCAAACTGGCGAGGATGGAACACCTATTTATCACGAATTAAGTCCAGAAGATGCAAAACAGCTTCAAGAGGAAAAGCTCTCTTTCCGAAAGCATCTGAACGGTGAAGCCAGAGAAGCGGTCAAAGGTTCGATCCATGAAAAAGTGGGTATGATCGTTCACCGCCCGGAAGCCACAGAACCGCAGAGAGAGGCATACAGAGAAACCACACAAAAACTTCGCCCTGTGATTCTGGAACTCTCCAGAAAAACGCAGCCTCTTTTAGAGCATGAGGTATCCGCGACATTTTCTGGAAACCGGACTTATGGTACGGTTTTTCATGCAGAGAAAACGGCTTCACCGGACTTTCGATATTTCTCCAGAAAAAATCCGCCGGAAGAAAATCCTTCATTGGCGGTGGCATTGCAAATTGACCAGTCGGCGTCCATGAACGCTTTTGGGCGATTGGAGGCAGCAAAGCAGGCGGCGGTAGCGGTCTATGAATTCTGCAAATATTGTAAAATTCCCGTTTTGATTTATGGGGATACCGCTGACCGTTATCCAAGAGAAAAAATGTCATTGTATTCCTACATTGACTGGGAAAAACCGAAACTGAATGAAGAAGCTGCATTGATGGGTATTGAAAGCATCAGCAACAACCGGGATGGAATGGCCTTACGGATTTTAGCCGAAAAACTGATGAAAGCGCCGCAGAACACAAAACTACTAATCAGTATCAGCGATGGACAGCCCAAAGCAATGCCGGATTATACCGGCGAACTGGCAAATAATGATATGAAACAGGTCATACAGGAGTATGACCGAAAAGGTGTTCTGTTTTTGGCTGCTGCCATTGGACAGGATAAGGAAACCATTTGTGATATTTACGGACCAGAACGATTTTTGGATATAACAGACCTTCGGCAACTTCCTGTTCGGTTGGTTCAGATTATTGCAAGATATTTGTAAATCGGTAGGCTGAAAGGAAGTGATTGAATGGATAATATAAAAGTCGGACAGCTGATTTTGCAGCTCCGAAAAGAAAAAGGGCTAACACAACAGCAGCTTGCAGATCGATTGAATATCAGTAATAAAGCGATCTCGAAGTGGGAATGTGGGCATGGCGCCCCCGATATATCCCTCTGGGAAGAACTCTTGGCGGTATTGGGTGCTGATATTCTAAAACTCTTGCGGGGAGAACTGCATCCCAACCGCCCGGATGCAGGAAAGATCGATAAGATACGCTTCTATGTCTGCCCTGTCTGTGGAAATATTTTAACCAGCACGGGCAAAGCAAATATTTCTTGCTGTGGGCGTAAATTAGAGCCTGAAGTAGCAAAGCTATGCACACCAGAATATGAAATATCAATTAGCCAAGTAGATATTGAGTACTGCATTTCGCTAAATCACGATATGAGCAAAGAACATTATATTTATTTTATTGCTTATGTTCAGGAAAATTGTGTGGTTCTTCTACGGTTGTACCCCGAGCAAAGTCCGATGTTTCATTTGCCTATGGTTAGAGGAGTCGGAAATCTGTATCTCTACTGCTCTAAACATGGTTTGCAAAAATATCCATTTACTTTGTAATATAGTCGTAACTGCCTGCTGCGGTATATAAAAAAACCGCAGATTTGGCAGGTTATTGTGTTGCACATCGGCGGTTTTGAAGTGACCATTTCAAGCCGCCATTTTCTTTTTGAAAAATGAGAATACGGGGGGTGTGTTAAAGTCGCCCTTTTTTAAGGATACGGCGGTGTCCGGGAGGTATCGCTGTGTCCTTTTTCGTTTTTCATCCCCCTAATCTGTCAAAAAAAGCCCGTCCGCCCAATGGGAGCAGTCTGGTGACGGATGCGAAATATGGCAGTACATAAATGAAAATGTAGTTTTATGCGCTTGCGTGTCGTTGTGGCACACGGGCGCATTTTGTTTTATTTACTTCGGGACAAGTTGTCCCGAAGTAGGAAAAGGCAGCCCGGGGTGTCGCTCCCCGCCGCCCTCCGTTTAGATCGCCATTCACCCCCAACCATCTGAACGGAGGAATTACAAATGACGACCATCAATCTGAAAGACTTTTATCCGTGGTACACCCACGACGAATACATAGGGGTTTCCGAGGAAGTTGCCGACGAGCTCCGGGCAAGCAGGCTGTATGAGGCCGCCTATCAGCGGCGGATCGTCCGCAACAAAGCGCAGTATTCTCTCGATTGCGAGGACGGGATCGAATACTCCGCCTGCGTTTCCGAACCCACCCCGCAGGAGCTGCTGGAGCGCATGGAGCTGTTCTGCCATTTGTGCGCTGCGCTCAATTCCTTGCCCGAAAAGCAGGGTCGCCGGGTGGATGCCTGTGTGATCCTCGGCAAGAGCTATTCCGAAGTAGCAAGGGCAGAGAGTGTCCATGAGAGTGCCGTGCGGCGCTCTGTGGAGCGGGGACTTGAGAAGATGAAACAGTATTTGAAAAAGTGTCTGTAAACCCGTCCGAATTGATCTGCCAGATGTCCTTGGTATATGAGAGGAGTTACATCCGATCAACAACTGAATAGCGGCGGCCCCGAGGCATAGAGCGGGGAGCCGTGCGGCGGGTGCGCTGTGACTTCTCCGGCAGGAGAACGAGCGAACAACACCAGCGCCGCAAGTGGGACAAGCCACCCCACGGCCACGATCCGTAGCTGGACAAGCTGGCCGCTTGCCCCTCCGGGCCTCCGCCCCTCGGGAGCGTCATGCTGAGTATTGCTGTCTTATGACGGGCCAAGGAAATGAGCGTGGCGCTCCCGAAACTTTTTATCAAGGAGGAAAACAACATGAAGCATGATCCCGAACTGGCGGCCCTGCTCGCCCAGCCGTGGAGCAACAATGCTTCCCGGGGCTATGTCATCTACGCTATGGAAAACTGCGGGTTTTCTCCCTCGGACATCCGGCGTGTGGTAGCAGAGCTCCATGAGGTCTTTGACTTCTGCGGGCTGGAGGAGGCCCAGCAGCACTTTGAGAACAGCCCCTACTGACCTTGGGACAAGTTGTCCCAAAGTGGAGCAAGGCAAGAGGGCGGCACCGCCAAAGGTGCCGCCTTTTTGCGTTTCCCCACGGGACAAGGGGGACTGTCGGTCATTGTTTTCGTATCGCTCTGGAAGGAGGCCCACATGGAAGATCCTGTACCCGTCAAGGAGGAATACATCTATCAAGTCGGCAAAATCCAATTCATCGTCACGCCCGTCTACAAGGACAAAGGAGAGTCCATGCGTGACATCCTTTTGAAGCTGATGCTGGCTGACTTGGAGCCGGTATAGCCCCATCGACATCCTTAACATGGGCGGTCAGGCGAGGTATAATATAGTCAGGATGAATGACCTCTTGCTTGACTGCCAGAGAGGAGGTTTATATGAAACAGTCAAGCAAAAAACACGAACTCGGCACAGCCGCTCTCTACTGCCGACTGAGCCGTGACGATAATATGGACAGCGAGTCCAACAGAATCCAAAATCAGCGGAAGATACTTCAAAAGGCCGCCAAAGACAAAGGGTACACCGACACGGTTTTCTTTGTAGACGATGGCATCACGGGAACGACCATGAAGCGTCCCGGTTTTCAGAAGATGCTGACCGCAATCGAGGCAGGGTATATCTCGGCGGTGTTCGTCAAAGACCTGTCCAGGCTGGGGCGCAACTATATTGAGGTCGGCAAGCTGACCGAGGAATTTTTCCCGCTTCACGATATACGGCTGGTGGCCGTTTCCGACGGCGTAGACAGCGATGAAGGCGAGGATGATTTCACTCCGTTCAAAAACATTATGAACGAGTATTATGCCAAGGATATTTCCAAGAAGCGCCGGATCGTGAACAAGATGAAAGGCAACGCGGGCGTTCCGCTCTCTCCGCCGCCCTACGGCTACATCAAAAACCCGGACGATCCCCGCTTTTGGGTGGTGGAGCCGGAGGCCGCCGAGGTGGTACGCCGGATCTACTGCATGGCGCTGGAGGGGTACGGGCTGGCGGAAATCGCCGCCCGCCTTGCCGCCGATGGTGTGGTCAATCCCACCTACTACTGGCGCAGCCGTGGGACGAGCCGGGGCGGGTCGAAAAGCACCGTGGAGCCTACCAAATGGGGACACACCACCGTCAAGAAGATCCTCACCTTGCAGGAATACTGCGGCGATGTGATCAACTTCAAAAGCTACTCCAAGTCCTACAAGATGAAAAAGCGGATCGAAAACCCGGAGGAAAACCGGGCGATCTTCCTCAATGTCCATGAGGCTATCATTGACCGCCAGACTTGGGAAAAGGTGCAGGCGCTCCAAAAAGGGACGCGCCGCAAAAAGCCCACGGTCACGCAGGAGCCCAGCGTATTCTCTGGCCTGCTGAAATGCCCGGAGTGCGGCGGCAACCTCAATTTCCACTTCAACCAGAACAACCACGACATCAAGTTTTTCAGTTGTCAAAATCATAACTCCGGCTATCGCAAGTGCAGCAAGACGCACTATATCCGGCTGGACTTCTTAGAGCAAGTCGTTTTGTACGAGGTCAAGCGGCTGGCCTGCTTTGCCAGCGAATACGAAAATGACTTTATCAAGGCCATGATCGGACGCTCAGCAAAGGTTGCGGAAAATGCCGCGCTCCGCAAGCAGCGGGAGCTGGACACCCTGACCGCCCGTGACCGGGAGTTGGATATGCTCTTTGAACGGCTCTATGAGGACAATGTGGCGGGTAAGATCGACGATGCCCGGTTTGCCAAAATGTCCAAACGCTATGAACAGGAGCAGGGCGAAAACGCAAAGAAGATCAAGGCGCTGCGGCTGGAACTGAAAAAGGACGAGAGCAAGCGCATGGACATTGACGATTTCCTTGAAACGGTGCGGCGGTACACGGACGCGACCACTATTACAAAGCGTATGGTCGCGGAGCTGATCGACCACATTGAGGTGTACCACGCTGAAAAGCAGGACGGCGTTACCAATCAGCGTGTCGTGATCTACTACAACTGCATCGGCGCTTTCGATGTGCCGGATCGCCGGAAGATCCCGGAGGCCGACATTATCATGGAAACGAGAAAAGGCGTAGCACCCAGCTACGCCCCGGAACAGGTTGCAGTATGAACTTTTCAGGAAATAAAAAAGCAGAGTGTCCATTACAGGATACTCAGATCCTATAAGGACACTCTGCATGGTCCGAGTGGCGAGATTCGAACTCGTCGATGGGTAAACCGGGGTGTGATGCCCCTTATTTTTTTGTGCTGAGACATGCGCTCTTCAAGGGATCAAGTATCAATTCATGCCTCTTGATGTTACCGCCTGATAGAGTCTAAAGGGAAAATGTAAGGGAAAACTTTTGCCGCATACCGAATGCTCAAATTTGCTCTGCATCTTCTAAAACTCTACAGTCTGGAACAGCCTTGACTTTATTAGGCGTGTCGATAGCAACTCTATACGGCAATCGCGTCTACCATCTTCATAGTAATATCTCAGGCCGACTGTTCATCATTTTTCTTTTTTAGTCATATGGTTAATATTGCGCAATCTCTAGATTGTAAACGGAACATTGCAGTCTTTGAGTAGTTCGTTGCTCTCAACAAGTGCTTCCATGGCTTCGATGCGTTCGTACATCATGTCATCATTTTCCATAAAAGAAACTGTTTTTCGCACATCATCATGGAGCTTTTGTGTCACAGGAGACATAGCTTTATGATCACTCAAGTCAATCGCCTGTAAGGCTGTCATCATGGTCATGGAAACCATGCGGCGCAGCTTCTGCACTGCCGCATAGAGCTGGCGAGCCGCAGTATCATCACGATAAATGGGACTTTCCTGACCAGCGCTGACTGCCGCATTAAAGCAGGCAGCAGGAGAAGCCAGCAAGGCAATATCGGCAAGAAGTCCAGCAGTAACATATTGCAGAATCATATAGCCGTTGTTCAGGCCAGGATTCTTCACAAGGAATGCAGGAAGACCGCTTAAGTGCGGGTCGACCAAACGTTCCACATGGACCTCAGTAAGTTTGGCAACATCCATGACGGCAATAGCAAGGGAATCACAGTAAAGTTCGATTGTTGTTGCATCCCAGTTCGAACCCATGAGCGCTGTGCCGTCAGCAAGAAAGACGGGGTTGTCAAAGACGGCGTTCAGTTCTTCCATCAGCGCATCGTAGGTCTGCGTGACCATACGTTTGGCGGCTCCATGAACATGCGGGATAATGCGGGTGTTCATGCTGTCCTGCACGCGCAGTGTGCGGGATTCATTCATGATTTCACTGCCGTTAAGAACTTTACAAAGAAATTCCGCCGTTTCGGACGTATCCTTGTGGTTCTTCAGCTGAATGAGGCGCGGGTCATAGGCCTTGTCCGTACTACGTAGCGCTTCACATACTAAGGCTGCGCAGAGATCTGCGTGGCGCATCGTCATGATGAAATCATAAACGGCGAGCAGACCAACACCGATGGAGTGGCTCGCGTTAGACAGCAGGGCGAGGCCTTCGCGAGCTTTGATGCTCAGTGGCTTGATACCGTGCAACTTAAGCACCTCGGCCGCAGGGCAAGGCACTCCGTTCTCAATAAGTCGTCCCTCGCCGATGTAGGTCACGGCGATGTAGGGCTGGAACGAAAGGCCTCCAATGGTTCCCTCGCAGGGTGCATAGGGATAGAGACCCTCATTGAGAAACACCCGAATTTGCTCAAGCATCTCTAGGCGCACCGCGGAATACCCCTTGCCAATGCTCATCAGTTGCATAAGCATCAACGCACGGGCTTCCTCTTCCGTCAAGATTCGTCCAACCGAGCAACCGTGGCTGCGCAGGATGTTTTCCTGCAGCTGCACCATCTCATCTTCGCTGATGCGATAGCGCACATTGTCGCCAAATCCCGTGTTAACGCCGTAAACGCCAGCGCCGCTTGCAATAGTTGCCTCTAGCGACTTGCGGCTGGCGCTCACGCGCTTGCGGAAGCCTTCGGTAAACTTCACCTTTGCATGATATCGTGCAACGGCGACAAACTCTTCGATGCTGTTGCGGCAGTCATCCAGAGTAACAGTATGGATGTTTTTCGCATCCTGATAGATCAGCATAAGTAAATTACTCCTTTGGAAAATATGAGCCGTTTGTGAAAATGCGGATTAGGCCGCAGTCTTCTTGGGCTGAGTTGCGAGAGAAACCACGACGAGCACAATCGCGCTGACGATACCGCTGAGCAACTCGCCGCCGATACCTGCAACACTAAATCCTGTCAGCAGTGCATACATCATAAAGAGGCCGCCTGCCAAGAGGCCAGCAATCGCGCCCTGTTTAGTAGCCTTCTTCCAGAATACACCAAAGACGATTGGGCAAAAAACACCAGACGTATAAATATAGTAAGCATAGAAGCAACCGTCGAGAATGGTAGGAAGCAGCATAGAAACCCCCACCGCAGCAAGGCCAGCAATCACGGTAAAAGCGCGAGAAATTGTTACAAGACGTCTGTCCTTAGTGTCCACATTTTTACCGATGTAGGGCAGATATAAATCAGTCATAAAGTGCGATGCGGCTGCCGACAGGCAAGAGTCCGCTGTAGAAAAAATAGCAGAAAGCGCCGCAGCAATAATAATGCCAACAGCCCAACCAGGGAGGGTGCTCATGGCGATTGTTGCAAAAGCCGCTGCGGAGGTACCGGCTGTTGCCAACTCGGGATGTTTCACGCGAGCAATTAGGCCTAGAGTAACAGGCATCACGGATACGATGCAAACCAGCACCGCGGAGCAAACGCTAGCCTTGATCGCTGTTTTATGATCTTTGCAAGCGAACAGCCGCTGATAAATGTCCTGACCGATCATGATGTACATAAGCCCAGGAAGAATCATCCATAGAAGGGACTTAAACTTTTCAGAGTCCATAAACACGTTATACCCTTCGGGAAGTTCGCTCTGAATAGCCGTTAACGATGCATTCAGGCCCGAAAGTCCGCCAATATCGCCCAGCGCCGCTACAGTAATCCAAACAACGCCAACCATAACTAGTATAATCTGAAAACCGTCTGTCACTGTAACTGCCATTAGCCCGCCCATAGACGTAAGCGCAATAATAACGATGCAAGCAAAGAGCGCCGCAATCGTTGTATTTTTCATACCGAGCGCATTCATAATGCCAACGGCTGCGCCAACCTGACTGCCAACAAGCGCTATCAAGGCCACCATGGAGAGGAAAGCGCTAGCACTGCGGAGAAATTTACTATTATAGCGAGTCTCTAAGTATTCGGTAATAGTGCCAAAATTTGAAAAGTCCTTCATTTTTTTGACGAGAAATGAAGCAAGCAGCAATCCAAACCCAGAACCGAATATACCGTAAACATACATCATAGGGCCAGAGTTATACGCCTTCTGTGCGGTACCGGTCAACAGTCCGCCGCCAAACAGAGATGCAGAAATTGTTAGCGTTGCCGCGATAACGCCAAGGCTTTTTCCCGCAAGGAGAAAGTCGCTGATAGTTGCATTCTTTTTACTGTAATAAATACCAACTGCAAACAAGATGACCAGATAGATTATAAGTGCAACATAAATCGAAGTCATAAATATATCCCTCCACAAAGATTTTGTCAGATGGAAGCCACAGCGCTCCCGCTGTAAACGGCCCGACACAGCAGAAAGAAAAGCAGCTTTTTCATCTTTCTGTTGTAAAGTATATCTATGCAGCGTCAGTTTTTCGTCACTTGAAGAAACCCTGGCAAGGGATCAGAACAGCCGCACTCAAGTCTCTTGAGCAGTTCCTGCTCAAAGGCACCTGCTTTTCCTCCTGCCATGCATTTTCTGCAGTGCGCACAATAGTAGGCGATATCCTCTGTCAACACATCGGCAAGTGGGGTTTCTGCGATGTCGAGTTGCGCACTGTAGCAGCAAAGCAGGGCCTTTGTCAGATAAAGAATACCCGTATCATAGGGGACGATCAGAGCTTTTGTTAGCTGTTCGCACTGTAAAATTTCACTTGCGCAGTGCCGATAATCACCGTCAGCAAAACACATCAGCGCATTACAGGCACAATAAAGCGTGCGGAAATAACCTGTTGGTTCCTTGACATTATCTGCTGCACGGTTTGAGTTGCTCAACGCATTATGTGCTGCGGCATAGTCTCCAATCGCCAGCGAAGCCATTGCCCAGTCCACGTAGAATATCGGCGTACTGGTTGAGGTTGGGTATTCTCCAATCATATCGATGGCAATTTGATATTCTTCAATCGCGCGCGCATACATGCCCTGCTTTCGATACGCTTCACCGATATAATCATGCGCATAAGCGCTTTGCAGCCGACGCTCCACCTCATCTTCTGCACTATCGTGCAGCAGTACCAAAGTCCGCAGCAATTCTTCACGCGCATCTTCATAGCGACCCTCCATCACAAGAAGATAGCCATTATAACGGCGGTTAATTGCATAGCGCGCAGCATTTTTCCCCTTCGTTAGGGACAACGCTGCGTCAATATTCTCGCGCATCACATTTGTCTGATAGGTTTGAATACCATAGAATATCATCTGTTCATGGGCGAGATCCCGTGCCTCCTCAGATAACGCAGGATTCTGAAGCAATTTCCGGATTGCGCTAACTCCCTGTTCATAAAGCCCACGATAAATGCAGAAGCACCCAATAGAATAATAAAGATCCGTTTCTGCAGCTTTGAGAGCGCTATCCTCTGGATGAAGCCGCTGCAAATGGCATAGCTCTTTTTTCATCTTTTGAAAGGACTCCAATGCTTCTGGTGTGGAATCCAACAAGCTTTCACTGCTGCTTGGCATACCATTAAGAAGTGCATAGTTAAAAAATACATATGTACGAAAGCGGCGGACTTTATATTGAAATGCATGAAACGCATCTCCGCCCTGCTCATAATGATACGCTGTAAGTGTGTCCAAATTTGGCATTGCAGCCGAGTCAAGCGCAGAGAGTGCCTGCGCTATGTTCAAGTGCAGGATTCGGCGCGAAAGCGCTGGAATATGTGAATAAGTAAGATCCCGAAATTCCGCCTGTGTAAAGACCAGGGAGAGACTTCCTCCATCATAGACTTCATTAAGAATAGCACGACGGCACAGTTCCTGGCAGACATAGAGCAGATCGAGCGTTGGCTTACTGCTAACAACTTCAAGAACCCTGTATGGAGCATAGTCAGGGAACATAGCAACAAGATTGAGTACTTGGCGTCCCTCAAAACTAAGGCCAGATAGCCTATAGGATAGAATCTCATCCATACTGTGTGGCAAAACTTTAGGTTGACCATTTTCCATGATGCTACCGATGAGTTGTGTGAGCAGAAACGCATTCCCTTGCGTATCGTGATAGATGCGGTCCTTGTCCTGCAAAACGATACCGCGGGCACCACACAACTCAATAAACTGCATCGTTTCTTCATAGGTAAACGCTGCAAGGGAAAGGAGGGAGCAAAGCTCATCCTCTTCGACGTTACGTAAAAATCTTTCCACTTCTTTTCCACAAGGCTGACGGCAGGTAGCTGCAAAGACAAACTTCTCAGGTCCAATCTTGTGCAGCGCTTGATCAAGCAGTGCAAGGCTCATGCTGTCTATCCACTGGATATCTTCCACCACAAGCAGAAGCGGTTTCTTTTTCGAAGCGAGTGTCAGTACGGTAAGCACGCTGTCAAACCCCATTACACTATCGACAAGTAGATGTGCTTTCTTTCTCACATCCGCACTGCCAAATTCCCCGATCATAGGGAACAGCGCACTGACGGCCTGCATATATGCATTAGGAATGGGAATGCTCTCTTTCTCTATA
>ERZ772883.2115-NODE-2115-length-13165-cov-16.346148_pt1 | contig 13165 bp, 7 predicted proteins | sample MGYA00580575_ERZ772883 | MGnify/ENA primary metagenome ERZ772883 (study PRJEB29015, sample SAMEA2737666) | human gut metagenome | biome: human gut; feature: human-associated habitat; material: faeces | place: China | collected 2012 ...
CATGGAGTCGGTGTTCGGTTTCCTCTTCTCCTGCCTCTACTATGGAAATCCCGTGACCCCATCGTTTCTGGCAGGAGGGGCGCTCTGCTTTGCGGCCATAGTGGTGAATGGGGTGAGAAATAAGACGATAGAAGATAGAAGATAGAAATTAGAAATTAGTCGGCCAGATGTTCTGATGTGTGGCTGGCGGCTGAGGTCGGGACCGGGACCGAGGCGCCCTTATGGACACGCCCTGCCGGGCGTGAGGGATGAGGTGGGCGCCTTCAAAAATGTTGGGCGCCAGTATGGATAAAACAAATTTAGTGGGCTAGTGGGCTAGTGAGCTAGTAAAACCATACAACCGCCCTTCGGGCGAGGGAAAAGCGGCCCCCCTTTGGTGGCTGGCGCCACCACCTTCCCCCCGCAAGCGGTGGGACTATAAAACCTTTACAACCGGGCTTCGCCCGGGGGAAAACAAGCCAAACTCGCTTCGCTCGTTGGAAAACCGTACAACCGCCCTTCGGGTGTGGGAAATGCACCCCTTCTGCCGCCTGTCGGCGGCGTCTCCCCCGGAGGGGGAGATTTACTCTATGTTTTCCTTAGTGCTAACTTAAGTTGCTCTATCTATAGCGCCGCTAGAACTTCCCCCTCCGGGGTGGCAAAGGAACTGGATTCGTAGGGGAGCAAGGCGACCTGAGAATCCAGTGACATGCTTTCCCGTGGAGAAGTCCCCGTAGGGGAATAGGGGTGTATTTCCAGCGGGCCGCAGGCCCGGTTGGCTTGTTTTTCCTTCGCGCCAAAGGCGCGGTTGTAAAGGTTTTATCATAAGAGGCGGCCTATATCATTTTATGGCCGCCCACTACTGCCGCCGACAGGCGGCCTATATACTGCGGCGGAGCCGCCACCTTCCCCTCTGAACCCTTTGAACCTCCTGAACCCTTTGAAACCGGGGCCGCGAAGCGGCAATAAAAAAATATATTTGACATAATGAATTCGGTGCATTATAATAGCCACAACTTAAGAAAAGCAAACCGTTGAAGCGGAGATAAAAATAATTCGTGCACTCACAGGGAGCCGGGGTATTGAGAAGCCGGCAGGACGCAGGTTATTAAATGGACCGCTGAGGGCGCGGTGAAAGGGGTTTCCTTAGTAGCCTGCGACGTAGGGCATACGTCAGTTGCCGGAGATATGTTGGTATCTCGCTAAGAGCAGGGGTCATACCCTGAAGCAAGGTGGCACCGCGGAGATTATCCGTCCTTGACAAGTATTTGTCAGGGACGGATTTTTTGTTGCCTCCCTGAAGGAGGAAATCATGGATTCAATCAGACGATGGCAGGAAACTGCAGGACTTTAATTTCTACTTTGTAAATATTGGAGCATATCAGTGCAGGAGGAATACAAAATGATTAAAGAAGCTATCCAGAAAATCGTCAGAAAGGGAGATCTCTCCTATAAAGAAGCCTATGATGTGATGAATGAAATTATGAACGGTGAAACCACGGCCACCCAGAATGCCGCATTCCTGGCTGCTCTTTCCACGAAGAGCACGAAGGCGGAGACCATTGATGAGATTTCCGGCTGCGCCGCTGCCATGAGGGAGCATGCTACACCGGTTCCCCATCCGGGCATGGAGGTTTTGGAAATCGTTGGTACCGGGGGAGACCGGTCCAACAGTTTCAACATTTCCACCACCGCCGCTTTCGTGGTCGCTGCGGGGGGCGTGAAGGTGGCCAAGCATGGCAACCGGGCCGCTTCCTCCAAGTGCGGCACCGCCGATGTGCAGGAAGCACTGGGCGCTAACATTTCCCAGGATCCTAAGAAGGCCCTGGACATGCTGAAGAAGGTGGGCATGTGCTTCCTCTTCGCCCAGAAGTACCACGCAGCCATGAAGTACGTAGGACCTATCAGAAAGGAACTGGGCTTTCGCACGGTGTTCAACATTCTGGGACCCCTGACGAACCCCGCCAATCCGGACTACTTCCTCCTGGGCGTGTACGATGCATACCTGGTGGAACCGGTGGCCAAGGTGCTTGACCGGCTGGGCGTGAAGAAGGCAGTGGTGGTTCACGGCATGGACTGCCTGGACGAAGTTTCCCCCAGCGCTCCTACCCTGGTATGCGAGCTGAAGAACGGATACTACCGCACCAGTGAAATCAAACCGGAGGACTTCGGCCTCATTCGCGGTAAGAAAGAAGAACTGGTGGGCGGCACGCCGGAAGAGAATGCGGAAATCACGAAGGGCATCCTTTCCGGAAAAATCCAGGGCACAAAGAGAAATGCGGTGCTTCTGAACGCCGGCCTTGCCCTCTATGCAGCAGGAGCGGTGAAGACCATGGCAGACGGCGTGAAGAAAGCGGCGGAGCTCATCGACAGCGGCGCTGCCTACAGGACCATGGAAAACTATATTAAAGTATCCAACGAATAAGGTGCACCATGATTCTTGACGATATTGCACAGGAAACAAGGCGCCGCATAGGGGAGCTCAAAAAAGAAGGGTACTATGATGAAATCCACCGGAAAATCAAGGATTTCATCCCGAAAAAAGAGCACCTCTTCTATAAAAACCTTTCCAGGCCCGGTCTTTCCTTCATCTGCGAACTGAAAAAGGCGTCCCCCTCCAAAGGACTCATCAGCCCCGATTTCCCCTTTGAAAAGATTGCGGGGGAATACGAAAGGGCAGGGGCCTCCGCCATTTCCTGCCTCACTGAACCGAAATGGTTCAAAGGAGACATCGATTACCTTAGGAAAGTGGCATCGGAAGTCACCATCCCGGTGCTCCGGAAGGATTTCATCATTGATGAATGCCAGATAGAAGAAGCGGCCCTGGCGGGAGCCTCCGCCGTCCTTCTCATCGCAGCCATCCTCAAAGATGAGGAAATCAAAGATTTCATGGAAAGGGCGAAGGACCTGGGACTGGACGTCCTCTCCGAAGCCCATGATGAAATGGAAATGGAGCGCATGCTGAAAGCCGGCGCGAACATCGTGGGCGTGAACAACCGGGACCTCAGGGACTTCACCATCCACATGGAAACCACCGAAAGGCTGGCAAAGATGGTGCCACAGGATGTGCTCCTTGTTTCCGAAAGCGGCATGACCGATGAAAAAGCGGTGCACCGCATGAGACAGGCCGGCGCCGACGCCGTGCTTATCGGAGAAATGCTTATGAAGGCGGAAGACAGAAGCGGCCTTCTTCAGAAAATGATACAGGAAAATTCTTAAGAAAAGGATGGAATACACATGAAAACAAGATTTGGCGAATACGGCGGACAGTATGTTCCGGAAGTACTGATGAACGAAGTCAACAGAGTAGGCGAAGCCTTCGAAGAATGCAAAAAGGACAGGGAATTCCAGGATGAACTCCACCGTCTCTTTGTCAATTACACCGGCCGTCCCTCCATGCTCTACGAAGCGGAAAACATGGAAAAAGACCTGGGCGGCCCCCGCATCTTCCTGAAAAGAGAAGACCTGAACCACACCGGCGCCCACAAGATTAACAACTGCATCGGCCAGGCCCTCCTGGCAAAGCGCATGGGCAAGACCAGAATCATCGCCGAAACCGGTGCCGGCCAGCACGGCGTAGCCGCCGCCACCATTGCCGCCCTCTTCGGCATGGAATGCGAAGTCTTCATGGGTGAAATCGACACCGAAAGACAGGCACTGAACGTGTACCGCATGAAACTCCTGGGCGCCAAAGTCCACGTAGTCAAGACGGGCTCCAGGGTCCTCAAGGACGCCGTGAACGCTGCCATGCAGGAATGGAGCCGCCGCTGCGATGATACCCACTACATCATCGGATCCACCACAGGCCCCGCTCCCTTCCCCGAAATGGTCCGCTACTTCCAGAGCTGCATCGGCCGCGAAGCCAGAGCCCAGGTACTGGAACGGACCGGACGCCTTCCCACCAGAGTATATGCCTGCGTAGGCGGCGGCTCTAACGCAGCCGGCACCTTCTACCCCTTCATCCAGGATGCCGGCGTCTCCTTAATCGGCTGCGAAGCCGGCGGCAAAGGCATCGACACCCCCTACCATGCGGCCACCATCAGCAAAGGCTCCATCGGCGTATTCCACGGTATGAAATCCATCTTCTGCCAGGACGACGACGGCAACATTACCGAAGTCTATTCCATTTCCGCAGGCCTCGACTATCCGGGAGTCAGCCCCGAACACGCCTACCTCCATGACATCGGCAGAGCCAGATACATCGCCATCACCGACGAAGAAGCGGTACAGGCCTTCGAATATCTGGCCAAAAAAGAAGGCATCATCTGCGCCATCGAATCGGCCCACGCAGTGGCAGGCGCACTGAAAGAAGCCAAAGACATGAACAAAGACGACATCGTCGTCATCACCCTTTCCGGCCGCGGCGACAAAGACGTAGCAGCCATTGCCCGCTACCGCGGAGAAAACCTGCACGACTAAGGAGGACACTATGAGCCATATTAACGAAGCATTCAAAAACGGTAAAGCATTAATCGCATTTCTGACAACCGGCGTCCCGTCCCTCGAAGACACCGTGAGATACGTACTGGATATGGAAAAAGCCGGCGCCACCCTCATCGAACTGGGCGTCCCCTTCTCCGACCCCATCGCCGATGGCCCGGTCATCATGGAAGCCGACGTCAAAGCCCTGGCAAACCACATCCACCTGCCCCAGGTCATGGAAACGGTGAAAGAAATCAGGAAACACACCCATATCCCCCTGGTCCTCCTCACCTACTACAACCCCGTCTTCCGCTATCCGGCGGACAGATTCTTTGAGGAAGCCAGAGAAATCGGCATCGACGGCGTCATCATCCCCGACCTTCCCCACGAAGAAGCAAACGAAATCCGTCCCCTGGCCGATGAAAACGGCGTAGACATCATCCAGATGGTGGCCCCCACCTCCGAAGAACGGATCCGGGCCAACGTCAAAGACGCCACCGGCTTCGTCTACGTGGTCTCCTCCATGGGCGTCACCGGCATGCGCGGCGACATCAAGACCGACCTCAAAGACATCATCAAAGTCGTCAGAGAAACCACCGACACCCCCGTGGCCATCGGCTTCGGCATTCACACCCCTGAGCAGGCCAAAGAAATGGCAGCACTTGCCGACGGCGTCATCACCGGCAGCGGCGTAGTGGATATTATCAACAAAGAAGGGGATAAGGCAGATAAAGACCTCATGGACTACATTGGAGGACTGAAAAAAGCCACGGCCTTTGGCCGTGAAGGTTGACGGCCCTTCGGGCCGAGGGTTCTTAAGGGGCTAAAGTTTGACACGGCCTTCAGCCGTGAGGGTTGAGGTGGGCGGCTCCGCCGCCAGTATGGATAAAACAAATTTAGTGGGCTAGTGGACTAGTGAGCTAGTAAAACCATACAACCGCCCTTCGGGCGAGGGGAAAGCGGCACCCCCTTTGGTGGCTTCGCCACCACCTTTCCCCCGCAAGCGGGGGCACAACAACCCGTGATTTGCTTTATGCTACTTATGAGATAAGTGCTTCACGGAGCTTTATTGTCCCACCGCTCAGCGGGGGGAAGGTGGTGCCGTAAGGCACCAAAGGGGGAAAAGCCACCAGAGGTGGCTAATCACAGGAATGTTATTCATAACGTACGAAGCCAAAGAAAAGGCATAGAATAGCCTTCCCGCCGACCGGTATTTAATAGCATTTGTCTCATATTCGGCTTTTACCGAGATCCTTCGCTGTTGAGAAGACCCTGCAGAGGGGATCCAAGTCAGCCGAAGTTGGCCCTCAGCCTGCCCATAAAAGGGCCTTCCGATTGTCGGCTGACCGACCTAGGATGACGATGGGGGCGGGAAGGCAGTCCCGTAACGCAGGCTCCTTCCTCAGAAAGGAGCTGAGCGAAGCCCTGAGGAACACCGAGAATAATGGAAGAACTGACGCTGTTCCTCCGGCTCTTCGTCTAGCGGCGCTGTAGACACAAAAGCCAATCCCGTAACGCTGACTTCATACTCATCGCCCGAAGGGCGATACCACCACCCTCAGCGGCCAAAGGCCGCTGTCGCCCCCTTCTACACAACCCGCCGCCGATAGGCGGCCATAACCCTCGGAGCCGAAGGCTCCGTCCACCTTCCCCTCTGAACCCTCTGAACCTTCTGAACCCTTTTCCCGCCCCCTTCTACACAACCCGCCGCCGAAGGCGGGCCCAATCTGCGCCGTCAGGCGCGCCCCCTTTATTAAAATAAAAACGGCCTCATGGCCTTACTATAAACCAATTCATCATATAAGGAGAATACGAAAATGCACAACTATGGACATTGGAAAAAGACACTGGCTCTTCTGGTCATGTCTGCCCTTTCTCTGGGGGCCTCCACCGTAGACGCCATGCCGGAAGGCGGAGTCATCCGCTCCGGCGAAGGCGCTGTCTCCCAGAACGGCAGGGAAATGACCATCCGCCAGGACTCCGGACGCCTGGCCATGGACTGGACCAATTTCAACGTAGGAAAAGACGAAACCGTCCGTTTCCAGCAGCCCGGAAAGGATGCACTGGCCCTGAACCGTGTCACCGGCAATCAGCAATCCCTCATCGACGGCAGCCTCCTCTCCAATGGCCATGTGCTCCTGGTGAATCCTAACGGGGTAGTCATCGGCAAGAACGCCTCTATCGACGTAGGAGGCCTCGTGGCTTCCACTGCCAATGTGAAGGATAATTTCATGAAAGAATTCGGAAACAGCACAGGCTCCTTCACCCTGGGCGGCGTTTCCGATGGAAAAATCATTAACGAAGGCACCATCAACGCCGAAGGCGGCTTGGTGGCCCTTCATGCTGCCAAAGTAGAAAACAGCGGCACCATTAAAAGTAACGGCGGCTCCGTCCTCATGGCCGCAGCGGACACCCTTACCCTCACCCCTGACACCGACGGCAAACTGAACTTCACCGTAGACGGCAAAGTGGCCGAAGCCAGCGCCCTCAACAAAGGCGCCATCACCGCCGACGGCGGCACCATCGTCATGACCGCCGACAGCGCCTCCGACGTCATGAGCACCGTGGTGAACAACGAAGGCACACTCCAGGCCAGGACCCTCCGCAAAAACGAAAAAGGCCAGATTCTTCTCGAAGGAAACGATAAAGGCCAGGTAGAAGTCAGCGGCACCCTCGACGCCACCGGTACCGATGATGGCCAGGACGCAGGAAATATCAAAGTCATCGGCCAGAAAACCATCGTCCACGACGGCACAAACCTTCTCGCCAGAGGCGATGTGAACGGCGGCAAAATCGAAACCTCCGGCGACGTGCTGGACCTGGGAGATAACCTGAACATCGACGCTAAAGGCGTCAACGGCAAAGCCGGTGAATGGCTGCTGGATCCACTGGATGTGATTATTGCGGACAAAAATAATGATCCTACAGGAACGGATAGCTACAGCAATGCAGAAAAGAAGACTGCTGGCGATTCAGACTTTACCAATGGCAGTGCATCCATCGATTATAACGACCCGGAGGCTACTACAGCCAATGCTGCTTCTGTCAATAGTGCCGTTACATGGATTTACACTGAGACAGTAGAAAACATGTTGAATAACGGAACCAATGTAACTATCCAGGCAGCAGCTACCAATGGATCCGCTAATATCATCGTCAAAAATAATATTGACAAGACGGCAGGGGGCGATGCCACCTTTACTCTGGATGCCATGCGGAATATCACCGTCGATGGCAATATCACTTCTAAGGTGGGCAAACTGAACGTGGTCCTGAATGCGGATAGCGATGGAGATAAGATTGGCGCCGTTATCATTAATAAGGATATAAAGACCAACGGTGGTGATTTTACCTCCGCTTCCGGTGGCACGGTCAAATAAACCAGTGATAAAAATAATACCAAAGGGTATGGCAAAGGAACTCTTACCGGTAGTGCTGACCCTGTGGGACATAGCGTAGGTACCTATTTTGGACATGTGGACGATAGCGGTACAGCGGATGGTGAAAAGGATGATCGCTTAATTCAGACCAATGGCGGCAAAATTACTCTCAATGGTGAAGTGGCTATTGGCCTTAATGGCGGTACATTAACTCTTGACTCCAGCAATGCAAGTGGGACAAAGTGATATTACTGTTACTGGCATAATCAATTCCGGTAACAGTTATGGTGCCTATGTATATGGCACTACCACTTGGGATGAATTTACAGCTGAGAAAGTCAACGAATATCTGACTTCCGATTCTGTTCCAGCCTATCGTTATCAGGGGGTTAACTATGTAAAAAATTCAGATGGCACCTATGCGAAGAATGAAGATGGTAGTTATAAAACAACAACGGATAAGGCGGACTTTTCTAAAGGAGAGCCTCATTATACCTTTGATAAGGAAACAAATACTCAGAATATCCGCTGGCTGGGAGACGGCAGTTCAACGGCGGTCAGCTTAGACAAAGGGCAAGGATATTCCTCCGTAATTATTACAGAAGGGAAAATGTCCACGAAAGAATACTTACAATACGTGGCTGTTTCAGATCCGACAGGCTTTTTAAGCAGATACATGACATCTAACCCGACATTTACAGTTGGGAGTACTGCCTATACATTGACGGTAGGTTCTGTTAAAGTTAATGGAGTTGATAATAACGCTTTGGGTTATAACGCGAGAGGCAAATTTACTGCTTTAACAAAGGTGCAGATTCAGAACTTGGCGGACAGTGCTCTTACATTGGCGAAGAACAGCACGGATAAAACGACAATGAGTAACGGAAAAACTGCTTATACAAATTTAACCAATGATATTAAACAGCTTATTGCCAGCAACTGGTTTGTGTCTGAAACCTTAGCCAAATACAATCCGAAAACAAAAACTTATAATGAAGGTAAATCTGCTGTAGGTGATTCCTATCTGGCTACTATAACAACGGTGCTGGAGAACTCTTTGACCACGCCAAATGGGCAGCAGTATCTTTGGGTCGGCGGTCGTGGCTCTGGTGTATTGAATAAAAAGGGATCTACAAATAACGACAAGCTGTATCCTTATTCCTATTGGGGAATGCCGGATGACCCAACCTATCAGGATGGAATGTACTGGGTTACCGGCCCGGAAGGTGAAGCCAATAATGTCAAGGGAACCCAATTCTACAGTAATGCCGGCTCTGACTGGGGGACTGTATCATTAAGCAGTGATGGGAAGACCTACACTTATAATCAGGGAAGTAACGTCTATGGCTTTGTGAACTGGGATACTTGGCCTGACAAGGCAACGGCTACGGATGGGAAACGTGTTGATGTTACTCGCTCGCAACCGGATAATAGTTCTCCATTCCTGTCCGTAGGATATGGTACTCATGGCAAATGGGATGATGGGGCCATGGGCGGAGCCACTACTGTTGGCTTTGTCAAGGAAACAAACCTGGCTAATTCCAGCCTGAACATCAAAGCCGGCAATGGTGAAGTTAAACTGCAGGGAGATATAGGTAAGGCCAAAGCTCTTGATACGTTAAATATCGAAAGCACCGGAGCAGTGACGATAGGGACAGACAATAACAACGTTACTGATTATTATCATGGTACTGTTTATGTAGATCATGGTCTTTATATTTCCGGCAATGGCGTCACCGTAGGCGGCGAAATCCATTCCGGTGAAAGCGAAGAAACGGATACTTCTACTACCCTGGATGATAAATACAAGGATAGCGTAACTATTGAATCTGCCGTTAATATCGAAGTGCACGGTATTACGTCCAATACCTATAATGTCTCTAAGACTGATGGAACAACGACTACCCGCGGCGGCAAAATCAGCCTTACTTCTACAGGTACTGAAGGGGTCATCACCCTGGGCGACGGTGTAGATTACAATGGTAATAACACCAACGGGGGTGTCCTGAAAGCGGCCAGCACGGCACAAGGGGCCGTGGTTATTGACGCCCAGGGCAGCAATGGCGGCTTTGTAAACAAGACATCTGCAGAGAAGAAGAAAGCCATTGATACCAATGGAACTTGGCAGGTCTATAGTGCTTCGCCGGATAAGGATATCTTTGGAACCAATCTGAATAGCGGAACCGATGCCCAATGGACTTCCAAATCAGCTTCCAATACCATTGCCACGGAAAACAAATATGGCAAGAATCCCAACAACTATTCCGATACCAGCAGCAACAAGTTCATATTCCAGGCGACTCCGGTGATTACTCTCTATTCTGAAGATTACCTGAAGACCTATGGTGATGAGGTTTCTGCTGATACCCTGAAAAAACTTTTAAAAGGGAAGGAAGTCTTTACGGGTCTGGATGAGAAAACCCATAATGTGACGGATTATAGTTCTGCTTTCCAGGAACAAGACTACAACAAATACATTTCTGGTAAGGATACAGTCACCATTACCAGTGATGGTTCTGCAGCTACTGCTACCCGTAATGGCGGGAAGTATGAAGCCACAGACAAGAGTGGAAAAGATGGTAAGAACGCTGTTTATGATTTGACAGTGAACCTGAATAAAGCGACGGCGCTGGACGGATATGCCCTTGCTGCGGAAAAAGGAAAACTGGAAATCACTAAGCGCTCTGTAACCATTACCAGCTCCGGTGAACAGACCTATGGGGATAGCACATACACTTCCTGGTCTGATAAAAAGTCCGGATTCGTAAATGACGATGAGAATACTTTTACTTATGAGCATGGCATCAAGAGCGGAAGCGGCTACGAAACCAGTCTGAACAAGACAACCGGCCGGACCACGGCAGATGCAAATACAGATACTTATAATGATTCCGTTTCTTATAGCAATCTGACCATCTCTGGTAAAAAGAATCCTGATGGTACAGATGACACCGATTTCTTCAACGAAAACTATACGTTGGATACGGAAAAAAGCAAGGGCTCTATCAAAGTTAACAAAGCGCCGCTTACAATCAAAACAGAGAATGTTATTACGGACTACGGAACTGTAAAGGAAACAAAATCTTCTGTTGATGGTTTGACGAACGGTGATAAAGACACAAATCTGTCTTATGATTATGGAAACTATGGCAACGGCTATTCGAAAAATAATACTAAGACCGGTGATGTCGGTAAATATGACATTAAGACAAGTGTCAGCGTCAGTGGCAGTGATTTCCTGGAAAACTACGAAATTACCGGCGGCGATGCTACTTTGACTATTAAACCGAAAGATATCTATACTGAGGTTAATGGCAAAGGTTCTACGCTGAGTGATATCGAATGGACTGTGAAACAGAATCCTAATAGCCAGATGGTCTATGGGGAACATGTAGATTTCTCCTATGGAGCAGGCGGACTCATTTCCTATGTTGACAAGGTTTTTGGCGCCAAGAGCTTCATCAATGGACAGCCTATTTCCGACGGCACCCAGATTGGCAACTACATCTACCATCCCACCGGCATCGTCCAGCTTACCTTCAACCCCATCGTAAAGCCTGATGTATGGGCCTACAGCGGCGGCTACCGTCCGCGGAACAAGATCGAAACGTCTCTTCCTGTATTCCGCGTGGAAGATGCAAAGGTAGGCCAGTACGGTACCTACGGCGTGGAACACAGGGAAGACGAGGACAAGCTCGTTCTCTCCGCCACAGGCATGAGACTGCCGGAACCGGACCAGGTGCCTGATGAAGAAAGAACCTTCACCACCACCCTGTCCACCGAAGAAGGCAGCGGTATCTTCAAGCTGGAATACAACGGCGTTTCCCTCAAGGTTCATCCGCAGGACAAGAAAGCAGAAGAAGTGGTCCGCGCAGGCGATAAGACCAAAAACGTGTCCCTCTCTGAAAAAGCTCTCTATGTGGGGTACACAGAAATGGGTCTGGACCTCATCGACCTCAAGGGCGTGTACATTTACTTCAACTGATTGTTTCAAGGCAATCAAAAACTCCTCTCTTTTCAGGGAGGAGTTTTTTGATGACAGGCCCTTGAGGGCGTGAAGGTTCAGGTGAATCAAAGGACATGCAGGATTTGTTAAAATGTAGAACGCTTTCTGCTCTTAGGACAGGAGTCTTTTTCTTGCATCTTCTTCTAAATTTCCGTAAAATAAAAATAGAGAAAGGGGGCGAATCCATGAAGAAACAGCGATTTATCATAACGGAAAGTATGATGGATTCCCTATACGGCTACAATAACGCACAATATGACCAGCATGCCAAGCGGCTCCTGGCCAGTCGGAAGCTGCTGGCGGAAATTGTGAAAAAAGTAGTCCCGGAATTTCATGATGTCAGTACGGCGGATATTGCAGAAAAATACATCGAAGGGACGCCGCAGGTAGGAAATATTCCTGTAAACCCGGGATTGACGAATGTGATACCGTCTCAAATCAAGGGTGACCGCAATGAAGACGGGGCGCCGAAGGAAGGCTATATTACTTATGATATTCTCTTCCATGCCCGCGCACCGGGAACAGGGGAGCCCATCACACTGATTATCAATGTGGAAGCCCAGCGTACACAGCAGGAATCCAAATTGAAATACCGTTTGATGAAACGGGCTGTTTTCTACGTCTGCCGTCTCATATCTTCGCAAAAGGAGCGGGAATTTGAAGGGAAGGACTATAATAGTATTAAGAAAGTCTATTCCATCTGGATCTGCATGGATTCTCCCAGCGGAAACAGCTATATCAACTATTACAAGCTGGAAGAAAAACACCTGCTCCACCGTTATAAAGAGGCAGTAGAAAATTACGATTTACCCAATATAGTTGTTATCAGTCTTGGCAAAAAAGCAGATAAGGATAAACTAATTCACCTGCTGCAGGTTCTTTTCACGGAAAGCAAAAGAACCTTTGACTCTAAAAAAGAAATACTGGAGCAGGAGTATGGCATAAATATGACACCTGAAATGGAAAAGGAGATGAATACTATGTGCAACCTGAGTTTGAATATTTCAGAAGAAGCATGGAATGAAGGTATCCAGAAAGGTATCAAAAAAGGTATCAAAATGGGAGAAGACAGTGCCTTAAATCAGACTGCTATTCGTTTTCTTTCCATGGGTTTGTCTGTAGATGATGTGTCGAAAGGGACGGGCCTTTCCAGGGAAGCGGTGAAGAAAATTAAAGATGGAATGAAAGAGGAATAACAGAACGAGGCGGCGCTTATTGCAAGAGCCGCCTCGTCGTCATTTCGACAGCAGCTAAGTGGAGTGGAGAAATCTTTCGGCCCAGTGCCGTAATTTGATATCCAGGGCAGGGGCTGTGAAAAAATGATTAATCTTTTATCAGATAGCCAGACAATCCGGCGGCAGACGCCTTATCTTTAACG
>ERZ772883.2121-NODE-2121-length-13118-cov-2.688739_pt1 | contig 13118 bp, 10 predicted proteins | sample MGYA00580575_ERZ772883 | MGnify/ENA primary metagenome ERZ772883 (study PRJEB29015, sample SAMEA2737666) | human gut metagenome | biome: human gut; feature: human-associated habitat; material: faeces | place: China | collected 2012 ...
TTCTTTACGACGGCCTCTTCCTCGTCGTCGTCATCGTCGTCCGCGCTGTCGTTCATGCCCTTGCGGAAGCTGCCCAGCGTCTTGCCCAGCGAGCGCCCCAGCTTCGGCAGCGCCTTCGGCCCAAAGATAACCAGCACAATCGCAAGCACAACCAGCAGTTCGGTCGTTCCAATCTTACCCATAAAAAAGTTCCTCCTTTATTCGGCGGCAGCGCTCTGCTGCTCGTCCTTTGCTTCATCGTGTTTGTCCGCGGCCGTTTCCGGCTGCGCCTCGGTTTCTTTTTCGCCCTGCGGCTCGGCCGCCTCCGCCTTCGTTTCGTCCTTCGGCGGCTTGGGCGCCTCGTCCGTCTCGTCCGTTTCCGGCGCGGCGGGCTTTTTCTTTTTCTTCTTTTTGGGGTTCAGCTTTTCCTCCGCCTCGCCCCGGGTTTTGCTGATTTCGTCGTCCGCATCCTTGAAGGCCTTGCGCACGGTCTTCTGCGCGTCCGCGATTTCATCGGTGACCTCGCGGAATTCCTCGCTGGCCTCGCGCAGGTCGCTCGTCGCGTCGTTCATGTATTTTTTGAACGAGCCGACCGCCTTGCCCAGCGTGCGCGCCGCCTTGGGCATGCGCTCCGGGCCGATGGCGAGCATGGCGACAATCAGGATGACAATCAGCTCCATTGAACCGATTTTAGCCATTCTTGAATCCTCCCGACTCCGTTTGTTTTTGTAATTTTTTACAAATCGCTTTTTTTGTGCTGATGGAAGTATATCACATTCATACGGCGCGCGCAAGCCGTTTTGTGAAATTTTTTTCGAATTTTTCGATCATTCGACCTTTTTTCGCGCCCACGCGTTTGTAATATTTTACAGTTCCGGCACGCCTGCGTCCGGCAGCGCCAGCATTTTATACGTACACATCATCATAAACCGCTTTTGCTCGTCCGGCTGCCCGCCGATGACGGCGTTCATTTTGCGCACCTGATATTCCAGCGTGTTGCGGTGAATGCCGAGCTGCTGCGCCGCCTTTTTCAAATCCATGAAGTTGAGCAGATAGGCGTAGAGCGAACGCGAGAGCGCCGAGCCGCGCGTCGCGTCCTCATCCATCACGCGAATGACGTCTTCGCACAGATACGGCGCGAGCGACACCCGCCGCTCCAGCGCCGTGAAGAACAGCGTCGAGCCGATTTCCCGCATGAATACCGTCTGCGTGCCCGCCGCCAGCAGCGCGAACCGGCAGAGCCGAATCTGCGCCGGCAGTCTGTCCAGCGCGAACGTCTGCGAAACGGCCATACCCGCGCGCGCCGCCTCGCAAAGCGGCCTCGCCGCCTCCGCGAACGCGCCGATCTCCTCCGGCGGAAGCGCGAAAAACAGCGTTTCATCATCAAATGCCGTCACCGGCTTTTGCGGCAGCGCGCTCAGCGCCAGCGTCAATTCCGCGCGCCGCGCGTCGCTCAGGCCGCCCGCCGCAACGGCGGCGAGCGCCAGCGGAAAACGCTTTTCCGTCCGCGCCGCGTTCCCCGCGCGCTCCGCAGACCGCCAGAGCGCCGCGCGCGCCGCGTCCCGATCAAACGCCGCCGTCGGCTCGTCGTCGGCGCGGCCGCCCAGCCCCTCCTTCAGCCAGAGCGAAAAGAGCAGCTCAAAGCAGGTGTTCATATCGCTCAGGTCGAGGGCAAAGCGCGCCTCGATTCGGCGCATGCGGTAGGCCAGCGTGTTGCGGTGAACGCCCAGCCGCTCCGCCGCGCGCCGCAGATTCAGCCCGTCGCTCAAATACGCGCGCAGGCTGCGGATATACCGTGCATCCTCCCGCTCGTCCAGTCGCGCAAGCGCCTCGATCGCCGCGTCGCCAAAATCCGACGCGCGAAAGCCCTGCGCCTCGAGCGCCGTCCGAGCCGCGCGCAGAAGCGCCGCCTCGCTGTATGTGCCCATGTCGTAGAGCGCGCGCCCCGGATCGACGGCCTTGCCCGTTTCCAGCGCGATGCGCGCCTTGGGAAAGCAGCCCCGCGCCGACGCCGCCAGCGCAAACGGCCCGCTCAACCCTGCGCAGAGCCCGCTTTCCGCCAGAATCCGCTCGATTTCCGCGCGCCACGCCTCGCTCTGCGCCTCGTCATAGAGCAGGACGGTCAGCCCGTTTTCGGCATAACGCGAAAAAGGCTTCCTGTTCAGAAGCCCTTCCATTTTTTCGCCCCCGCCTTCAACCGCCAGGCAGCAAATCGCCCGGCGCGCAGGCTGCGCGAGCAGCGCCAGATCGGGATATCGCTTGTCCACCGCCCGCGCCTCCTTTGCCTCACACACGCATCTGAATTTGGGAGAGCACCTCTTCGCCGTTCACAAAGACAGCCTTCGTGCGGCACTGAATGTCGCGCAGCGGGTTGCCCTCAAAGATCGCGATATCCGCGTCCTTGCCGGCCTCAATCGAGCCGACGCGCCCGTCGATCCCCACGACATGCGCCGGATTGATGGTGATCGCGCGCCACGCGGATTCCTCCTTCATGCCCGCTTTCACCGCCAGACCCGCGCACAGCGGCAGATAGTACAGCGGAATGACCGGCGCATCCGTGATGATGCAGACCTCCAGCCCCGCGTCGTCCAGAATTCCCGCCGTCGCGAAGCTCTTTTCCTTCAGCTCCTGCTTGGATTTCGAGCCGAACGACGGGCCGACCAGCACCGGCTTGCCCGCCTTGACCAGATGCCGGACGATCAGGTGGCCTTCCGTCACATGGTCCAGCGTGATATCCACGTCAAATTCCTTCGCGATGCGGATCGCCGTCAGGATGTCGTCCGCGCGATGGGCGTGCGCCTTGAGCGGAATCTCCTTGCGGAGAACCGGCAGCAGCGCCTCCAGCTTCATGTCAAACGGGCGCGTCTTGGTCGCGTCCTTTTCGGCCTCCTCGATCTCCTTCGCGTAGCGCTGCGCCTTGAAGAGCGTTTCGCGCAGCGTCGCCGCGACGGCCATGCGCGTAACCGGCATCTTATGGCCGTTCTGGCCGTAAACGCCCTTGGGGTTCTCGCCGAACGCGATCTTCATCGCCGCCGGGTATTTGAGAATCATGTCATCCACGCAGTCGCCATACAGCTTCATCGCCACAAACGTGCCGCCCAGCACGTTCGCCGAGCCGGGGCCGGTCACCGCCGTCGTCACGCCGCCGCCAATCGCGTTGCCGAATGCCTCGTCCCGCGGGTTGATGCCGTCGATGGCGCGGATTTCCGGCGTAACCGGGCCGGAATACTCGTTCGTGTCGTTGCCCTCCCAGCGGCTCGCCTCCTCGTGCATGCCGATGTGGCAGTGCGCGTCAATAAAGCCCGGCGTGACGATGCAGCCCGTCGCATCGATGATCTCCGTCCCCGCTGGAACGTCGAGGTTCTGCCCCACCGCGGCGATCTTGCCGCCGTCGATGAGAATCTGTCCGTTTTCGATGTCGCCGCCCGTGATCGTCTTGACCAAGCCGCCCTGAATCAGTTTCATGTTTGTATATCTCCCTTTCTTTTATGGTGCAAATTGAATGTCCACCACCGAGATATCCGCGTCCGTGCCGATGCGCATATCCGGGCCGTAAACGCCCACGCCGGACGTGACCACGCTGGTCATACGCCCCACCGTCTTCAAGCCCGCCGGGTTTTCCCACGCGGTGCGGATCGCGATATTCAGCGGGAAGAACTGGCCGTCGTGCGTGTGGCCGCAGAGCATCACGTCCACGCCCGCGTCGGCGTTCTGCCGCAGAAAGCGCGGCTCGTGCTCCAGCGAGATCACCAGCCTGTCCGTGTCGATTCCTGCCATCAGCTCGCCGAGGCTCTTGCGCTGCGCCGTGCCGTCGCCCGCGTTTTCGTAGTCCTTGCGGCCGATGACGTAAAAGCTGTCGTCGATCAGCCTCACCTCGTCCGCCAGCATCGTCATGCCGCTTTCGCGGACGAACTGCTCCATCTCCTCGCCGCGCAGCGTGTTTTCCAGCCGCTTGGTGCTGAACCCGCTGAACAGGCGCTCGGATACGTCGTGGTTGCCCCAGCAGGCGTACACGCCCAGCCTGCTTTTCATCGCCCGAAGCGAGGCCTTCACGGCCTCCGGGTCGTCGATGCCCTCCACCGTGTTGTCAAAAATATCGCCCGCGACGAGGATGATATCCGCGTCCTGCGCGTTGACCTTTTCCACCATGTTGGCGATGCGCTCCGCGCCGACGCTGTAGCCCAGATGCAGATCCGCAATCAGCACCACGCGCAGGCTGTCGCGCCCGCCGCCGTCCTTGTCAGTCTGCACAGCATAATGCTTCACCGTCAGCTCGGATGCGTGGTGAATCCCCATCAGGCAGGTCAGGATGATGCCGAACCACACCGCGCCGCCGAAGATCAGCTTGGGGTTTCCCTTCCGCGCGGTGAGCCTTTCCGTTCGGTGAAACCGCTTGGAAAGCCGCGCCAGCACCTCGATGATGACGTAAGCCGAAAACAGATAGATGAATATGCCGTAAAACCCGAAGGACACGCGCAGAATCAGCTTTCTGGCCGTCCCCTCCGGCAGAATGTGCGCCAGCGGCATCCCCATCGCGAAGACGGAATACACGCCCGCCGTCAGCAGCGAAATCAGCTTCGCCACGCGTTCGGGCAGATTGCGATGCAGAAAGATGGATGTGCGCGCGGCCACGTAGGCGTTGGCCGCCAGATAGCCCGCCAGCACGAAAAACGAGCTGATTCGCATTAAACAAAAGCCTCCTCGCCAAGGCGAATCCGAGCGTCGTCCGTCTTGTAAACCACCTCGTCCGTGATGCCCTCGCCCTCGTTGGGATAAAAATGAGAATACGCCTGATCGACGCAGAACAGCGCGACCAGCGCGGCGCACAGCCCGATCAGCACGCTGCGCCTGACTTTGTGCAGCAGGTTATCAAACAGCGGCGCAACGCCGTAGACAACCGCCATGCCGCCCAGGCCGAAGACCAGCAGCCCCTCCGCGCAGATGCGCCCGTGCAGGTTGAGGAAATAGCCCGCGTAATCCCACCAGCGGCGGTCGTACACGGTTTCCAGGTAATACGCGGTAAAGTATTCGACCACGCCGCAGACAACCACCGTCGCCCAAAACTCGAGCCACGGCTTGTCGCGCAGCTTGTAGAGCGTCAGCAGCACCAGCACGCCGCCCGTGCCGTAAATCGGCAGCCACGGCCCGTGGAGCACGCCGCGGTTGACGAACGTGCCATCCGAAAGCAGATGCAGCACGACCTCCCAGCACCAGCCGATGATCGAAAACAGGAAGAACAGCAGCACCAGCGTCGTCACCGGGTATTTGCGGGTGAACAGCGCCGGTTCATGGTCCTTGTGCTCATATTGCAGCAGCGGGCTGAGCCGAATCGGATAGGAGAGCCCCTGCTCGCAGCGGCGCATGTAGCGCAGGCGGTATTCGCGATCCTGAATCTTTTCACGCGCGACGTCCTGCGGGTTGACGAACAGCGTCACGCCGAGACATTCGCCGAAAAAGCGGGTCACCTTGTTGCCGTATACGCGCTCGGGCAGTTTTTCCACCGGTTTGCCCAGATCGTTGTAGGCGCGGCGCAGCGTCTTTGCGCTGGCCTTTTCAAACAGATAGGTGTCGCGCAGCGCCTGCGCCTCGCCCTCCGCCTTGACCTGCGCGCGCACGGCGGCGTAAAACTCGCACCGCGCGGCGCTCAGGTATGCGCTGGAGTAAAACAAGCTGCTCAGGCCGAACGTCGCAAGGCTCAGAAGGTGCCACGGCACGAAGGAAAGCTCCATCAGGAAGCACTCCCACTTGTGGCCGTTCATCATCTTTCGGGACAGCGCAATCGCGTCCCCGCCCTTCATGGTCGGGTTCTCCGCCAGAATGAAGCCGCAGAGAAAATACGAAAACGTCTTGATTGCGCCGCCGATGATCGTCAGCCACCAAAGCCCGCGCTGGATGGCCACGCGCAGCAGCGCCAGCGACGTGCGCCCCCAGCAGCGCGCGCTGTGCAGATAGAGCGCGCGATACGGCGGCACTTCCTCGTAGACGCGCATCTCCATAAACAGGCGGCGCAGAATCACGACGAACGTGTGGGTGACCAGCACCCAATACGTCATCGAAACCAGGCTGCTCACCACAATGCCGAAGGACTGCCAGAACTCGCTCGATCCGGCCAGCGACATGATGGTGTTGTTTACAATGTTATGAAGGGAACCGTCCGCTATCGCAAACACGCCCCGGCTGTTCGCCTCCGCGCCTGGCCGCCCGAAGGACGCGAGGAAATTCGAAATCACGTCCCATTTCTGCCGGGTAAAATGCAGGCTTTCCAGCGAGCCGGTGAATTCCGTACCCAAAAACGCCGCGACCAGACAGACCATAATCGCCATCCAGTAATGGCTGAACACGGTCTTCCGCGCCGCGCGCTTCCAATCCCGGCGCGCGCCGCGGCCAAAGGCTGCATAAACCTTTTGTTCCTTCTTCCGTTCTTTTCTTTGCTCCATACGCATCGCTCTCCCATCCGTATACAGAAACCATTATACCATAAAAAGGCGATTGCACAACTGTTTTCGGCGGACATACGGGCATATAAAAAAAGACCTCCCTCTTAGAGGGAGGTGGCTGCCGAAAGGCAGCCGGAAGGAGTAAGTCGCAACGCTGCGATTCAAAACATTGTTTATTCGTATAAAAACGGAGACGAACTCCCTCAGTCAGCTTCTCTGGCAGCTTCCTCTTAGAGGGACGTTTGAAATCGGCGCCGCCTGTGGCGGAATCAGCCGATGAAAAACGCCGAAGGTTGGCTGCCGAAAGGCAGACGGAAGGCGTTAAAAGAGTTAAAGCCGTCCGTTATTCCACCGGCTTGGCGCCCTGAAGGAACGCGCAGTAGCCGCGATAGCCCTCGTAGAGATCGACCTTGCTGATGACCTCATACGGCGCGTGCATGCTCAGCACCGGAATGCCGGAATCGATCACGTTCATGCCGTACTTGGCGCACAGGTAGGCGATCGTTCCGCCGCCGCCGAGATCGACGCGGCCCAGTTCCGCCGTTTGGAACGCCACGCCTGCGTCATCCATGATCTTTCGGAGGCTGGCCATAAATTCCGGGTTCGCGTCGTTGCTGCCGGACTTGCCGCGGCTGCCGGTGAACTTGTTGAAGCAGATGCCGCGGCCGAGGAACGCGCTGTTCTTCTTTTCAAACGCGCTGGCGAAATTCGGGTCGTAGCCCGCGCTCACGTCGCTGGAGAGCATGCGGCTGTTGCGCAGGCAGCGGCGCACGGCCAGATCGCAGTAATCCGCCGTGCAGGCGTACAGCTCGGCGACGGTGTTTTCCAGATAGTGGGAAGCCATGCCCGTCGCGCCGACGCTGCCGATCTCCTCCTTATCGGTGACGATGCAGCAGAGGGTGTAATCCGGCGTGCCTTCGTAATCGAGCACCGCCATCATCGACGGATACGCGCAGACGCGGTCGTCGTGGCCATAGCCCAAAATCATGCTGCGGTCAAAGCCCATATCGCGCGCCTTGCCCGCCGGAACGATCTCAAGCTCCGCGGAGAGGAAATCCTCCTCCTCCACGCCGTATTTATCCGCCAGCAGCTTGAGCACGTTGGCCTTCACCGCGTCCTTTTCCTCGCCCTCAAGCGGCCTGCCGCCGACGATCAGGTTGAGCGCCTCGCCCTCGACCACTTCCTTCGCGTTCTTCGCCATCTGTTCCTGCGCGAGGTGTACCAGCAGGTCGGAGATGCAGAACACCGGGTCGTTTTCGTCCTCGCCGATGTTGATGATTACCTTTTCGCCGGTCTTCCGGACGATCACGCCGTGCAGCGCCAGCGGGATGGCGACCCACTGATATTTCTTGATGCCGCCGTAATAATGCGTATCCAGATACGCCAGATCGGTATCCTCGTAAAGCGGGTTCTGCTTCACGTCGATGCGCGGGGAATCGATGTGCGCGCCGAGGATGTTCATGCCCTCCTCCAGCGGCTTCTCGCCCAGCACGAAGAGCATGAAGCTCTTGCCCATCCAGTTGGCATAGACGCGCGCGCCCGCGTTCAGCTTCCTGCCCGAGCGAGCGACCGCGTTCAAATCCTCAAAGCCGTGCGCCTTCGCCAGCTTCTCGCCGTAAGCCACGCACTCGCGCTCCGTTTTGCCGTTGTTGATGAAATCGCAGTACGCCTTGGCAAAGGCTTCCACCTTGCCGTCGTCCCCGGCATATGCCGCCCACGCATTTTTTCTTTCCATGGTCTGTTCCTCTTTCCGCCCTTCTTCGGGCTGATGATCGTGTTTGTGCCTTATTATAGGCCAAATCGGCTTATTTGGCAAGCTCGGGCGCGTTTTCCCGCGCCTTTTCTCCCGTCCTTACTTCCGATCCCGTTTCAGTTCTCGTTTCCGCCTTTTCTTCTGTTTTTTCCTCTGTTCTCGCCTCTGCCCGCGCTTCTTCCCTGCGCTGCTCCCACGGCATTTTCTGCGCCACGCTGCTGGCCGTGCGTTCCAGCCACGCGGGCACGCCGCCGATCATCGAACTGCCCAGCAGCCTGAACGCCTCCAGCACCGCGCTTCGCGTCTTTTCATCCATCGCGCCCGCCGCCTTGAGCACACTCATCGCGTTGCGCGCCTCGAACAAATCGCTGACGTTCATGCCGTTCGACGCGCTGAGCACCGCGTAAATGCCGTCGATGGCCTGCCTGCGCATGTCGGGCTTCAGTTCCTCGAGCCACCGCTTGATGGCGTCGTCGGCGAAGTGGCTGTGCCCGGTGCGCTCGCTGAGCTTGATGAAATCGCCGCCCATGATCTGCCAGGTGTATGCGTCGTGCTGAAACACGCCCACGCCGTTGCTGCGCACGACGGTGAACGGCTCCCTGTGCCACATCAGAATGCCGATCATCGAGGATTGCGGCACGAACGTGCGGATACGCATGTCCACCTTGCCGAATTCCTCGGAGGAAATCGTCGCCTCGTTGAAGCCCGGCCCGTCGAAATTACAGACCGTCTGAATCCGCGCGCGGGTCGCCTCATCGACAAACATCCCCGCGTAAGCCGCCAGATTGCCGCCCTTTGAATGGCCGCCGACGATCAGCGGCAGATCAACCGCTTTGGCGACATGCTGCGCATAGGCCACCGCGTCCCGCTGCGCCGGAACCTCGGTTTCAAAGCTCATGTTGAAGTCTTCCTTCCAGCCGACGACGGTGTTATCCGTGCCGCGGAAGGCGACAAACGCCCGCCCTTCGCCCAGCAGGTAGGTCACGGCGGCGAACTGCTCCTCCTGCTCGGGATCGACCTTGTTGACGTAGCCGACCAGGCGGATATCCCGAAACCGCGCGCTCTCCATCAGCGTGGCAAGCAGCTTGCGGTCCTCTCTGACGTTGTACGCCAGCGGCGTTTTATCCCGTTCATTGACCTCCAGCAGCTTCTGCGCCGCGTCGCGCAGGGAAATCCCCTCGTCAAACGCATCCCCCGCGATGTGATCGTAGGGCATATACGACAGATAGCTCAGCAGCAGCGCGTCCACGTCGCACAGCGGCACGCGCTCAAGCGGCAGATCGCCTCTCCAAAGCACATAATCCTGTATATTGGGCATGGTGTCCTCCCGTTTGCGGTCGCCTAAGAATTGCGCAAGCGCGCGCCCCAAATCCGATAGCTTCATTATAATCTGGCATAAAAGTTCTGTCAATGTCGGCGGCATGCGCGGAATATGCGCAAACGCCCGTTCTTTTTCCTGTGTAGGCTTGCCAAAATCCAGCCGCATCATGCATTTTGGCGCCCATTCGAATTGACAAGGCGGCGCGCCTGCCGTATACTTTTATGAACGATCCCGATTTTCATGCTTTCGGAGGCTTTTTTACATGGTCTACAAGTGGGCGCTTCAAATCCCCAACCTCAGCCCGGAGCTGACGCGCCGCGCCTATCTCTATCTGCCCGCCTGTTATGACGAGCAGCCGGACGCGCGTTTCCCGGTGATGTATATGTTCGACGGCCACAACGTCTTCTTTGACGAGGACGCGACCTACGGCCAATCCTGGGGCATGGCCGATTATATGGACAAGACCGATACGCCGCTGATCATCGCGGCGGTCGAGTGCAACCCGGTCGGCAACAACCGCTTGGAGGAATACTGCCCCTTCACCTGCGAAGCCCCGAACCTCGGGCGGATTCGCGGACGCGGGCGCGCGACGATGGAATGGTTCATCCGCGATTTCAAGCCGATGATCGACGCGAATCTGCGCACCCTGCCGGACAGGGCGAACACGCTGATCGCCGGTTCGTCGATGGGCGGCCTGATGAGCCTGTACGCCGCCACGGCGTTCAACGATGTTTTCGGCCGGGCGGCCTGCCTGTCCCCCAGCCTGTGGCTCGCCCCCGCGAAAGCGCGGCGGTTCATCCGTCAGGCGGAAATCTCCCCCGATACGCTGATCTACATGGATTACGGCGGAGAGGAAATGGCCAACCACGCGGCCAATCTCTCCGCGCTGACCACCTGTTCCTCGGCGCTGCTGCAAAAGGGCGTCGATCTCGCGTTCCGCATCGTCCCCGGCGGCACCCACAGCGAGGCCTCGTGGGCGCGGCAGATTCCCGTTTTTATGAAATGTCTGGGGTTTTAACGCGGCGGACGCGCACTCCCACAAACAGATAAGGAGAATCAACCCATGGAAGTTCGTTATTACAAAGGCTATTCCTACAACCTGAACCGCGAAATGGAGTTCAAGGTCTACGGCCATCGCGGCAAGCCGGTGCTGTTCATCCCCTGTCAGGCGGGGCGTTTCTATGATTTCGAAAATTTCCACATGGACGACGTGTTCCGCCCGTATATCGACGCGGGCGAAATCATGGTGTTCTCCATCGATACCATTGACAACGAAACGTGGGCGGATCACGGCGGCGACCCGCGCCAGCGCATCGAACAGCACGAGCGCTGGTTCAACTACATCGTCGATGAAATGGTGCCGCAGATTCGCCACCTCGCGGGCGAGCGCAACTGGCGCCAGATGCCGATCATGCCGTTCGGCTGCTCGATGGGCGCGATGCACGCGGCGAACCTGTTCTTCCGCCGCCCGGATCTGTTTGACAGCGTGCTGGCGCTCTCCGGCGTGTATGATTCCTTCGATTCCTTCGGCGATTACATGGATGACCTTGTCTACCGCAACTCGCCGTATCACTATCTCTCCGGCATGTCGCCGGATCATCCGTATATCCGCATGTACAACGAGCGGAAAATCATCCTCTGCGTCGGTCAGGGCGCATGGGAGGACGTGCTCAAGGAGAGCACCTCGCGCATCAAGAGCGTGCTCGATGCGAAGGGGATTCACGCATGGGTGGATTTCTGGGGCTACGACGTCGATCACGACTGGGGCTGGTGGTATAAGCAGGTCGAGTATTACCTGCCCTTCCTGCTCGGCAAACGATAACGCAGGGGATACGCCGCGCATCCGCCTGTTTTAAGCGATACAATCATTGAGCAAAAAACAGATTCTGCTCATTTCCTGACGCACAGAAAGCCGCATAAAGGAGCGTTTCCATGAAAAACTTTATCTTTATCTCCCCGAATTTCCCGACAAACTACTGGAAATTCTGCGCCGAGCTGAAAAAGAACGGCATGAACGTCCTCGGCATCGGCGATTGCCCGTATGACCAGCTCATGCCGGAGCTGCGCGGCTCGCTGAACGAATATTACAAGGTCTCCTCGCTCGAAAATTACGACGAGGTTTTCCGCGCCGTCGCGTTTCTGACCTATAAGCACGGCAAGATCGACTGGCTCGAAAGCAACAACGAATACTGGCTCGAGCGCGACGCGATGCTGCGCACCGCCTTCAACATCACCACCGGCTTCCACACCGAGGATATGCAGCCGGTCAAGTATAAATCCGCGATGAAGGCCAATTACGCCAAGGCGGGCGTCAAGACCGCGCGCTGGCACATCGTGCGCGATTATACCGGCTGCAAGGATTTCGTCCGCGAGGTCGGCTATCCCGTCATCGTCAAGCCGGATAACGGCGTGGGCGCGTCCCACACCTACAAGCTCAGCAGCGACGACGAGCTGAATTATTTCTTCGCCACGAAGGACGAAACCGTCTACATCATGGAGGAATTCGTCAACGGCACGGTACACTCGTATGACGCGATCATCGATTCCAAGGGCGAACCGCTGTTCGAAACCGGCAACGTCACCATGGATTCCATCATGGATATCGTCAACACAAACGGCAACTCCTGCTATTACATCGAGAAGACCCTGCCGGAAGCCATGCGCGACGTCGGCCGCCGCACCGTCGCCGCCTTCGGCGTGAAGAGCCGCTTTGTGCATCTGGAATTCTTCGTGCTCAACGAGGATCAGCCCGCGCTGGGCAAAAAGGGCGACATCCTCGGTCTGGAGGTCAACATGCGCCCCTCCGGCGGCTTCAGCGCGGATATGTTCAACTTCGCCAACTCCACCGACGTGTATAAAATCTGGGCGGACATGGTCGCTTATGACCGCAGCACCGTCAGCAGCGAGGGGCGCGAGCACTTCTATTGCTGCTTCTGCGGCCGCCGCGATGGCAAGAATTTCGCGATGGATCACGCCGCGATCATGGCCAAATACGGTGACCGCATCAAGATGGTGCAGCGCATCCCGAAGGCGCTTTCCGGCGCCATGGCAGATATGATGTATCTCGCCAACATGCGCACCGAGGAAGAGAAGGCCGCGTATTACCGCGACCTGCTGGCGACGAAATAAACGCCACATGAAAAGGGACTGTCAGTTTTTCCTGACAGTCCCTTTCCTATGCGCAAACGATGCGTAAAATCAGATTCGATGCTGCTTGAGGAAATACGCCATATCGCCCATCGCCTTGGTGAGCGTCTCCGGCTCGGGCAGCATGACGATGCGGAAACGCAGATCCTCGTGCCAATCAAACCCGTCGCCGGGGATGACGAGCACATGCTGCTCATGCAGGAACTTCATCGCGAAGTCGTGCGCGTTCTCAAAGTCAAACCTGCTCTTGTCCAGCCGCGGGAACAGGTAGAACGCCGCGTGGTTGGTCACATAATCCACGCCGTCGATCTTATCCAGCGCTTCGAGCGTCGCCTTGCGCTGCTCGAAGAGACGGCCGCCCGGCACGAGCATCTCGTGCGTACTCTCGCTGTCCACCAGCGCCGCGGGGATGACCAGCTGCGTCAGCGCCGAGATGAGGGCGTTTTCCGTGCCGGTGAGGAAAGCGGGCATCGGCAGGCCC
>ERZ772883.2147-NODE-2147-length-13018-cov-4.055157_pt1 | contig 13018 bp, 12 predicted proteins | sample MGYA00580575_ERZ772883 | MGnify/ENA primary metagenome ERZ772883 (study PRJEB29015, sample SAMEA2737666) | human gut metagenome | biome: human gut; feature: human-associated habitat; material: faeces | place: China | collected 2012 ...
ATATAAAAAAGAAGTACAGACAGACTGTCTGCACTTCCCTTGTCTTGTTGGCTTTGACATATGTTTATGTGGTTCCCTGTGGTCGCTTTTTCACCGGATGGTTCCGGAATATCTCTCCGGTCACCTCATTTACCGTTTCCAGCACGCCGTCCAGAAACTCCTTCTGCGTGAGCTCCCCCCGCTCTATGCGTACCAGTTCCGTTTCCCAACCGGAGGTGAGGGAGGCTTCCGCCACTTTCATTCCACGTACCGTCTCATATAAAAGAAGGCCTTTGGGGGTCGGGATGATGTACCTGCCCGAATAGCGGATGTATTTGCGGTCCAGAAGCGTACGGATGATGTTCGTACGTGTGGATACGGTTCCCAGTCCGGCCTTGTCCATATAGTCCGTCAATTCCTCGTCCGTATAGGGGGAAACAGGCAGGGATTTCCTGTGTATGAGGCTGCATCCCGCCACCGGCAGCGTCTCCTCCCGCAAAAGTTCAGGTGGAACGGGGCAGAGGACACAGTTTTCTGAAACAAGGTGTTCCCTCTGGAAGACACCGAGCCATCCCGTTTCCAGGATACGGTATGTACGGATTCGGAACTTGCGTGCGGCGCATACCGTTTCAACCGTTGTGTATTCCACCTTACACGGTGGCATGAACGTTTCCAGCATCCTGCCGACAATGAGCGTGTAAACCAGCCTTTCCTCCCTGTCCAGCTCGCCGGGCTGTACGCCGGTGATGACAATGGCATGGTGCTCCGCCGTATCCTGTGTCCCGGTCATACCTTTCCTTGCCGTAAGGTCAACCATACCGGCATATTGGCGGAAATCCTTGCCGGACAGCAACTTTTCCATAACCGGAGGTAACATGTCATACACATCCCGGGGCAGCAGGCGGCTGGAAGTGCGCGGACAGGAGATCAGTTTTTTCTCGTACAGGCTCTGGGTGATTTCCTGTACCCGTATGGCCGTCAGGTTATGGTAACGGTTCGCATCTTTCTGAAGCTCGGTCAGGTTATAAAGGGCCGGCGCGCCGATTTCCTCTGTCCGGCTGCCGACAGCCGTGACACGTGCATACCCTGCCGCCTTGCAGTCCTCGTACAGTTCCAGGGCGTCCCGGCGGTTCCCCAAGTCTTCCACGTGGCGCATCTTCATTATTTTCCCGTTCTTGCAGAGGCTGATGAACACGGGCCAGCTGTCAGCGGGAATGTGGTTCTCCCTCTCCCGGTACCGTCCGCTTATGGCCGCCAGTACAGGGGTCTGCACCCTGCCCAGCGAATTGTTTCCGAAGCCTACCGCCTTGCAGACGGCATAGCTTGAATTGACCCCCAGAAGCCAGTCGGCCTTGTTGCGGCTGTCTGCCGCCAGGAACAAGTTGTCGAACAGGGCGCATGGGCGGAGGTTTTCCATGCCTCTGGTGATGGCCTCGTCCGTCAGGGATGAGATCCACAGGCGGAGGCAGGGTTGCTTGCATCCCAGAAAGCGGTAAAGATACCGGAACAGCATTTCCCCCTCACGGGAAGCGTCGGTTGCCGCAATGATGGTGTCGCACGCGTCGAACACCTTGGCTATCACCTTCAACTGGAGTACCGCATTGATATCGGGATTCCATCCCGTATCCGTCTTGACGTGCCTTACCGTCAGGAAAGGAGGGGGCAGCAGGGGGAAGTCCTCCCGCTCCACCCATGACGTACCGGAATCTTTCGGCATCGCCAGGGAAAGCATGTTGCCGTATGTCCATGTCACCATGTATCCGTTTCCGGTCATGTATCCGTTCTCTTTTCTGTCTGCTCCCAGAACTCTTGCTATCTCTCTGCCCACATTGGGCTTGTCAGTCACTATCGCTATCATATTCTTTTTCTTTTTGATGTTCCGTGCCGTTTCTGGCGGCACGGAACGTGGGTTAAACCTGTTGTTTCCCGGTTAAATTTCCGGTGTCTCCTTCTGACGGAGACCGTTTATTTCCATGACCGGTCTGCCGTTGCCGTCAGGTACCAGCTTCAGCGTGGCGTCCATCGTCAGGCTGATGACCGGTGTGCGGAGTTTCAACGGGGCGATTTCCGTTTCCTTGCCTTGCAGCAACAGTTCCATGTCACCGCTGGTTTCCAGTTGTTTTTTACTGATGCCGGCGGCCTCCAGACCGTTCCAGTCAATGTCTTCCGCCTTATAGATGTGGCGGGCATTCTGATTCGTATTCATACGATTCGGGGATTTTAGGTTTGTGTAATTCGTTCTGTTTCCCTTTGGTCGGGTTATACCGCCTGTGAAGCGCCTTTCTTCTGTTCCTGCTGCTGCCCCTGTGCGGTCTCCGTCTGTGCGGCACGACGGGAAGTATCCCGGCGGATATCCGGATTCTCCTGGAAATATTGCAACTGTCCTGAATAGGGGTTGACTTTCAGGTAGGAGCTGAAGGACTGCCCGTTGTTTTTCAGCCCTTCGACAAGGATGGTCTTTCCATCCTGAAGGTTCGCCCTTTCCTGTGCCGTGAACACATGACCGTAAACCTCCGCCGGGATGCGTGGCGCCTGCTGCTCGTTGAACCCGTCCGGCGTGCGTGAATACATCGTCCTTCCGGTATTCATGTCCAGTTTGACAAACGAGGAGAATTCCTCTCCCGTACGTCCGATCATGTTTTCCAGATAGACCGCCTGTCCCTTGCGCAGGGTTTCCTTGTCCTCGGGTGTCAACTGCACATTGCATATTTCCTTGGGGATATAGATCTCCCCCGTTTCCGGGTTGTGGCGGGTGTAGTTCGGGCGTCCCGTTGTCTGGTCTATCGTGACAAATGAGGAGAATGTCCCGTTTCTGTTCTTGAACTTCATGTCCTCCACCAGGATGGTATGCCCCTCGCTGAGCATCTTTATCTGGGTGGGCGAGAGCGGCACGCCCCCGATGGAACGCTCGTTGAAAATCTGGTTTTTCGGGAAGATGAACTCCAGCCCCCTGCGCTCGGCGCTGTACTGGAGCGTGGCGTCGAACCCCTTTCCCGCCTTGGAGGTCATGCCCTCCACCTTGACGGGCTGTCCCTCCTTCAGCAACCTGATTTCCTCGTCCGTAAGCCTTACCCCGCTCACTTCCTGCGGGATGTAGACATGCTCCTGGCGGACAGCGACCAGCTCGTTGGTGTTCTTGTCGATGGAGATCAGGCAGGGGGTATATTCACTGCCACGCAGGTTGAGTTCCGCCACACGCCCCATGTTGCCGCTCTCACGCAGGTTCTTCTTGTCCTCCTCGCTGAAGTTGAATCCGAAATAAGGGCGTTCCAACTGCGGCTCCTTGCGTATGCCGTGAATGGCCAGTCCCACCTGTCCATCCTGTTGCGGGATGAGTGAGAGCCTTGCATCCAGTTTGGCTGTCAGCAAACCGGAAAGATGGATTGTCAGGGGCACCAGCTTGTTGGTCTTGTAGCCCTTCAGCATGGAATCAAGGAGTCCCTGCTGTTCCAGCGAAGCCTTTGAGATTCCGACCTTTTCCAACTCCTCCCAGTTGACCATGTTCTCATTATACCGGTAATGCGGTCCTTGCGACTCCTGCGCTGCCTGTTGAGCCTGGGGCTGCTGCTGTTGCTGTGCCGCCTGCTGTACCTCGCTCTGTTGCAGGGGTTCCTGCGGTTGTGTCTCTTTGTCTGCCATAGCTGTTTTTTCTTTTTGGTTTACACTTTGTTCCTTCTTGTTTTCTCTCGGACGGATTTCGTAGCGTTTGAGGAACTCCTTCACTGCGTCCGTCTTTTTCCCTTCCGCCAGGTCCTTGATGGCCTGCTTGTTCATCTTGTAGTCGTGGAAGGTCATGCGGAGCAGGCGGAAATGGGTAGGTTCCTTGAGCTGGCTCCAGAAATTCTTGATGAAGTTTTCGAGTATGCTCGAGTTCTTGTCGAATTTCAGGAATGAGTTCTCATTCTTCTCGTCCGCCGGAACCGTCTTGACCTTCCCGTCCTTGTCGATCTCGCTGACTACTTGTACACCGGCTTTCGGGTCGCTCTTGTTATGGACCAGCATCAGTTCGGTGATTTGTTCCACCGGAAGTGCATCATTCTTAGCCTTCGGTTTTCGGGTCCGTTTAGGCTTTTCGTTCAGGTTTTTTTCCTGTGCCATACATTTTCCTTTTAGGGGTTAATAAATTGCTTTGACGCTTCAAATGTATAGGCTAAATTTGAATAAAACGCTGATTTTCAAAAAGGTGTCATCAGATGTCATCAAATGTCATCATATGTCCGAAAAAGTGGTTTTCAGATGAGGGTGGAATGTCGGCGAACAGGGGGAAAGCCGGGCAAAAAGAAATATGCGACAAGAAAAAAGAGAAGCGGTATGTATGGCAGGAGAAGGAGCAGGCGGAACAAACAATGCGGAACCATGCAGAGCGGAGGGAGCTGAAGCCCCCTGTCTTCTCATGGCTTCTTTTATTTTTGCGAAAAGATTCTTGTGAGACCTATACCCCGAACGGTACATGTGGGATTTCGTGGGGGATGAGATATGCCTTCCTCAATATCCGATATTTTTTATCCATGCGTCACGTCGGTCGCAGTTTGCCCCTGTAATCGTTTCTCAAATCGAATTTGGATTGCCGCCGCATTCTTTTTCGTGAAAATTTTCCACGGCGAAGCCGCAAGGAAAATTTCCACGAAAAGATTCGGCAAATGCGGCCGGCAAGACAAATTCGATTTTCCTTTGATGAAGGGGGAAACTGTTCTGGCAATATCCATCCGCCTGTCCTCTTAACATATTATTTGCTAATACCATGTATGCTCATTTTTTTATAAAGGGTGGGGCGGCTTATTCCCAGCAACGCCGCCGCTTGTGTCAGGTTTCCTTTGGATATGGATATTGCCGTCTTGATTTGTTCAATGTTCCTTTTCTCGTCTTTCTGCAAACATTTGTCTATCTTTTTTTTCTTGGCAGAATTCGGAGCATCCGTTTCCGTCTGTTTCAACCGTAAAAAATCGGGAGTTATCAAATTTCCTTTGCATATCAATACCGCCGCATAAACAACCTGTTTCAACTGCCTGACATTTCCCGGCCAGCTATACCCCAACAGCATTTCTTTTGCCGGTCCGTCAAAACCCACCACCTCTTTCCGGAGTTCCGCACAAGACTGTTCCCTGAAAAAATCCGCCAGGGGAAGTATGTCTTCCAAACAATTTTGCAGCGCAGGTACGGTAATCGTAAAGTCATGGAAACGATACAACAAGTCTTTGCGGAAACGTTTCTCGGCCACCGCCTGGAACAAGTCCTCGTTGGTTGCCGCGATGATACGCACATCCATCCGCCTGTCCTGTTTCCCGCCCACCGGACGATAGCTCCGTTCCTCCATGGCACGCAACAACATCCGTTGTGTCTCTATTGAGAGATTCTCCACTTCGTCCATGAACAAGGTGCCTCCCTGCGCTTCCAGGAAATACCCCGCCTTTTCCTCGGTAGCCCCTGTGAAGGCTCCCTTGACATGGCCGAAAAAGGCGGAAGCGGCCAGATCTTTGGACAAACTGCCACAGTCAACCTTAATATACGGTTTGTTGGCTCTGAGACTCCTCCTGTGTATCTTATTTGCCAGATGTTCTTTTCCGGTTCCCGTGTTCCCCAGTATCAACACTGTCATGTCTGTTGGTGCAACCAGGTGGATATATTGGTTCAATTCGCAAAAAGAGGCACTCCTGCGTTCGTAAATCACTTTGGAAAAAGTATCGTTTGCCGCTTTTATCTTTCTTATGGCGGGTAACAGCTTGTCTTCAACCAGTGGTTTGAGGATAAAATCCTCCGCACCTAATTTCATGGCATGGACGGCAGAATGTATCTCCTCATAGTTGGTCATCATTATGAACGGATGCATGTACCCGTTATCCCTCATCCATTTCAACAAGGCGGTACTTTCCCCGTCCGGCAACCTTAAATCCGCCAATACCATATCATCCTCATGGATGGAACCCCTAATCATTTTTTTTGCCTGTGCCAGCCCGTGTGCCTTCATTGTCTTAAAGTCCGCCTTTTGCAAAAGACTACAGATATAGTCACAGAACAAGATATTATCCTCAATAACAATCACTTTCATAGATTTTCTTTGCCTGTTGTGCCAAATAAATTATTTCTTTTCCTTTATCCAATACTTTTTGAACAGTCCGTTTCAATTCTTCAACCGAAAGCTCCCCGGAACCCTGAAGCAGCGCAAACAATTCACGTAGCGGTTTACCGGCATGAATAATCTCCCATGAGCATGTCAGATGGTGTACCCACTCCTTCAGTGCCTCGTGATCATTCTTTTCCGCACTCTCAGCCACCGCTTCCATATCCTTTGCGGTTTCCTCAATCAAGGTATCAAGCATCGCCTTTTTGTCTCCATGTTCCAACAGAGTATGGAAATCAATTTGTTCCAACTGCCTTTCGTTTCCTAAGCATTCTGCGCATACCTGCAACAATTCCTCAGCCGAAAACGGTTTTTTCAAACAAGCCGAAAACCCCGCCTCACGCAGGTCTTCCGCCTTGCAGCTCCCCGAAGCGGTTGCCGCTATGACCGGAATGCTCCTTGAATTTCCCACTTTTGCCATGCGCAGGAGTTTCAGCACCTCAAACCCGTTCATCTGTGGCATTTTCAAATCCGTAATCAACAGGTCATAGCTTTGGCAACGTACATGTTCCATCAAGTCACGTGTATTCTCACATACCGTACAAGTGACTCCATGATGCGCGAACATTTCCCTGATCGCAGCCAACAAGACGGTGTCATTGTCCAATACCAGAACCGTAAACGGCTGTATGGGAATCCTGTCCTTGTCGTTGCCGTTCACACTTTCCTCTGCCACAGGCAAGGGCAAGTAGACAGTAAAACGGCTGCCTACACCTTTCCGGCTTGTCAGCTCTATCCTGCCTTCCAGCAACTCGACCAGGCTTTTGACTATTGAAAGCCCAAGGCCGACCCCTTCTTCCGCAATCGCATTGGGAAGCCGTTCGAATGCCGTAAAAATACGCGCCTGCTCCTCGTCATCCATACCGGTTCCGGTATCTTCCACCGTAAGCGCCAATATCCCTTTTTCAAATCGCGTACGTAATGTCACCGTTCCCTGTTCTGTAAATTTAATCGCATTTGACAACAGGTTGCTCCCTATCTGGATTATTCTTTTTTTATCCCCGACAACAACCGCATCCCCGGCACTTTCCATGTTTAAGGACAAGTTCTTTCCTGCCGCCAACGGCAGGAAATCCGTTTCCAATACCTCCATGACAGAGCATAACCTGAACGGGGCGGGACTGGCTTTTTCCTTGCCGCTTTCCAAACGGAAAAATCCCAGCAGGGCATTCAGCATGGAAGCCATATATTCTGCCACCTGCCGTATATTTTGGTTATACTCCTTACGTTTCAACGTCCTCCTCTCCGTGGCAAGCAATTCCGCATAGCTGCTGATGGTGGCAAGCGGAGAACGTAAATCGTGTGTCACCGCCAGCATGATTTTTTTTCTTGCTTCAATCAGCTTCTTGTTTTCAACGACAGTCTGCCTCAACTGCCGGACCGTATCCTCCAATCTTCTTTTATAGCGGTTTATGCGTATCATATACCTGTGTATAACCAGATAAGACCCTACTAATAACAGTATCATGAATGCCGTCAAACCAATGACTACGGCAAATGATTGTTTTTCAGCCTTTGCAATCCTATCTTCCCGTTTCTTCAGCTCTGTTCTTGCCGCCTTGTCCATGTGTACAATCATCTGCTGTAGCTGCTTGTTCAACATTCTGTTCTTTCCGGCTAAATAGTTCGTCTGCTCAGCCAGTTCCCGGGTATATGCCTGATGTTCGCCCACTACCTTTTGGTTGAGTGCATAAAGCATGGAAGCCGTGGAGGGGGAATCCGCCTTATCACGTTTTCTGAACAGCCTCTTCAGCAATCCCCCCTTTTTATTGGTTTCCCGTTCACTTTGTCTGGCAATAACCGGAATTTGTGCCGCAATTTCCTGACTGACCTCTTCCTGTTTATGCACCAGAGATATGATTTTTTGCATATACAGTTCCTTGTCTTTCCATAAAGTACGGATACTGTCCATGTGGGAGTTGGGATTGCTGTTGTTAAATTCATATAACAAGCTGTCAATATGCTGTTTCCGTTTGCGGAATGTAAGAAAATCCTGCTCGTTCCATTCCATGAAGGTTTCACACAATAAAGAAAGGCTAAGCATTTCCACATATATATCATTCATGTCATGTTTCTGACGGTTGATTCCCCGGACTTCCACTTCCCGGGCCTTCATCTCTTTCCATTCATGGATACCGGCGTATACAATACAGCTTATGATTATAATTTTGGTGATGTACCCGACCGCTATTGGGGCGAGAAGAGGTTGCGAACATAAAGATTGTCCCAACAATTTATTCCAGCTTTTCAATTATCTACTTCCTTTTCTGATTAGTTATACTCAATTAAAAATCCTTTGCAAAATAAACCGACCAGTCGGTTTGTTTTGCAAAGATAAGTTTTTTCCAAGAATAATGAAAGGAGAATTTGTTTCAGCAAATGATATTTAACAGCTTATCTGCCTAAAGACCAATGTTGTGGCTCAAAAAAAGGAAAGAAATACAAACGTTGAGATTACATTTTTAAGAACATACCCAAAAACGTCTTACCGATGGAGGTGTTCAATATCTGCCTGCTGAATTCCGCAGTATCGTTTACACACATCTTATGGTTGCAAGCCATATTTGAAAGGAAGTCCTGTTCCTTGGCAAAAAGTTCCTGGTACATTTGAGAAAAATCGTCCATATACTCGTGGGCGGAAGATACAAACTGCATATAATGCATCAAGCCATTACCATTCAATTGTTCAGGAAAACTGTTTATCACCCGTTCTATCGGATTCCGGTACAGCCTTAGAAACTCATCCCAATTTTTTTCTACTGCTGAGTCTATTTCGGTTGGAAGTTGGGATGCAGGAAAAAAACACATTTTCACAACCGCATCCACCAACAGTCTTTTGGAAGGAAAATAATGAATGACGGCCCCCTTGGATTTATGCACGGCAAACGCCACATCACAAAATGAAGTTTGTTTCATACCTTTCGCGATGAATAACCTATACGCCTCCTTAATAATCCTTTGTTTCAAGTTCGGGTTCATCTTACAGCTATATTACAGAAGAAATAGCACAGATGCAATCAACAACCCAAACGTGGCAGTGGAATGCCTAGAGATGAAGCTGACGCACCTGTGCTATATATCTTAATATAGCGCAAGCTGTCATATTCCATCTTATCTCTTTGAAATTTTCCACTTTTCGTTTGAAAGATGATATATGATACTATACTATGTCGTTTTTATCTGCGCAAAAATACGCTATTTATCGTTTATTTCCAAACTTAAACCACACTTAATAATACAGTTCCATAAGAAAAACGCCCGCTTTCAGGAACAAGCAGCAATATTTTTTCTCCAGATGTAAGTTCGTGCGTCTTCCAGAACTCATCCAAAATTGCGAATATAGCTGCTGAAGCGATATTGCCGACCTTTGGCAAATTCGTGAACCATTTGCCCTCATCAATTCCGATTCCCGTTTGTTTCAACTCATTTATTATTTTGTCATAAAAGAACATGGAAGAAACATGAGGCAGTACATAAGAAATCGTATCCGGTGATACTTTGTGTTTCTCTAAACAATATTTGATATGTTTTGCCCAATATGGTACAGCATGGTTGCCCAATAGTTTTACATCTTGTTTTACTACAAAAAGAGAGCGATCAATTCTCTCTTGATTGCTGAATGATTTCCAACTTCTTAAATCTCCATTTTCTTCACTCTCTGCTCCCATAAACATACATGTCGGCAATTCATTCGCAAATGAGGTCATTTCCACCCATTCAACTTTTAGTGCTTTGCCATTCCCTGGATTATCTTGAAGCAATACTGCACTGGCACCATCGCTTAACATAAAGCGTAAGAAATCCTTCTCCAGTGCCATATAAGGCTGTGTGCCTAAATCTGCACATCTTTCATATTCAATATCGTAGTTTTTTGATAAGAGTGTTGCAGAAGTCAATTCGGAAGTACTGCATATCGCATTTCTTTTCTCACCAGTCAATACCCCCCAAAAAGCAGTCTTGAATGCTTGAAGGCATGAAAGACATATACCAGAAGCTGAAAAAATTTCCAATGGCTTGTTTTTCATCAATCCATGAACCATAGAAGCATGTGATGGAAGCATCTGATCGGGACTTGATGTTGCACATGTTAACAATTCTATCTCCTGATTGGTGATGGCAGAGTGTTCCAATAGCCGTTGGATGGAACGAATTGCCATTTCCGCATTTGTATGCGTTATTTCTTGTTTTTTTGTTAAAGCATAATAACGCTGTTTGATACCATTTTGCTTAAGGATAATCGGTTTAACCCTTGAATGTTTTCCTGCAATCAATCCCAAAAAATCTTCCATGTCCTCATTAAGGATCGGTTCATTTGGGAAGAAACAGGATGTTCCCGTTATAAAAACATCATTCTTCATTCTTTCACTTGTTTTTAATTAGAAAATATATAAAATATAATTGCTCTCTCAAGCCATTAATATCCAATCCATTTTTTAATGCGTCTTGGTATGACTTGCCTAAGAAAACCAATCTGATTTGTTGAACGAGTAAATCGGTATTGCATGTACTGCGTATTTCGCCATTTTTTTGAGCATTAATAATGATCTGCTTCAGCTGCACCATTTCATTTTTTTCGATTTCGCATAGCAACTGGTGAAATCCCGGATAATATTTTTCTGCTTGTAAAATCAGAGTCATATACGCACGTGTTCCATTAATATTTTCTTCCGGTAGGATAAACTGAGATAATCTATCCATTGCTTTTGCGATATTGTCAACGTATTGATTAAAGTAATCAAACAAAGATATATCAACAATATTATCAGATGAGTGCTTTGTTCTTTGCACATCTAAAATATAGACATCTATAACATCCACCAACAATTCCTGTTTTGTTGGATAGTGATATGACATACATCCTCTCGACAAATTGAGGCTTTTCTCTATATCTTTTAAGGGGACCATGCTATAATCTTTTGTCAGAAACTGTTTGAAGGCAGTCTCCCTTATTAAAGCTTTTGTTTCTGAACCTTTTGTTCCTTTCATGATATTCTTTTTTTTGCATCATACAAAAGTAGTTCTTTTTAAAAGAATATGCATTTTGTTTTAGTATTATTAAATATGCCTTTTTTATATGAGTCAAAGCCTTTTATGCATTTACGACACACCGATTTGCAACACCTTTTTATTTTTTGTTTCCTATACGATATATTATTTTTCACTATAGAGGAGTTCTATAAATTAAAATATTGTAGTACAGTTGTTTATATGGTTCCAAGAGCGTAAATTTGCAGAAAATAAGAATTTTATAATGAACAAGTTATCCCGATACCGTAAGCTTCGTTATAATCAACTATTTGAGTCAGAGAATCGTGAATTGCGTTTGAATGAAATGGGCAATCCTCTTGAAGTGTTGTCTCAGTATGTTGATTTTGAGATCTTTCGTCCTACTCTTGAATCAGCCCTTTTTACCGGAGAGCGCAAAAGTAATGCCGGTCGTCCGCCGATAGACTGTGTGCTGATGTTCAAGGTCTTGTTTCTTCAGCGTTATTATGGTTTGAGTGACCATCAGATAGAGTATCAGATAGTTGACCGTACGAGTTTCCGCAAGTTTCTTGGTATTGAATGTGTTGACGATGTTCCTGACGAGAAGACGGTGTGGAAGTATCGCGAACTCCTGACAAATACAGGCGTTTATGACAAGCTTTTTTCGGAATTTCATAGTTTCATGGAAAGTAAGGGTCTGCAATTCAATGAGGGTCGCATCATTGATGCCAGTTTTGTTATTGCCCCTCGCCAACGTAACACCCGTGATGAAAATGAGCAGATAAAACAGGGAGCGGGTGATAAGTTGTGGAATGACAATCCCCACAAGAAGTGCCACAAGGATGTAGATGCCCGCTGGACAAAGAAGCGTGATGAGACTTTTTACGGCTACAAGCAGCATACTAAAGTTGAGAAACGCAATAAGATCATACTTTCTTATGATACCACGTCGGCAGAAGTGCATGATTCCAAAGGCTTTGAAGGACTGCTGGATGAAAAAGACGAAGGCAAGGACTTGTATTTGGACGCCGGTTATGTCGGACAAGAGGAGATTGTAAAACAGCATAAGATGAATCCGATAATTTGCGAAAAGGGCTACCGTAACCGTCCGCTTACCAAGGAGCAGAAATCAGACAATAGGAAAAAATCCAAGACACGTTGCCTTGTCGAGCATGTATTCGGGTTTGAGGAACAAACCATGCGTGGACTTGTGGTGCGTACAGTAGGGCTTATTCGTGCTAAAGCCAATGTAGCACTCACCAGTCTTGTGTATAACATCAGTCGTTACACGCAAATAATCAGGCTGAAACCTGAGTTGTTGGGGTGAATTATGCCTGCACATCCAATTTTTACAACAAACACAAGTTAATTATTGTAAAAATCGGGGGGGGTAGAAAATATTCGCTAAATTTGCAAGACTAAAGCTCACAAATTGGGCAGTTAAAGAGTTCTGCTGTCTGATACAAGAGGATAAATTGAATTGATAGAACTCACCAGTATTTATTGTTGTCAAACAAGAGTGCTAAACGAAAATTGGGAGATTGAAGCAGGAACACCGTTTGGGGCAAGAATAAACTTCACAGATGATGAAAAACTTTTGGAACCGGAATGGGTTTACGAAGATATCTCTCCCGAATCAGGATTGATTGAAATTCCATGTGTTTTAGGAGCTACTTATTTCACTTCCAAAAGTTATTGGAAATATTTGAGAGGTTTGGAAGGGTTAAAAATGTATGGTAACGAAGAACCTTATATCAGTGTGAAAGCATGGCTGGAGGGAGGAGGCTGTTTCTTACTCAAGGAAATTGCCATAGGACATGTGTATCGAAAAGTATTACCGTTCTCAGACGGAATTACTTATAGAATCTACAATAAATTATTGATTGCTGAAACGCTTTTTCCTACTGATTTGAAACAAACAATATATAGTAAAAT
>ERZ772883.2151-NODE-2151-length-12988-cov-2.560659_pt1 | contig 12988 bp, 9 predicted proteins | sample MGYA00580575_ERZ772883 | MGnify/ENA primary metagenome ERZ772883 (study PRJEB29015, sample SAMEA2737666) | human gut metagenome | biome: human gut; feature: human-associated habitat; material: faeces | place: China | collected 2012 ...
TTCCATGAGCCTGTTTATGCGGATGATCAATAATGCAACCAATCAGGAAATCACCTATGGAAAATTTCAGGAGCTGGTAGAAGACGGCAAGGCGGCAGAGGTTACCTGGGATGACGATACGATTTATCTCAAACTGCAGCAGACAAACCAGAAGACACTGTTTTCTGCGATGCCGGAGGTAACCTATTATACCGGTAAGGCACAGTCGGATGATGCATTGACGGCGTACTTAAAAGAATATAAGGTTGCAAGCTACGGCAAGGATGTTCCGGACAGCTCCGGACTGATTTTGACGATGATCCTGACCTATGTGCTTCCGATTGTCGTTATGTGGCTGCTTTTAAGTCTGCTGTTTCGGCGGATGGGCGGAGGCGGCCCTATGGGCGTCGGCAAGAGCAACGCAAAGGTTTATGTACAGAAAGAAACCGGAATCACGTTTAAGGATGTAGCAGGCGAGGACGAAGCAAAGGAGTCGCTGCAGGAGGTTGTCGATTTCCTGCACAATCCGCAGCGCTATGTGAAGATCGGCGCAAAGCTGCCCAAGGGTGCGGTGTTAGTCGGCCCTCCCGGTACCGGTAAGACGCTTCTGGCAAAGGCAGTAGCCGGAGAGGCGAAGGTCCCGTTCTTTTCGCTGACCGGTTCCGATTTTATCGAGCTGTACGTCGGTGTCGGCGCATCGCGTGTGCGCGACCTGTTTAAAGAAGCGACGAAAAATGCGCCCTGTATCATCTTTATCGATGAGATTGATGCAATCGGCAGAAGCAGAGATTCCAAATACGGCGGTGGAAATGAAGAGCGTGAGCAGACGCTGAACCAGCTGCTTTCTGAGATGGATGGTTTTGATACTTCGAAGGGAATTCTGGTTCTGGGGGCGACCAACCGTCCGGAGATTCTGGACAAGGCACTGCTGCGTCCGGGACGATTTGACCGCCGGATTATCGTAGATAAGACCGACTTAAAGGGACGCGTAGAGATCCTCAAGGTGCACGCCAAAGACGTCAAGATGGACGAAACGGTTGATTTCGATGCAATTGCGCTCGCGACGAGCGGCGCGGTCGGCTCTGACCTTGCCAATATGATCAACGAGGCTGCGATCAATGCAGTCAAAGAGGGCAGGGAATATGTTTGCCAGAAGGATCTGTTTGAAGCGGTCGAGCAGGTACTGGTCGGCAAGGAGAAAAAAGACCGGATCATGAGTGCGCAGGAGCGTAAGATCGTATCTTATCATGAAGTAGGTCATGCGCTGATTGCGGCATTGCAGAAAAATTCCGAGCCCGTGCAGAAGATCACGATCGTGCCCCGTACGATGGGGGCTCTTGGCTATGTCATGCATGTGCCGGAAGAGGAAAAGTATTTAAACACCGAGGCGGAAATCCATGATATGCTGGTCGGCTATCTGGGCGGCCGCGCGGCGGAAGAAATTGTATTTGATACGGTAACGACAGGCGCTTCGAACGATATCGAGCAGGCGACCGGTCTGGCACGCTCTATGGTAACCCGTTTCGGTATGAGCAAAAAGTTCGGTTTGATTGGGCTGGAATCCGTAGAAAGCCAGTATCTGGACGGCAGGACGGTTTTAAACTGCTCCGATGCGACGGCGGCTGAGATCGATCAGGAAGTCATGCGTATCCTGAAAGAATGTTATCAGGAAGCACTGGAGCTGCTGTCCGCAAACCGTGAGGTGATGGATCAGCTGGCGGCGCATCTGATTGAAAAAGAGACGATCACCGGCAAGGAATTCATGCGGATCTACAGACAGGCCAAGGGACTGCCGCAGGAAGAACCGGAGCAGACTGCCGGCGCGCAGATGAAGGCGGCAGAACAGACTGCAGACGCAGAGAACCCGAGCCAGTCCGACGCAGGAAACAGCTATGGCACAGCACCTGCATCGGGCACAGACACCGAAGCGCAGCCGCAGTCTTCCACGCCGAAGCCATGGGAAGAGTTCGCACGCCAGCAGCAGGAAAGAGAAGACAGCTTCTTCTCGGGAGATGCACAGCAGCCGGGAGATACACAGCAGCCGGCGGATACATCTGATGCCGAACAGAGCCAGGAACAGGATAAGCCCTGGATTCCTCCGACGCCGAAGCCGGAGAATAAAGGCCCGGTAGGACGTTTTTCAGGAGCCGCCCTTCCGGACGACGAGAAGAAATAGGGAAGCTCATCGTAAATGCGATACACGAAGTGTTATGCGTGGCGGCAGAACCGGAGTGAAAGAGAGTTTGTCAGGGACTATGGAAACATAGTCCCTGCTGTATTAGAAGGGGAGAACGCGACATGTTTGTAATAGAAGAAGAGCTGAAAAAACTGCCGCAGAAGCCCGGTGTGTATCTGATGCACGACGCACAGGACAATATCATTTATGTCGGCAAGGCGATTCGCCTGCGCAGCAGAGTGCAGTCGTATTTCCGTGAGAAAATTAACCGCGGACCACAGATTGAAAAGATGGTAACGCAGATCGCCCGGTTTGAATATATTGTGACGGATTCGGAGCTGGAAGCTCTGGTTCTGGAAAACAATCTGATCAAGGAACACAATCCGAAATATAACACACTGCTCAAGGATGATAAAACCTATCCCTATATTAAGGTCACAGTCGGGGAGGCATATCCGCGCGTGCAGTTTTCCAGACTGATGAAAAAGGACAAATCGAAGTATTTCGGGCCGTTTACTTCTGCGGCGGCGGTCAAGGATACGATCGAGCTATTAAATAAGCTGTTCAAACTGCGTACCTGTAACCGGGTACTGCCGCGGGACTGTGGGTTGGAACGCCCGTGCTTAAATTATCACATCGGGCAGTGTATGGCTCCGTGTCAGGATTATGTGAGCCGCGAGGAGTACCGGGCACATGTGGACAAGGCGCTGGAGTTTTTAAACGGCAATTATAATATGATTTTAAACGATCTGCAGAAAAAAATGGAAGAAGCGGCGGAGGCCCTGGAATTTGAGGAAGCCGCCCGGTGCCGCGATCTGTTCAACAGCGTAAAGCAGGTGTCCCAGAAGCAGAAAATCACGGATAGCGACGGGGAGGACAAGGACATCATCGCGCTGGACAAGGACGGAAGCGACGCAGTGGTACAGGTGTTTTTCGTGCGCGGAGGCAAGCTGATCGGGCGCGAGCATTTTTATATGACGCATGTGGAGGATTCGGATAAGGCGCAGATTCTGCTGGATTTTGTGAAACAGTTTTACGCCGGAACACCGTTCGTACCGCGAGAGTTGATTTTACAGAAAGAAATAGATGACATACCGGTATTGGAAGAATGGCTGACCGCACGCAGGGGCGCGAGGGTATATATCCGCGTGCCGCGGAAGGGACAGAAGGAAAAGCTGGTGGAGCTTGCGGAAAAAAATGCAAAGCTCGTCCTGGAAAAAGACCGGGAGCGAATTGCGCGCGACGAGGCGCGTACGGTCGGTGCGGTGCGGCAGATCGCACAGCTGCTGGATTTACCGATGCTCGACCGGATGGAGGCGTTCGATATTTCCAACATCAGCGGCTTTGAAAATGTCGGCTCGATGGTCGTTTATGAAAAGGGAAAGCCCAAGCGCAGCGATTACCGAAAATTCAAAATCAAAACGGTAGCAGGACCGGATGACTATGCCTGCATGCGCGAGGTTCTGACGAGACGCTTTGAACACGGCTTAAAAGAGACGAAAGAGCTGGAAGAAAAAAATCTGTCCGGGGAGTTCGGAAGCTTTGCACGGTTTCCGGACCTTTTGCTGATGGACGGCGGACGCGGGCAGGTCAACATCGCGCAGCAGGTGCTGGACGAGCTGCATTTAAACATTCCGGTCTGCGGCATGGTAAAGGATGACAACCATCGGACGAGAGGACTTTATTTTCACAATGTGGAGCTGCCGATCGACCGTAATTCTGAAGCCTTCAAGCTGATTACAAGAGTGCAGGACGAGGCGCACCGGTTTGCAATCGAATACCACAGGTCACTGCGCAGCAAGGATCAGGTCAAGAGCGTGCTGGATGAAATCCCGGGCGTGGGCCCTGCGCGGAGAAAGGCGCTGATGAAAAGCTTTCCATCGATTTATGAGATCCGGGACGCGACGGCAGAGCAGATTGCGATGCAGGCAGATTTGCCAATGTCCGTGGCGGAAGAAATCTATGAATTTTTTCATAACCACCAAGAGGAAGATTGCCGGGAATAATGATCTGTGATAAAATAAAACAAAGTATGGCATAAAAACAGAGTTTCTGATGTCAGGAACTACTGTCTGCATGTCCTGGAAAAGAGAGGATGGATTATGGCAAGCATCAGTTTAATGAAGATTGCAGAAAAAATGAAGCTGGAAAATCTGACTCCTGAAATCAACCTGAAGGGGATTAAGGTTACGTTGCCGGATATCAACCGACCGGCACTTCCTATGGCGGGCTATTTTGAACACTTTGAGGCGACCCGTCTGCAGGTGATTGGATTCGTAGAATACTCTTATGTTAAGAGAATGTCGGAAAAAGAAGAGAAGGAGATGCTGGAGAAGCTTTTGGATTACCCGATTCCCGGCATTATTTTCTGTCGTGAACTGCATCCGGATGAGCTGTTCCGGCAAATTGCCATTGAAAAAGGCGTTCCGCTTCTGATGACCAAGCGTGCGACGAGTTCGTTTACGGCAGAGCTGATCCGTTGGCTGAATGTCAAGCTGGCACCCTGCATTTCTGTTCACGGCGTACTGGTTGACGTATATGGCGAAGGCGTCCTGATTACAGGCGAGAGCGGAATCGGTAAATCCGAGGCGGCGCTTGAGCTGATTAAGAGAGGACACCGTCTGGTAACGGACGATGTTGTAGAGATCCGCAAGGTCAGTGAGGAAACACTGGTCGGAACTGCACCGGATATCACAAAGCACTTTATCGAGCTGCGCGGTATTGGTATTGTGGACGTCAAGGCGCTGTTCGGTGCTTCGAGTGTCCGCGAGACACAGAATATCGACCTCGTAATCCGTCTGGAAGAGTGGGACAAGGACAGAGAATACGACCGTCTCGGACTGGAAGAGGAATATACGGAATATCTGGGCAACAAGGTTGTCTGCCACAACATTCCGATCCGTCCCGGCAGAAACCTGGCAATTATTTGCGAAGCGGCAGCTGTCAATCACAGACAGAAAAAGATGGGATACAATGCAGCGCAGGAGCTGTATACAAGAGTCCAGAATTCCCTTGCACGTAAGCGGAATGAGGACGAGGATGAGGACTAAAGCGGTCGGGTGTATCGAAATGTTCGGAATGAAAGCAATAGTGCTCCGTACAGCGATGCAGCTGGCGGATCGTACAAAAGAGTAAGGCATCATCATAGATCAGACAGCTGAAAAGCTTTTTGAAAATACGCGAGAAGCGGGAGGAAGATAAAATGGGTAAGTATTGTTTTGGTGTAGATGTAGGAGGAACGACAGTAAAGCTTGGTCTTTTTAACACCAATGGCGATCTGCTGGAAAAGTGGGAAATCCCTACAGTGACAGAGGATAACGGCAAAGCGATTCTGCCGGACTGTGCAAAGAGCATCCTGAAAAAAATGGATGAGCGTGAAATGGACCGTACAGAGGTAGTCGGCGTCGGCATCGGTGCACCGGGACCGATTGACTCTGAGGGCACGCTTTATGGTGCAGTCAACCTTGGCTGGGGAACCATGAGCCTGAAAAAAGAGCTGCAGACACTTTTAAATATGCCGGTAGAAGCTGGTAATGACGCTAACGTGGCAGCATTGGGCGAAGCCTGGCAGGGCGGCGCAAAGGGTTATGAGGATGTTGTTGTAGTAACCCTGGGAACCGGTGTTGGCGGCGGCATTATCATCAACGGTAAGATGGTTGCCGGTGCAACCGGAGCCGCAGGCGAGATCGGACATATGCATGTCAATGATGATGAGACAGAGCCTTGTAATTGCGGCAACTGCGGATGCCTGGAGGAATATGTTTCCGCAACGGGTATTGTCCGTATGGCAAAGCGTAAGCTGGCAGAGGATGACCGTCCGAGCATAATGCGCAAGGACGACCTGAGTGCAAAGGACGTATGGGATGCGGTTAAAGCAGGAGATACGGTAGCAATCGAGGTCGCAGAGGACTTTGGCTGGTATCTGGGCAAGGCGATGGCGCTGGTTGCCAATGTTTCCAACCCGGAGATCTTCGTAATCGGCGGCGGTGTTTCCAAAGCCGGCAATGTGCTGCTGGATTACATTCAGAAATATTACCAGAAATATGCGTTCAAGGGCTGCCGCGGCGCACTGTTTACCCTGGCAACTCTGGGCAATGACGCTGGTATTTACGGCGCTGCCAGACTGGTATTGAAGTAATACCGGTATCATCTGCAAAAGATCCGCATAAAATAACAACGTATCCGGCGCAAAGCCGGAGCAGAAGGGCTGGTCAGGACATTTGAGTGACAGATTAAATGAAATTCTGCCGAAAGAGCGGATTTTAACAGAAGAACAAATGGACAGGCATACGACATTCCGGACAGGTGGTCCTGCGCGCTATTTTCTTGTGATTGAGACGAGAAAAGAGCTGGCGCAGGTGCTTGCCTGGCTGCAGGAAGAGGCGCTGCCGTGGTTTTTGCTCGGAAACGGAAGCAACCTTTTGGTGGGGGACCGGGGCTACCGCGGCGCGATCCTGCATCTGGCGGGGGAATTTTTAAAGACTGAAATCGATGAAGCTACGATCCGATGCGGCGCAGGCGCGATGCTTTCCGCTGTATCGAGAAACGCGATGGAAGCAGGGCTGACCGGATTGGAATTTGCATCGGGAATCCCCGGAACGATTGGCGGAGCAGTCCGGATGAACGCGGGCGCTTACAACGGTGAGATTGCGGGTGTGACAGAGTCGGTAGAGGTGATGGAACCGGATGGCAGATGTCGTGTATACAACAGGGAAGAAATGGCGTTCGGCTATCGCACGAGCATTGTAAAAACAAAGCCCTGTGTGGTGCTCAGCACTGTTTTAAAGCTGCAAAAAGGCGACCGAAGCGAAATTTCTGCTACGATGCAGGAGCTTTCTGCAAAGCGTCGGGAAAAACAGCCGCTGGAATATCCGAGTGCGGGCAGTACGTTTAAACGTCCGGAGGGATATTTTGCAGGCAAGCTGATTATGGATGCCGGACTTGCCGGAGCGTGCGTCGGCGGCGCACAGGTTTCCGAAAAGCACTGCGGTTTTGTCATCAACCGAAAAAATGCGACGTCTGCGGACGTGGCGGGACTAATTCAGAAAGTCACAGAAACAGTGCAGGAAAAATTCGGCGTAACGCTGGAGCCGGAAGTGATTTTCCTGGGAGATTTTGAAAAATGAGATTTGTAATGGTAACCGGCATGAGCGGCGGCGGCAAAAGCACCGCGATGCGACTGCTGGAGGATATGGGATACTATTGTGTGGACAATCTGCCGATTCAGCTGATCGACAAGTTCGTTGAGCTTTTGTCCACACCGAATACGGAAATAACAAAAGTTGCTATCGGCGTGGACGTCCGCACGGATCAGTCCTTTGCCAGGGTAGAAAAAACACTTTCCTGTTTAAGACAAAACGGTATGGTGTTCGAAGTTCTTTTTATGGACGCTTCTGATGCAGTGCTTGTGAAACGTTATAAAGAGAGCCGACGGATGCATCCGCTGTGTTCAGCAGAAAATCCGAGAATCGAAGACGGAATTGAAAAAGAAAGGAAAATCCTGCAGCAGGTTAAGAAGGATGCAGACTATGTGATTGACACGTCCAAGCTGCTGACCCGGGAGCTGAAAGAGGAGCTGGATCGGATTTTTGTAAAAAATGAAGAGTACAGCAGTCTGATGATCAATATTCTTTCTTTTGGCTTCAAGCATGGAATTCCGGCAGATGCGGATCTGGTATTTGATGTCCGTTTCCTGCCGAACCCTTTTTATATAGATGAATTGAAATATCTGACCGGCAACGACAGGGGCGTTCAGGATTATGTCATGAGCTTCCCGGAGGCGGGGATTTTTCTGGACAAGTTGACAGATCTGCTGCGATTTTTGATTCCAAATTATATTAAAGAAGGCAAATACCAGCTGGTGGTGGCGATCGGCTGCACCGGCGGCAAACATAGGAGCGTAACGCTGGCCAATGAGCTTTATAGAAAGCTTCGCAACAGGGAAGCCAAGTATGGAGTATCTTTGAGCCACAGGGATATTTAAGGATATTTCATATGTCATTTTCATCGGGAGTAAAAGAAGAGCTGTATCGGCACATCAGTCCGGCAAGGCACTGCCAGCTGGCAGAGCTGGCGGCACTTCTCCATTTTAACGGCAGCATCGGCGTCGGTACGACGGGGACTTTTCTGCAGATTCATGCGGAAAATGCGCTCGTTGTGAGAAAATGCTTTACATTATTACAGAAAACATTTAATATAAGTACGGAAACCCGTGTACAACAGGAAAATCAGCAAACCGGATATTTCTGTCGGATAGATGACCCGGAACTGATCCTCAGGATTCTGCAGGGGATCAAATTTTTGGATCAGACAGGCAGCCCGACGTCCGGTGAGGAGAGCCTACAGGATGGTTTACGATGTCCGGTGAGCAGGCTTTTAATCCGAAATTCCTGTTGCCAGAGAGCGTTTTTACGAGGCGCGTTTCTGGCAGCCGGTTCGATGAGCAATCCCGGGAAAGGATATCATCTGGAAATTGTATGCAGCAGACCGCTGCAGGCACAGCAGATTCTGGAGATTTTGACCGAGTTCGAGATCGAAGGGCGGATTGTACAGCGAAAAAAGTATTATGTGGTTTACATAAAAGAAGGAGCCGGAATTTCGGATTTTCTGAATGTGGTTGAGGCGCATGTGGCGCTGATGGAATTTGAAAATTCCAGGATCGTCCGGGAAGTCCGCAATACGGTAAACAGGCGCGTCAATTGCGAAACTGCCAATATTACCAAGACGGTGACAGCGGCGGCGAGGCAGGTTGACGACATTCTTTTTTTGCAGCAAAAATATGGATTTGAAAAATTGCCGGTGAGCTTGCGTCAGATGGCTGAAGTACGTCTGGAGTATCCCGAAGCACCGCTTAAGGAGCTGGGGATGTATCTGGATCCTCCGGTTGGAAAATCGGGCGTAAATCATCGTTTGCGGAAATTATGTGAACTGGCGGATGCCATGAGGTCTTAAAAGGAGGAGTTTTATTATGAAACAGAAAACTGTGGAAGTAAAGCTGAAGCAGGGGCTTGAGGCTCGCCCGGCAGCAATGCTGGTGCAGGTTGCAAGCAAGCATGCCAGCAATATTTATCTGGAGTCTGAAGGCAGAAAAGTGAACGCGAAGAGCATCATGGGAATGATGAGCCTTGCGCTTGCACCCGGCGAAAAGGTAACCGTGATTGCAGACGGAACGGATGAAGACGACGCGATTTTCGGAATGGAAAATTATTTAAGCAGCGCGGCAGAATAAAGAAAACGAAAGGGTGTCCACCGGAAAGTGGCTGCCCTTTTTCTATTTTCCAGAGTAAGCTTGTTGTTATAGAAGCAAGTACACTTTACGGGAGCGCAGGGGCGAAACAAGGATAAAAAAGCAGAAAGGAGGGAAAGGATGGACGACAAAAAGCTTCTTTTTATTTATAATCCCAGGGCGGGAAAAGGACAGATCCGGAATAATCTGCTGGATATCATTGATACGTTCGTTAAGGCAGGCTATGTCGTGACAGCAAGACCGACTCAGTATGCAGGGGAAGCCGTAGAGCTTGCGGCAGACAGAACGGCAAAATATGACCTCGTGGTATGCAGCGGCGGAGACGGCACATTGGATGAGGTGGTGACCGGCATTATGAAGAGTGTTCGACGCCGCCCGATCGGGTATATTCCGGCAGGCAGCACAAACGATTTTGCGCAGAGCCTGAATATTCCGAAAAACATGGCTGAGGCAGCGAAAATCGCAGTCAGCGGCAGAATGTTTGCCTGCGATGTCGGTTCCTTTAACGAAAAAACCTTTGTTTATATTGCGGCCTTCGGACTTTTTACAGAGGTGTCCTATGAAACCAGTCAGGATGTCAAAAATGTGCTTGGGCATATGGCGTATCTGCTGGAGGGCATGAAAAAGCTCCGGGATATCAAATCCTACCACATGAAAATTACGACGCAGGACACTGTCATCGAGGACGATTTTCTGTATGGAATGATTACGAATTCTGTTTCGGTCGGAGGATTTAAGGGAATCACCGGAAAATATGTGGATTTAAGCGATGGAATGTTTGAGGTGACGCTCGTAAAGGTTCCGCGCAGCCTGGACGAACTCAATCAGACGCTTGCTGCCCTGGCACAGCGCGATATCGACACGGCACAGATGTATTGCTTTAAAACCTCCTGGCTGAAGGTGGAGACAGAGGAAGAGGTTGCGTGGACGCTGGACGGCGAATTCGGCGGCAGGCACACAGAAATCGTCATCGAAAATCAGAAACAGGCGCTGCATATCATGGTGCCGGGAGAAGAAAATGAAGCGCAGTGAAATGTAGCGGTTTAGTGGAAAAAGTGGAAAAAGAGGAAAAAAATGCGTATGCCGTATTTCTTTTTTGAAAAAGATAGGGTATAATAGCATCGGTTAGATAATAATTTTATTTCTATGGAGGTAAATAAGATGTTAGTATCTGCTACAGAAATGCTGAACAAAGCAAAAGCTGGCCATTATGCAGTTGGTCAGTTCAACATCAACAACCTGGAATGGACAAAGGCTATCCTGCAGACCGCTCAGGAGCTGAACTCCCCTGTAATCCTTGGTGTATCCGAGGGCGCAGGCAAGTATATGACCGGCTACAAGACCGTTGTAGGCATGGTTAACGGTATGCTCGAAGAATTGAACATCACCGTTCCCGTTGCTCTGCATCTGGATCACGGCTCATACGACGGCTGCTACAAGTGTCTGGAAGCTGGCTTCTCTTCCATCATGTTCGATGGCTCTCATTACCCGATCGACGAGAACGTTGAAAAGACCACTGAGCTGGTTAAGGCTGCTCATGAAAAGGGCGTTTCCATCGAAGCTGAGGTTGGTGCAATCGGCGGCGAAGAAGATGGCGTTATAGGTATGGGCGAATGCGCAGATCCCAACGAGTGCAAGAGAATCGCTGATCTGGGCGTAGACTTCCTGGCAGCTGGTATCGGCAATATCCACGGCAAATATCCTGCAAACTGGAAGGGTCTGTCCTTTGAAACTCTGGATGCTATCCAGCAGCTGACTGGTGATCTTCCTCTGGTTCTTCACGGCGGCACAGGTATCCCGGCTGACATGATCAAGAAAGCAATCGCCCTTGGCGTTGCTAAGATCAATGTTAACACCGAGTGCCAGCTTGCATTTGCTGCAGCTACCAGAAAGTACATCGAAGAAGGCAAAGACGAGCAGGGCAAGGGTTATGACCCTCGTAAGCTGCTGGCTCCTGGCTTCGAAGCGATCAAGGCTACTGTAAAAGAAAAAATGGAACTGTTCGGTTCTGTAGACAAGGCTTGAGCATCAGCCGAGTAACAGATCATTCAAACAGATCAATCAGGACGGTCGGAATCTTCCGACCGTCCGTTTTTATTTCATAGGAAAATGCGTCCTATGAAATAAAAATGCTCCGCGAGGACACATAAGCGGCGTTCATTTTTTATTCATATTTCTTTAACGGAATGTTTTTCTGCCCATCACGGTTTCGTCACTTTCCGTTTTTATACTAAAAGCATAAGATACAGCAAGCCAATCAATGACAGTAACACAACTTTTCAAATAGCTTTTTCATAATAAATGCCAGGCGACATCGGGTTGCCTGGCATCCTCCCTTTTCTGGGGTATTTTTCACAAATAAGTGTTGGAGCAGAACAGATATCAATAAAGCGTTCCATGCGTGTCGCATTCCGCAACCTTTCGGAATACGCGGGGGACCTGCGTAAATCGCAGCTTGAACTGACGGTACACTCATGTTAAGATAGCGAAAGAAGCTTTTGCAGCGGATGGTGGAAAGCGTTCGGAGCGTGGCAGTTTGACAGAAAAAGGATGGAAAGGAACGGGTAGACAAAATGAAGATGCGTGCAGAACAAAAGACAGCGGTAAAAAACAGCATCGGAAGGCTTGTGTTCGTTGCGCTGTCGGTACTGTTACAGGTTATATGGATTTGCGTACAGGCGATGAAATTAAACCGATATTCGACATGGATTTCGGTTGCGACCAGCGTGCTTACGCTGGTTGTCGTGATCCTGCTTTATGGCCGCAGGACAAATGCAGCGTTTAAAATGCCCTGGATTATCCTGATTCTGGCGTTTCCGGTGCTGGGCCTCGGCATGTATCTGTTGTTTGGACGCAAAGAAGCGACGCGGTTGGTACGGGAGCGGTTTGAGCGGATTGATCAGAGTCTGGACGGGCTGCTGATTCAGGACAAAGCGGTTCGGATAAAGCTGCAGCAGACGGACCGGATGGCGGCGAATGAAGCAGCGTATATCTGGAACTATGCGAAATATCCGATTTATCAGAATACGGATGTCGTTTTTTATAAAGAAGCGTCGGAGGGGATTGAAGCTCAGAAGCAGGCGCTGAATCAGGCAAAGCAATTTATTTTTATGGAATACCATGCGATTGAGGATAAGCAGTCGTTTGGGGAGTTAAAAGAAATTCTTGCACGGAAAGCAAAAGAAGGCGTGGAGGTTCGTCTCTTTTATGACGATATCGGAAGCATCGGATTTATCAATACGGATTTCATTCAGCGAATGGAAGCGGAAGGCATTCAGTGTCGCGTGTTTAACCGTCTGATGCCGGTTTTAAACGTTTTTATGAACAACCGCGATCATAGAAAGATTACCGTAATCGATGGGAAAATCGGTTTTACGGGCGGATATAATCTGGCGGACGAATATTTTAACATCACGCATCCATATGGTTACTGGAAGGATACCGGCGTCCGGCTGGAAGGGGATGCAGTGCGCAGCCTGACTGTGATGTTTCTGGAAATGTGGAATGCGATTAAATATACGGATACAGACTATACACCGTATTTTCCGCAGGATGGCGCGCAGCCGCATGAGGCGGGGTTGGCGGGC
>ERZ772883.2159-NODE-2159-length-12965-cov-3.194345_pt1 | contig 12965 bp, 9 predicted proteins | sample MGYA00580575_ERZ772883 | MGnify/ENA primary metagenome ERZ772883 (study PRJEB29015, sample SAMEA2737666) | human gut metagenome | biome: human gut; feature: human-associated habitat; material: faeces | place: China | collected 2012 ...
GCACTTTTTCTGCCTGTTTGAAGCAAAATAAGTCACGTGTTTCAACAAAAAAGACTGTATCTCCTACAGAAAAACATCCTCACTCCATTGAAGTCTTGTGTGTCCAGGCGACGGCCGGTATATTGGGAAAAGGTAATAGCCTTCTTTATAGGTCCGGATAAAGAGGGCTTTCGTGTTTTTCGGCGGAAGCGGTTGATGAGCTTCGACCTTGATGATCGTGCCTTCCGTTCCGGATGCCTGTTGTTGTTTACATCCTGTTGTCAGCTGGAGTGCCGGCAACAGGATGAGGAGTAGTTGTTTGTTCGTGGGAGGCTATTTTTTGAGCTTGGCGATCATGACATAATTATTGTCGTTATCGTCGATCGTGTTTTGAAGATCGGTCAGCTTTTTACGCATTTCGGAGGTGATATCCTGGTTTTTCAACGCGTTCTCGATGTCGGTCATGAGGTTACCGGGTTCGATATTCCGGATATAATAGCCATTTGAGAATGCATAACTGGGATAGTCGATTTCCAAATTGCCGAAATAGTCGTTATAGAGTTTAAAGAAAGAACCTTTTCCTGTTTTTTTGTCCACGATGTAATGAAAAGTCTTTCCGTTGGTCCATGATCCGGGAGCGACTTCAACCGGCGGTTCTGAGAAATCTCCAATGAAATGGTGTGGCCATTCTCCGTATCCGTGCCAGGGAATTTTATCTGTATTGGCAAAGTTGAGTGTGAATGTCGGGATCAAACGACTGTTGTCTCCGTCATATCGGTAGAGCGAATCGACGCGGGTCGGCATTATACATAAAATATTGACATCGAACGTGCCGGGGATATTGAATCCTGATATTACTTCATTACTGAAGTCCTGAGGTGCTTCCAAATGTCCCGGTTCCATGTAGCCGAGCCTGTTTCCTTTCAAATCCTGTGTCCAGGCAACGGCCGCAGAGCCTTTGAAAGGCAACAGAACTATCGAAACCTTGCCTCCGGTAAGATCGACATTGAATTTTGCTTTCGGACAACGCAAGCAAAGAGGAATCGGGTCTAAGACGTTTCCTTGCAAGTCATACACTAAAAGTTGCGATGCATTCCAAGGCAGGATATAGATGCGGTTGTTTGCCTCGTCCAATTTGACATCATACACCATTTGGTATTCGCCGGGGCCTTGTCCGATCGCACCGATGTTGGTCAGGAAATTCCCCTTGCGGTCGAATAGTTTGAATGGGTTTGGCCGGCGGCCATGTACCAAGATGTAATTATCTGAAATTGTCACTCCGGTTTGTCCGACCAATGCCTCGTCCCGACTATCCAGTTTTACTATTTCCAATTTTTCTGTGAAGAAACTGAGAGGTATGCGTACAGTATCGGCCAGTAGTTTCTGGTCGCACGACATTACATTGTCTGTTCCTGCCTGTACATATTGACCGACTATCGGGCTGTTGGCCAAAGGATCGTCTGTTTGTGCGGATTGATTTTTGTCTCCCGTTCCGCAGGATGTTGCTATTGTGATAATAAGCAAACTTCCTAAAAGTCTCGTTGTCTTGTTCATAATCTCCGGATTAATTGTTTGTATTTTGTTTGCATTAGATAGTCGGATACAAATAAATCGATTTAATTTGTTAAAAACAAACATATTACTGTTTATTCGTAAAATAACGTGCAATTCGTATCCTTTCTGCCTTTTTGCTGGTTTACTGTAATTGATGTACCTTTGTTTTATGTACAGTCGTAGGTTATATGCTAAGATTGTAGGGGGTGCAGTATTGATCGTGCTTTTATCCTTGATTGGCTCCTGGTTGTTAATAACACGGTTGTCATTTTTCTTATCATTTGTGTGTCTGCTGTTTATCCTGTTGATAACTCTGTTTATAATCCGGTTGGCAACCCGCTTGAATTATAAATTGTCCGTCTTCTTCGAGGCGATGCGAAACGAGGATACGACGCAACATTTCCCTGCTAATCCGGATGATCCCTTTACGAATGCTTTATATGCCGATATGAATCATATCCTCCGGCAGTTGGGTGATAAACATATTGAGATTGAAGAGAAAAGCCTTTATTATGAGAGTATTCTCCGAGTGATGACACATGAAATTCGTAACTCTGTCACTCCGATCGCTTCTCTTTCGGCAGACCTGTTAAAACATCTGGACCGTACTTCCATATCCCGGCAACGCGAAGGACTTGAAGTTATCAACAGCCAGGTGAAGAATCTGACTGCTTTTCTCGATTCGTACCATCGTTTGACACATTTGCCGGAACCGGAATATAAAACAGTTTCCGTACCGGCGTTATTTACTAAGCTGGAACGGTTGCTACAAGCCGAACCGAGAAGTGAACGGGTCGTTTACTGCGACGGTAAAGCTGATAGGTCGACAGGCAAGGAACTTCAAGTATATGGCGATGCCAATCTGCTTACTCTTGCATTGATTAATCTGATCCGGAACGCATTGCAGGCAGTAGAAGGACAAGAGGATGGAATTGTCAGGGTCGATACATGTGCTGGGGCAACCGGGCATCTCCTTATAATAATAACAGACAACGGTCCGGGGATTCCTCCCGAACGGTTGTCTGCAATCTTTACTCCTTTCTTTTCCACCAAATCCGGCGGAAGCGGTATCGGCCTGCCGATTTCCCAACGTATCATGCAATTGCATGGCGGCCAACTTTCTGTCTCATCCATACCGAATGTCCGGACAGAGTTTCGGATGGAGTTTTAATATCCCAATTCGAAATCCTGATCTACCGCCGGAACACCTTCATTCATCCATTTAGGCATGGGGGCATTTTGCAGGTAGTGGTGGAAGAACTGGAACATGCGTTTCTGGAAATCGATCCGGTTTGCCAGGCGCATCGGCCAGTGCGGTTCGCCGGTATAGTTGAGCAACCACACAGGTTTTTGCAAGCGTTTAAGGGCAATGAAGTATTCGATTCCCTGATACCAGGGTACATGCCCGTCTGCATCGTTGTGCATGATCAGGATCGGAGTGGTCACCTTATCCATATTGAACAAGGGAGAGTTTTCAATGTATTGCAACGGCATTTCCCAGATATTGCCCCCTATGCGACTCTGCCCGTGTTCATATTGCATGGAACGGTTTAAGCCGGAGCCCCAACGGATTCCGCCATACGCACTCAGCATATTAACAACCGGAGCACCCGATTCGATTGCGGCAAAGAGCCGGGTGCGGGTAGCTAAGTAGGCAACCTGATAGCCTCCCCAGCTATGTCCCTGTGCACCGATCGCCTTTTCATTTACATAGCCTTTGGCGATCAGTGAGGTGATACCCGGCATCACGCAATTGTAACAACTTTCACCCGGATAGCCGTCTGTGAAGCGGACATCAGGATTGAAAATGATAAAGCCGTGGCTGAGGTAGAACGGATAGTCGATCGTTGAACGTCCGGGACTGGGCATGTGGTAGTTGTATAATGTATTGGCATTACGTTCGTAGAAATTTACGATTACCGGATATTTCTTGTTCGGGTCGAAATCGGCCGGTTTGTAGATGACACCTTCCAGAGGCCGGCCATCCAGGGAGATCCAGGAAGTCAGTTCGGCTGTCCCCCAAATGATGGAATCCTGCTGGCGGATGCCGTCTGTCAAACGGATGGATTTTTTGAAACTGAGGTTGGATAATTGGACATCCGGATATTGTTCGTATGTTTCCTGCGTGTAGATTACGGCATTGGCATCCTTTGCTTTGGCCAGGGCCGCCAGTTTGAAATTACCGGCAAGCAATGCTTTCGGGGCAACCGGCTTGTTGAGGCGGGTAGTATAATATCCGGAACCTTTGGTTCTTTCGTTAAATCCGGTGAGATATTGTGCTTCGCTTGTATTGTAGGCTCTTTTCTCCCGATCCAGTTGGATCAGCGAGTAAGTGATTTGTTCTTTTCGCCCGTTGACGGTCAGGTTGACCGGAGAAGAAGCAGCAATCGGATCAAACTTCCAGATATCGTAACGGTCCTTGATCAGGATAGATTGATCGTCATCCGTCCAACCTGCTATTCCGTAGGGTGAAGGATAGTCGGGGACATCGTTATCTTCGTCCCAGGCGGCAAATGTCTGCGGAGTTGTCAGGCGGTATTCTTTGCCGTCGGCCGTCGAACGGGTATACCAGGAACTATCTTGATCCTGATACCAGTATGTGTATTTTCCTTTTGGGGAGAAACGCATGTAGGAAGGGCTTTTCTCCTTGATCTGCCGGCGTTCCCCGGTTTCCAGGTTGATTATGTAGATATCATGAAACTGGCGTGCGGTCCACATGCTTTGTGTGCCGTAAGGTCTTGTGGTGGAGAGAAGCGCCCATATGGCATTCCCCTCATCGGCTGTTTGCAGAGTCGGAAGTTCTTCTGTTGCCAATTGGAGAAGGCGTCCGGAACCGAGGTTGTAGATGGCTGTATAAGATCGTTTCAAATCGGTCGCTTTGTTAAAGGACTGTTGCGTGTATTGTACCTTTTCATCCCAGCTCCATACCTGTACATCCGGGCGATTCTCAGCCAAAAGGGTCGTGTCTTTCTGTTTGGGCTCCGGAGCAGTTCCGAAGAAAAGACGGCTTGCGTTTTCGGAAAAATATAAGGGCGCATTTTCACTGATAATCCATGAAGCGGGGAATGCTTTATCCCCTCGTTCTGCAATCAGTTTGCCGGGGGTATTATTTTCTGCCAGATACAGGCTGCTCCGGGTTGCGGCCGAATCTTTATGGGGACAAAACAGGTAAGCGAGCTTGCTACCGTTTTCGTTGAATGCAATCTTCTTGAATACCCCTTTTTTATCGGAGATCCGGTTATTTCCTTTCTGAGGAATGTAGGTATAAAGGACAGAGTCGGATACGACGTATAACACATTCCCTTTTTGGGCAAATCCGAAATCGCTGACTGCCGGGAACGAGTCTTGTTGCATTCCGTCGAGCGACCGGATATAAAGCATGGAATCTTTTTTGCTTCCGCGTTGGTAAGCCAGCCAGTCGGCTGTTTCCGATAGTTTATAAGATTTGAGCGAATCGATTGTTTCCATCCCTCCGGACAGGCGGGAAATGATGAGGCTGTTCATCGGCATTTTATCCTTGTCTGTTTTCTTTAGCTTCTCAGCCTCCACTTCTTTTAGGGGAGGCGTTTTTGTCACCAAGAGATATTCGGAGGAGGAACTGAATTGTGCTTTTGCAGCAGGTTTAAAAGAACCTTTCTCTTCTCCTTTATCATTATATAGCAGGATGGTCGCATCTCCCCGCCAGGGTTCCATCTTGCAGAATACCCATTTCCCGTTATCGGAAATACGTTGTTCGGATATGCGTTCCCATCCGACCATCTCATCGAATGTCATGGCTCTCTTTTCCTGGGCGTGTATGGATAGGCCGGAAGCCAATAATAAGAGACTGATTAAATGTATAGAATTGCTCATTAATTTGATTGATTTGTTTTAGTATGCAATATTACTCTTTTTTATTAAAAGGAAAAAGTATCTTTGTAACCTTCAATGCTTATAGGAAACAAATAGAACATGAGAGATCGGAATCTGGATATATACAGAGGGGCTATAATGATCTATATCACCTGTTTTTGTCATTTGATATGGTGGGAAGGTGTCAAGGTCGGCATATTTGAAGGAAGCTGGATTACCGGGATATTCTTTGCAATGGCAACCGTGTTTTATATAGTAGGAGCCTCATTTTCCCTGTCATTGGAAAAACCGTTTCGGACTTATTTGAAGGGCCGGATAAAAAGAGTCGCGATCCCTTACTGGAAGTATGCATTGGTTTGTTTTCCGGCTGTTGTGTATCATTATTGGAAGTCGGGAGAGATAATACCGTTGAATGACTTTATATCTTATGTGTTCTTTACCCCTACGGTAGAATATCGATTATTTGATCATATTTGGTTTATTCCGCCTTACTTGATCATATCTCTTTGTCTTCCCTTTTTATGCCGGATGATTCGCCGGTGTAATATACCTTTTATCCTTTTCAGTGTCGTTTTGGTATTGTTGCTATTGTTCAAAGCTTATTATCCAGAGTTGCTTCAAACTGTAATAGTCTATCTGTTTTTTACGATATGGGGATTGTATTATAAGAAGAAGTTAGGCTGGCAAATTGTTGTTTGTGTAATAGCTGCCGTAGGATATTTGATTTATGCTTTCGGAGTTGAAAGAGTCCCTTTTGATCTGCAAGCTAATAAATTTCCGCCAAACTTATTGTTTGCCTCATACGGAATGGCTGTTTTAGGAATAGGTGGAATTTATATGAAAAAGGGATTAGTTTTCTTATATGACAGATCTGCAATGGTTCGTCGTTATATTAATATATATTCTAATGAAGGATATGAAATATATTTGGTCCATCCCTTTACCATCATTCTGTTAGGCGGTATAAAGCGGCTTTTGGGGTTGGACCCAATTATTGCCGACCATCTGTATTTGCAAATGGTGTATATTGTTTCCGGCTTTTTATTCATACTGTGCGTTAATGTCTATGTGCTGAAAACTTACAATTATATATGGTCTTTGGTAAATAGAGTTTTTTAAGTCGTATTTCCTGCCATGCTCATTAACCAGTTGGATCTTTGATTTATAATCCGCTGCGTGCTGAATTGTTTCAGGAAGAATACGGTTCCGTCTTTCACATCCCGTATGCGGGCCTGTCTTCTCCGGTAAAGTTCGTATATTTCAGGTAGGAGATCAGATAAGTGAAAGAGCCGTCATACAGCAGCTACGGATCGTTGCTTATCAACTCCGGGATAAATAAGTAAAGTCCGTGTTTCATATTCATTTGAATTAGGTTATTTGTCTTTTATAAATGTACGGATATCTTCCGACAAGAATTTATACCCTTGTCCGGCTTTCAGGACGGTGCTTTCCGGTGAAATATAGATAAACGAAGGAAGCGCATGTACCCCGTAATGAGCCGCTATGCCACTCATGCCCAGTCCATCGGACAGTTGCAGCCAGTTGTCTGCCGATTCTTTGACTTCTGTCTTTTTCCAAACCGCTTCTGGATCTACAGACAGGCTGATAACGACAATTTTCTCTTTATATTTTTCCGCAATTTCCTTTAGTAAAGGAAACGCATCGAGGCAAGGGCCACAGTATCGGCTCCAGAAATCAAGGATGATGTATTTCCCTTTATAGTCGGAAAGATGGTGGATGTTCCCTTTGATGTCTTTCAGTTCGACATCCGCGATCTTGTCTCCTTCCTGAACTGTCGAGGAGATAGACAACAAGGAAGTTATCTCTTCCCCCAACCGGGATTGTCTTTGTTCGTCCGTCAGCTTGCTGTAGACAGATACGACTAACGCTTTATCCTTCAACTTTCCCGCTTGGCAACTCTTGGCAGCGTCTCTCAGTTCTTCCAGACCGGCATCGGTAATCGGATAGTCCAGCATGAGCAGCAACTCTTTTTGCAGGATAATCTCGTCATGTATGCTGTTCACCGTCTGCCTGATCGAAGCAAATTTCTGTTTGGCGACCGAATCTTTCGCTCTGATCTTGGGGAGCAGTTTCATACACTCTGCCGTTAAGTCGTGGATGCGTATGTTTTCCTCCCGTGTAGCCTCCCGGAAGCGGTTCAGTTCGACTTGTTCGGGGATTGGAATGTCGCTTTCCGCCAGCCAGTTCTGCACATAAGGGGCTTCTCCGGTGATTTTGATGTTCGCTCCGGGCTTCACCCATACGGTGTAGCCGGTGTTGTTGAGGGATATGTACATCTTGGTCGTCCTGTCGGCTTCCCTGGTGAATTTGAATTTACCGTTCACCATTTTTTCCTGATCTTCCGGTCGTACATCCATCCCGTTTCCTTTCATCTCTGCGCAAAAAAATCTGACGGTATCCGGCATATTCCGTATGTCTCCTTCGATCGTAACGGTCTTTTGCCCGTAAGCGGAAGAAGCGCAGACAAAGATTCCAAACAACCATGCAAGTGTCTTCATAAGCAATTCGATTTATGATTAGTGCCGGCAATATACAAGTTTATTTGATTTGGAATCATGCGGGGTACGATAATTTCGTAAGCCGTAACATATCTTGATACGTTACGGCCCATTCTTTCCCTTTTATAACATTTAAGACTTAGATCAACGTCTCCGTTACCACCTGTCCGTCGAACAGGTTGATGGTGCGGGAGGCAAACCCGGCATCGTGCTGGCTGTGCGTCACCATGACGATCGTCGTCCCTTCCTTGTTCAGTTCGCTGAGCAGGTTCATCACTTCCTGTCCGTTTTTACTGTCCAGGTTACCGGTCGGTTCGTCGGCGAGGATCAGCTTCGGGTTGGCCACTACGGCGCGGGCAATGGCGACACGCTGTTGCTGGCCGCCGGACAACTGCTGCGGGAAATGCTTTTCGCGGTGCACGATCGCCATCCGTTCCATTGCTTCCTGTACCTTTTTCTTTCGCTCGGCAGCCGATACACCCATGTAGAGCAAAGGAAGTTCTATATTCTCGTATACATTCAACTCGTCGATCAGATTGAAACTTTGGAAGACGAACCCGATAATCCCTTTGCGCAGTTTCGTCCGCTGGGCTTCCGTATATCGGGATACTTCGATCCCGTTCAGGTAATATTCTCCGCTGGTCGGGTTGTCGAGCAATCCTAAGATATTCAACAACGTTGATTTTCCACAACCGGAAGGGCCCATAATGGCTACGAATTCCCCTTCCTTCACCTCTATGCTTACTTTATTAAGAGCCAACGTCTCTACCTCTTCCGTGCGGAAGATCTTTTCTAATGCAACTGTTTTAATCATGGTCTTTAACTGATTTGTTTACGAGAAATGTGACAAAAGTCGTGCCATAATCGTAAAAAACTTGTAGATAAGATGTTATCTGTTGTGCCGGGTTTGATGATCGTGCATATACGCACAAAAAGAGTTCGGATACGCACGGTTTATCATAAGCATCTGTATCTCTTACCCCGTTCTTCTGTATATATTAGCACGCTTATCTTAACCCATAAATCGTTCGCCGCCAAGCGGACAACTTATAAGTAGAAGGAAAAGGGCTAAATAATACGGTACTTCTTCTTAATTCATATAGTATAAGTTCTTAATTGGTTATTATAACCATACCTCTTCATGTTTTATGCGTCACTATATATATTGCAAGTGCGAGGATAATTCCATTTTTTCCGTATGTTTGTGGTGTTCTAAAGAATCAGATATATGGAAAAGACAAATAACGCGTCTTTGTATTGGTACGTCTTCTACAATGACCAACTTCTACTGCAAAAGAAAGCTGAAGGCTATGTAATCCCTTGTACGGACGAAGCGCCTGTGACGGTTGCCCGCTCGCTTCCGGTCGAGATGCAGGACGGGACAATGGCGATGGCGGCTTTTACCGATGCGCCCCTGGAAGAGACGGATGTTTTCATGCCTATGGGACTCCGCGCTTCCTATGATCATATCGACCGTTACTCCTATGACCAGGCAGGGAAAGCGTATGAGATTGTCTATTGGGATCAACACAGCCGGTTTTGTCCGGTATGCGGAACGCCGACGGAACTGAAAGGGCCGATCATGAAGAAATGCCCTCATTGCGGCAATGAGATGTTCCCGTCGGTATCGCCTGCCGTACTGGTCTTGATCCGGAAAGGTGAGGAAATCCTGTTGGTGCATGCGCGTAACTTCCGGGGAACGTTTCATGGGCTTGTGGCCGGCTTCCTGGAAACGGGGGAGACGTTGGAACAATGCGTGGAACGTGAAGTGTGGGAGGAAACAGGATTGACGATCAGGAATATCACTTATTTTGGCAACCAGCCGTGGCCGTATCCGAGCAACCTGATGATCGGTTTTATAGCCGATTATGTCAGCGGGGAGATCAAATTGCAGGACGAAGAGTTGAGTTCCGGTTCCTTCTTCTCGAAAGATAACCTGCCGGAAATACCGCACAAGCTGAGCTTGGCACGGAAGATGATCGACTGGTGGTTGGGAAATTGAAAATTGAAAATTAAAAATTAAATCATAGATTATTATGAAACCAATGTTTTTATGTTCTCTTTTGTGTCTGCTAACTATGGCATTCGGTGCGGAAAGTGCCGCTTCGCAGGTGACGCGTGCCGATTACGAGCGTGCTGACACGATCCTGAAATGCTCCGACCGGGTTTATTCTCCTGCTATCCATCCCGAATGGATAGACAGTTCACACTATTTTTGGTATAAGAATCATGAGAAGGAAGGAGATTTCTACTATCTCGTCAATGCGGAGAGTGGAAAGAAACAGCGTGCTGCGGATAAGAAAGGATTGGCGGCATTCTTCTCCAAAAAGCAAAAGAAACTGGCCGAATCCCTGCTGAAAGAGGAAGAGAAGAGGCCGGATCGCTGGCGTCGTCGCGAAGAGGCTCCGGTTCCTGTTGTCTCGCCCGATAAGAAGTGGGAAGCGTATGTGAAAGATAATAATCTCTATCTCTCGCCCCTCTGGGATGAGAAGGAGAAAGATAAACCAAAGGAAGAGATTGCCTTGACGATGGATGGCACGGCGAATCTGCGTTATGACGGTTGGTCGATCATCTGGTCGCCCGACTCCCGGAAGCTGGCAACCGTGAAAGTGCGCGACGTGCAGGAACGCCGCATTCCGCTGATCGAATCCAGCCCGTCTAGCCAGAAGCAGCCGATCCTGCAATGGCGCGACTATGCGAAGCCGGGGGATGTATTGCCTGTTTACCTGCCGGTGCTCTTCGATGTGGAGGCGCGCAAGCAAATGGCGTTGAATGTCACTCCTTATGAAAATCAGTTCTATCTGAACCTGACCGGTTGGCGCGAAGACAGCCGCGCGTTCACGTTCGAGTTCAACCAGCGCGGGCATCAGCGTTATGTCATTGGCGAAGTGAGTGCTGCCGACGGTTCTATCCGTCATTTGGTGGATGAGCAGACGAAGACTTTCATCTATTATTATAACAACTATCGGTATGATCTGGATGACGGAAAAGAATTGCTTTGGATTTCCGAACGGGACGGATGGCGTCATCTTTACCTGATAGATGGTACGAGCGGGCAGGTGAAACGACAGGTGACAAAGGGTGAATGGGTGCTCCGTCAGGTCGATTATGTGGATGAGACGAACCGGGTTGTCTATTTCACCGCTTCGGGCTTTAATAAAGGCGAAGATCCTTATAACCTGCATTACTGCCGGATTAACTTGGATGGAACAGGCTTTACCGATATGACTCCTGAGAACGGGAACCACCGTGTGACTTTCTCTGCCGACCGTTCTTATTTTACCGATGTCTATTCTCGCCCCGACCTGCCGCCTGTCAGTCAGTTGAAGCGGACTTCGGATGTGTCTGTGGTGGCCGGATTACAGAGGTGCGATGTGAGTGCGTTGCAGGCGGAAGGCTGGCAAATGCCGGAAGTGTTCTGCGCGAAAGGCCGGGACGGGCAGACGGATATTTGGGGGAACATTTATCGCCCAATGCACTTTGATGCTTCCAAATCTTATCCGGTCGTAGAGTTTATTTATGCCGGTCCGCATGATTCGCATGTGGATAAGGACTTCAAACCGGCCCATCATCTGGTCTCCAAATTGGTAGAACTCGGCTTTATCGTCGTTTCGATCGACGGTATGGGGACGTCCAACCGCTCGAAAGCTTTCCATGATGTATGTTGGAAGAACCTAAAAGATGCCGGTTTCCCGGATCGTATCGCTTGGATGAAAGCGGCAGGTGCGAAATACAAGTATATGGATTTGAATCGTGTCGGCATCTATGGCTGGTCGGCTGGAGGGCAGAATGCGATGGCTGCTTTGCTGTTCCATAACGATTTTTATAAGGTTGCAGTCGCCCTTTGCGGTTGCCATGACAACCGGATGGATAAAATCTGGTGGAACGAACAGTGGATGGGCTATCCGATCGACGCCTCTTATAGCACCTCCTCCAATGTTGACAATGCTTACCGTCTGAAAGGCAAGTTGCTCCTGATCAACGGTGAACTGGATGACAACGTCGATCCGGCTTCCACCTTGCAGGTTGTTAGTGCCTTGATGAAAGCAAACAAGAATTTCGAACAGCTTTATCTACCAGGCAAGACGCACAGCCTCGGCGGTCCGTTTGAAATGCACAAAATGCACGATTTCTTCGTCAAGAATTTGCTGGGGCAGGAACCGCCGGAGTGGGAGTAAGGAGATATCTGAATAATAAAAAGGCCCTGTATCCAAGAGATTTCGAACCTTGGATACAGGGCCTTTCCGGTTTAGGGCAGTAATTCTTCCAATTTGATTTGTTGAAAGACCATATCGGCTTGACTGCTTTCATATAAAATACCGATTGTGTTTTCATTTACAGAGGTTATGCAGGAATAGCCGCGTCCGTTATATTCATCCAATAGGATTTTCTTGTTTTCAGGCCAGGTCTTTCCATCGTCATAGCTAATCTTCAGTGTGATATGATTACGCTCCGAATAGGATTCCGGGTTGACGAAAAGCAGGATTGATTTATTTTGTCCGTCTTTGTGATAAGTGTGTTTGTGTATGCTACCCATACAAGTCGGTTCGATTAATGCTTTTCGTGAGGTGGGATGTTCTGTCCAAGTTTTCCCTAAGTCAGAGGTGATGCAGACACGCCGTCCGTTCTCCTCTTTGTTTCCCCGGTTACGGTTGTCACGCATATTTAGCATGATGTTTCCGTCGGATAGTTGTACGGCCATACATTCTGTTACATTTGTAAAAGCCGGATTGCTGGCGCTCCAGGTTTTACCACCGTCTTTGCTCCAAGTGATATTGGAAAATGGGTGTCCGTCTTTATCTCGTCCTTGTGTCGGAAAAACGAGAGTTCCGTCTTGTAGTGTAATCCCATGTCCCGGTGCAGGGGCATATAGCCACCATTCCTTTCGTTTGGTTTGTTCCGTTATGTTTACAGGGGGATTCCAGGTTTGACCGTCATCGGTACTTTTTGCAATTAGGAACTGACTGGTCTCTTTTACTCCAAACCCAGGCTGAGAGCCTTTTTCACGCCATTGGTGTATCCAGCGGGTACTGTCTTTTGTCATTCCAGACACCCATTCCC
>ERZ772883.2168-NODE-2168-length-12916-cov-6.272763_pt1 | contig 12916 bp, 17 predicted proteins | sample MGYA00580575_ERZ772883 | MGnify/ENA primary metagenome ERZ772883 (study PRJEB29015, sample SAMEA2737666) | human gut metagenome | biome: human gut; feature: human-associated habitat; material: faeces | place: China | collected 2012 ...
AAGCTATGTCTTCTTTTATGCGATTTTCAATTTGCGCAAGTTATTGTACATTATCGCCTTTCGGCCTCGCTACCCCAACATTTATTATAGAACCAGAATACCTGAGGATCGAAGGTTAACGCCTTTGATCCTCTTTTTGTTTCCCCGCCCCCCTCCGAATGATGCTATTAAGAGATGGTATAACTATATCACCAAAAGGGAACAGCCCTTCGAGAAGACGAAATCAACGGAGTGGCAAGTCCCCACATCGCGTTTGCGCCTTGTAAACTGAATAATAGCATACCACAAAGAAATGATGCCTGGTTGGTGGGGCGTAGAGTTCACCAACAGCGACTGCGACGCGGCTGAAAACTCGCAGGGCACCGCCAACGGACAGGTCCGATTTTATCATATCTAAAAATAATAATGTAAAGGGGTATATATCATGAAAAACAGAACCTATTCCAAGAGCGTCGCTAATGCCATCAACAATTTCCTTACGGAGGATGATTGGCATTTCTCCTTTGATGACCAGCGTGGTCTCTTCAAGTTCGGCCTGAATCTTAAAGGCCGGATTAAGAAGGTAAGCTATATCATAGATGTCAAGGATGACGAATACATAGTCTACGCCATCTCCCCGCTCGGCGCAGACGAGGATGACGAAAAGATGATGGCTACTATGGCCGAGTTCATCTGCCGCGCCAACTACGGTCTGAAGAACGGCAATTTCGAACTTGATATGAGGGATGGTGAGATCCGGTACAAGAGCTTTGTCGACTGCGAAGCTATTACGCCTACCATGGAAATGGTGCGTAACAGCATCCACTGCCCTGCGGCGATGTTCAACCGTTATGGTGCCGGAATCGTAGACATCATCTTCGGCAATTCCACGGCGAAAGATGCCATTGCCAAATGCGAGAAGTCTCCCGTTGAAGAACTCCGTGCCCTTTTGGGAGAGGAACTTGACGGGGACGGTGACATGGATGCTATGCTCGCCCGGCTTGCCGCACGGTTTGGAATCGACGAGAGTGAGCTCCGCACCAGTGGCGAACATGTCGAATCGGATGATGGTGAAGCCGAAGTGAGAACAGATCTCTTCGGCACGGAAGGGGGTGTAGCATGATGAATGTCCAGGTCAAAAGCAGCAATGGCATCACCCTTGTACCTGTAGACAGCAGGTTGATGGCTAAGAGGAAGATCTTCATTGAGGGAGAGATTGATGCTGAGAAGGCATGTGAGTTTATGAAGGAAGTGATGCTTCTGAATGCTGAAGACTCGCAGAGCCCCATTGACGTACTCATCAACTCCCCCGGCGGAGAGATCAACTCAGGGATGCTGATGTACGATGTAATTCAGGCGAGTAAAGCACCTATCAGGATGTTCTGTGTCGGCAGAGCCTACAGTATGGGAGCAGTGTTGTTCGCATGTGGAAACCACGGCAGATATATGTTACCGCACGGAGAACTGATGATCCACGAGCCTCTGCTTGGAAATCGTGTCGGCGGAAACAGCTCATCCATTAAATCCATCTCCGACAGCCTCCTGGAGACGAAGAGGAAGATGAACCAGATTCTCGCTAAACATACCGGGAAGAGCGAAGAAGAAGTAGAGAAGGCTACCGGTTTTGATCATTACTTTAGTCCGGAGGAAAGCATCGAGTTCGGCTTGTGTGATCAAATCGTAGGATTTGAAAAGATTATGGAGGAATAAAAATGGCTATGGATAGAATGATTCTCGGGGAGAATGTCATTTACAGTACCGATAGTAATGAAACGGGCTTGAACAACAATGTCATCGTTTGTGGGAGCAGCGGATGTGGCAAGACAATGTCGATTTCAGAGCCCCGCCTCCTGGAGACATTCAATTCCAGCCTGATTGCAACGGTAACAAAGAGGCGAATTGTGAACAAGTATAAGTCCGTGTTTGAGCAGCGCGGGTATATAGTAGAGGATCTTAACTTCATCAACCCGACGGACAGTAACGTCTCCTATGATCCGTTGCAGTATATTGGGAGCTATTCGGACATCACTTTCCTTGCGGAATCTATCGTAAAAGCCAATCCGAGAAAGGACAAGTCTACTGCTGATCCTTATTGGGATGAGGCGGCCACCTCTCTGCTTTCCGCTGAGATTGCCTATGTTCTGATGACCAAGGAAGACACCAATTTCGCTGATGTTCTTGAACTGCATGATGGAATTGATTTCAGAGAGAGCGGCGGGCAAATTGCGACTTCTCTTGATAGGAAATTTGAGTTCCTTTCAGAGAAAGACCCTGGCTGTTTTGCCGTATCCTGCTGGAAATCCTTCCACCAGCTTCCAATCAAAACGGCGAGTTGTGTCTTCGGAACGCTAAATACAACGATTGACACCATTTTCAGCCCGGAGCTCCGTAAGATGATCGCGATGAAAAAGAAGGTGGATTTTGAACAGCTTGCAACCCGGAAAACAGTGCTTTTTGTCTCGACTTCTGCTGTCAATCCCAGTCTGCACTGCTTTATCAATATGTTCTATGCGCAAGCATTCAAGACCCTCTTTGAGTATGCTGAGAGTTTGCCGTATGGGAGACTGCCTATTCCTGTTCATGTCCTCTGTGATGATTTTGCTACTGGAAGCCGGATATTAAATTTCCCGGAATATATTAGCATTTTCCGAGAGAAGCAGATTTCGGTCACAATACTGGTACAGTCGGAGTCTCAGCTTGAGAGCATGTATGGCACTGACGATGCGACAACTATCATTAACAATTGCGATACATATCTGTACATGGGTGGAATGGATCTTAAAACAGGCCGTTCTATCAGTGAGAGACTTAATGTGCCGCTTGAAGATATCTTATATATGCCTATTGGACAGGAGTATATCTTCAGAAGGGGTCAAAGGCCCATTGTTACTACCCGATATAACATTACAAGGGATGAGCAATATCGGCAAATTACTGAGGAGTACGAGAAACAGATGGCTGAACATGACCGTTGAGCCACCCTCTCCCCCCCCTTGAAACCCGCATGCCATACACAGTGTAAGATGGACACATCAACGAAAACAAGCGGATGAGAAAGGAGAAGCGGAAATGTGGAGTGTGGAGTATCCGAATGAAGAATACAACGTCAGAGATGGTGTGTGGCGTAGTAACTGGAGGATGCAGGAGCGGATTGTTTGTCGAGCTAGATAACGGTCAGGAAGCTTTTGCTCCCTTTGGAGGTTTGTATCTAGGGACCAAAGTACTCTGTACAGTCTTAAAGAATGCAACGGACAGGTGGAGAGTTCTAGTAGCAATTGATTCCGTGCTGTCAGAAGCGGCAGCCGCATAAGGAGGAGCACTATGCGAGAGTATGAAGATAGTTCTTAAACCGCGAAGTGAATAGCCCAATATTCCTATGTTTCTGAGAAAGGAGGTATAATTCCTCTAAAGAACTGATGAACGTGGCAGAGCTTATAGTAGTCTTATGATTGAGATGGGACTCAACTCACTGCTTAAACATAAAATAATCAATTTGATAAGGAGAAAAAATCATGAAGAAGTACACGAACAATAATACGATGATGCTGACTGTTAGCAAAGCTACTACCCCTGGTGGCAGTGTAGGGTGCTTCTATGGAGGCGAACAGACGGAGACGCTCCCCGGTGGCGGCTTCCACGGAGGCGAAAAAGCGGGACATTTCAGTCCCGGTTAGAGTGGTAGATACTAGCGATGGGAATAATTACCACTGGGGAGGCAGGTGAGTAACGAATCAATAGGAAGATCGCGTGGAGAAGCATTTCGTGCTCCGGAAAGTAAGTTGCTTCCCGGAACACGAAAAAGACACAGCAACGAGCCATCCCAAGCCCCCCCCCTTGTAAGTATGCGTCAGAAGGATGCTATCATGACTAAGGCAAACGAAAGATTAACTATTAGAAGTCAACCCCTAAATTGAATGGTGGTGGTCAAAACCAGATGGTTCAAAAAGGATATAGCAAAATAGAGGTCCGTTAGGACCCCAAGCTGGCTATCAAGAGAAAGTTACGCTGCCAAGCAGTATGGTTGCCCAGACTTCTCTAAAGCAAAGATGAGCCGTACCAGTTTCTTGGCTGCATGGGAGATTGCAACATTGTAGTGCTTGCCTTCGGCCCACTTTTTAGCAAGATAAGCGGCAAAGGTGGGATCCCGCAGGCAGACATACTTGGTAGCGTTGTAAATGGCATAGCGAAGGTATCTGGAACCTCGTTTTTCTATATGCGGATAGCAGTTCTTGAGCTGCCCGGATTGGTATGTTGAGGGCGAAAGGCCGACATAGGCCAGCAGCTTATCGGGAGATTCAAAACGGGAGAAATCCCCGACTTCAGCAAGAATCGTGGCTCCCATGCGGTAGCCAACACAAGGAATCGTTGTAATAGGAGAGTGCAGTTCATCCATAATGGCCTGGATCGCTGCTTCAATTTCCTCAATTTCAGCATCCAGTTCCCGGATAAGCCGAATGGTATGCTGCAATTCCAGAGATTTTGCGGGCATTCTGGAGCCAATAGAATTTTGGGCGGCATCTCGGATTTCCACCGCCATGTCTCGTCCGTAGTGGCCTCTGGAGGCATTGGATAAAAGAGCCTTTAGCCTCGTCAGGTGCGCTTTGGCAATCTGGCCAGCACCGGGAAATTCATCAAGTAAGGCATAAACAGAAGCTCCATGGAGGGTAGGCACCAGTTTCTCCAACTCAGGGAACAGGATACAAACCAGCCGGGAAACGGAAGATTTCAGTTTGGCTCGTTCTTTCACCTTGTCAAAACGGTATCTGGTTAGTGACTTTAACTCCTCGTTGTGGTAAGCTGTGTCCGTGTAGGGCTTGAGGCTCATATCGGATAGAAGCATAGCTGCAATGGTTCATGCATCCACGCGGTCAGTCTTTGTCTTTCTCAGACTGAGACTTTTCCGGTACAGATTAGTGCGCAAGGGATTCAAGACATAGGTGGCCAGACCGTTGTCAAGAAGAAACCCAAGGATGTTGTAGCTGTAATGCCCGGTTGCTTCAAGCCCTACTTTTATGTTGTCATGAGCTGAGGTGCAATCTCGGATTCTGTGCAGCAGACAGTTGAAGCCATCCATACTGTTGGGGATGGTGAACACATCTGCCAGCACTTCACCTTCCGAGTTGAGAATAAAGCAGTCGTGCTTGTCCTTTGCGACATCAATGCCAATAGAAACTACCATGATAAAATCCTCCGACAGTAAGATTGTGATGCTATATCCACAGAACACTTTGCTCTTGTAGCCTTGTTCCACATAAACCGTCTGGCGGTATTTAACTGATTACCAAAACTGCAAAGGGCTGTGGTTGGAACCTTTTGCGAACCATCTTGTGGTAGGAGATCCTCACCAATCAGCAGCATCTCTTACAGTGTAGCATAAAGCCCTTGGAGAGGGGCTCTAATAACTACTACTCTATAATACAAGGAGATGCAACCATGGAAGGCTTTATCGGAGTAGCAGCAGTAGTGCTGATACTTGCTTAAATCGGGGTGGCTATTTGGGTTATTTGTAAGAGGCAGACCATTGGTAGAAGCATTGCAGCATCGGCTGGTTTTTTGTGTGGCGGGTTAATCATTATTTCTGTAGCGGAGGCGGTGGCCACATTTGTGTGCTGGGCAATTACAATCGTTATTAGATTAATGCTAAAGGGAGGATGATTGACAACCTGAGACTATCCCAAACTTTGTGTAAACCTCCGATGTGGTGTTGAATAGAAGCACCACATTGGAGGTTTTATTATGGCCAGAAAGAATCGTGCCCCAGAAGAAAATGCCCGGCGAGAAAAAATCCGAGAGCTGCTGCAGACGGCGAATATCGGCAGTATGGAGGATATCTAGAGTCTGTTCAAGGAAACCATTGCCGAGTTCATGGAAAACGGCCTGGAAGCAGAACTGGATGATGAACTGGGCTACAGCCGGTATGACTACAAAAACAAGGACACGGACAATAGCCGCAAAGGACACAGCAGCAAAACGCTGCGAACCAGCTTCGTTGATGTTGAGATGTCCGTGCCACGCGACCGGAAAGGCGAATTTGAGACCAAGGTGCTGAAGAAAAAACAGACCAGTATCAGCCAGGACATTGAGGAGAAGATCTTGTCCATATACGCCAAGGGCATGACCACTGGTGACATCGAGGCGCATATCCAGGATATTTACGGCGTGGAAGTCTCTGATACCACGGTAAGCCGCATTACTGACAAGATTCTTCCCATCGCAAAAGAATGGCAGCAGCGGTCTCTGGAAAGCGTCTATGCGGTGGTTTTCCTGGATGCCATCCATCACCATGTTCGCAGCGAGGGTCAGATTGTCAAGAAGGCCGTCTATATTGCCATTGGTATCGATCTGGACGGAAAGAAAGATGTTTTGGGTATGTGGGTTGGTGAAAATGAAAGCTCGAAATTCTGGGCAACAGTACTCAACGGCCTAAAAAACCGGGGAGAAGAGGACATTTTCATTGCTTGTACGGATAATTTGACTGGATTTTCTGCGGCGATTGAAGCGGTATTTCCCAAGACAGAGATTCAGAACTGCATCATCCATCAGCTCCGGAATTCCAGCAAATATGTATCCTACAAGGACTTAAAAACGCTCATGGCCGACCTGAAGGCAGTCCGCCGCGGTGGATGAGATTGCTGCTCTGGACGCTCTGGATGCTTTCTCAGAGCGCTGGGACAAGAAATACCCCAAAATCTCTCAGCCCTGGTGGGACAATTGGCCGAACCTCAGCACCTACTTCAAATATCCCCAGGAGGTTCGCCGGCTCATTTACACGACCAACACCATTGAGGGCTTCAACCGTCAGCTTCGGAAAGTGACCAAGGCAAAATCCGTTTTCCCCACCGATGACAGCCTGCTGAAAATGCTGTACCTAGCCATGATGGATATTACCAAGAAATGGACGGGCAGTCGGCAGGCGTGGAGCATGATCCACGCCCAACTGGCCGTGTTCTTTGCTGACCGCATGCCGGACTAATCGGCTGCATACTGGCCTGTCAAGGGTCAAGATGAACGGGAGCTAACGCCCCCGCCCTTGACAGGCCCATCGGCTGCTGTTATTTTGTAGGCAAGGCGGCAGCAGCTCACGCCGCTCCTGCCTTGAAATTTTTGGGCTCTATTTTGCACCGCTTCACGGCGTTTACGCAGAATTTGGGACAGACCCTTGACTTTGTCGAAAAGCGCTTACACAAAATATTCTGGCGTGCCTCTTATTCCCTGAGTTGCAATTGAATATGCCCAGCCTGTAGCCGTTCTATTGACAAATCCTATGTCGGTGGAACAGCTACAGGCTGGGCTTCTTTTTTATGCAGTCTCACATTTAATTCTGCGACTCTCTCAATTCCTTCATGCGCCGATAATAGGTCTGCTTTGTCAGCCCCAGCCACTCGGCGGTCTCCATTGCAGTGTGGGTTTCACGGTAGGCCATGATCTCCTCATACTGCTTGTTAAAGCCCTTGGCCTTTCAACCTGCTTTACGGGTCATTACCGAGGCGAACTTCTCCTCATGGACATCGATGGTGAGCACGGATTCGGATACGGTAATCTCCGCGCCGACGGTAGAGAAGAGACTGTTCAAGTCTTGGAGAATGGATTCCAGTTCGTCAGCGTGATTGGTGCAGTAGTCTCTATCGAGAGGAAGATAGCTGATTCTGTGATGTTCCGGGAGGTCGGGGCGGTCTTGGTATTCATCGATGGTGGGTTGCTTTACTTGGTCATCCATTTAGTTTCACCTGTCTCAAATTTAATAATGACACTGATGCTGATACTATACCGTAGAAACGAATAGATGTAAAGAGAGAAACTCCCCATCATTTCTTGAAAATGACAGGGAGTCCACACTTGTCATCAGCAGTACCTATGCACCACCTCCTAGCGCAATATCTGAAAGCTTTAGAGAACCACAGCCATAACCGCCAGAGCGATCGAAAGTTGGATTACGTAGTTCACCAAACCGTATTTGAGGTACTGGGCGACACCCCAAGAGACTTTTTTCCCTCTTTCCTCTTCGATTTCAGCAGAGTTGACCTTTCCTGAGAGAATAAAGCCGGCGGTTGCGGACCACATGAAAAGGCTGCTGCCAGCGCAGATTGCGGCGGCATACGCAACGGCAATCCAATCGGACTGTGCTCCAAGAGGCCCTTTGCAGATTTCTACGATGACAGGCATCATTGCCGCCGCTGCGGGTCCAGCACTAAAAACCCCAGAGACAATGGAAGTGATAACCATAATTGCCATTACTAGCAGCTTAGGATTGTCGATGTGACTCTGAAGATAGGCGGCTACGATGTTCAGAAGTCCGGTCTGACTAATCACCTGTGCGAAGAACAGGAAGGAGGCAATCGTGAGAACGGATTTGAGATCCAGGAGCTGCCCAACCTTGATCTTCTTCACGGAGCAGATAACCATTGCAACGGCATACCCCAGAATTGCGATAATCTCCGGAGGAATAATCTCCTGGGGAACAAAGCTCCATGCGAGGAACATCCCTACAAAAATAGCTGCAAGCCATTTCAGTACGTCAAACCTGATTTCGATGTTCCTGTACTGGCTTTTCAGATTGCTCACGGCGAGAGTGCGAACCGCACCATCATCCCTCTCCTTCTTTACGCACATTCCCCACACAGCAATCAGTACGGCGGAGGTTAGGGCAAACAGCGGAAATGCATGTGTGAGATAGCTGATAAAACTCGTAATACCTGAGGTCATTATCACAATAGCTGGAAAGTCACCTACTGGCGAAGCCGCGCCACCAGTATTTGACAGAGCGAGAATCGTGGCAAAGAAAACGCATACGTATTTTCGATCTACTTCGAGAGTTTTCAGAAGGACGAATACGATTGGAAGAATCATCATAACAGCAGTAATGTTGTTCAGGCAGGAGGAGATGAGAAACATCATTCCGCCGAACATCATAAGGCACGGCTTTTTTTGCCCTTTGGAAAACTCAGCAATCTTGATGGCAAGAAGCTGCATGATACCTGTTTCTGCAATCAGGTTAGTGAAAAGCTCCATTACGATAAGGATTACCAGGACATCATAGGAGTAATTTCCCATAACACTCTTGACGGGAATATCGAAGAAGAGCGAAAGAACACTGCCCGCGATAAACATGGTAGCGATGAGGATTAACCCTGCACTTTTGCCGAGTTTATCGAAGATGATAACCTTCTTTTTTTCGGATTTGACACCGAGAACGGCCTTATTATTAATAGCAATCGCATTGCTCATGACGCGCTCCTCCATTTCATGCTCAATCTTTGTTGACTGATTTCCATCCACCCATCGTAACGAGCCGCGGTATCAAGCTCTTTATAGGGGATAAATGCCTTCTTTCCAAGGAATCCACTGTAATGCTCTACCATACGATATGTATCGGGGAGAACCATCAACCTACCACCGGCAGAGTATCCGCATACCACCATCATACCGTTTCCGGGAAAGAACGATTGGGGGAAATACGGCTCCTCCAGGATTGTAACTCCGATGCCGTGAGGGAGATTGTTCTTGAGGCGTTCCTTAGCCTCTGAGTCGAGGTCGCAGGGGATCGCAATAATGATCTCCTCTGCTCGATCTGAAAGTTTGGCCATCTCCTCGATCAGAGCGATTTCCGGCGTCAAAAACATGTATTTACTTTTACCGAATTCGTGGAGCCAGGCAGCGATCTTTGGTACATCGTCTGTAATGCTCTTGTCCGGCAGGGGCATTGAAGCCCCTACCTTATGAAGAACATCGTTGCTGTCACAGACTTTGGACAGATTGATTCCCGCCTCGAACAAGCCAATCTCCCTTGCGGTCTTCTGCATATCCATCTCTTTATTCCCCCTTCCTCTCTGCCAGATAAGAAATCATCCTGGAGATCACAGCGATTTCATCGGGCGAGGTATTGAGGATATCGACGAATCGTTTTCCTGCCTCACCATAGAGCTTGACGTAGAGGCTCTGAGTCTCATCGCTCAGCACAGGCGCGGGGAATTTAGCAAAGTTCATGTTCATGTTAAGCTACCTCCTTAATGATGTTGATAAGCTGGACAGCGAGGATCTGAATCTCCGGAGGGGCTTCCCGGATGATAGCGGCAGCTGCGGTTGCGGTGTCTTCATCCCCGAAGATATCTCGCAGCAGTTCCCAATCCTGCTCATCGTACTCGACGTGTACCATCGCCTTCCTCTCGTGAGGCGGGATATGCCGCGTGGGTTTTTTGTGTTCGTGCATCATGTGGATTCCCCTTTCCATCTCTTTCGATGTGTTAACATTGGTGAGTACTTTCATGCAAATATCCTCCTTATCATTGGTAGCTGATGTATAGATTATAAGCGCGGTGAAGTTTGTCCTTTGGAGGGGGCCCTCCTTATGCAGCCTCGCGTTCTTCCTTGTCCTCTCTGAGCTTGTTTCTAAGAGTAATGACCCTGTCGCATCTTTCGACAACACCCTGGTCATGCGAGATGTACACGATGCCGGCACCTATTCTCTTGGCGTGTGCTTCAATATTCGAGAGAACATAGCTCGTGGCACGGGAATCCAGATTTGCTGTGATTTCATCAAACACATATAACTTGGGATGCCGAAGGAAAGCGCGGGCAAGAGAGAGACGCTGCTTCATTCCTCCGGAGAGCTCCTCGGCCTTTTCACCGATGGAGAATTGAAGCGCCTCCACAGGATCTTTACGGATTACAGTAGCACTATGGTCGTCACCCACCAGGTGGACGCAACTAAGCGCATAGATCAGCTCTTCATCGCTAACAGACCTGTCAAGGCCGTAGAGAAGATTTTCTCGAACTGTGCCGGCAATGAAGAAGGAAACCTGCGGAGAGTAGTAGAGCAAGTCGGTGAGCTCTTTCTGAGAATAGCTTTCCTGATCGCGACCGAACAAGGACACATTTCCTTGCGTGTGCGGATAGTATCTGTTCAGACAACGGATTAAGCTGGTTTTTCCACAGCCGTTAGCTCCCTGCAAAGCGACAACTTTATTAGCGGGGATAGTAATGCTGTCATACCAGGCAAGCGGCGTGTCCTTCTCGGGGTTTGTTACAACCACATTATCAACATGAATCGCGCTATTGCTGATATCCTCGCCTGATGTCTGGATATCAAACACATCATCGGAGGGACTGGCAGCGACCTCGATTAAAGCCTTGGCTTTAATAACCGAGGAAGCAGTTTCGTCCATGAAACGATAAACTTCATCAATCGGTTTAATCAGTTGCTGGAACAGAAGGCATACAGTAATAACCGAGCCAGTGGACATCTTCCCGTTTGCGATGAGTACGATAGAGACTACGAGAAGAATCACCTGGAAAGAGATCTTGCAGAGCTGCTTAAGGCAGTCGAAAGCTCCCATATAGCGATGATGTCTTTTTTCGGTACGGCTAATGTTCAGGATGCCAGGGACAAGACGCTTTCTTTCGTATCCCTCTGCATGCATACCTCGAATCAACTCCAGATTGGAAATCGACTGACAGATCTGCCCATCTAGTGCATTCTTCTGGCTCACAATATTTTCTCGGATTCCGTTCTGCGAACGGATTTGGAATGCGGAAATCATAACTGTGAGGGCCAGATAAAGGAGCATGATTCCGACCATGATACCTGGTGCGTTGAGAAAGACTTGTACAAGTGTACACACCGCAGTAAGCACCGTGGCAAAGACATCGTTGCACATAATTTTGATGAGCTGACTGAAGCCCGCCACACCCTGATTAAGCTGTGCTGTCTTCTCACCACTCAGGCAGCCGGAATAATAGGCCACAGGCATTTTCAGTAGCTTTTCAATGCTGTACTCCCTGACTTCCGACTCGTGAGTGGCAATGATACAATCAAGAAGAACCCTTCGGGCTATGGTGATGCACTCGGAGGTGAGGTAAATCAGACCGAATGCTAAAATGGTAACCGAGCCCTGCGCAATCGTGCGGATGGTTCCATTGGAGATGCTCGTATACAGCGCGCCCAATCTGACTGGCCAAACGGAGGCAAGGAGAGAGCTGATAAACGCCATCGCGATGACGCCGATACACTTGAGCTTCGTCTGCTTGCTCATGACGGAAAGATACTTTTTCATGATGCTTCCTCCTCAAAATTCATTAGTTGATTCCGAACGACTTTACTGTATCAGATTTTGTGATCATCGGTCGAAGGGAGGAGAATGAACTCGATGTGTTTTTCTCATCTGAACCGTTGCTCCCTTGCTCCTGACGAATAAAAGCCTATCACGAATCAAACGAGTGAGTTAGAGGGGGAGAAAAAAGAGACTGCATGGTGCAGTCTCAAAGCTACATTAGATGAATTTTTCAGAAATGCACCCCCCCTTTTGCATCCCCTACCGAAAAATGCACCACCTGGATGCACCCCCTCGCACCCCCTTTTGCATCCCCCTGGGTACATCGTATCAAATCCTCGATGCTGGGGAACGAAAAATATATGGGCGATGCCATTCTCCAAAAGGAAATCACCGTGGATTTCCTGACGAAAACCAGAAAACCAAACGAGGGCGAAGCACCGCAATACTATGTGGAGAACGGGCATCCCGGCATTGTTAGCAAGTCCGTGCGGCAGGAAGTGCAAGCCAAATGGACGGATGCCGGTCGCCGCTACTGCACCTTCTCACCCTTCGCCAACAAAATCGGCTGCGGAGACTGCGGCGGTTGGTATGGGCGAAAAACATGGCATTCCACAACCTACAGGGACACTGTCTGGGAGTGCAATCACAAGAAAGCCGGGCATACCAAGTGCTGTTGCCGTCACATTTATGCTGAGGAATTGGATACCGCTGTCCGCAACTCTATGCAACACCTGCTGCAGACACACAAACACATTATCGCCGACTGTGCGGATTTGTTGGAGCAAACGCTCGGAGACGTTCCGATAGAGGCAAGGTCTGCTTTGAAGGATATCGATAATGTACAATAACTTGCGCAAATTGAAAATCGCATAAAAGAAGACATAGCT
>ERZ772883.2187-NODE-2187-length-12838-cov-4.806696_pt1 | contig 12838 bp, 6 predicted proteins | sample MGYA00580575_ERZ772883 | MGnify/ENA primary metagenome ERZ772883 (study PRJEB29015, sample SAMEA2737666) | human gut metagenome | biome: human gut; feature: human-associated habitat; material: faeces | place: China | collected 2012 ...
CCAGCACTTCCTTCAGCTCGGTGTTGGAAAAGCCGTTGATGAGCATCTCCTGACTGTCGGACTCCAGCTCCACGAATACCTCAGCCGCCTGCTCCTTGGGCAGCAGACGGTACAGCAGGGGCATCATCTCGGGGCCGGATTCCTCCAGCAGCTGGGCGATGTCCGGCGGCTCCAGAGGGAGGAGCAGGTCGCGCACGGCAGCGTACTGTTTTCGCAGAAGCAGATCCTTTATTTTATCCAGATAGAGATCCAGGTCTTCTTCATAATCGAACATGGCAGCTCCTCCTTTCCACAAAAAAATAAAACCACAGCGTCGCCCGGTGGGGCAGCCGCTGCGGGATGCTATGGGTGCAATGGATGCAAAAAGACCACCTGCGCCCTGTACACCGTAACAAGCTTTAGCATCGCGGGGCAATGAAACTGCGTTAGATGATACCTTGGTTTCGATATCGCCTGTTCAAACCCTCTTATGGTGTCTCCACCACTTCGCGGCAGCAGTCCGTATCCCTGCGGTAGCCTTACCTACCGGAACTTATAACTGGCGAAAAAACTTCGTTTTTTCTGCCAAAAGGCATGCAGCCTGCTGCGCGCATAATTTTTACGCAGAGCGCAAAAATTCCACACTTGCAGTCTGAGAGGTATTTTTCCCCACGCGCATGTCGCGGTGAAAAATGATCTCAATTTTTGCCGCCTGCGGGCGGCAAACTCTGCGAGGCCTTTAATATGTTAATAGTATGCCAAAAAAACGCACCTGTCAACCCTTTTCGTGGAGGGTGGAGAGGAAAATTATTGCGGGGGAGGATCGCGGGGCGCGAGGAGGGCGCGGATTGCGAAGCCAGTGTGCGCACTGGCTTCGCAATGGCAACGCTGTATGGAGTGCCGTAGACGGCGGGCCGATGTGGGCATCGGCCCCTACAGGGTACGTGGCAAGAGGTGCAGCGGGTTCTTCGTCTGCGCGGTAGACGCAGGGGGCACCCCTGATATGCCAAGGCAGCGCGGGTCCGCGTGAGCGGCCAGCGGATGGTGGCGCGGAGTCGATGCGAAAGCAAGGCATGGGATCGAGCGGTTGGTACGCGGGGCAGGTGAGTGTCCACGCGGGACGCATTCCAGGCGCGGAAGGATTCCAAAACCATGGGTTTTGGCGGCGTTCTTTGGTTACTTTCTGCCGCTGATGGCAGAAAGTAACCCGCCGGAGGCATAACAAGGGGTGCGATGCGGGGGTATTACGGATTGCGAAGCCAGTGTGCGCACTGACTTCGCAATGACAGCTTTTTTACAAGAAGTGCGGTGTGCGGCGGGGCACATGAACCCTGCCCTACAGGGGGATCATTTCCGGGGCAGGACGGTGCCGTCGTTTTTGTAGATGCTGCGCTCCGGGAGGACACCCCGGACGCAGGAGGTGGGGTAAATGATGCTGTGGGGGCCGATGACGGTGCCGGGGTTCAGGACGCTGTTGCAGCCTACCTCCACAAAGTCGCCCAGCATGGCGCCTACCTTTTTGCGGCCGGTGTCTATGCGCTCGTCGCCGCAGCGGACCACCACGGGGAGCTTGTCGCTCTTCACGTTGGAGGTGATGGAGCCGGCGCCCATGTGGGACTTGTAGCCCAGGATGGAGTCGCCTACGTAATTATAGTGCGGGGTCTGTACGCCGTCAAAGAGGATAACATTTTTCAGTTCCACGGAGTTGCCCACCACGCAGCCCGCGCCCACCAGAGCGCTGCCGCGGATGAAGGCGCAGTGACGCACCTCCGTTTCCGGACCGATGATGCAGGGACCGCCCAGATAGGCGGTGGGGGCCACGGTGGCGGTTTTGTGGACCCAAACATGGGGGGCCACCTCGTCGTAGTCCTCCAGGGTGGGGCCAACGGAGAGGATGAAGTCCTGGATGCCCGCCAGGGCCTCCCAGGGATAGGTGAACCGGGAGAGGTAGTCGGCGGCGATGGTGTGATTCAGGTCAAACAGGTCTTTTATAGTCAGCATGATGGCCTCCTTATTTATAGTTTGAGTTTGGAAAAAACGGATTGCCACGGGCGCTTTGCGACCGCACAATGCCATGGGATTTTGCATGGTGCCATTGTAGCACCGCCGCCGGGTTTTGTAAATATGTTCAAAAATTGTTTACAGGGTGGGCATTTACATTTGAAATTTGATGCGCTACAATATGGTCAATAATAGTCAGGAGGTGCAGAGGCATCTCTTTTTACACGAAGGGAGCGTTTCTTATGCGCAAAAAGCAATTCAAGGCCGAGTCCAAGCGGCTGCTGGACCTGATGGTGAACTCCATTTATACCCACAAGGAGATCTTCCTGCGGGAGATCCTGTCCAACGCCTCGGACGCTATTGACAAGCTCTGCTATCTGTCCCTGACGGACGATAAGGTGGGGCTGAACCGGGGCGACTTTGCCATCACCATTTCCATCGACAAGGACGCCCGTACCCTCACCGTCAGCGACAACGGTATCGGCATGAGCGAGAGCGAGCTGGAAAACAACCTGGGCGTCATCGCCTCCAGCGGCAGCTACAAGTTCCGCCAGGAGCAGGGGGAGGAGGCCGCCGGAGATACCGACATCATCGGACAGTTCGGCGTGGGCTTTTACTCGGCCTTCATGGTGGCCGACCACATCACCGTGGTGACGAAGAAATACGGTGAGGAGCAGGCATGGAAATGGGAATCTGCCGGCGCGGAGGGCTACACCATTACCGAGGCGGAGCGGGACGCCGTGGGCACGGACATCATCATGCACATGAAGGACGACGGCGAGGAGGCCGGGGAGTTCAGCCGGTATCTGGAGGACTGGACCATTAAGAGCCTGGTGAAAAAATACTCCGACTACATACGCTTCCCCATTAAAATGCTGCTGCCCCACTCGGTGAAAAAGCCCGACAGCCCCGAGGACAAGCCCGAGTACGAGACGGTGTATGAGTGGGAGACCCTCAACAGCATGGTGCCCCTGTGGCAGCGGAAAAAGAGCGAGGTCACCAAGGAGGAGTACGACGAGTTCTATCAGCAGCGGTTCGGGGAGATGGCCCCGCCTCAGAGCGTTATCTCCGTGTCCGCCGAGGGCGCGGTGACCTACAAGGCCCTGCTGTTCATCCCCTCCAAGGTGCCGAACCTGTACTACACCCAGGACTTTAAGCCGGGCCTGCAGCTCTATTCCGCGGGCGTGATGATTATGGATCACTGCGAGGAGCTGCTGCCGGAGTATTTCAGCTTTGTGCGGGGCGTGGTGGACTCCCCGGACCTGAGCCTGAACATCTCCCGGGAGCTTTTGCAGCATGACCGGCAGCTGAAGATCATCTCCGGGAACCTGGAAAAGAAGGTCATTGCGGAGCTGAAAAAGATGCTCACAGACGACCGGGCGGGCTACGAAAAGTTCTATGAAAACTTCGGCCGGGCCCTGAAGGTGGGCGTTCTGAACCAGTTCGGCGAGAAACGGGAGAATTTACAGGAGCTGCTGCTGTTCTACTCCTCCACGGAGAAGAAGCTCACGACGCTGCGGGAGTATGTGGACCGGATGCCCGAGAGCCAGAAGTACATTTACTACGCCGCCGGGGACACCGTGGCGGCCATCGACAGCCTGCCCCAGACGGAGCTGCTGAAGGAGCGCGGTATGGAGATCCTCTACTGCACCGACCGGGCGGACGAGTTCCTGGCGGACAGCCTGCGCACCTACGACGGCAAGGAGTTCCGCTCCGCTGTGGACGGCGACCTGGGCCTGGAGGACGAGCCCAAGCCCCAGGAGAGCGAGAGCGACAAGGAGTGTCTGGCGTTCATCAAGGAGACCCTGGGGGACCGGGTGGACGAGGTGAAGGCATCCCAGAAGCTCAAGAGCCACCCGGTATGCATGACCAGCGGCGAGGGCCTGACCTTTGAGATGGAGAAGTATTTCCAGGCGGTGCAGCCGGAGCTTTCCATGAAGGCCAAGCGCATTCTGGAGGTGAACGTGACGCACCCGGCGTTTTTGAAGCTGGAGAGCGTCCGGGCCACCGACCCGGAGCTGGCGAAAAAGTACGCGGAGGTGCTGTATAACCAGGCACTGCTCATTGCGGGCCTGCCGCTGACAGATCCGTCGGGATATACGGATCTGGTGTGCTCCCTGTGGAGCTGAGAGCGCTGGCGAGTGCTCCGGCCCTGTCATTTCGAGGGAGAAGTAGGACGGATCGCCGCAGCGGGTGTGCCCACTGGCTTTGCAATGACAATAAAAAAGTTCGGGACCTATGGGTCCCGAACTTTTTTTGTTGGAGAGAAGGGAGGGTTATTTCCCATGCCTTCTGCGCCGGGAGGCCGTCACCAGAGCGCCGCCGCTGACAAACAGCAGGGCCAGCCAGAGGGTGAAGCTGTAGGAGTCCCCGGTAGGCGGAGTCTCCTGTCCGTCGTCCGGCTTTTTGGCCAGCACTACGTCTGCCTGGGCGATCTCCTTTGTCGCCGCAGCGTCGGAGAAGTATTTGCCGCAGCCGTCGCAGAACCAGTATTCGACGTGGCCGTCGGCGCTCTTAGTGGCCGGCTTGGCGGGGAAATGCACAAGGTTGGTGTGGCGGGAGGTATCCAGCGGGCCGTATGTCTCGCCGCAGACCTGGCACACAGCCTTGTCCCGGCAGGTGGCGGTGCCGCCGGTATGGCCTGTGGCGGCGATTGCCGTGCCCTTGGTCAGGACGGCTCCGCAGCCGAGACAATAGACATCGCCGGTGTAGCCGTTTTCGGTGCAGGCAGCCGGAGTGTCGCCACCCAGAGCGGTGCCGCCGGTGTGGTTGCTCTTGTCTGGCTCGCCGTAAGCGTTGCCGCAGCGGGTGCAGACGGCCTTAGTGTGGCAGGTGGCGGTACCGCCGGTATGCGCGCAGCCGTAGCCGCACTGGGCACAGATACCGTTTTCCCACTGATGAGCTTCCTGGGCTACCAGGATCGTGCCGCAGCAGGTCCATTTCTGCTCATGGGTGGTAGAGGTCTGCACCCAGTCGAGGGTGCCGGTGTGATGCTGAGGATCCAGGGGGCCGTAGGGGCTGCCGCAGTCTTCGCAGGCGGCCTTTTCCATGCAGGTGGCGGTGCCGCCGGAGCAGCTATCGGTCTCCGTATGGCTTGCATCCCGGGAGCAGATGCGGGTATGGGTGTCGCTGCCGGTGGTCTGCCAGGGGCTCCAATCGTGGTCCAGGATGTCGCCGTAGGCGAAGGTATCCTCGTCCGCCGTGCCCTGAGAGGTTAGACCGCAGGCTGCGCAGGACTTATAGTACACGGCCCGGTGGGTACAGGTGGCGGGGGAGAGGAGATATTTGCCGTCCGCCGTTTCGGCGGTGAAGCTGTGGGGGGCCAGGGTGCCGTAGGGGCTGCCGCAGACTTCACAGGTGGCCTTTTCCGTGCAGGAGGCGGTGCCGCCAGAGCAGGCGCCGGTTTCAACGCCCGCCGTGCAGCCGCTTACAGTACACTTGCGGGAGTGGGAACCGCTGCCGGTGGATGCCCAGGGGCTCCATGTGTGGGCACTCTGGGCGGGCGTTATCACATAGCTGCACTGGCACACCACCGCTGTGGTGCAGTCGCCATCGTCCTGGCCGCTGTGGCCGATGACGGAATCGGTCTTGGTGCAGCCGTCATGGAGGCACGCGTGATAGTGCCCGGTTTCATTATACAGCCAGCTGCCGGAGAAATCGTGCTCCTTTGCCGCTGTTACCTCCGCCGCACAATACTGGCAGGACACCGGAGTGGTGCAGTCGCCGTCGTCGTGGTAGGCGGTGTGGCCGCTGTTGACCGTTACGGACAGCTGGGCTTTGTTGCCGGCCTTGTCAGTCACGACGATGGTCTGCACGCCTGCGGCCGGGGAGAGCAGGAACTGGCTGCTGCTGTCCAGAAGCACGGGGTCGGAGTTGACCGTGACCGTATCCACATATTTCTCAGTGACGGTGACGGTCTGGGCCTGGCAGTAGACCTTGCCGTCCTCCACACCGCTGATGACGGGACTTACGGCGTCCAGAACGATCCTGTCGGAGCGGATATAAGAAACCAGGTTGGAGCTGTCAGTAAGTCTCGCATAGATGATATACGCATTGTTGGGGGCGATGGTAAAGGGGTGGGTATAATCGGTAAAGGTCCGGGTCTGGAGGTCGGCTGTGGTGAGATCCTCCTGGCTGAGCAGATACGCGATGCTGACGGGATCGACGCTGTTATCGCTTGCGGTGACGGTCACGTCCTGCTTGCGGTCAAAGAACAGGCCGAAGGTGATGTCATGGAGGAAGCTGCTCCACTTGTTCTCGCTGATCTCAATCTGGCCGGTGGGCGGTTGGGTATCCCGCCACCGGGCCGTCAGGGTGATGCTTGCCACGCTGTCCTGATTGGCAAGGCTGGCGTAGGTGGCATCGGACGAAACGGCCACGCCGCCGCACGTCCAGCCGTCGAAGGCCCAGCCACCCTCCCGGGTGGGAGGGACTACGCCGCCCAGCACCGGATCGAACCAGCGCACACCGATTTTATCGGCCATGGGTGTGCCGCCGGCGGTGTCGAAGCGGACAGTGTAGTGCTTGGGCGTCCAGACGGGATAGAGGGTGATGGGCTGATTGACTTCATAGATGGAGTCCAGAGAATAGGCAATCTCGCCGCCGTCCAGGGATGCCCAGCCGGTCTGGGTATAGCCGGGGCGGGTGAACAGGGCACCGCGGAGGGTCAGAGGCGCATCGATCACCTTGCGGTCAGTGACGGCAGCGCCCGTGCCGTTTGCCCCGGGCTGATAGGTGACGTCGTAGGTGATCACGACCAGCTCCAGCTGGCCGGCAGCGTTGTAGTGGGGTACGCAGTCGGCGAAGTCAGAGGAGAAATAGCCGGAATAGTCCACGCTGTGGGTATTGCCGAACACGGACGGGGTCTGGACGCTGGGCTTACTCGACGTACTGATCCCCAGCTGCGCCCCGTCCGTCAGGTCATTGACGTAGAGGATGCGGCTGAGCGGGTAGAGGTTGCTGGCGCTGCCGGAGGCGGTGTTGCCGGAGACAACGGGCGCGCCGCTGACATGCAGGCGGCCGGAGGTGCCGGGATCAAAATATATGCCGCCGCCGACATTGGCGGTGTTATTCCGGATTAGGCCGCCGGAGAGATTGAAGACCGAGCCGGAGCCGTGGACATACAAGCCGCCGCCGCTGCCGGAGGCGGTATTGCCGGAGATGATACCGCCGGTCATGGTCAGGGTGGCGGCCTTGGTGTTGAGGTAGATGGAACCGCCGTCTCCCTTGGTGGCCCTGTTGCCGGAGATAGTGCCGCCGTAGATGTTTATGGTGCCGCCGCAGTTGGAATAGATCGCGCCGCCCCTTTGTGCGGTATTGCCGGAGATGGTGCCGCCGTAGATGTTCACGGTGCCGCCGGTCTTATCGGCGCTGTTCAGGAAGATGGCACCGCCGCTTTTGTTGCCGTTGTTATTGGAGATGGCGCCGCCATAGAGATTCAGCACGCACTTGCTGTCGTCCAGGGCGATGGCTCCGCCGCCGCCTTTGCCGCTGACCTTGCCGCCGGTGACGGTGCCGCCGAAGATATCCAGCGTGCTCTTATAGAGGTAGACGCAGCTGCCGCCCCAGCCCCTGGTGGCACCCTTGACGGTGCCGGTGCCGGCGCAGTCGCAGAGAACCAGACGGCCGCCGTTTTTCACCTGGATCTTATTGGTTCCGTTGCTGGCCAGAGTACGGCCGCCCAGACACAGGTAGAGGGTGGTGCCGTCCACCACCAGGTTACTGGTGATGGTGGCGTTCCGGGACAGGTAGACATAGGCGGTCTTATTCGTGTAGGAGATGGCGTCCGCGCCGTTCCAGGGGGCAAACAGCACGGTATTGTGGCTGGTGTGATCGCCCACGGCGGTGGTGCCGCCGCAGATGCAGTGCTCATGCCGGAGGGACCAGTGGGCATAGAGGGTGTGATCGTCCCGGGTGGGGACGATGGTGGTCTCCTCCACCTTGGTGCCGCCGTCCTTCTGGGTGAACCAGCCGTCAAAGCGGTAGTCGGTGCGCCTGGGTGTGGGGAGGGTGCCGTAGGCATTGCTGCAGCGGACGGACTTGCTCTCCTCTCCGGCGGAAAGGGTGCCGCCGTTGGGGTCAAGGGTGACGGTGGAGGCGGGGATGGTGTTGCACAGCCAGCCCTCGTAGCTGAGATACTTGCCGCTGACGGTGGTGGTCCGGATCTCCAGCTGAGCATAGTCCGGATTCTCGCAGACGAATTTTTCGATGCTTTCCGGGCTGACTGTGTACATATCCATGTGGGACTTTACGGAGGGGCCTCTGTCCGGAATGCCCACAAACCAGACACCCAGCTTGGCCCCCTCGGCCAGGTCGGCGCTGAGGGATTCGAAGCCATTGCCGCTGATGGTAAGGTACATATTTCGGTCGGCCACATAGATGTTGGGGGCGATGCCGGTGGTGGTGTTGCCATAGACATAGGGAGTGCCGGTGAAGGTGTGGACCCAGTTATTGTTGCAGCTAATCCAGAAGCCGCCGCCCTCGGCAGCAGTGTTGCCGGTGATGGTGACATTCTGCAGCTTGAACTCCTGCTCCCTCAGATAGACGCCGCCGCCCTGATGGGCGGAGTTGCCGGTGATGGAGCCGCCGATGAGGGAGGCACGGTTGGCGTCATTGGAATAGAGGCCGCCGCCGCTGCCGGTGGCGACATTGTTCTTAATTTCGCCGCCGTACAGATACAGACAGTCGGTCTGCTGCTGGGAGAGGCCGCCGCCGTTTTTGGCCTTGTTGCCGGAGATGGCGCCGCCGTACATCTTGACGGTGCCGAAGCCCTCCCAGGGGATGTTGATGCCGCCGCCGTTGCCGGTAGCCGTATTGTTTTTGATCTCGCCGGCGTACAGGGTGATTGTGGTGTCGGCGCGGGCGGGGAGGGTCATATCATGGACAACGCCCACACCGCCGCCGTTTTCAGCTGAGTTATCGCTGATCTCGCCGCCATAGATGTTGAGGTTGCTGCAGTCCAGAGACACGCCGCCGCCCTGCGTCAGGCCGGAGCTGCCGGTGATGGCGCCGCCGTAGAGATTGACATCCGCGGACTCCGCCAGGATACCGCCGCCCTTGTCGCCGCTGGTGCGGCCGCCCAGGGTGCCGCCGCCGGTACAGTCACTGATGTCCAGCACGGGGATAGCCTTGCCCTTCGTGCCGCGGAGAGTGACGGCAGGCTGGGACTTATCCGCGCAGGTGAAGCTGTAGCCGTTGAGACACAGGGACAGGTGCTGGCCGGATGTCAGGGTCAGGTTGGCTTCGACGTTGCCCGTCAGGTATACATGGGCTTCGCCGTCGGTAAAGGCAATTTCATCGGTACCGTTCCAGGCCTGATAGGTGAGATCGGAGTGGCTGGTGTGATTCCCGGCGGTGACTTCACCACCGCAGACACAGTGGGAGTGGCCCAACCGCAGTACCAGATGGAGTGTGGCACCCTGTTGGATGTTGTAATCGGCCAGGGTCTTCTCCTCCTCCAGCTGCTTGCCGGCGAAAATCAGCCGCTGCTGCGCCGGAGGGATACCCTCTCTTTCCTGGATCTTGACCTTCAGAGCCAGGATCGTGTCCGTGGACTCCATCTCCAGAGGGATATCCTTCCCGGTAAGGGTTCTTACTGTGATCTGGATGCTTCCCTCCGCCGATGCGGTGATCGGTGTGAGGGAGAACACTATGCACAGGGTCAGCAGAATGCTCAGGATGCGTCGTTTCATCTTCTTTCCTCCATTTTTCGTGTGGATATGCTTTGTGCTGTAGGCTACACCCGGCAATACGACCGTTTTGTCGGGACAACACCAGATAGGCCGCTTACTAATAAAATAATAATATACATACTAATATTATCATAAGTATCAGCGGGAATCAAGGAAAAAAACAAAAACAGAGCGGAATATTTTTTCGGAGGGGAGTGAGAGAATTTCTTTCAGAGGAGCTTTACTTTTCCATTGCAAAGGCGGGGACGAGCTGGTATAATGGGATGCAGTTAGATATATCTAACTAAAAAAGATAAGATAATAATTCCCAAGAGGAAAGGAGGGGGATGTATGAATGCGTTTTGGGGCGTACTGATTCCGTTTCTCGGCACTTCACTGGGGGCGGGGTGTGTGTTCTTTATGAAAAAATCCCTCAGTGACACGGTGCAGCGGGCACTGACGGGCTTTGCCGCCGGGGTGATGGTGGCTGCGTCGGTGTGGAGTCTGCTGATCCCGGCCATTGAGCGCTCGGCGGGTATGGGGAAGCTTGCGTTTCTTCCCGCGGTGCTGGGATTCTGGGTGGGGGTGCTGTTTTTGCTGGCGCTGGATCATATTATCCCGCATCTGCACGCCAACAGCGGCCAGCCGGAGGGACCAAAGAGCCAGCTCCGGCGCACGACGATGATGGTGCTGGCGGTGACGCTGCACAACATCCCGGAGGGGATGGCCGTGGGAGTGGTGTACGCCGGGTATCTCGCCGGGGACGGGCAGATCACTGCCGCCGGGGCCCTGGCTCTGTCCCTGGGTATCGCCATTCAGAATTTCCCGGAGGGGGCCATCATCTCCATGCCGCTGCGGGCGGAGGGGATGAAAAAGAGCAGGGCCTTTGCAGGGGGCGTACTGTCCGGCGCGGTGGAGCCGATAGGGGCCGTGCTGACGATCCTGGCGGCGGGGCTGATCGTTCCGGCGCTGCCGTATCTTTTGAGCTTTGCCGCCGGGGCCATGCTCTATGTGGTGGTGGAGGAGCTGATCCCGGAGATGTCCCAGGGCAGGCACTCCAACATCGGCACGGTGTTTTTCGCCCTGGGCTTCAGCGTGATGATGCTGCTGGATGTGGCCCTGGGGTGAGGCTGGGGAGAAGAAAAACCCACCGTGATGCGCTAAAGCATTACGGTGGGTTTTTGGTTACAGCTTCCGGGAGACGGTCTGCTGCTTGCCGCCGACGAAGTCGGCGTAAATACCGGGCTGGGCAATCAGCTCCTCATGCCGGCCCTGGGCGGCGATGCGTCCGCCGCTTACCACGGCAATGTTGTCCGCCCCGGTGATGGTGGAGAGCCGGTGGGCGATGACGATGACCGTTTTGTTCGCCACCAGCCGGGCCACGGTCTTCTGGATGACCGCTTCGTTTTCCGGGTCGATATAGGCGGTGGCCTCATCCAGAATGATAACGGGGGCGTTTTTCAGCATGGCCCGGGCGTAAACCGGCTGCAGCATGGTCTCCAGCACCCCGGAGAGGGTGATGGCTTCCTTCATGGCTGTATCGCTCCTTTTACTATTGGTTAGAGAAAACTAATCTTACGGGATTTGAATAGCCGCCTGTCTGCGGCTGTGCCCGCTTATGAAAATAACGCGCTGCGGGCCGCGCGAACCGGTGCCTTTGGCTCCTGTGGCTATAAAAATGACCGGTTCTGTTTTTTCGGTCACATTGCAGCACAAACGGAACTGCCATGCAAGAGGAGTTCCGGATTTTTATGGGATTTTTCGGGGACGTTTTTAACGCACGAAAGCCTCCGCCGGGAGGCGGAGGCTTTATGCATGCCTACCCCTCATCCCCGGCAGGGGGTGAGGAGGGCGGAGAAATGATTACTTGCTTACGGTGTACCAGGTATCGTTACCGTCGGTTTTAGAGGTGGTCGTGCAGTCTTTGCCCAGCACGATCTTGCCGGTATAAGCATTCACCGGATCAACAACGGTCACACCGGGATTGTAGTTTTTGAAGCTGCCGCCGTTGACGGTGATGGTGCAGCCGGTGGTGGCGCCGTCCTGGTGATTCAGAACGTAATAGATGCCATTGCTCGGCGTGGCTGTCTCAAACTTACCGCCATTGATCACCACAGTGGCCCTGCTCCCGCTGGCCCGACTGGTCAGTACAAAGATGCAGGAGGTGCCATCGCTCATGCCATAGAAATGGCCGCCGTTGATGGTCAGCTTGCCATAGTTGTTTACACGAACAGCGGAGGTGACGATTGCTCTGGGGCTTGTAATGGTCTTGTCAGAGCCAATGACGGCACCAGTCTGGGCCTCGCTGCTGTCGTTGATGGTCAGGCTGCTTTTTTTGCCGCCAATGGAAAGCACGCTGCCATTATTGGGCTTGACACCATCCGCATATTCCAGCTTGATGGAATGACCGTTCAGATCCCAGACATAAGTTTTACCACTCATGTAAACCTCATCGGTCACAACGATGTCATTTACCAGCTTAAAATAGCCCTTGCTATCTTCAACCTTAAGAGCCTGCTCACCGGTGGCGATCAGGTAGGGGCTTTCTTTCGTGCCGCTGCCGCCGTTAAAGTCGCTGTTGGAGATCACGACGGTGAAGGGGGAGAAGTCATCGGTGCTGAAGGTCAGGATGCCGGTGGCTGCGTCATAGTAATAGGTGTCATTTGCGGCTTTAACGGCATCTTTGCTGGCAACCTTGTTCAGGGGCGTGTCGTAGTGATAGAAGCCAATCACATTGGCGTTCTTCTCCAGATGCATATCCAGCGTGAAGAACTTGCCCGCCGCAGCGGTCACAGCTTTGCCATCCTGATCGGCCAGGCTGATGCTGGAGCTCACGGCGCTGGTGCCGGTGACGACCTGAATGTTGCCGGGGGTGGCGGCTTTATCGACCGTCAGGGTCAGGGCGCTGGCGGCGGTGCTGTCCTGAGGAATGGTAGCGGTAACGGTGGGAGCAGTCTCGTTATCCTTCAGAACGGTGTCGCCACTCTGGGCCACATCCGCAACGGCGATGACAGGATAGGCGGCATCTTTGTCATAATCGTTGCCGAAGCTGTCGCTCTCCTCGGTATGCTGGGTGGCAACCAGCTTCACGCCCAGGTCGATGGAGGGAGCCTTGGTGCCGTAGTTGGCCTCATTGCCCACGGTCTCGGGCATGTACACCACCAGGGCTACATACTGAGCGTTGGTGT
>ERZ772883.2191-NODE-2191-length-12820-cov-3.582844_pt1 | contig 12820 bp, 10 predicted proteins | sample MGYA00580575_ERZ772883 | MGnify/ENA primary metagenome ERZ772883 (study PRJEB29015, sample SAMEA2737666) | human gut metagenome | biome: human gut; feature: human-associated habitat; material: faeces | place: China | collected 2012 ...
CATAACGGATGATCCCTATATCTTCTTCTTTTGATACCTGCTGTCTGTGATAATTTCTATCTGCGTTTTTAATGGCTTCTTCCAGTTCGTCTTCCGTATCTGTCACATACAGTTCATATGCCTTGTGGTTCCTGATATATCCAAGTACAGCACCATTAGGAATGTATGCATTTTCCGGTGTAATGTTTTGGATATACTTTAAAAATAACCAGTTCGCTTCTATCGTTTTTTCGTCTACTTCCTGTTTTGGACTTGCCAAAAGATAATCACCTTTCCGGGATAAAAAAATCATTCCTTTTTTGATCAGGTTTAAAATATTATGATTTGCTCTTGTTTCTGTACGGTTATAGAAAAAGGCTTTTGCCTGTTCCATACTGATGCACTTGCATATTTGAATATAGTTGTAAAGTTTTAACTGTTCCTCTGTTACTATGTCCATGTAATTAATCATAAAGTCCTCTCTTTCTGTGTTTTGCTTTGTATTTAGCAATGATATGTAAGTTGTTATCCATGATATATAGTCATATTTTTTTGCGGGAAACGTTATTTACCAATGATATAAAATAGAATATCCATGTTTTATAACTAAAAAATAGCTATACTATATCTATTTTTTAGTTATCCGATAGCTATATCATGGATATAAAATAGTTATCCCTTATTTTGTTTTTTCTGTTTTTGTTCCGGTTTTCGTTTTTCTCAAGTTAAGATACTGCTTTCTTCTGTCTTCTTCCCGGAATCTTCTTAACGTTTTAGCATCTGTGGTAAACATTTTGATTTCCTCCTTAGTTGCACGGATCAGGATAGGTGTCTTATCTCCGTTGGCAATCAGCAGCCCTTCTCCTCGATTGTATTTTTCTACACTCTTTCTTTCTGCATCACTTAAATGCAAGATTTTCTGTGCTCTGGCAGCTTCCTGAGATTCCATGTTTAAAATAATTCGTATTTTGGAACAGTTGATAATACTTTCACCAATTTCTTTGTAACTGTATTTCAAGTAATCATTCAGTTCCTGCGTTGCTAATATTGCTGAACCACCATAACCACGAATAATTTTTACTACTTCCAAAACAAACTCTGCACCATACTGGTTTATCATGATCTTCCAAACCTCATCCATGAAGATTGCTTTATTCTGTGTACGATCAGCTTTTGCAATATCGTATACACAATCCAATGCAAGAAATGTAAATGCAGGCATTAATGTCTTTCCGGCACTAGATGTATCAAAGCAGATGTATTTATTGCTTAGATCAACATTGGTCTGACCATTCATGTTCTGACAGGTTCCATTAATAAATGGGTCTAAAATGATCTTGATCCGTTCTAAACGTTCATCCTCTGCAACTCTTTGATACATATCACCGATGATCGGCATCGTCTTTAAAATTTTCTTTTCTTTTTCCTTCCAGATACTTTCATTGTCTTCGGTAATGCCAAAATCGTTGTACAAATGCATCAGCAGTGTATTGAGTAATGTTTCTTCCGTATTATTCATCTTCTCGTCACGCATAAGAAGCTGTATGAATGTTATGATCTGCTGTATCTTATTTTCCAAAAGATTCTTATCTTCAAAATCCTCTTCCAGACTTTGTATAAATTCTTCGTCTAACCGCTCAATGGCACGGATTTCCATGATATTAATGCAGTCCGTTGACATAGGTGCCAGCTTTATAAATGTTCCATCAATATCATTACATGCCTTTCTGTATTCATATCCTTTATTGGGCAGAATATAAAAAACCTGAATTCCGGTCTCCCGCATATGATGTCCTGCTAATTGCTCAAAAAACGTTTTTCCGGCTCCCGGTGTTCCTAAGATGATCATATTTGCATTCTTATACTTATCACTGTTAAACGGATTAATCGCAACAAGCGAACCATTCGATGCATTGATACCAAATAAAAAACCTGTTGGATCAAATAATTCAAATGCCGTAAACATATATGTACTCGCTAATGAAGAAGTAAGAAAATTTCTTCTCCCTTTTTTGAACAATTTTTCATCAATCTCCATAAGTGGTGCTGCCATGAGGAATGCTTCCTTACAATGGGAAGCACACTCTCCTACAAAATAGTCTGTGGAATTAAGTTCCCTAGAGATGTTGTTCTTTAACTCATTCAATCCAACTAATGACGGTGATGACAATGTTAAAATGGTAAATACATCGTATAGATCTTCGTTATTGTTCTTCATCTGCCGCCTTGTAAAAATAGCACTATCTCTTGCAGATACCACATCGTCCATGCTTGTATATCCACGGTCTGAATCATTAGACTCAGAAATACGCAGATTAATGCTTGACTTTAACTGCCGCATGGTAGTCCTACGATCACGTTTTACTGCATACATATCTAAGTCCACATACTCTCCGAAGTTTGTTAATTTCTCTATCCAGCCACTTGTGACTTTTCCATACGGATATCCCTCACTTTTGACATACAAGAATGTGTAATACAAACCGTCTGCAACTAAATAATCCGGCGACTCTGTATCATTAATCTCCATTGGAGCAATATAGTTGATTTCCGGTATTAGATTTTTGTCAAATTCCTCCTGCTTCTTACTGGCAACAACATAGTTATCTGAAATAATACGGTTTATTCTATTCGCCAGTGTCCTCTCTTTGGATGTACGCTTGTTGAAATACTTATAGATAACTTCTGCCATAAAAACGTTTTCGTTCTCATGCTCTATAATGGCGTTACCCATATTAGAAAAATCATTTTTTGCAATGATCTTGATCTTTTCCATTTCCTTTGAAATTTCCGCAACATCCTTTTCTTTTTTCCATCCAACCCCTTCATACTGATAGATGATAAAGAATCTTTTGGTCAGTGCTTCTTTAGAACTCAAATCTCGAATGAACTGGATGTATGCATCTCTACGTTTTAACAATAACTTGCTTTTTTCATTCGCTGTATTATTAATGATATTTGCGATCAGTTCTGAAGAATCCACATACATATTCGTAACTTTAAAATGCAATTTTACGGGTGCTTTTTTTAACCATGTGAAAAAATTACCTATAATTTCATTTCTTTCTTTTGGTGTTCTAAGCAGGAAATTGATCGGTTCTATTTCAAGAATTTTTAAAAATCTTCCATCCGTAGTTTCGATCATCCCATTTCGGATATTTTTTACCGGAATAAAATCTTGCGTATAACCATACTTGATCTTCTGTTTTTCCTTGTCCTTTGTCATTCACTTTTCCTCCCTATTTTTTTGTTTTTTTCTCTGATATTTCCCGGAAGCTCAAAAACATAACATTTTCTGTCTTTTTTGTAGCGAAAAAAAGATGCAGCATATTGCAGTACACTTTCTCCTTTAATTCCAATGGAAAATATAAGTGTCGATGCAAGTCCAAAAACAGCCGCCAAAATTGCCTTTAGCTGAAGAACAAACGGTATCATACAAATACTGACTACTATGATTCCTGTAAAGACTATCGTTTCGGCAAATTTTCTTTCATTGAAGTCAAATTTTCTGATCTTTTTTTCGTAATTTGATGGAATAAAATAAATGTCCAATTCCTCTTCGTTCATACTTAAATCTCCTTTCAGTTTGCTTATTTTAGTGCTTCTTTTATTGTAAAACTAATTTTTATTTACCTAAGAAAACGCAAAAAAATAAAGCTATGAACGCAAAAACACAGACCGCTAATTTTGCAGTCTGTGTTTTTGTAAAATTATTTAGCTTTATAAAAATCATTTCCACCAAATGTTCCGTAAAAGACATAATTGTTTCCCGGACTATAACCATGTGTTCGCCAATACATAACCTTTTCATCTTTTATGACTTTTCGTGTTCCCGATACGGCTTCATTGATGATGCCATAATCCAGTGCAGTCGGTGTTTTTTTCATTTGTCCTGAAAGCAATGCTTTATAAGCAGAAACATAATTTCCATCCGTAAATGCATCGAAGATAGAAATGCCTTTACTATTTGCATAGTTGCATCCTGCTTCTATTACCGCAGTTTTTCCCTCTATATCTTTATCACACTCTCCTAACATAACCATAGCTATTGTTGTCATCTGATCTTCCTCTAATCCTGTCGTTGCACCAACTCCATATGTGGTAATTTCATCTGTCCAGTAATTGTCTCCGTCAATAGAAGCACTATTGATCCGTGCATAAACGGTAAATCCACTGTAGTCATTCACAACAACCGTCTTTGTTTTTCCTCCTGTACAATGGACCCATAAATCCTTTCCGGAGGCATCTTTTCCTACATAAATTCCTACATGATTTGTTTGTGTTCCATTAGAACCCCCATAAAATTTTAATCCAACATCTCCGGGTTTTAGTTCATTATGTGATATATGTACAAATGCTGCTGATATTCCAGCCGTACCGCTTGCACTTTGATATGCTAAATCTCCATTCCATGCAGTCCAAAAAGACCATTGCACAAAACCGGAACAATCCAATCCTTTGTATCCATCTCCTATTGGCTGCCACCAGCTATCATTCCACCCAGGATTAGCTGCTTTTCCTCCCCACTGATAATAAATAGCACCGGTAAGACTTAATGCTGTTTTTACAACTTGTTTTCTATTCAAACTTGTACCTTCCGGCATTGCATCCAAATAACCTTGAATATCTTCTTTGGATATGGTTGTACTATGTGTCGTTGTACTCGTACTATAATTTTCAATACTGGTCAGTTCTTTTAGTATTCTATAGTATACTTGGAACTGTTCCTGATTGGTTGTATCATGTGAATAACTTTTCGCATATATTCCATCCTTTTCTATTCCAAATATCTCAAAAGCATCTGATGAATTAAAAGGATGCATGGTTGCGATTCCATATTTAATATTTTTTACTTCAGGATAAACCATAACGGTTCCGCGGATAACATAATATGTCTGCCCATTAATAAAAAGTTCTTGATAATTATCACATTCTTGTCCATTTTTATCCGATACTAAAAAGTCCACAACAGGAGAACCGGATTCATCTTTTTCAATTGTATAAACTTCAATGTCTACATAAACACCGTCATATTTCCTATTGTACTGATAGGTTACAACTATATTGTTCTTACGGATTCCTTGAATGGTTGCGTTATTTTCATCAATCTTCTTCTGATTTTCAATCTTCTGATTTGTATATGATTTTTTCATATTTTCATATGCTACTCTTATAATATTTCCTTTTTCAAATTCAGTTTTTAAGTTTTTCAAATCGGTATCTATCTTTTTATTTTTTTCCCGATATTCGTTGTTTTCTTCTTCAAGTACCTCTATCCTATCTCGTCTTAGTTCATCATCATTATCTGGCAAAGATTTTAGATATGTATTCTTATTAACCGACAGATACTGTCTTTGGTATTTATAAACAGGTGTAGGAATGATAACTTCTTTATATGCATCTTCATAAGTAACACTTAACATGTCATCTTCGCATTCAGAAAGCTCTTTTTTAAATTTTTTTAGGGTGCTCTTATCATAAGTATCTTTTACTGCATAGGTTGCTATGATAGAAGCATAATTTACAGATTTAAAAGGATTCCCTTTTTCCACAAAAGATTGTGTTGTTAATTCTACATCATAACCATTTTTTTGACATATCTCTGTAATTTCCTGCTGTCGTTTCTCATACGCAGCATTCAAATACACATCTACCACATCACACATTTTCCTTGTTGCTTCATCATAAGTCATACTGGAAAAAAACTGATCCTCGTCAGTGTCCTTATTTTCCCTATCAAAAAATGATACTATTTTATCTATAGCTTTTTCTTCTCTTGGATGTTCCTGCGTATATTTATCTGCTACAGATTTTAAGATTAATGCTGGATTGATTGCAATGATAATTCCCATTAAAATGAAAATTCCTGTAATTGTTATAACAAGTAATATTTTTCCAATCCCACCTACTTTTGGTTTTTTGCTGTTTTTTTCTTGACCGTTTTTTATTTCAAACATATATTACAAGAGTTTCTACTCCTTGCCTCCTCCCTAAAAATGGAATCGTCCGATACCACATGGCATCAGACGATCACGCTAAATAGTCGTATGAGAATCCTGAATATTTCTTGAATGGATATTTGCTCTGGACTTAAATCCGTTTTCTTTTGTTTCAATTCCATTCACGGCATAAGCAGCTCCACCGTCCGTAGTATTTAAAACTCCATAGCTATGTGATGGACCGGATGCACTGTTGTAAGCAGCATCATAAAGTCTTGTTGTTGAATTGTCTGTATTGACAACACGGATATATCCGTTTTCATTAGACCATGACATTGGAGATTTACCTGTAACAGCCTGATAATCCGGTACGACATCCTGTAAAGATTTTGATTCAGACATTCCTTCTACACTTGCTAACTCTGAAATACCCATATCTGCAACGGAAGTCTGTACCATACCGCCATTACTTAAACTTGCAGTCACTTTTCCATCTGATACACTCATTCCAATAATACTATCTTCACTGGATACAGAACCGGAACCAAGCGTTCCCTCGTTTATAGCATAATTTAAGGAATCATATAACTCACCTGCATTATATGAACTTCCGGTAACACCATCTGACAGATATGTATCATCTCCAACTACATCACTTGACAGAGAATCCATCATTCCAGATGTCTTAATTCCTGTCCAGTCATTTCCAAACTCGTCTGTAATACTGTTTCCAACATTCATATTTGTATCTGCATTTTGTGCAAAAACTGCTCCGACCTGTTCTCCATCATCGTTATAAACACCAAGAATGCCATTTCCTTCATTTGTAAGGCTTAAATCCTCTGGGTTATCAAAACCAAGAGCCTGTGCCTGTGATGATGAAAACATTCCTTCCATTCCGTTAACTCCATCAACAAGGGACATCTGCTCTCCCTCTTTTACACCAAGACCTCCAATTGGTACGTTACCAACATTTGATAAGTAATGTGTTTGTCCATCTGCCGAGGTAATTGGTACACTTCCTTTGCTCTGCGTTGGAGAAATCATAGCTTTTGACACAGATCCATCCGGATTTTTCATTGTCACCATTGACTGGTTTCCATTTCTTCCACCGGAAATATTTGCATCTGTAATCTTAGATCCTTTAGAGGATAATGAAGGATAAAATGCATCTACCGCCCCTTTTGCAAGATTTCCTTTCACGGTACTTGCAGCCGGATTATTCATAATGGTACTAGCTACATCTTTACTAAGCGGTACACCGTTTGCAATATTCGCGTTTGCTTTCTTTAAATTTTTATCAAATTGCATTGCCGATCCCAAACCGCCTGCTGCCGCTCCGGCTGCTGTTGCTGCTCCTCCGGTTGCTGCTCCGGCTGCAACAGAAGCTGCTTTTCCAAAAGCTCCACTGCCACCAGTAAAAGACTGTGCAACTCCTTTTCCAATACGACTGATTCCATATCCATCTATAATCATACTATTTAATAATCTTCCTCCCGTCTGAGGTGCACTAAGTCCCATATTTTTCAACTGGAAATCAATGTTAGAACCAACCTTAAGAAATGCAATTATTGCGATTACCCAAAGTAAAATGAAGCCATCACCACTGTCTGTGGTTGCCCCCTTTACGGCAAATGCAGCAAAGGCACTGTTTGCTCCCCTGATAAACAGGACATCAAAACATATCAGCAAAACTGTAGACATCACCATTTGAAACCATGCTTTTGCTGTATTTTTTGTTGCTTTTGAAGCCGTCATGGAAAGTCCTAATGGACTTGTAACTGCCAAAAGCCCCAGACACATATAATGTTCTGCGGCACATAGGAGGGTGTTAATATAATTTTTAAAAATCAAACATATACAGAATAATGTAACAATGACAAAAACTACCGGATTGGAAATTGTAACCAAAGCAGTCATTTCCAGTCCAGATTTTATTTTATTTCCAACACCTTGAAACATTGCCACATTTTCTTCTATCTTCATGGATTTTAAATCATTATATGGCATAGACATGGTATCTAAAATGATATTTACTATATTAGCTGAAAAATACACAAGAAACATAGCTATCACAAAACGTGCTATTCTATAGGAGGCTTCTTCATAACCATCATACATTTCTCCTGCATACGAAGCAAAGGATGTACCTGCTAATAGTGCTATTGCAAATCCCATTCCAACATACATAAAAATGGAAAATGCACTTTTTACGATTGGAAAATATGAAAAATAATTTGTAAGATCCAATGAAAAAAAGTCCAAAAACTGCATACTAACGAGATCAAATACCGACATTATGATATTTTCAAACCATGATACCAACCCATCATATACATAATCTATCATATCCTGTTCCTTTCTATTATAATTACAAATATCATTGGCAAATAATGCCTTATATGCAACACAACCCCTTGGATTCCCAAAGGGTTGCTTTTTCTTTTTGCAGATGCATATTAATCAAAATTAGATCCGCCTGATAAATATGGCTGGATTGCAGTGAAAAAGAATCCGATTCCGTTAATTACTGCCCACGAAATAAGAATATTCTTTGTAAATTTTCTACTGTCTGTGATTGATCTATCATCACTCGCAAACATTACAATCGCTTTTTTAATGGCTATCGCCAATGCAGCCGCAACTGAAGAAATTCCAACAATCCATAAATATGTATCCTTAATGAATGATTTACTTTGTGTTGCCATCTTTGAACTAGCAATATCCGCAAATACCGGTGTATTACTGCAACAGAAAATGGTTGCCACTACCATCCAGAAACTCAAAAAAAGAAACCATCTCATCTTTTTCAGTTTCATTTTTTCATCATTTAAAGCTAATTCGTTCATTTCTACAGTTTCTCCTTTCTGATAATTATTTTGTTCATGGGCACAGTTTTTCAAATACAAAAATCAAAGGATTTTATATGCTACTTACTGATTTAGGGATGATATGATTTTTATGCATCTGTACTCCCTGTGCCATTTTCCTCCTTTCTCTTCTTATTCTATTACGTTTTTTTCTTTACCTAAGAAATTGAAAATTTTTATTTTTTCTTATGGTTTATAATAAAAAATTCCACTTTCATTTATACTGTAATAGCCCTTTTTTGCTTTTTTCGGCATTTTGATCACAATATAATTTTTTTTCGTTTTTTCGTAATCCTCTGTTTCCATAACCTTATAAGATGCAAAAATTTTAGTATCTGCTTTTACGTTTTGCTCTATCAGATAAGTGCCTTTATAGATTCCGATTTTATAATCTTTTCCTTTTTCTAAGCCGGCAATTGTACCTGCATAAGTGAAATTATCTTTTTTTATTTTGCTGTCATTGATCGTATTCAAGAAATAATTCGGTCCATCCTTATCATATATTTTTTCATACAAATCACTGGATGCAAGGACATTGGAAGCAACTTTAAATTTATAATCTCCTTTATCGTCCGCATACACGGCTCTTAAACCTATGGTATAGCCTAAATCCTTAAACTCTTCTATATTAAAGCTGCTTGGTATTTCTTCTTTAGAGAAGAATACTATCTTGTCTCCTTTGCTTTGATCCACAGTTGGAATAAAGTGTGACGTTCCCGTATACCATACAACCCTGTCTGCATTTGGTTCATATGTACTGGAATTAAACGTCTGATTTTCTGTGACCGGCTTATAGAATTTACTATCATTTTTTATATAAATTCCTTCCAGATCTCCATCGTTCTTCACTCCTTTCGTAGCATCAGGTTCTTCTTTCATAATCCCTTTGCATCCGGTAGCAGATATGGACAATCCCATGATCAGCAGTACCATTATCATTTTTTTTCCTTTTTTTCCCATGGTTTTTCACTCTCCTTATTGTTGCAAAAATGTTTTCATTCCTGCTTTTAACAAACTTATATTGATTGTTTCATTATTTTTTTGTGTTTCTTCTTCTTGATATGTTTTTTCTTTTGTATCTTCGTAAGTTTTTTCTTCTTCTTTACTTTTTTGGTCTGAATTTACAAATTCAATTATTTTTTTTGAGAAATCTTTCAAAAAATCTTCATCAGAAAAAATTTTTTCGATTATTTCGTTTTTTGAATTATTTTTTTCTTTTTCGCTTGTGATTTTCTCAAAAACACATTCTGTGATAGTAGAAGTTTTTTTCTTTCCAAGTGTAGACAAAAAATCATACACCATTGTCTCTTTTTCATTATCTGCATGAAACAGAAGCTGCATGGTCATTGTTTTTCTTTTTTTACTTTCTTTTTGCATTCTTATTCCTCTATGATTCTTTTTCCTGTTCCATTGCAAGAGCAATTTCTTCAAAACCTATCGCGTTTGCTTTGATATCAGGAATAAACATGGAAACTCCTACTGTTTTTAACCGTTTAATATATGGTTCTAATAGCAAAGAGCCACCACCGAGAAATACTGTAGGGTTCAATCTGAAATCCGGCACATATTTGTGCAGTCGGTTAATAATCATCTCTGCCCATTGTTCCGTCTGCTGATTGATCATATCAATTACATCTTCCGGCAACACAGTTTCTTCCTTATTTAAAACCTGCTCAATTACATCATCGTCTAATGTATATCCAGTGTTGTGCATAACAATATTTATGATTTTAGAACGCATCTTACCTATCCCGTCCTCAATGGATATCAGAATATTAGGATCTGGAACCCCTTTAAGCAAGACCAGTAAATCGACGGTTCCATCTCCTATATCAATACAATTCACTTTTTTGTATTTTTGAGTATATTCAGATGCAAATACCATTGCAGCAGCGTAATTTTGAGGAAAAACATAGCAATCCTTAATGTAGAAAGAATACTGGTTGTCTTTATATTTAAAATGAACTCCATGTACGGAACGTTTCATGAAATAATCCTTAAACTTTTCACTCATTACTGACATGTATGCCGGAGGAAGTCCGATACTTAACACAATATCTTTCCCAATGAGACGTAAGCCACGATCTTCTGCCTCTTTTGCAATAGCGAAAAGCGTATAAATAAAACACTCTTCATCCGTTGTTTTATCAATTTTGTACGGACTTTTTGTGTGATTTAATACATAAAATTTTCGATTGTATTCTAGGACATCATTTCCAAAACAAGCTGCTGGTTTTACTTCGCTTACCACAAAGCCACAGGGGAAAAATTCATTTCGTGTTTTAATGTTTCCATTTCCGTGATCTACACCAATAATAATTTTTTCCATCTTTAATACCATACAGGAATTCTCCTGTTCCTTTCTTTTTTTTCATCATATCATGCATTTTTTTTTACCTAATTTTCCACAAAAAAAAGATGCAGAACAACATTAACTGCTGTTTCTGCATCTTTTTATTTATACTTTTTTCTTATTTTTTTACATATTTTTGATATTCTTCTTCAAATAATTTATTCAAATAAATTGTAAACGTATCAGAAGTTAAAAAGATTTTGTAATCAATATAATCATGATTCTCTTCTGAAATGGAAAAGGGATATCTTACATAATCTTCTTCCTGCCGCCTCATTGTACGGAAAAGATTACTGTTTAAGGCTTCTTCACTTAACATGAATGGCTGATCTTTTTTTTCTTGATATTCTTTATCTGAAAGACGTTTTTCATCAATCAGTGCATTGACATACTGCTTTATCGTTGTTTTTTGCATTTTTGCCATAATCTTAATAAAATTCATATGACGTGTTGGCAAAACAATGGTTAAATTCTGATACTGCGTCTTTTTATTTGGCACTTCATTTCTGTTAAAGGAAATGTCTATTGATTCCAGCTCAGGTTGTTCCTTTTTTGCCAATGACTCCGCTTTTTCTTCTTTTATTTCTTCTTTTATTTCTTCCTTTACTTTATTTGTTTTATCCTTAGCTGTTTTTTCCTCTACAGAATCCATTCCCCCTCCGCTTGGTTCAATTTCTTTTAAACGGTTTGCGGAAGCTGCATTTGCTTTTCTAAGTTTTTCCAAAGAATTACTCATCGTCTTCCTCCTCTTCAATATCCCTTATTCTAGTTTCTAATTCCCTTACAAATTCACGGTAGTCGTATGCTGGTTTACTGCTTTTTGCATATTCATTGATTGCCTGCTTATATTCCTTGCAGTCGTCTACTTTTACCGTTCTATGAATTTCTGTCCTAAATGGCATACCGCCAATGGCTTCTCCGATCTCTTCATATTGTTCACGACCAAAAGAGGTTGCTGTTGTATTTGTAGATACGTTTGTTGCTAAAATTCCAAGTACACGGACATTGAAATTTTTATAGTTATCTCGTCCGCTTTTCAGATCCACTGCCATTTGTAAAAGACCTTCTCTTGCATATAAAGCATATGGTGCACATGCAACGATGTAATCTGATGCAAGCATAGCCATGAACATAAGACTTCCGCTTTCTGGTCCGATATCTATAATAATGTAATCATAGCCTGTCACAAACTCATTGATCAAAATTTTTAAAAGATGCTTATCATCACTTCCGGGAAATCTCTCTGATAACAACTTGCGGCTACCCGGAATAATATCTAAATTTTCTCGCACATTTACGATTGCATCTTGTAACGGACATGCACCAAGTAAAACATTAAATATGTTATGAAAGTTAGATACTTCTGGAGCAATATTAACACAACCGGCAGTCAAATTGCACTGATTATCAAAATCAATCATCAATACTTTTTTCTTCTTCTGAGATAACACAAATGCTGTCTCAAATGCACTGGTTGTTTTTCCACATCCACCTTTACAGTTACCAAATAATAATACATGTCTGTCTTTTAGCATAATTCAAAAACACCTCCGATATTTTTTTTCTTCGTTTTTGTTTTCATTCTTTGTCTTAATAAAAAATACCATAATAATATCTTTTTGTCAATATAATATGTGTTTCTAAGTGTATTCTTTTCTTAAAAGTCATATATTTTTATT
>ERZ772883.2201-NODE-2201-length-12738-cov-2.473705_pt1 | contig 12738 bp, 10 predicted proteins | sample MGYA00580575_ERZ772883 | MGnify/ENA primary metagenome ERZ772883 (study PRJEB29015, sample SAMEA2737666) | human gut metagenome | biome: human gut; feature: human-associated habitat; material: faeces | place: China | collected 2012 ...
GCGACGCTGAACGGGTCGAACAGGATGACGATTCCGCAGATCAGGATCAGTACCGGCACCACGTAGAAGAAACCGGGCACCTGCGTCCACCGGCGGGCCGAAGCCAGCGATGCGATTTGCTGAATCCCGGCTATCACCAGCAGCGCTCCGAGCACATACATCAGGATGTTGACGAAAAAGGCGGGCATCACGATCAGCCACAGCCCGAACAGCGCGCTTCCGGCGCCTTCGATCGGGAACGCCGCATCGGGATAACGTTCTTTATCGCGCATCAGATAACCGATCATCGCGATCAGGCCCGGCACCAGGAACAGCACGCCGATTACGATGACCAGATAATTGATCGTGGCGGCCGGCCACAAAACCAGAATCAGTCCCAGCACGATGGCGAAGATGCTCCGCAGGGCCGGATTATTGACGACTTTCATAATTTTTTCGGTTTTATCAGATTGTTGAAACGAATATACTGCCAATCATGGAGATAATCAAGGGATCGGTCGGTTTTTCGTATCAATAGATCGGTTTTTTACAAAAATGTTTTTGATTTTTTAAAACTATTCCTACCTTTGAACCGTAAACAGAAACGAAAATGAAAGCATTCCGTTTGAATAATTGGTGGTGGCGCATCCTACAACTTCCTCAGTCGTAAGGTTGCGGACTCGCGTATCTGTTCAAAACGAAACCAAAGATAACAAAGAGCCCTGTCGTACTTACGACAGGGCTCTTTCCGTATGACGACTAAAACAAAATCATAAAAACGAAACCGATGAAAACATTTCAAGTAGACGAAAACGGCTATTACGGCAGGTTCGGCGGGGCTTACGTTCCCGAAATTCTTTACCGATGCGTAAAAAACCTGCAAGACAACTACCTGACCGTTATGCAGTCGGAAGCGTTCCGCCGCGAATTCGATCAACTGCTGCGCGACTATGTCGGTCGCCCTTCCCCGCTCTATTTCGCACAGCGCCTGTCCGAACGGTACGGCTGCAGGATCTACCTCAAACGCGAAGACCTGAACCATACCGGAGCGCACAAGATCAACAATACGATCGGACAGATCCTGATCGCGCAACAGATGGGCAAAACCCGTATCATCGCCGAAACGGGTGCAGGGCAGCACGGTGTGGCTACCGCTACGGTCTGCGCGCTGAAAAACATGCGGTGCATCGTCTACATGGGCAAGACCGACGTAGAACGTCAGTATACGAATGTGCAGAAAATGAAAATGTTGGGCGCCGAAGTGCGCCCGGTCACTTCGGGCAACATGACGCTGAAGGACGCCACGAACGAGGCAATCCGCGACTGGTGCTGCCACCCGACCGACACGCACTACATCATCGGCTCGACGGTCGGCCCTCACCCTTACCCCGATATGGTGGCCCGGCTACAATCGGTCATCAGCGAGGAGATCCGCAAACAACTGCAGCAGCAGGAATGCCGCGACTATCCGGACTACCTGATAGCCTGTGTCGGCGGCGGCAGCAATGCGGCCGGAACAATTTACCACTACATCGACGACCGGCGCGTGAAGATCGTACTGGCCGAGGCCGGTGGAAAAGGCGTCGACTCGGGATTGTCGGCTGCAACCATTCATTTAGGCGAAGAGGGTATTATTCATGGGGCCAGAACACTGGTCATGCAGAACGAGGACGGACAGATCGAAGAGCCCTACTCGATCTCGGCCGGATTGGATTATCCGGGCATCGGTCCGGTTCACGCGAACCTCGCCGCGCAAAAGCGGGCGACCGTGCTGGCTGTCAACGACGACGAAGCGCTGTATGCCGCATTCGAACTGACGCGTCTGGAAGGTATCATCCCGGCCCTGGAATCGGCCCACGCGCTGGGCGCGTTGCCGAAAATGCATTTCAAACCGGAAGACGTCGTCGTGTTGACCGTATCCGGCCGGGGCGACAAAGATATCGAAACCTATATCAAACAAATGAAAAACGATGAAAACATTTCGTTATAAAACCGCCTGCAAGCAGGTTCTGGGGGATCTGCATACGCCGGTAAGCATCTACCTGAAAGTCCGCGACATCTATCCGCAGTCGGCCCTGCTGGAGAGTTCCGATTTCCATGCCGGCGAAAATTCGCTCTCTTATATCGCGCTGTGTCCGCTGGCCAGCTTCGGCGTGAACGGCGATGTTTGTACGATGTTTTTCCCCGACCGCACGGTATTCCGCGAGCCGGTCGGCGAATCGCTCTCCGTGACCGACGCGCTGAACGCATTCCTGAAAAAATTCCGGATCGAAGGCGAACAGGCCGAACGCTGCGGCCTGTTCGGATACACGGCATTCGACGCCGTCAAATACTTCGAGAAGATCCCGGTGATCGAAAGCCACGACGCGCAGAACGATGCGCCGGACATAATGTATATCCTTTATAAATACTTATTAGTATTCAATCATTTCAAGAATGAATTGATGTTGATCGAGCTACTCTCGGACGGCGAAAATACGCGTCTGCACGAAATCGAAAGCGTGATCGGCAACCGCAATTTCGCTTCCTACGACTTCTCGTTGCGAGGGAAAGAATACAGCACGATCACCGACGAGCAATACCAGGAATTCGTTCGCAGGGGAGTCGCCCACTGCCGCCGCGGAGACGTTTTCCAGATCGTACTGTCGCGGCGATTCGTGCAGCCGTATGCCGGGGACGACTTCAAAGTCTACCGCGCGCTGCGCAGCGTCAACCCGTCGCCCTACCTTTTCTATTTCAATTTCGGAGGGTTTCGCATTTTCGGATCGTCGCCGGAAACCCACTGCAAAGTGCAGAACGGCCGCGCCAGTATCGATCCGATCGCCGGTACGACCCGGCGCACCGGCGACGCGCTGAAAGACAAGCAACTGGCCGACGCGCTGCTGCGGGATCCGAAGGAGAACGCCGAACACGTGATGCTCGTCGATCTCGCCCGCAACGACCTGAGCCGCAACGCCGTAAACGTGAAAGTAGATTTCTATAAGGAGCCGCAATATTACAGCCACGTGATCCATCTGGTTTCGCGCGTCAGCGGCGTGATCGAACCGGACAGCAACCCGGTTCAAACATTCGTCGACACCTTCCCCGCCGGCACGCTGAGCGGCGCGCCGAAAGTCCGCGCCATGCAGTTGATCTCCGAGATCGAACCGCACAGCCGGGGCGCCTACGGCGGCTGCATCGGATTTATCGGACTGGACGGCAACTTGAACCAGGCGATCACGATCCGCACGCTGGTCAGCCGCAACAACGAACTATGGTATCAGGCCGGAGCCGGGATCGTCGCACAGAGTATCCCGGAAAACGAGCTGCAGGAGGTGAATAACAAACTCCGCGCGCTGAAAAATGCGATCGATATCGCCGTCAACCTTAAAAACTAATGCCATGAAAATACTTTTGTTCGACAATTACGACTCGTTTACTTACAACCTGTTGCATATCCTGAAAGAGTTCGGCGCGGACACGGAGGTTTTCCGCAACGACCGGATTACGCTCGATGAGGTCGCGCGATTCGACAAGATCATCCTGTCGCCGGGACCCGGCATTCCGCAGGAGGCCGGCATCCTGCTGCCGCTGATCGAACGTTATGCCGCCGAAAAAAGCATTCTCGGGGTCTGCCTCGGCGAGCAGGCGATCGGCCAGGCATTCGGCGGGACGCTCGAAAACCTCGAAAACGTCTATCACGGAGTGCAGACCCCGATCAGGCTGCTGGCCGCCGATTATATCTTCGACGGACTGGAATCGGAAATGCAGGTAGGACGCTACCACTCGTGGGTCGTACGACGCGACACGCTGCCGGACTGTCTCGAAGTGACGGCCGAAGACGCCGACGGACGGATCATGGGATTGCGCCACACACGCTACGACGTGCACGGCGTGCAGTTTCACCCCGAATCGGTGCTTACGCCGCGGGGCTGTGCGATCATCGAAAATTTCATTCGTCATTAATCATCTGATATAAAGCCATGAAAGAGATCCTATATAAACTTTTCGAACACCAATATCTGGGACGAAAAGAAGCGCGGGAGATCCTGCAGGGAATCACGCAGGGCAAATACAACGACGCGCAGATCGCCTCGTTGATTACGGTATTTCTAATGCGCAGTATTTCGGTCGAGGAACTGATCGGATTCCGCGAAGCGTTGCTGGAAATGCGGATTCCGGTCGACCTGAACGAATTCGGGCCGATCGACATCGTCGGAACCGGCGGCGACGGCAAGAACACGTTCAACGTTTCGACCTGCGCCTGTTTCGTCGTGGCGGGAGCCGGCTATCCGGTCGTCAAACACGGCAATTACGGCGCGACATCGGTCAGCGGAGCGAGCAACGTGATGGAACAGCACGACGTGAAATTTACGGCCGATAACGATTCCCTGCGTCGGTCGCTCGAACGGTGCAACATCGCTTACCTGCACGCCCCGCTGTTCAATCGGGCGCTGAAAGCCGTCGCCCCGATCCGCAAGGCGCTCGGCGTTCGCACCTTTTTCAACATGCTGGGCCCGTTAGTCAACCCGGTGATGCCGACATACCAGTTGCTCGGAGTCTACAACCTGCCGTTGCTGCGCCTGTACAATTACACGTATCAGGAGAGCGGGACGCAATTCGCCGTCGTGCACAGCCTCGACGGATACGACGAGATTTCGCTGACGTCGGATTTCAAAGTGGCCATGCCGGACAGCGAAAAGCTCTATTCGCCCGAAGAACTCGGATTCGCGCGCTGTCGGGAAGCCGACCTGTACGGCGGCGACACTCCGGAAGAAGCCGCCGCCATTTTCGATCGGGTATTACAGGGCACGGCTACGCCGGCGCAGTCCAATTGCGTAATTGCAAACGCGGCCTTCGCGATCCGGGTAATGCGTCCCGAAAAGTCGATCGATACCTGCATCGCCGAAGCCCGCGAGTCGCTCGCGGCGGGAAAAGCCCTGCATACATTCGAAAAATTCGTCGAACTGAACAGCTAATACGATGAAAGACATCTTACAGGAGATTATTGCAGCCAAACGGATTGCCGTGGAACAACTCAAACGGACGGCCGACCGGAGCGCATTGGAACGTAAAATAGACGAGAACCGTTCGCACAGGTCGATGCGCGAAGCGCTCGCGGCATCGACCTCGGGCATCATCGCCGAATTCAAACGGCGGTCCCCATCGAAAGGATGGATTAACCGGGAGGCCGATGTCCGCACGGTCGCGTCCGATTACCAGGCCAACGGAGCCGCCGCCCTGTCGATCCTAACCGATACGCCCTATTTCGGAGGTTCGGCCGAAGACCTGATCGCAGCCCGTCCGCAGATCGACATTCCGATTCTGCGTAAGGATTTTACGATCGACGAATTTCAGCTTTACGAGAGCCGGGCGATCGGGGCCGACGCGGTATTGCTGATCGCAGCGGCGCTACCGCTCGCCCGTTGCCGGGAACTGGCGGCGACAGCGCATCGGCTAGGACTGGAAGTATTACTTGAGATACACAGCGAAAAGGAGCTGGATTACATCTCGGACGAAGTCGATATGATCGGCGTCAACAACCGCAATTTAGGTACGTTCGGGAACTCGTTCCGGCTGGCAGGACAGCTACCGCAAGACCGGCTGTTGGTGTCCGAAAGCGGAATTTCGGATCCGGAAACCGTGAAGAAACTGCGCGAAGCGGGTTTCCGGGGCTTCCTGATCGGCGAGAATTTCATGAAAACTGCCGACCCCGGATACGGACTCGACACATTTATTAAAACTTTAAATCTATAAAACCATGATCTTTAAGGTGTGCGGAATGCGCGATCCGGAAAATATCCGGCGGATCGACCTAAGCGGGGCCGACTGGATGGGATTCGTTTTTTATCCCCCGTCGCCGCGTCGGGTGGAAAGCCTGCCCGCATTCATGCCGGAATACGCCCGGCGGGTCGGAGTTTTCGTTGACGAGCCCGTGGAAAATATTCAGGTACGCGCAAAGGAGTTCGGACTGGATTACCTGCAACTGCACGGTTCGGAATCGCCCGACGACTGCCTCCGACTGCAAGATCGGGGACTCCGTGTTATCAAAGCGTTCCGGATCGGGACGGCGGGCGACCTCGAAGCGACCGCCGCTTACGAAGCCGCCTGTTCCTACTTCCTTTTCGATACGAAAACCCCGGCCTACGGCGGTTCCGGAAAAACTTTCGACTGGACGGTACTCGACGCTTACCGCGGCCAAACGCCGTTCCTGCTCAGCGGCGGCATCGGCCCGGAACACGTCCGGGCTTTGAAGGCGTTCCGTCACGACCGGCTGGTCGGATACGACCTAAACAGCCGATTCGAACAGGCTCCGGGTATCAAAGACGTCGAAAAAATAACGCGATTTATTCAGGATATGAAATGTAAAAAATAAGAAAACATGAACAGAATCAATCGACTTTTCAGCCATGCGGATAAAAAACTGTTATCCGTCTATTTTTGCGCCGGCTACCCTACCGCCGACAGCACCGCCGGGATTATCCGCGCCCTCGAAAACAGGGGAATCGACCTGATCGAAATCGGCATCCCGTTCAGCGATCCGATGGCCGACGGAGAAGTGATCCAGCACGCAGCCACGCAGGCTCTTCGGAACGGCATGAGCCTGAAACGATTGTTCGGGCAGCTTTCGGACATCCGGAAAACCGTCGAAATCCCGTTGATCCTGATGGGTTATCTGAACCCGGTGCTTCGGTTCGGGTTCGAAAACTTTTGCCGGAAATGCGTCGAATACGGCATCGACGGATGCATCATCCCCGACCTGCCGTTCCAGGAGTATCAGCAGCATTACCGCAGCATCGCCGAACGCTACGGCCTCAAAGTGATCATGTTGATCACACCGGAGACCAGCGACGAACGTATCCGGCTGATCGACAGCAATACTTCATCTACATGGTTTCATCGAGCGCCACGACCGGAGCGCAACAGGACTTCGACGCCCGGAAACAGGATTATTTCCGCCGGATCGACGCAATGCGGCTGCGTAACCCGCGGATGATCGGATTCGGAATTTCGAACCGTGCGACGCTGCAAGCCGCTTACGACCATGCGTCCGGCGCCATTGTCGGCAGTAAATTCGTTTCGCTGCTCGGCGAGACGAATACGCCGGAGCAAGCGATCGAACGCCTGCTGGAAACACTCGAAAAATAAACGATCCGGGAAGCGAACGATCAGCCGTGCGACGGAACTTTTGTTCGCGCGGCCGATCGTTTCACCCGTTCGTACAGGTGCGCGATCTCCGTACGGGCGAACACGTGCTCCGTCAGTGCATCCAACGCTGCAAATGCCACGGGCGTAATAGGCACTGTTTTCGACGCAGCGGAAACACTGTTCTAAAGGATTTCGAGCAACCGATCCGGCTCGTCGATGATGTATTTCGCGCCGTGTTCCTCAAGTTCCGCGCGCGGACGGAATCCCCACGTAACGCCGACCGAACGCAATCCGCTGTTGGCCGCGGTCAACATATCGACTTTGGAATCGCCCACATAAAGGGTTTCCGTTTTTTTGCAGCCCGTTTCGCAAAGAATGTCGAACACGATGGTCGGATCGGGTTTCGGCTCGATTCCTTCCCGTTGGCCAAGCACGACGCAAAACGTACCCGCCGGGAAATAACGGTCGATCAGTTTGGCGGTGGCCGCCTGATATTTGTTCGACGCGACGGCCATACGGACGCCCCGTTCCGCGATTTTCCCCACCAGCGATTCGATCCCCGGATAGGGCCGGGTACGATCGGTATTGTGTTCCGAGTAATAGTCCACGAAATCCCGCCGCACCCGCATGACGGTCTCTTCGTCTCGCGCCGCTTCGGGCAGGGCGCGTTCGACCAGCCGGGTAATGCCGTTGCCGACGAAATAACGGTATGCCGAACGTTCATGCGCCGGATAGCCGTTCTGTTGCAGCGCATGGTTCGTAGCGGCAGCCAGATCGTCGATCGTATCGAGCAGCGTCCCGTCAAGGTCGAATATAACCAGTTTGGTATCCATGAAAATCAGATTTATCCTGCAAAAGTAGCCTTTTGCAGAGAGCTATCCTAACGATCCGGCGAAAAACAGCCTTCCGGATCAGAACGGATACCCGATCGCCACGTGGAATCCGAGTCCGTCCTTGAATTTCGAAATGTTGTAATACCCCGGCTTGTCGGGATTCGGATAAGGGGTGTGCAGCGCAATGCCGAGATCGGCGCGCAATACCAGGTAGCTGATGTCGTAACGGAGCCCGAACCCGGTTCCGAGCGCGATCTCGTTGAAGAAACCGCGCCATTTGAGCACGCCGCCCGGACGGTTCGGATCGTTTTTGAGCAGCCAGATATTCCCGGCATCCAGAAATACGGCTCCGCCCAGCCGCCCCATAATCCCGAAACGGAATTCCACATTGGCTTCCAGCTTGAAATCGCCGGTCTGGTCGAGATAACTGTTGCGGTCGTTCTGGGCCGGATGATAACTGCCGGGGCCGATCGAACGGATCGTAAACGCCCGGATGCTGTTGGCCCCGCCGATATAAAATTGTTCGCTGTACGGCATGACGCTCGAATTGCCGTAGGCATACCCGGCTCCGACCAGAAAACGGTAAGCGAGCCAGTTGTTCTTATCGCCGAGCTTCTGGTAAAACTTCACCTCGTTCACATCTTTGATAAACTGCGAGAACTGGTTATTGAACAGCCGTTTGGTTCCGTGCTGACCGCAGGCTTCCCAAATCGCGTACAGCAGGTTGCCCGCCGAGGTGACGGTGTTCTGCCAGAAAAAACGGTTGCGCCGGTACGTCCGGTCGTACGTGTAGGAATAGCTCATCGCCGGAATAAACTGATCTCTGAAACTCAATGCGATGGCCGGGTTCTCGTCCATCGTCTGGTCGAACGATTCGGTCGTATGGAGCAGGTTGTTGTACGAGAGCTTCAGCAGCGAAAGGGAGTGGTAGCTGTACGGCGAAGTCTGGAAATTATAACCTATCGACCCGCTGAAAGAGATCAACTGGAAGAACTTCGGCCGGTTCATCAAATCGACGCCCAACTGGAAAGATGTGCTGGACGGATAGCGGCTGCCTTTGGTGATAAACCGCGGCAGCAGCAACCGTTGCACATTCAGCGTAGCGTTCAGGCCGAATTCGTACGAATTGAGCAACGACGTTTTGGCGCCGCCCGAGTTTTTATTGCCGGTTTCCCATTCGTAGTTGCCGTTCAGCCGCAACGAGAGTATCTCGCCGCCCCGGAACAGGTTGTTGTTGCTGACTTTGAAGGCCAGTCCCGGGCCCAGGAAGCTGTTCGACTTCGAAGTGACGTTCATCTCCAGTTCCGCTTCGAGCGGATAATCGAATCCGGCAGACAAATAGACGTTCAGCGTATCTTTGCCGTCCAGCGAGTCCAGCGGCGTGACGCCGAGGTTCACCGAACGGAAAATGCCGAGTTTATTCAGGTTGGACAACGTCGTATTCTGAGCGTTCACCGTAAACAGGTCGCCCGTTTTCATCGTAATGGATTTCGCCAGCAACTTCGGCCGGATCTTCAGCGGTTTCTGGTAAACGACCGTCTGGCCGGGCAAGTGCAGCGTGTCGGGCGCTCCGCCGCGGATATTTTGCAGCGATACGGTGATGCGTCCCACCCGGTACGGAACCAGCGCCGGGGCCGGAATCCCGGGAGTCAGCCTCATCCGCAGATCGACGCGGTTTTTCTGTTGCGTCGTATCGGCTTGATAATCGATGTATTCCGGTCGGAAATAATAATAACCACGATTTCGCAACACGTTCGTAATCCGGGTTCGTTCGGCCGACAGCGTATCGGTATTGTACTGCGCGCCCACGCGTAGCAGCGAGGTGCTTTCGAGGCTGTCGACCAAACGAGCCATCCCTTCCTGTACCTGCGGATAGCGAATTTCCATGTAGACCGAAGGCTGTCCGACCCGGATCGAATAGCTGATTTTCGCCTTTTTCGGATTACGGCGCGGCAGCAGTTCGTAACCCGCGTCCGCATCGAAATAGCCGTAATTGCCCAGCACGTCGTCGACATATTTCGTCCGGATTTCGGGCTGCACTTTCGAAACCAGCACAGGCTGTTTCGAGAGCTTCCGGTACAGCCAATATTTAAACCCCTTCTCTTTGGGCGTGTAAAGATGGTTGTAAGCCCATAAACCGACCGGGAGCGGAGTGCGTATATACGGGGAGTATAACGGATTGTTCGGTTTTACCGAAAGCGGAGCTTTAATGGCCGATTCTACGGTCGAAGAGAGCTCTACGCCCGAATCGGGACGGATCGCTATCTTCTTGACGCCGGTGTACAACACCTCGTCCTGCCCCAGCCGACTGGTCGTCGAACAACCGGCGGCCGAAAGCGCGACGGCGATCCCGATGATTCCGTAACGAACGATTCTATTCATGGGGCGACTGTTTTGGAGGGGTTTGCGGCTGAACTTTATTGCGCATGATGCGGAACAGGTCGCCGAGTTTGAGCATCTTCTTTCGGATGACAAAACCCACGCCGGTTTCGGTGATCTCGCCTTCCAGAATACTTTCGTACCCGGTATGCCTGAATATTTTCAGGAACATGTTGTCGCGTTTGGTCAACTGGTACTCCAGCGCCACGTCGTCGATCAGGTTCTCTTTCAGGTTCTCGGTCGGATCGGCGTCGGTGCTGAACTTGCCGCCGATCACCGCCTTCACGCGGTTGTTGAACAGACTTTTCGAAAGCTGGTACGAGTAATCCGTCCGGGAATTGACGCCGCCGGAGGCCGCGTCGTCGTAGGTATCGATTCCGAAACTCAGGTCGACTCCCTTCAGGCTGTTCGAGGCCCACTGGTTCAGTTCCTTTTCGATGAACGAATTCAGCGGATTCGCCGAATTGACCTTAGCCGTCGTGCCGGGGCCGGAATACGTATTGTACACCAACAGACTCATCGCCTGCGTAGCCCGTTGTTCGGCGGTCAGCGACGAAAGCTGGTTCTGGATCGTCAGGTCTTCCGGAGCCGACAGGTCGAACGTCACGGAAAGGTTTTCGAGCGTATTGCGGATATTGATGCTGATGTTGAAATTGACCGGACGACTGGAACCCTGTCCGTCGTCGGCCGTAACGCTGGTGCGTACCGTTTCGACGGCCGTGATGTTCAATGTCGGGTCGGCGATCTGGCCGATCCACTCGACGTAACTGCCCTGCGTAATCTTGAAAATTTTCTGGGAGATCACGGGCGGATTGTAACGGACGGTTCCGCCGGTCACTACGTATTTCCCCGAAAAACGGCTGTCGCCGAGACGGTTCATCGAATAGGTCAGGTTTCCGCCTCCCTGCAGGTCGACACGATTCTCCCCGTCCGCCGAAAGGTTGACGGCCATCCGCACCGAATTGTCGACATTGACATTCATCAGGACGTCCATTCCGGCGATATCGAGCACGGGCACCGGCCTGTCCTGCCGTTGAGACACGGTATCGCTGAACGAAACGAACGTAACCATGTTCTGGGCGCGGTTTTTCAGTTCGGGCGGCGCATCCTGCATGACGTAATTGACCTCCGTTCCGCGCAGCAGGTCGACGCTGCCCCGGATCATCAGGTCGTCGATTTCCCCTTTCACCGTGGCCTCCATATCCATATAACCCTGCCCGTATACCATCGACCCTCTGTTCTTCGCGACGTTGATAAACTGGAAATCGGTCGCGGCGATCCGCAAATCCGTCGTAATGTCGGCGAAATCCGCAATGTCCACTTCGCCGTCGATCGTCAGCGGTTTTTTATTCGGGGCGATGATCCGGTAACCCGTAAAACGCACCCGGCTGCTGTCGATCACAATTTTTTCCGTTCCCAACCCGAAAGTCGTACCGATCATAGGCACCTGCACCTGTGTTCCGGCGAAGTGAAGCGCCCCGTCGATCTTGGGTTTTGCGGAAGTTCCGGCCAGGGTCAGTTTGCCTTGCAGCGCACCGGAAAGACGCACGGCGTCTGGCGGCAGGAACGCATTGGCCGGAGCGAGCGGCAGGCCGGGAATCGACACGGTCAGTCCGAGCGGATTCTCCGTATCCCCGCCGCGGTACACGCCGTCCACGCTCAGCGCTTCGGCGCCGTCCAACGAGAGTTTCGCGGAGAGTTGCTGCTGTCGCTGTTCTCCCTGTCCGTAACGGAAGGCCAGCTCGGCGTTTCCGATCCGTTGGTTTTCATACCCCAATTCGGCCAGCGAAACGGAGCCGTTCGCTCCGAACGCACCGCTGCCGACGCGCAGCGACAGATCCGCTCCGAACGTCCCGCTGAAGGGAGGGGCTCCGAGGAACAGTTTCAGCGTCGATGCGATGTCGATCCCCGCGACATGCAACGTTACGGCCCCCGGCTCCGCGCCGGCATCCGACCGAACGGCGAACTGCTGTCCGTCGCGCGTCAGCGAAAAATCGGCGAACAGTTCCCGGTTCAGCCGGTAAGCGATGTAATTGTCCGGATTGACCTGCCAACGGTTGAAACCGAGCATCGGATTTTCGAGCATCCGCACGGCGATCGTACTGTCTTCGAGCGACGCCTTCAGCCCGAAATCGAACCCGCTTTTCCCCTCCCTGTTTTTCTGCAGGAATTTTACCAGCGCCACGTTATCCAGAATATTGCCGTAAACGGCGATCATCGCCGCGTCGTCCATCCGTCCGGGATTGTTCGCCATCCGCAGCAGGTAGTTCAACTGCCTGCCCCGCTGCATCACGCCGAACGTCAGCGTATCCAGCAGCAGATCGCCCGACGCGAACCGGTCGACGCGCAGCCGGGTCGTAAACGGCGTGCTGTCGCCGGACGCGACGTTCAGCGACATCCCGGAAAAACTCATGCCCCG
>ERZ772883.2214-NODE-2214-length-12707-cov-9.905707_pt1 | contig 12707 bp, 10 predicted proteins | sample MGYA00580575_ERZ772883 | MGnify/ENA primary metagenome ERZ772883 (study PRJEB29015, sample SAMEA2737666) | human gut metagenome | biome: human gut; feature: human-associated habitat; material: faeces | place: China | collected 2012 ...
TAGCCTGCCCGCTGGAACATTTGGCCCGTTTCCAGAACCAGTGTGCCTTTCGGGTCTGTGACCACGAATGAGGTGGGATAGTCGGAAGTGGGAAAGCATTGCATGAGGTTGGGCTTGACGTAAAACCGCGTCTTGCCGCTGCCGGAGCCGCCGATCACCAGCACATTCTTGTTCCGGGCCGTCTTGGGGTCTTTGGGCCGCCCGGTCATGGTCAGGCGTTCGGTCTGGGTCAGCAGGATGTTGTTTTCAAACTTGGGGTCGATGTACGGGGCAATGTCTTTGGCGGTGCCCCACCGGGCAGAGCCGTATTCTTCACCCTTGCGGTATTTCTTGGCGTTCTTGCCTTTGCTGTACACGATGAGCCGGACAGCCACCGCACCAACAACGCCAACGCAGAGGTCAAACAGATGCAGGCTGGGCAGCGGGCTTGCAAAGGCGACAGAGATGCCGCCCGTCAGGTGGAGCAGCTTTGCCGAAGCATCCACGCCCGCCGCCAGACGGTATGCCTGCCCGCATTTGGCGAACAGGTACACGAACAGCAGATATGGCAGATTCAGCACCAGCAGCTTTTTCAGTTCAGGCTTCATCGCTCTAACCCCCTTTGCTTAATTTTTTCTTTGGCGCGTTTCGGCTGCCGGGCCGCTTTCTGCTTGGCTGCAGTCAGCACCTTGCGGATGGAGGGCCGCTGCTCCTTGGTGAGCGTTTTGGTCGTGAACTCCCGGAACGCCTGTTCCAGATTGTCCGCATCCTTGGCCTTGAAGATCACGATGTAGTGGGGCGGCTGGGTGGTCTTGTCCTTGCGTAAGGCGAAGTCCACGCCGTACTTCTTGGCGCAGGGCTTGAACGCCCCGATGTTCGCCTCCGTGACTTCAATGTTGGTCAGGGCTGCGCCGTGGGCTTTCAGCTGTTTCAGGCTTTGCTTGCCGTGATGCAGCTTTGGCCCCTTGGCCCGGTGCTGCAAGTATTTTTTCAGCGCAGCTTGTAGGGCTTGGGCGGTGAGCTTGCCCGTTTTCATGGACAGGGCAATGGTTTTCTGGGTGACTTCTTCCTGCAATATGAATCCCTCCTTGTTGCAGAAAATTCAGAGCGGCAGCTAGGGTGGAACCACCAGCCGCCGCAGGTAAAGGGTTCTCATGGGTGGACGCTCCTTTCGGTCAGGTGTTGGGCGGGCGGCCCCAATCGGGCTGCGCCATATCGTGCGCCACAAGGGACGCATAGTAGCTGTTGATGGTGCTGGGGGCGTTGAACAGCATGGCCCGCAGGTATTGCTTGATGTTGCGGACTTTGGTGGTGTTGTCCCGCAGGCAGTCCATGACGAACTCGATGTGATGGCTGTCCAGTTTCAGGAACTTGGCCTTGACCAACTCTGCCGGGTAATCGTCCCCGGCCACCCGGATGGACTTGCGGTTGGTGCAAACGGTTTCCAGCAGGATGTCCACAATTTCGTCCAGCTGTTCCCGGTCTATCCGGGGATTCTGGGTGAGGGTGTCATACTCGATGTTCTCCAAAATCAGGTCCCGGTAGATTTGATAGGCCGCTTCCTTTCGGCTTCCTGTCCGTTCCGGCGGCGGTGCCGCTGCCTCGTCCTCGTCCAAAGGCAAGGGGTTTGGGGAATGGATAGGAATGGAATCGGTATTTAATCCCTCTTTCTTTTGTTTTTCTGTAATTAGTTTATCTTTATTTAATTGCATTGGATTTTCCAACGTAGGGTTTTCCTGCGTGGGATTCTCCAACGTTGGATTTTCCAATGTAGGTGAAACCGATGCAGGAACGGGCTGCGGCAGCTCGAAGATCACATAGTCTGCACCACGCAGCCGCCCTTTCTCGTCCCGTTCTCTGGAACGCTGGATGTAGCCCGCCTGTTCCAGTTCCCGGATGGCCTGCCGTATCGCGTCGATGCTTTCCCGGTTGATACGGGCCAGCCCTTGCAGGGTGTAGTCCCAATCTTCCGGCAGGGAGAGCATTTGGGAGAGTAAGCCTTTGGCTTTCAGGGACAAGGCCCGGTTCCGCAGGTGGTGGTTTGACATGACCGTGTAGCCGCTGTTCTTTTCTACCCGAAATACTGCCATTTCACGGATGCCTCCTTTCGTTGCAAACAAAAAAGCAGCGTCCATTTGCTCCCGGTGATGGGAGAAGTGAACGCTGCGCGTACTTGATAATTTTTAGGTTGTGTGGTATATAAAAGGCAACTGGATTTCAAACACAGCTACCCATCGGGGTGCGATACAAGCAAGTTGCTATCCGATGACCTCAAAAACAAATTGTACTACGATGGTTTTTGAAAAGTTCTGTATCACTACTCGCACCATTTCAAAGAGAGCGTATCTGCGAATCACAAACGTAGATACGCTCTTTTTTATGTTCTTCAACGTTTTAACATGTTCAAATACGTTGTTTTCGCGTCGTAAAAAACAGCCCGGTTGCAACCCACAACCGGGCTTAAATTATATCGTTTTATCACTTATAAATTTTTCCCGTGCCGCGCCTGCTGTATCAAGCTGGCGTTCCCGTATATGTGTATATACTCGTCGTGTTGTCGTAATGTCAGAGCGCCCCCTTTGCCGTGGCACCACCGTTGAACATTTGCTCCACGATTTTTTTTAACGTCTCGACGACCGCACATAAAAAGCGAAAGCCTTTCCTGCTGCGGAAAAGCTCTCGCTTTTGTGTTTTATTCTGCTGTTGTGGTCTCCGCCGGTATCACACCGTATTCATCGGCGTTCACCGGGTCGGCGTAGACAGCATAGCGCTGAGGTGTGTGGGTCAGGATGCCGAAGGGGTAGCAGGTGTACAGCACAGCGCTGGGTTCGGTCGCACCAAGGCGCACCTTGTCCACATCCGTCTCTTGGATGACCTTCATCTCGGTGACTTTGTAGGTAAAGTCGCCCCAGTCGGTCTCCAGGTGGATGATGGCCCCCAGCTCGGTGGAGCCGAGGTCCGAGAAGTACGAGCCTGTATGCCCGCCGATAAAGACCGTGCCGTTCTCGCCGGGCAGCACGCAGTCACTCTCGGATCGGCAGCCTGCACCGCGGCTGAACTGGGTCTCGCTGTCGCCCCAATAGAGGTCGCAGTCAACGTCGGTTCCATCGATCCAGATGCGGCCCAGCTTATCGCCGTACTGGATGCGGTCGCGGGCATCCAGGGCAGTGGCTATCTGTTCCGCACGCTTGGCGGCGGCAGATTCGGCGGCAAGGCGTTCGTTTTCGGCCTCTTGTGCGGCCTGGGCCGCAGCCTCACTGGCAGCGCGGGCCGCTTCTTCTTCGGCAGCGCGGGCCGCTTCTTCTTCGGCTGCGCGGGCGGCGGTCTCGCTGGCCGCAGCTGCTTCGGCGGCCTTCTGTTGGTTTTTCGTGATGATGAGCGCCGCCGCGATGCCGATGCTCACGGCCAGCGCCAGCGCACAGAGGACCAGCCGTATGACGAGCCGTCTGCAGCGGGTCATGCCTGGTGGTCCCGACTGGCAAGGTAGGCGGCGGGGCCGCTCTGGTACAGATCGCCGCCGTGGGTGTCCAGCAGAACGGTCAGCGGGAAGTCCTTGACGACCAGCTTGCGCACAGCCTCACAGCCCAGATCCGGCCAGGCGATGACCTCGCAGCTCTGCACACTGCCGGCCATGAGCGCCCCGGCACCGCCAATGGCGGCCAGGTAGACTGCACTGTTCTTGACGACCGACTGCTTGACGGCCTCGCTGCGCTTACCCTTGCCGATCATGCAGGCAAGGCCCAGATCCAGCAGCCGCGGCGTATAGGCATCCATGCGGCCGGAGGTCGTGGGCCCTGCGGCCCCGATGGCACATCCCGGGCGCTCCGGCGTGGGGCCGACGTAGTAGACCGCCGCGCCCTCAATGGGGAACGGCAGCGGCTCGCCCTTATCCAGCAGTTCCATCATACGGGCGTGGGCGGCGTCGCGGGCGGTGTAGACCACGCCCGAAAGCAGCACAGTGTCCCCTGCCTTGAGCGGCGCAAGATCCGCTTTGGTCAGCGGCGTATGTAAAATGTATTGCATCAGCGGTCTCCCTGTTCCCGCGCACGGCGGCGCAATTCTTTGTATTCCTCATGGTGACGGTTGACAAATTCCAGTTCCTTCATCGTGATATCTGTCACCGGGCGGCGAGGTTTCTCGCCGTCCAAGGGGATATCAATGCTGGCGCGTTTGGTTTTGGCCGAGCGGGCGCTCTCGCCCACGCCATCCAGCGAAATATCAATGTTCGGTTTCGCCATCGCTCACACCTCCCGGCTGGCGCGGCGGGTCACATGGCAGCTGATGTTGACTGCCACCGGCAGACAGGCCACATGGGTGGGCTTCTGCTCAATGGCGACACCCAGGCAGGTAGCGGCCCCGCCGAAGCCCTGCGGCCCGAAGCCGGTAGCGTTGATGGCGTCCAGCAGCTCTTTTTCCAGCGCCGCGTAGTAGGGGTCGGCGTTGGGGGTATCGAGCGGGCGCAGCAATGCCTTTTTCGCCAGCGCAGCACAGTGGTCAAAGCTGCCGCCGATGCCGATGCCCAGCACGACGGGTGGGCAGGGGTTGGCCCCGGCCTGCTCGACGGTGTCCAAAACAAACTTTTTGACGCCCTCTACCCCATCGGCGGGCTTGAGCATGGCAAGGCGGCTCATGTTTTCGCTGCCCGCGCCCTTGGGGGCGACGGTGATTTTGCAGCCGCTGCCCGGCACCAGATGCACGGTCAGGAAGGCGGGGGTGTTGTCCCCGGTGTTGACGCGCTGCAAGGGGTCAGCGGTGATGGATTTGCGCAGGTATGCTTTTTCATAGCCGCGGCGCACGCCCTCGTTGACGGCATCGGTCAAATCGCCGTTGATGTGGGCGTCCTGGCCCAGTTCAATAAAGACGCAGGCCATGCCGGTGTCCTGGCAGATGGGCAAGTCTTTGTCCGCTGCAACGCACAAATTTTGCTGCAATAAGCCCAGCGTTTCCTTTGCCAGCGGCCATGGCTCGTTGGCTTCGGCTTTATCCAGTGCGGCCTTTACGTCGGCGGGCAGCTGGGTGTTGGCCTCAATGCAGAGAGCTTCGACCGCGTCGGTGATGGCGGCGGCGGAAATTTCACGAATGCTCATACGCGCGCCACGCCGCTTTCCCGTGCAGCCTGGGCAACGGCTGCGGCCACAGCGTCAGCCACGCGGGGGTCAAACGCCTTGGGCAGAATATTTTCCTCGTTCAGCTCATCGTCGGGGATGAGGCCCGCGATGGCCTTGGCGGCAGCCATCTTCATGGCGGGGTTGATGTCCCGCGCACGGACGGACAGCGCACCCTTGAAGATGCCGGGGAACGCCAGTACATTGTTGACCTGATTCGGGAAATCCGAACGGCCGGTGCCGATAACGCGGATGCCCGCCTGCTTGGCGAGGTCAGGCATAATCTCTGGCGTGGGGTTGGCCATGGCGAACACAATGGCATCTTTCGCCATCGTGGCGGCCAGCGCGGGCGTCAGTGCGCCTGCAATCGACGTGCCAATGAAGATATCAGCGTCCTTGATAGCCTCAGCCAGACCGCCGGAGAGTTTCTCCGGGTTCGTCTCCTCGGCCAGTTTGCCCTTGTGGCCCTCGAGGCCTGCAGGGCGGCCCGGGACCAGAATGCCGTGCTCATCGACAGCGATAATGTGTTTGGCTCCCGCAACCTGCAGCATATGAATGATGGCCGTGCCCGCTGCACCGGGGCCGTTCTGAACGATCTTGACATCCTCAATGCGCTTGCCGACAACCTTCAAAGCGTTCAGCACGCCCGCCAGCACGATGATGGCCGTGCCGTGCTGGTCGTCGTGGAACACAGGGATATTGAGTTTGCGCTCGAGTTCGGCCTCAATTTCAAAGCACTCGGGGCTGCGGATATCCTCAAGGTTGATGCCGCCGAACGTCGGGGCGATCGCCTTGACGGCAGCGATAACTTTCTCTTTTGTTTTGGCATTCAGGCAGATGGGGAATGCATCGACGCCGCCGAACTCCTTGAAGAGGACGCATTTTCCCTCCATGACGGGCAGGCCGGCCTCGGGGCCGATGTTGCCCAGGCCCAGCACTGCCGTACCGTTGGTGACGACCGCAACGGTGCGGCCCTTCATCGTGTAGGTGTAGACGTCGTCGGGATTTGCTTTGATTTTACGGCAGGGTTCGGCCACGCCGGGGGTGTAGGCAGTAGAGAGTGCGTCACGGTCCTTGCATTCGCAAAGGCTCTGCACGGCGATTTTACCGGGGAATTTGCTGTGAAGTTCCAGGGCTGCTTTGTTGTAATCCATGCTGTATGCTCCTTTATATGGTTTTACTTTCCGCAAGGCCGCTCGATAGAGGTCGGCTATGTCCGGCCCTCTGCCTTGCCTTTACATCGCTATTATTTTTACGCCGAGGGCAGGGCATACCCTGCCCCTACGTGGTTACGTTTTTCCCTCATGATACACCGGAGCGTAATCAGGTTCCAACTTTATGACGCAAAAATGGTCGGGCCATTTGGCCTGTACGGAATTGCGCAAGGCGTTGACGAGCTTGACGCCGCGGTGCTGCTTGTCGGCCATGTACTCAGCCGGCACGGCACAGTCAAAAATCACGTTGGTATGCGTCGGGCCAGGCACGATGCGCAAATCGTGGATGTTTGCCAGCGGTTCCAGCTCCTTGACCTCGTTCTGTAAGAAGGTTTTCAGCTCGTCCACGTGGGCATCGCCGGTGACGATGGGGTCAAAGTGTACCGTGGCGATCACCCCATCCTCGACGAGCAGGTCACGCTCGACACGGTCAATGACATCGTGGCTGTGCATGACGTCGTCCTTGGCGTCCATTTCCAGGTGGAAGCTGACAAGGCGGCTGCCGGGGCCGTAATCGTGGATCATCAAGTCATGCACGCCCAGCACGCCGGGGTAGCTCAATGCCTTTTTCTCGATGTGCTCCACCAATTCCGGGTCGGGGGCTGCGCCCAACAGCGGGTCAATGGTGTCTTTCACAAGCATGGCACCGCTGTACAGGATGAACGCCGCTACGCCCAGGCCCATCAGGCCGTCGATGCGGTCAAAGCCGGTGAGCTTCGTCAAAATCGTGGCTGCCAGCACCGCTGCCGTGGTGATGACGTCATTGCGGGCGTCAGCGGCAGTGGCAAGTAGCGTCTCCGACTCAATGGCTGTGCCTATGTGCTTGTTGAGGGCACTCATCCAGAGCTTAACGAGGATGGATGCCGCCAGCACCGCGACCATGACCCAGTTGAAGGCCACCGCCGTGGGGTGCAGGACTTTGGCGAAGCTCTCTTTCAGCAGTTCCACGCCAATGACGAGAATCATGACCGACACAGCCAGCCCGGCCAGGTATTCATACCGGGCGTGGCCATAGGGATGTTCCGAGTCTGCCGGGCGTGCGCCGAGCTTGAACCCCACAAGGCTTACGATATTGGAACTGGCGTCGGAGAGGTTGTTCATGCCGTCTGCAGTGATGGCAACGCTGCCGGTCAGCACGCCGACGGCGATTTTTCCGCCCGCCAACAGCAGGTTGCACACCACGCTGACCAGGCAGGCCAAGTTGCCGTAAGCCGTGCGGACGGCGCGGTCAGCGGTGTTTTCGTGGTTTTTGATGAAGATCTTTATCAGCAGGTCTATCAGCGGGAATACCCCCTTTTTTCAGAAAAAGGCAGACCGGGTAAGGGTCTGCCTTTTTGGGTTGGTTTCTATTTTGAACCGCAGTCTGGTGGGTCGACGCAGGCATCGACTCCTACATTGCAGGGGCGGATTCCTTATCCGCCCGCATCAGCGGCCGCCTTTGCCGGAAATCACTCCCGCACGATGCAGGCGTCGCGCTCGGGGCCGACGGAGATGTACTTGATCTTGCAGCCGACCAGCTCTTCCAGGCGCTTGACGTAGTTCTGGGTGGCCTGGGGCAGATCCTCAAACTTGCGCACGCCGGTGATATCGCAGTGCCAGCCGGGGACTTTCTCCACAACAGGCTGGGCATCGTCCAGCGTCTTGCCCATCGGGAAGCGGGTCGTAGTGGTGCCATCGGTCAGCTTGTAGGCGGTGACGATGGGCACTTCCTCCATGTAGTCGAGGACGTCCAGCAGGGTCAGTGCCAGTTCGTCGCAGCCCTGGCACTGCACACCGTAGCGGCTTGCCACAGCGTCGAACGGGCCGACACGGCGGGGACGGCCGGTGGCTGCACCGTACTCGTGGCCGTGCTCACGCAGCACATCCTTCTCAGCCTCGGTCATAGCCAGCTCGGTGGTAAAGGGACCTTCACCGACGCAGGAAGAATAGGCCTTCATGATGCCGATGGAGAGGTTGAGCTTATGGCCCGGGATGCCCGCACCGATGGGCGCATAGGCGGACACGGTGTTGGAAGAAGAGGTATAGGGATAAATGCCGAAGTCGATGTCACGCAGTGCGCCGAGCTGGGCCTCGAACATGATCTTCTTGCCCTCGCGGTCAGCCTGGTCGAGATAGTCGCCCACATCGCAGATGTAGGGGGCAAACAGCTTGGCGTACTTCTCGCACCAGGCCCACATTTCCTCCACGCTGACAGGCTTCTGGCCGTAGATGTTCACCATCGTCAGGTTCTTGGACTCAACGATCGTCTCCAGACGCTTCTTGACGCCGGCGTCCATATGTACGAGGTCGCCCATGCGCAGGGTCTTTTTCATGTATTTATCGCCGTAGCTGTAGGCAATGCCGCGCTTGGTGGAGCCAAACTGGGCACCGGTCTTGGACAGGCGCTCCTCCTCCAGGCCATCCTGTGCCACATGGAAGGGCATGGTGATGGTGGCGCGGTCAGAAATTTTCAGGTTCTTGGGGGTGATTTCCACACCCTTTTCGGTCAGCGAAGCAATTTCCTTTTCCAGGTGCTCGGGGTCAATGACCATGCCGCCGCCCATGACGCAGACGACGTCCGGGCGCAGGATGCCGGAGGGGATCAGGTTCAGAACGAATTTGCCGCGCTCGTTCTTGACGGTGTGGCCTGCATTGTCGCCGCCCTGATAGCGCGCAACAATGTCATAGTCCTGGCTGAGCAGGTCGACCATGCGGCCCTTGCCCTCGTCGCCCCAGTTGATGCCGGTAATGGAAGTAAGCATACGTTTCTACCTCTTTTGTAAGTAAATAGGCATTTCAGCCTTTTCCGGAATCTCCGGGATCCGCTGCCATCAATTATTATAGCATAGCTGTCAAGGAAATTCTATAGATGAAATGTACAAGATTTTATGCAGATTTTATTTCTTGTCATCCTCCGCAGGTGCGGATGCGAGCATCGCCCCCTGCAAGTTACTTTTTTGCCTGCTTCGCATACTCCGCGTAAGGTATCTTTGCACCGTCGGCAGTCTGGACATAGGTGTTATCCAGCTGCTGCCTGAACGAGACACGCATATCGGCCAAGTACTCTTTGCGCAGGGCATCGCGCTCAGCGGTCTCGCGCTCGGTCAGGCCGATGGATTTTGCCTTTCTGGCAAGAGCATTGATGCGGTCTATCTTAGATTTTTCCATGGGGTTGTCTCCTTTTGTAAAAATAGTGTTTCTATTATACCACATTCCCGCCGCATTTGCCCAGCGGGACCTGCGTTACTGTAATTTTCACACAATTCCCATTTTACTTTTTCTAAAAAGCGTGTATAATAGTAAAGTATATAATTTTACAAAGAAACAGGAGAATCCCATGAAACTGAAGAATTTCCATCGCCTGGCAGCCCTTGGTCTGGCTGTCGGCATGACCACTGCCCTGGCTGCCTGCGGCAATACCGCCGAGACTGCCGAATCTACTGCGGAGACCGCCGAGTCCACCGAGGCAGCCTCCTCTGAGGCTGCGGACGCCGCCACCGACGAGACTGCCGCAGATGCCGAGTACGCTTACCTGGCAGATTTCAGCTTTTCCGACGCTTTCGACGAGAACGGCTATCTCAAGGGTGTGACCGCCACCGATTACGTCACCCTGCCTGACGACTACGCCGACATCACGATCGATGCCGACCTGGGGCAGGTCAGCGAAGAGGATATCGACAACTACATCACCTCCAACGTGCTGTCCAACTTCTCCACCACCGAGCAGGTTACGGACCGCGCGGCAGCGGACGGTGACACCGTCAACATTGACTATGTAGGCCGCATCGACGGCGTTGCCTTTGACGGGGGCGACACCAAGGGCAACGGCGCTGACCTGACCTTGGGCAGCGGCACCTACATCGACAACTTTGAGGAGCAGATCGTCGGCCACAATCCCGGCGAGACCTTCGACGTCACCGTCACCTTCCCCGAGGATTACGGCAACGAGGACCTGAACGGCAAGGAGGCCGTCTTTGAGACGACCCTGAACTACATCGAGGACACCGTCACCCCCGAGTTGAGCGACGAGTGGGTTGCCGAGAACCTGGCCGCCACCATGAGCCTGAACAATGTGGACGAGCTGAAAGCCTTCGTCAAGAGCACGATGCTCTACGACAACCAGGCCAGCGATGTTTACACCGCCCTGCACGACAAAGTCAGCTACGCCGACGAGCTGCCCCAGACCGCTTTGGACTACTACCGCGATGTGCTGCTGTACCGCATTTACACCTACGCCCAGAACTACGGCACCGACATGGCCACGCTGCTGTCTTCCGGTATGATGGGTGCTACCTATGACAGCGTGGACGCTTACCTGGACGATGCCACCGACAGCATCAAATCCATCACCCAACAGGCACTGCTGATGCAGGCTGTGGCCGAGAAGATGGGCTTCAAGTGCGACACCGACACGATGAACGCCGACTTTGGCCGCTACTACGGCACGACCGACCCGAGCCAGTATGTTTCCGCATATGGCGAGAATTACATCAAGATGAACGTCCTGCAGAGCGACGTGATGCAGAACCTCATCGATAACGTCAAGTACGAATAAGCGTTTTTTACCGCCCCCGCGCCCCCGGCAGATGCCGAGGGCGTTTTTTCTTGCTTTTTGCGGCGGAAGCCTTTATAATAGAATTATTCTATAGCAAGGAGTCCTCCCCTATGCCGCTTATCATTCCTAAAAATCTTCCTGCCTATGATGAATTGCAGAAAGAGAACGTCTTTATTATGCATCAGGAACGCGCCATGAGCCAGCACATTCGGCCGCTGCGCATCCTGATTTTAAACCTGATGCCGACAAAAATCGTCACCGAAACGCAGCTGGCGCGGCTTTTGGCCAACGGCCCATTGCAGGTGCAGGTCACGTTTTTGCAGACGGCTACCCACAGCACGACCCATACGGCACCCGAGCATATGAAGGCGTTTTACAAGACGTTCGATGAAATCAAAAATGAGCGTTTCGACGGTATGATCATCACCGGCGCACCCATTGAAGATTTGGATTACGAGGATGTGGACTACTGGGAAGAACTCTGCCGCATCATGGATTACACTAAAGAAAACGTTTACTCTACCATTCATCTGTGCTGGGGTGCACTGGCAGGTTTGTACTACCACTTCGGCATTCCCAAGGTGCATCTGGACAAAAAAATGTTCGGCGTGTTCGAGCACCGCGTCACCCGGCCCTCCAACCCGCTGGTGCGCGGTTTTGACGAGGTTTTTTACGCCCCGCACAGCCGCTGGGCCGGGCTGGACCGCGCCGCCATCGATGCCTGCGGCGATTTACGCATTTTGGCAGAAAGTGACGTAGCCGGGCCGATGCTGCTTTCCACCGAGTCCGGGCGTCAGATTTTTGTCATCGGCCACCCCGAATACGACAAATACACGCTAGACAAGGAGTACAAGCGGGATGTTGCGGCAGGCAAACCCATCAACATTCCCTGCAACTACTACCCCGACGACGACCCCAGCCGCGACCCGCTGTTCCGCTGGCGCGCGCACGGATATCTTCTGTACACGAACTGGCTGAACTACTATGTCTACCAGGATACGCCGTATGATTTGAACCGCCTGGAAGCATTGGAAAAGTAATAGTCTACTCCGTAGGGGTCGATGCTTGCATCCGCCCTTACAAGGTTTAACGGTAAGGAGCACCTTATGCCCAAAATCAGCGCCTGCATTGTGGCGTACTGTGATTATGACGAGGTCCGCGCGGCGGTGCGCAGCATTTTACACTACACCCCCACCCCGGATCTCACCCTGTACGTGGTGGATAACGCCAGCCCCGACGGCTGCGGCAAGCAGCTGGCGGAAACTGATTTTGGCGACACCCGCGTAACCGTGCTGACGCTGTCGGAAAATGTCGGCTTTGGCCGAGGGCACAACGCTGTGCTGGACCGCCTGACCAGCGAGGTGCATTTTATCCTGAACCCTGACATTGTGCTGACCGAGAATATTTTAGAGCCAATGGCCGCCTGGCTGCTGGCACAGGAAGGGGCCGCCATGGCAACGCCGCAGCTGCACTACCCGGATGGCCGTTTGCAGCACCTGCCCCGCCGTAAGCCCACACCCTGGCTGCTGCTGGCACGGCAGCTGGCCCCGAAGTTTGACGGCATCTTCAAAAAAGCAGACGACCACTACACGATGCAGGACGAGGATTTGACCGTGCCCCGCCGCATTGCGTTCTGCACCGGCAGCTTTATGGCCGTGCGCACCAATGTATTCAAAGAAATCGGCGGGTTTGACCCCGCGTATTTCATGTATGTCGAGGACGCCGATCTGACCCAGAAAGTGCTGCAAAAGGGCACTGTCTGGCTGACACCGCAGTTTTCCGCCATCCATGCCTGGCACCGCGCCCCGATGCGCGATGCAGGCAAGTTCAAGATGCAGCTTGTCAGCATGGGACGGTATTTCAAAAAGTGGGGCT
>ERZ772883.2216-NODE-2216-length-12691-cov-7.530469_pt1 | contig 12691 bp, 9 predicted proteins | sample MGYA00580575_ERZ772883 | MGnify/ENA primary metagenome ERZ772883 (study PRJEB29015, sample SAMEA2737666) | human gut metagenome | biome: human gut; feature: human-associated habitat; material: faeces | place: China | collected 2012 ...
CCTTCCGCAGTAGGATACCAGCCTACATTACAGACAGAGATGGGTGCGCTCCAGGAGCGTATCACATCCACCAAGAACGGTTCCATTACTTCCGTACAGGCAGTTTATGTGCCTGCGGATGACCTGACAGACCCGGCACCTGCGACCACATTCGCACATCTGGATGCCACCACGGTTCTGTCCCGTTCTATTGTAGAATTGGGAATTTATCCCGCAGTGGATCCTCTGGAGTCCACATCCCGCATTCTGGATCCCAGAATCGTAGGTAAGGAGCATTATGAGACCGCCCGCGGTGTACAGGAGATCCTGCAGAGATATAAGGAATTACAGGATATTATTGCTATCCTCGGTATGGATGAGCTGTCCGAGGAAGACAAGCTGGTCGTATCCCGTGCCCGTAAGATCCAGAGATTCCTGTCCCAGCCTTTCTTCGTGGCAGGACAGTTCACCGGTCTGGAAGGAAAATATGTACCTATCAGCGAGACCATCCGTGGATTCCGTGAGATCCTGGACGGTAAGCATGATGATATTCCGGAGAGCTACTTCCTGAATGCCGGAAGCATTGATGATGTACTGGCAAAGGTTCATGCATAGCATGAGAGGGGAGTACAGATATGGCAGATAAAGAATTCACACTTCGTATCATAACCCCGGAAAGAGTATTCTATGAGGGAATTGTGGATATGGTAGAATTCAATACCACGGAAGGACAGATTGGTGTCCTTCCGGGCCACATTCCCCTGACGGTGATCGTGAAGCCGGGTATCCTGCATATTACGGAGAAGGACGGAGAGAAGGAGGCAGCATTGCATTCCGGATTCGCCGAGATCCTTCCCGAAGGAGTTACCATTCTGGCAGAGATTATCGAATGGCCGAATGAGATCGATGAAAACCGTGCGGAGGCAGCATTGCACCGTGCGGAAGAGAGACTGCGCAGCAAGACGCCGGAGACGGATATTGCCAGGGCAGAGACGGCATTGCAGAGAGCAATGGCGAGAATTCAGGTGCTGCGATAAGCTTCGCAGCACCTGTTTTTCACTTTATAGAGAGAAAATGCATATGTTATAAAAAAGCATGAGGCATTTTAAAATGGTAGCAAGACCGTTTTTTATGACATTGCCCGGATATCCCGGAAGAATGGATGAAAAGGAACTATTAAATGACTTGGAATATCTGCAGCAGACCTATCCCGGAGAAGTCAGACGCTGTCAGCGCAGGATTGCGGAAATATTGGATAAATATGACTATGAAGGAAGCATGATCTATGATGAATATCCGGACCGCCTGAGTCTGTTCCGGATAGCGGATACGATCAGCACGATCCTGGAACAGGAAGCGGAAAAAGTATCAAAGGATCTGATCCATGTGTTGGTGTGCAATGAGATCTACAAAAGGAGACACGGTGGACGACGGGGAATGATTGCGTTCTTATAGGAAAGCGTGCTATAATATGCGCAAAACATTTGAAAAACAGGATAAACCATGGAAGAACTGAAAATACTTTTACAGAAAATTTTGAATAAAGATCTGCAGCAGATCATCCTGAGCAACAGCCGTCATCCGGAACAGACCCAGAAGGTAAAGATCCGCCCGGTGCTGATCCGGGAGGATCTGTTGTTCCAGGAGACTGCTTACAGAGGAACTCAGGCGTTTCACGAGAATTTTACAGCAGAACAGCTGACGGACCGGATCTGCACCGCCTTACAGGAGCAGTTCCGGCAGGGAGAATTCTCAGCGAAGACCCTGCAGGCCACCGCTCTGGTCAGCAAAAAGGGCAAGCTGACACTGAAGGTGAAAAACAGTGGCAAGGCACCGCGGACGGAGGGGGCGGCTGCTTCTGAAGAGGAGGAACTGCAGGCACTGGCTCACAACCGTACCAAGCATTATATTTTAGAGGAAGGAAAACCGGTGGATTTCCTGGTAGGACTGGGCGTGCAGACCCCGGACGGCCGGGTGACCAGGGCGAGATTTGATAAATTCCGTCAGATCAACCGGTATCTGGAATTTATCGAGGATGTGATCGATGAACTGCCGAAAGACCGTACCATCCGCATTATTGATTTTGGCTGCGGCAAATCCTATCTTACCTTTGCAATGTACTATTATCTGCATGAATTACAGCATAGAGATATCCAGGTGACCGGACTGGATCTGAAGACCGATGTGATCCAGCACTGCAATGAACTGGCGGAAAAGCTGGGGTATGACAGATTAAAGTTCGAGAGGGGAGACATCAGTACCTACGAGGGCACAGATGTGGCGGACATGGTGGTGACCCTGCATGCCTGTGACCTTGCCACAGATTATGCGTTAGACAAGGCGGTAAAATGGGGGGCCAGAGTCATTCTGGCGGTTCCCTGTTGTCAGCATGAACTGAACCGGCAGATAAAATGTGATCCTTTAAAACCAGTGTTAAAATACGGCATCATCAAGGAGCGCGTGGCAGCACTGCTCACCGATGCTCTGAGAGCAAATCTGCTGGAACAACAGGGCTATGAGACCCAGATCCTGGAATTCATCGATATGGAACATACCCCGAAGAATCTGTTGATCCGGGCAGTGAAAAAGAACGGTATGCGCCCGAAGAAAAGCGCAGATATCGGTACTGTGGAGGAACTGCTCCATGTGGCACCGACATTGGAAAAATTGCTGAATAATGAATGAGTGAAGAATCAAGAATGAAGAAAACGATCATTAGAATTGCCGTGTGTGTTGTAGTATTTCTGGCATCAGCACTGATCATCGGCAGCATTATGAATCAGGGACATAACAATATGACTATGGAGATGGCTCCGGCCACTCTGCCTATGATCACCATGGAAAGCGGCGGTGTGGCATGCAATGAACTGCACGGAAATACCGTGGAGATGGATGTGGCTTACCAGAAGGACTGCATTACTCTGCTGGGGGAGGGCAGACAGGCGAATTTCACTGTGGATACGTTCGGAAGAGAAATTACGGGGATCTCGACAGAGGTTCGCAGCATCGACGGCAGCCGGCTGATCGAGAACAGTGAAGTCACCGGATGGAAGGCAAATGGGAAAAGCTTTTCCGTTTCCCTTACGTTAAAAGACCTGATCGACACGAATACACAATACAGTCTGACCCTGATCCTGGAACTGGAAGGGGAACAGAAGGTATATTATTATACGACTATTTTATGGAATGATGATGTGCATATTTCGGAAATTCTGGAATTTGCGACAGATTTCCACGGAAAATTATACGACAAGGAAGTGGCCAAGGAACTGACGAAATATCTGGAACCGAATTCCAAGCTGACAGATAACGGCACTTTTCATAAAGTGAATATTCACAGCAGCTTTCAGCAGATCACCTGGGGCAGTCTGGAACCGGTCCAGGAGGACGCGGCTTCCATCCGGCTGACACAGATCAGTGGGAATGTGGCCTCTCTGCTGATGGATTTTGTGGTATCCACCGGAGAGGGCAAAAATAAGATCTACTACAATGTCGAAGAGTATTACAGAGTCAGATATACTTCGGAGAGAATGTATCTGCTGGATTATGAGCGTACCATGACACAGATCCCGGATACTACCCGGATGTATGCCAATGACAAGATCCTTCTGGGAATCACGGATGAAAATGTGGATATGATGGAGAGCGCGGATGGCAATACCGTGGTGTTCTCCGATATGGGGCAGTTACTCAGCTATAATGCGGCTACCAACGGACTGACAGTGATCTTCTCCTTCTATGATAAAGATAATGCCGACCGGCGGACTCTGTATGACAATCATGGCATCAAGATTCTGGATGTAGACGAGGGCGGTAATGTGAAATTTGCCGTGTATGGTTACATGAATCGCGGAAGACATGAGGGAGAGACCGGCATTCAGATCATCAGCTATGACAATTCGCTGAATACGATCGAGGAAGAAGTCTATATCCCATATTCCAAGAGCTATGCGGTGCTGAAGGATGAGATGGAACAGCTGCTGTACCGGAACAGACAGCAACATGTATATTTTTTCCTGGAAAACGGTGTCTATGATGTGGATCTGGAGAATCGCAGCGCTGAACAGCTGGTAAGTATAAGACAGGATGACAGCCTTCAGGTATCGGAGAACCATGAGATCATCGTATGGCAGGAAGGGGATGACATCAACCACAGCAACCAGCTGAATGTCCGGAATCTGAATACCGGAGAACAGACAGTGATCCGGGCGGAGGACGGTGAGGCTATCCGGCCGCTTGGCTTCATGGGAGAAGATATTATCTACGGCGTGGCCAGGGAGAGCGACATCCGGACAGAGAATTCCGGACAGATCTTTTACCCCATGTATAAGGTCTGCATCAGCAATTCTTCCGGAGATAATCTGAAGGAATACGGACAGGATGGCATCTACATCGTGGATTGCGCCATCGAGGGCAATCAGATCACCCTGTCGAGAATACAGCGTTCTGAGAACGGCAGCTATCAGGAGATCCTGGATGACCAGATCATGAACAATGTGGAAGAAGAGCCGGGACAGAATAAAGTAGTCACAGCGGATATTGATATTTATGAGAGATATGTGCAGATACAGACCAAGACAACCATTGATACCAAGACTATCAAGGTGCTGAATCCGAAGGAGGTCGTATTTGAGGGCGGAAGAGAACTGACACTGGATGCGGTCAGCGAAGTTTCCAGATATTATGTATACAATGCTTATGGGGTACAGGGCATTTACAGTGCTCCCGGGAAAGCGGTGAAGGAAGCCTACGATTCCGCCGGGGTTGTTGCGAACGACCGAGGAATTACGGTATGGCTGAAGGGCAATCGTGTCAGCAGGAACCAGATCATGGCAATCAAGGAAGAAAGTGTCACGGACCAGAAGAACAGCCTGACGGTATGTCTGGACAATATCCTGCGGCATGCCGGAATCACCCGCAACACCGAATATGACCTGGCGCAGGGCAAGACGGCAATACAGATTCTGGAAGAAAATATGACAGGCGTACAGGTACTGGATCTGAGCGGCTGTAGTCTGGATGCGGTACTGTATTATGTGAATCAGGATATTCCGGTACTGGCGATCCTGGAGGATGGCGAGGCGGTGCTGGTGACCGGATTTAATGAATTCAACGTTGTCATCATGGAGCCGTCCACCGGAAAGTTGTACAAAAAGGGAATGAACGATGCTACAACATGGTTCGCGGAGAACGGCAATCATTTTATTTCCTATATGAAAATAGATAATTAAATACAAGTGGACAGCAAAAGGCGCCCGGAACCTGTGAAAGGATCCGGACGCCTTTTTGGCGGGATGACCGCTTATTTCTGTACGTCAAAAATGTATTTGCGGTATTTCTGTAACACGGTGCGTAACAGCATGCCGAGCACTCCGCAGGAAATGATCTCACCGATACCCACAGTCAGCATGAAATAAGGAATGCTACCCTCTAAATGATACACATAAGCCAGCACGAAAGGAACGATGATGGTGTTGGCGATGATGGGAGGCAGGGGAGCCAGCCATTTGTTCTTATCACGCAGCAGATATGTGCCGAAGGCACCGATCAGGGTTGCGAGACTGCCGAAGATAATGTCGAGCAGCATACAGCCGGTCATGGTATTGCTGATGATACATCCCAGGAAAAGTCCCGGTATGGCAGCAGGGGTAAATACGGGAAGAATAGTCAGGGCTTCCGAGAAGCGGACCTGAATGGCATAATTTGCCAGTCCCAGAGCGTTGGCTAACATGGTCAGCACAACATAGAGAGCAGCAATCACCGCTCCGTGTACGAGGTACAGTACTTTCTTGTTCATTTGTTTTCTCCTTTAGTTTTTATTTACGTGTGGAAGGTCCCGAACACACGAATGGATTTCCGAAAAGCCTTGATTTCAGGGCGTTTCAGCCTTATCAGTATATCAGTATTCCGGAAAAAGTCAAGCCCGGGTACAAGGATTTTTGTAAATGGTGAATTTTATTGACGAAATCAAAAGAGAGTGTTAAGATAATAATAAAAGAAAAGAGTGTTACCGTACAGCAACGGTTCACCTGGTTTTTAGTTACAGATCAAGAAAGCAACCTATTCCTGGCGAGGGCGGTTGCTTTTTTGATGTTTATGTTTCCGTGCAGTCTGTACGATACTGATAAGCGTTACGATGATACTGATGATCGTAACAACAATACCGACAATGCCTACCATTGTTTCCAGCATCTTATGTACCTTTCAATAGATTTCCCATCTGTATCACCTCCAATAATACTGGAAGCTCTCAAAATGTCATCATTTTGGCGAAAGGTGAACCGCTTACCGTTTTGGTAACACTCCACTATTATTATAAAATACAATGCCGGGAATAGATACTTTAGATTCGGAAAATAAGTAACGAAATATGCCATGCGGAAATTGGCTGTTTTCCCGAAAATAAAATTTGTGCAAAATAACCAATAGTTGCATTTTCCACATAAAAATGCGAAAATATAGGATAGTGCATTGATTGCAAGGAAGTAAGGAGAAAGCTATGTATATTATCGCAGGGTTGGGAAATCCAGGCAAAGAATATGAAAATACCAGACATAATATCGGGTTTGATGTCATAGACAGATTATCAGAGGAAGAAAATATCGCCGTCATGGAGAGTAAGCATAAGGCGCTGATCGGCAAGGGCTATGTGGCCGGACAGAAGGTGATCCTGGCGAAGCCCCAGACTTTCATGAATCTGAGCGGTGAGAGCATCCGGGAGATCGTGGATTATTACAAGGTGGATGACACCGCGGAACTGATCGTGATCTCCGACGATATCAGTCTGGATGTGGGACAGATCCGTATCCGCAAAAAAGGCAGCGCCGGTGGCCATAACGGCCTCAAGAATATCATCAAAATGTTAGGGCATGATACTTTTATCCGCGTGCGTATGGGCGTGGGAGAGAAGCCGAAGAATTTCGATCTGGCAGACTACGTGCTGGGACATTTTCCGGCGGAGGAACGAAGCATCATGGACGAAGCGGCGAAGACCGCAGCAGAAGCTATCCGTATGATCATCACTGAGAATGCGGATGCAGCCATGAACCATTTTAACAGTAAGAAAGCGTAACGGTTGTATAGTAAGAGGAAAAAGCGATGCAGGCACTGATTGCGCCACTGAAAGAACTGGCGGAATATGATGAGATCCGGAAAGTGACCAGACAGGGAAAAGGAACCGTAGCTCTGTCCGGCTGTGTGGACTCCCAGAAACTTCATATGATCTACGGACTCAGCGATGGCCTGAAATACAAGGTCATCGTTACTTATAGTGACTTAAAGGCCAAAGAGATCTACGAGGAATACCGCTTTTATGACAGAAATGTCATGCTGTATCCGGCGAAGGACCTGATCTTTTTCCAGGCGGATATCCACGGCAATCAGCTGGTGCAGAAGCGGATCAAGACCCTGCGCAGAGTCGTGGAGGGTAAGCCGGTCACCATTGTTACCACCTATGCGGCACTGATGACACCGCAGGTATTGTGGGAGGAGAAAGACATCATCCGCACCGAGCGGGGCGGCAGTCTGGACGAGAGCAAACTGGCATCCAGACTGGTGGCTATGGGATATGAGAAAGCCTATCAGGTGGAAAGCCCGGGGCAGTTCTCCATCCGTGGCGGCATTGTGGATATCTTTGATCTGACGGAGGAAAACCCCTATCGTATCGAACTGTGGGGAGATGAGGTGGAGTCCATCCGCAGCTTCGACATCCTGAGCCAGCGTTCCATTGAGAAGCTGGAAAGCATCACTGTCTACCCGGCCACAGAGTTTGTACTGTCGGAAGAGCAGATCCGCAAGGGCATCAGTAAGCTTGAAAAAGAAGCAGACAAACAGGAAAAAATCTTCCGGGATGCCCACCAGCCGGAGGAAGCCCACAGGATCGCCACACAGGTCAGCGAATTGAAAGAGCAGCTGCTGGAGTTCCAGAGTAAGATCAATCTGGAAGGCTACATCCGTTATTTTTATGAAAATACGGTAACCATGCCGGAACTGCTGTCAGATATGGCGGGGCGTTCTCTTGTCTTCTACATCGATGAACCGGCGAGAGTGAAGGAACAGGCGGATGCCATCGAACTGGAATTCCGGGAGAGCATGGAACAACGTGCCAGAAAAGGTTATGTGCTGCCGGGACAGATGAACATTCTCTACAGTGGGGAACAGGTAGCGGCTACTTTAGAGAAAAATGCCGTGGTGACCCTGGCTACCATGGAGACCAAGTACGGATATTTCAAGAAAGAAATGCATGTGGATATTGCTGCCCGCAACATCGCCCCTTATAACAACAGCTTTGAAGCACTGGTCAAGGATCTGAAAAAATATAAAAAGAACGGCTACCGGGTGCTGCTGTTGTCCGGTTCCCGTACCAGAGCCAGACGTCTGGCGGAGGATCTGCGGAACACCGAGGATGCCGGACTGACAGCAGTATACACAGAAGACCCCATGAGGGAAGTACAGCCGGGAGAGATCCTGACCTATTACGGGCATGTGAACAAGGGCTTTGAGTATCCCTGGCTGAAATTCGTGGTGCTGTCCGAGAGTGATATTTTCGGAGCGGAGAAGCGTAAGAAAAAGAAGAAAAAGCTCTATCAGGGGCAGAAGATCAATGATTTCAACGACCTGAAGATCGGGGATTATGTGGTACATGAGACCCACGGACTGGGCATCTATAAGGGCATCGAGAAGGTAGAGGTAGACAAGGTCGTCAAGGATTACCTCAAGATCGAATACCGGGACGGCGGCAATCTGTACATTCTGGCCACCGGACTGGATGTGATCCAGAAGTACGCCTCCGCCGATGCAGCGAAGAAGCCGAAGCTGAACAAACTGGGCGGCAAGGAATGGGAACACACCAAGACGAAGGTACGCAGTGCCGTCAGCGCCGTGGCGAAGGATCTGGTGGAATTATACGCTGTCCGACAGCAGAGCGAGGGCTATGCTTTTGGAAAAGATACGGTGTGGCAGCGGGAGTTCGAGGAAATGTTCCCCTTTGAAGAGACAGAGGATCAGCTGAATGCCATCGCGGACACCAAGGCGGATATGGAAAGCCATCGGATCATGGACCGCCTGATCTGCGGAGATGTGGGCTACGGCAAGACCGAGATCGCCATCCGGGCCGCTTTCAAGGCTGTGCAGGAGGGAAAACAGGTGGTCTATCTGGTGCCCACCACCATTCTGGCACAGCAGCATTACAACACCTTTGTGCAGAGAATGAAGGATTTTCCCATCAACATCGCATTGATGAGCCGTTTCCGTACGCCATCGGAGATCAAAAAGACGGTGAAGGATCTGGAAAAGGGCATGGTGGATATCGTGATCGGTACCCACAGAGTATTATCTGCGGATGTGAAGTTCAAGGATCTGGGTCTGCTGATCATTGACGAGGAACAGCGTTTCGGTGTGGCCCATAAGGAGAAGATCAAGAAATTAAAAGAAAACGTGGACGTGCTGACCCTGACGGCAACCCCCATTCCCCGGACACTGCATATGAGCCTGATCGGTATCCGGGATATGAGCGTGCTGGAGGAGGCCCCCAATGACCGACTGCCGATCCAGACTTTTGTCTGCGAATACAATGACGAACTGGTGAGAGAGGCCATTGTCCGGGAAATGGCCCGGGGCGGACAAGTCTACTATGTCTACAATCGGGTGAACAATATTGCGGATATCGCGGCACAGATCGCAAAGCTTGTGCCGGAAGCCAACGTTGCATACGCCCATGGACAGATGAAGGAACACGAACTGGAGCGGATCATGTTTGATTTCATTAACGGAGAGATCGATGTGCTGGTGTCCACCACCATCATAGAGACCGGACTGGATATTTCCAATGTCAACACCATGATCATCCACGATTCGGACAATCTGGGATTGTCCCAGCTGTATCAGCTCAGAGGCCGTGTGGGGCGTTCCAACCGGAATGCCTATGCTTTTCTGATGTACAAGCGGGATAAGATGTTAAAAGAAGTGGCGGAAAAGCGGCTGGCGGCCATCAAGGAATTTACGGATCTGGGCAGCGGCTTCAAGATCGCCATGCGTGATCTGGAGATCCGCGGCGCCGGTAATCTGCTGGGATTAAGTCAGCACGGACATATGGAGGCCGTGGGATATGACCTGTACTGCAAGATGCTGAACGAAGCGGTGCAGAACCTGAAGGGCATTCATACGGCAGTGGATTTCGCTACGGTGATCGATCTGGATGTGGATGCTTACATTCCGGCGGAATACATTGTCAACGAGACACAGAAGCTGGATATTTACAAACGGATCGCCGGCATCGAGACGATAAAAGAACGGGATGACATGAAGGATGAGTTGCTGGACCGCTTCGGCAACATCCCCAAGGCAGTGGACAATCTGCTGCGGATCGCCCTGATCCGTATGGCGGCCCACGGTCTGGACATGACGGAGATCAAGGGCAAGAACGAACGCATTACCTTCAACTTCCGGCCGGATGCGAAGATCGATCCCCGCAAGATTCCGGATTTCCTGAAAAAGCATAAGGACGAATTAAGCTTTACCGCTTACGGCAATCCGTTTTTTACCTATAAGTATAAAAAGACGGGACTGGTGGAGACCGATGCGGAGCTTTTGATGGGCAGAACCGAGGAATTATTGGAAGAAATGAAAGAATTGGTGCTGGAAACAGAGCCGGTTCAGAATAATTAAGAGAGTTTTATGGGACTTTAAAAATGATACCTTTTTATCAGAACAGGGAACGAAAGGATTCTGATAAGGAGGTATTTTTTATGAAAGGATATGTGACTGCCAGCGGATATATGGGATATGTGGAGAATGAATATATCTTATTTGCCAGCGAGGATGATTATTTTGAATATGTGGATTCGTTAAATTTTTAATTAATGTCCAGTGTCTTTACCGGGGCTGTGTATATGTGATATAGTACAAATGTAAAGAAAAATGTAAGGGGTTTCAATGCTGCACTGTAAGGAGTAGCGGTGAAATTCTGATAAAGCATTTGGCAAAATATGCAGATGGGAGTTTATATTATGGAACTGACTGAGAAGAAGGAATTTGACCTGCTCTCCCTGGGAGAGATCATGCTGAGATTATCACCGCCCGACAATGAGCGTATTACCAGAGGCGACAGCTTCAGCAAGCAGGCAGGAGGCGCAGAACTGAATGCCATTACCGGTGCGGCAATGCTGGGATTGCGCTGCGGTATCATTTCCAAGCTTCCGGCCAATGACCTGGGTGTATATATCAAGAACCGTGTACGTCTCTGCGGTGTCAGCGATGACTATCTGGTATACGATGATGACAAGGATGCCAGACTGGGCGTGTACTACTATGAGAATGGTGCTTACCCCAGAAAGCCCCGTATTGTATATGACCGTAAGAATACCTCCATCAACAAGCTGACCGTTGATGACTATGATGACAAGATCTACAGCGATACCCGCTGTTTCCATACCAGCGGCATTACACTGGCGCTGAGCCCCGAGCTGAGAGCAACCGCTGTTGAGATGATCAAGCGTTTCAAGGCACAGGGAGCCATCATCTCCTTTGATGTGAACTTCCGTGGGAACTTGTGGACCGGTGCTGAGGCGAAGGAATGCATCGAATCCATTCTGCCTTATGTGGACATCTTCTTCTGCTCCGAGGACACGGCGCGTCTGACCTTCCTGAAGGAAGGCGATGCCAAGAGCATTATGAAGAGCTTCACGGAGGAGTATCCGATCTCCATCGTGGCATCCACACAGCGTATTGTACATAGCCCGAAGCGTCATACCTTCGGCTCCATTATCTACAGTGCCAAGGATGATACCTATTATGAGGAAGCACCTTACACCGATATCGAAGTCGTAGACCGCATCGGAAGCGGTGACGCTTATATCTCCGGTGTCCTGTACGGACTGTTGGCACATTCCGGTGAGTATCAGAGAGCACTGGAATATGGCAATGCCATCAGCGCACTTAAGAACACCATCCCCGGTGACCTGCTGTGCACCGACTTAAAGGAGATCCAGGGGATCATCAAGGAGCACAAGTCCACCGGACGTATTGCGGAGATGGACCGCTAAAGCATTTCCCCTTCTTATCTGATCGAACAAATAGAAAACACAAAGCTCTGCCATGTTAATTTAAGTGCATGGCAGGGCTTTTTCTGTTTATTTTTAACAAAATTGAGCCTAAAATATATTAAAAAGTCTGCTATACAAGGTTAAATTAGTTTGATATACTAAAGACTGATATATTACTAAAAGCAGGATATTATCAGACGGAAGATTTGAGAAACGGAAGGGAGACAGCAACTTGGAAAAGGAAGATCGTATCCGGCAGAAAGAGCAACGGAAAGAACTGTCTCCTGCCGAGAAATGGCAGTATTTTATAGATTATTACCTGTGGATCACCATAGGTGTGGCAGCGGGGATTGCTGTTGTTATTTTCCTGATCGTACATTTTGCCACCAAGACCAGCTTCGTCATGGGAGTCATGGCAGTGAATACGGACGGAGAGCACATCGAAGCCACCGGTCCGGATTATTTTACGGATTTCCTGCGGGAGCACGGTGTGACTTCCAAACGGGATGTGGTCAACTTAAACTATACGATCTGGATCGATCCCAACTCGGATTCCGATGTGGATTCCACGAATCTCAGCACGATCCAGGTATTGTTCATGACCCGGTCGGTGGATGTGTTTTTTTCTGACGAAGAGTTTTTGAAGCTCATGGGCGGCACGGATTATCTGG
>ERZ772883.2222-NODE-2222-length-12642-cov-2.867562_pt1 | contig 12642 bp, 9 predicted proteins | sample MGYA00580575_ERZ772883 | MGnify/ENA primary metagenome ERZ772883 (study PRJEB29015, sample SAMEA2737666) | human gut metagenome | biome: human gut; feature: human-associated habitat; material: faeces | place: China | collected 2012 ...
CCTGAAAAAAGCCGACGAAGCCGGCGCGCCCGTTCAGGCCGCGCCCCAGCGGAAAGCGCCCGCCCGCGCCGCCGCCAAGGGCAAAGCGCCCGCGCCCATCGCCCTGCCGGATGTGTTTTCCGATGCGTTCGCGCCGGAGCGGCTGTATACGGCGGGCGACGCGCTCTGGATGCTGCCGGAGGGAATTTCCATCGAGCGGCTCAGCGGCCTGCGCGTGCTGCGCACGGGGCTTTTGCTCGCACATGCGGAGGGAAAGCGCAGCGAGCCGGATCACGCGCTGGCCATGGCGCTTCGCCCGGAGGAAGCCGCGCGAACCGCAAGCCTGACGCAGGCGCAGGCGCTGGCCTATCAGGCGGGCGAAACGCTGTCGCTCGGCGACCTGCCCGGCGGCTACACCCTGCTCTGCTGCGAGGGCGTTTCGCTCGGCTGGGGCAAGCAGGCGGGCGGCCTGATGAAAAACCACTATCCCAAGGGTCTGCGGCGAAGATAAGAGCGGGCCGCATTTCCGCCGAAGTTGGCAAAACGTCATAGTCTCGCTCACGCGGGCGGTTTTATGCAATTTCTTATGCAACAAAAAAATCGCCGATCCCGTTCGGCGACTCAGCTTGTTGACATAAGCAAACTTGTCTTGGATAGCAAAATCAAGAAATTCAGCGATTCTTTCATTTGCAGAAAGGGCTATTCTCCCCTCCCTTCGGGGGGAGAATAGCTTTTTGTCTACAGTCTGAATCGCCGATTTCGTTCGGCGACTTCAAAGCTCATTCTCTCGTTCTGGAAATCTTCGCGCCGAGGCTGTTGAGCTTCTCTTCCAGATGCTCGTAGCCGCGGTCGATGAAATGCGTGTTATAGATTTCGGTCGTGCCCTGCGCCATCAATCCGGCGATCACCAGCGCCGCGCCCGCGCGCAGGTCGGTGGCCTCGACGGCCGCGCCGTGCAGCTGGGGCACGCCCTCGATCACGGCGGTCTGCTCATAGATGCGCACCCGCGCGCCCATGCGCTCCATCTCCGACAGGTGGCGGAAGCGGGATTCGAAAATGTTTTCCACCACGGTCGATGTGCCCGTCGCGGTGCAGAGCAGCGCGCTCATGGGCTGCTGCAAATCGGTCGGGAAGCCCGGGTAGACCTGCGTTTTGAACGTCACCGCGCGGTGGTCGCCGATCGAACGGACGCGAATCGCGTCGTCCCGCTCCTCCACGCGCGCGCCCATCTCCAGCAGCTTGGCGGTCAGCGCCTCCATGTGCGTGGGGATGCAGCCGCAGATCGTCACATCGCCGTGCGTCGCGGCGGCGGCAATCATCAGCGTGCCCGTCTCGATCTGATCCGGAATGACGGCATACGGGCGGCGGCTTTGCAGCCGCTCCACGCCGCGAATGCGAATCACATCCGTGCCCGCGCCCTTGACGCGGCAGCCCATCGAGTTGAGGAAGTTCGCCAGATCGACGATGTGCGGCTCCTTGGCGGCGTTGTAAATCGTCGTCGTGCCGCTTGCGCGGGAGGCCGCCAGCATGACGTTGATCGTGCCGCCGACGGTGACCATATCCATGAACACGTCCGAGCCAATCAACCCGTCCGTCTGCGCCACGACGAGGCCGCGCGTCGTCTCCACCTTCGCGCCGAGCGCGCGCATGCCCTTGATGTGCTGGTCGATCGGCCTGCGCCTGATATCGCATCCGCCCGGCAGGGGCACCTGCGCCCGGCCGAAGCGCGCCAGCAGCGCGCCGATGTAATACGACGACGCGCGCATCCGGCGGCAGAGCTCCAGCGGCACATCCGTGCGGTCGATGGTGCTGGAATCGACCTCCATCACGCCCATGTCGGGATCCCAGTTGACCTTCGCGCCCAGATGGCGCAGCGTCTCCACCGAAACGTTGACGTCCTCGATGTTCGGCAGATTTTCGATCACGCAGGGCGTTTCGCTGAGGATCGAGGCGGAAATCACCGCGACCGAAGTATTCTTGCCGCCGCTGACGCGCACGGTTCCCTCCAGCCGCTGCCCACCCGTGATGAGCATTCTCTCTTCTGCCATGATGATCCTCCTTATGATTGCCGGTCGTCCGGCGCTGTGTCTTTAGCCTTTATATTATACACGGATTGGCGCACTTTGGCAAGTCAGGCGAAAAACGGCGCGCCGGCCATGTTCACACGTCCATTTTTTATACCTGATACCCCATCCCTGGCCGAACCAGATACAGCACGCGCTCCCGCACCGACCTGCCCGTGATGCCCGCGAGCGCCTGCGCGTACAGCTCCAACTGTGGCCGATGGCGCTCAATCGCCCCGGCCGCGTCCGCGTCGGTCTTATAATCCACCAGCACCCACGCGCCGCGCTCGATAAAGCAGCAGTCGATCACGCCCTGCAAAAGCTGCGCGCCGTCCTCGGTCTCCCGGCGATAGGTGAACGCCCATTCGCGGTGCAGCTCCTCCGCGGCCAGCATGCGCACGCCCAGCGGCGAGGCGAACAGACGCACGAGCAGACGCGGATGCACGGCGGCCAGCTCGTTTTCGCTGACGACGCCTTTTTCCAGCAGTGCCGCGCGCTGGCGGTCGATTTCCGCCGCGAGGTCGCGCGTCGCCCGCAGCGCGTCAAAATCGAGCATGCGCATCATGCGGTGGAACGCGGTGCCGATCTGCGCGCCGGTCATCTGCTGCTCCTCCATGAAGCGCGGCAGGCGCATCAGCGGCGCGTCCGGCAGGGGCTCGTCCTCCTGCGCGGCGCGCTTTTCATCGCGCAATACGGCGCTGACCGTCGTTTTTCGCACGGCGGTTCTGACCCCCGGTTTGAAATTCATCAGGCGGGTCAGCGCCTCGTCCTTCGGCGCGGAAGCCAGCTCGGCCAGCAGGCGCAGCACCGCGTCCTCCGTGCGCCGGGGCAGTTCGCCCGCCGCGCCGCCGACATGGGCGAACACGCGCCACGTGGAATTCCCCAGCCGAACGGCTTCTTCCCGGATGGTCAGGCTCGCCCCGGCTTCGATCAGCGCGGGCGCGATCATGTCAAGACCGGTGTGCATCTGCGAAATGTCCGCGCCCCTCCATGCCTCGGGCGGCTTATCCCCGGCGACGCTGCCGACCAGAATCAGCCGCTCCCGCGCGCGCGTCAGCGCGACGTAGAGCACGCGCACCTCCTCGGCGAGCTGCTCCCGCTGTGCCTTGACACGAATCGCGCGGCGCAGCAGCGTGTCGCGTTCGCTGTTCATCTCCGTGTCCACGCACGGCAGACCCACGCCCAGCTCCGCATCCATCAGCACCCGCGCGCGCAGGGATTGCCCGCTCATCCGCCGCCCCAGCGCCAGTACAAAGACGACCGGAAATTCAAGGCCCTTGCTCTTGTGCGTCGTCATGATGCGCACCACGTCCTCGCTCTCGCCGATGGCGCTGGCGCTCATGCTGTCGCCGCCCGCGCGCAGCCGCTCGGCATAGCGCAAAAACGCGTGGAGCGAGCCGCCCTGTGTGCTGGCAAACGTTCGCGCCCGCGCGGTCAGCAGATGCAGATTCGCCTGCCGCGCCGCGCCGCCCGGCAGCGCGCCCGCCCGCGCCAGAAAGCCCGTTTCAGCATAGATGCGCTCGATCAGCCGATCCACACCCTGATTGCGCGCGCAGAGCCGCCAGCGCGCGCGCTTTGCCTCAAACGTGCGCAGTTTTTCGGCCAGCGCGTCGTCCATCTCCTCGCGATAGCGTCGCACCGCCTCATGATAGGACGTTTTGACGTCCGGCGTATAGATCCGAATCTGCGCCAGCTCGCTCTCCTCAAGCCCCAGCGCCGGGCCGCGCAGGGCGGCGAGCAGCGGCTCGTCCCGCGCGCCGTTCTCAATGGTCTGCAAAAGCGCCGTCATGGCGCGAATCTCCGGGATATCGAAATACCCCTCGCCCGCGTCGCAGAACACCGGAATCCCCTCCGATTCCAGCATCTGCGCGGCCAGCGGCGCGCTCCCGCGCACCGCGCGCATCAGCACCGTCATATCGCGATAGCGCAGCGGCCTTTCCGTCTCGGTCTTCGCGTCGTAAAACGGCGTGCCGACCAATTCGCGGATGCGCGCGGCGACAACCTTCGCCTCCCGCTCGACGGCGGCCAGCTCCCGCTCCGCGTTCTCGTCCTCCTCCGCGCCGTCCTCGCCGGGCTGATAGAGCACGTGCAGCTCCACGGGCGGATCGTCCTCCCGCGCGGGCAGGCCGCAGAAGAGCTTTTCCCGCTCGTCGTACTCGATTTCCGTCTCCTCCGCGCGCATGATGCGGCCGAAAACCGCGTTCGCCGCCTCCAGCACGTTCGCGCGGGAGCGGAAGTTTTTCTGCAAATCAATGCGCCGCTCTTTTTCGCGCTCCGGCCTGTCAAACCGCGCCGCCTTTTGCAGAAACAGCGACGGTTCGGCCTGCCGGAAGCGATAGATGCTCTGCTTCACGTCGCCGACGAGGAACAGCCCGTCCTCCCGCGCAAAGCTGCCGACGATGGCCTCCTGAATCGCGCTGGAATCCTGATATTCGTCGATGAACACGTAGCGGTATTGCGCGCGGAGCGACGCGCGCACCTCGGGCAGCGCCAGCGCCGCGAGCGCGTTGTGTTCGAGGTCGTTAAAATCCATCATGCCGCGCTGGCGCTTGGCCGCCGTGTAGAGCGTGTCGTATGTCCTGGCCAGCTCGGCCAGCCCGTCCAGCGGCGCGGCCGTCATGCGGATATCCGCCGCCGCGTCCTCCAGCGTCAGCGCAAAGGCCGTCTGCACATCCGCGACGGCCTTTTTGAGCGCGTCGCGCCGCGCCTTCACCCGGTCGGCGATATCCTCGTCGAACAGATCCGTCTTTTTCTTTCGCCCCAGCGTCGCGAACGTCACGCCGTGCAGCGCGTCGTGCAGCGCGGCATAGCCGCCCGCCGCCGCCGCGGCCAGATCCGCCGTGAGCTGCACATCCATACCGCAGGCCGCCGCGTAATGCAGCGGGCCGTTTTCCCCCTCGCAGAGCGCCAGCGTCTCCCGCGCGTTGGCGCAGAGGCGCTCCAGCCTGCGCCCCGCAAAATCCGCCAGCAGCCGCGCGGCGGGGCTTTGTTCAAACGCCTCGCCCGTCAGGCGCACCGTCTCCTGCGCGCGCGCAAGGAACGCCCACGGATCGGGGCGCGTCATCATAAACCGATGCAGCGCGAACGCCAATTCGCTCAGTTCCTCCTGCGTATAGCACCTGTCCGCCGCGAGGAAAGCATCGCTGCCCACCTCGTAGCAGCTATACATCGCGTCCTCCATCGCCTGATGGCTGAGTACGCCGCACTCCTGCTCATCGCCGATGCGAAAGCCGGGGTCGATGGAAAGCGCCTGAAAGTGCTCGCGCAGCAGGTTGCCGCAAAACCTGTGCAGCGTGGAGATGCTCGTGCGGGAGAGCGCCATCACCTGTTCGCCCAACGCCGGATCCTCCCGCGCGGCTTTGCCGAGCGCCTCGCCGATGCGCTGGCGCATTTCGCCCGCCGCCGCGTTGGTAAACGTGACGACCAGCATGTTTTCAATCGGGCAGCCCTCGCGCACAAGCTGCACGATGCGCTCCACCAGCACGGCCGTCTTGCCCGAGCCCGCCGCCGCGCAGACGATCAGGCTGTGCCCCCGGTCGGCGATGGCGTCGCGCTGCTGCTCTGTCCATTTCGGCATGGTGATTTCCTCCCCCGACATTCAAGATGTAGCTCATTGCCATTATAGCACAAAAAAGCGCCTCTCTTAAAGAGAGGCGACAGTCTGTTTTTCAAGCGTGTACGGCCATCAGTCCGCGTTCTTCCTGCGGTCGGCAAGGTTTTTCAGCAGCACGCCGCCACTGACGGCCAGCAGCAGCAGCCAGAGCGCCACACGGCTGTCATCACCCGTCTTCGGGAGGTCTTTGATCGCCTCTTTGCCGGGCAGTTTTTCGATCACCGTCTGCCCAAGCGTGATTTCGTGCGCGGCTTTCGCGTCGCTGAAATACTTGCCGCACTTTTCGCAGTGCCAGTATTCGATATTGCCCGCGCTCTCCGCCGTCGCCGCTTTTGCGTCCACGTGCGTCAGGTCGGTATGGTTATCCGGTGCAACGCTTATTTTTTCGCTCACGACCTTACCGCACTTATAACAGGTATGAAGAACTTCCCCTTCTTTGGAGCAGGTAGCATTTTCCTTAATGACATCAAATTCCGGATTATAATCGTGAGTTTCGTGATAGCAGGCTTTAAAGGTGATATTCAAGTCCTTTGTAACATTCGGAATAGAAAAGACAACAGGTTTTCCGTATCCATCAAAGGAATAAGTGAAATCTGTCCCCAGTTTCAAGCCTTTTCCGTCTTTACCTTCAACGAACAATTCATTAAAGGTAAGCCCCCATTGCTCCGTGCCAACATAATATTTTTCATTGGCAAGGTAAAGGTTAATATTGAAATCCTCACCTTTTTTCAGCTTGTATGTCGTATTCTCCAACGGAGCAAACCCTGTAGTATCTACAAAGTTTACAAGGCAAAATGTAGCTTCCTTTTCAAAGGCAGCATAAAATGTCTTGTTTTCCGTTACCGTACCCAATGAAGAAAGCGCATACGGTGAATTCTTATTTGCTGACCATCCGACAAAAGTATAGATATAATCTTCGTCTTTGATGACAGGTTTGTTACCTTGGAATGTAATCTCTGTTCCATAATAGCCTTTATAGCTATACAGAGTTTCGCTTCCATCATATGACTTGAACGCAATATCATATTGATTTCTTGCGTAATAGAGGGACAATTGCAGTTTACCGTCTCCGGTTATTGTGCCGCTGTCAGATGATTTGGCACCATCATATGAAAAACCATTTTTAATGTATGCGGAAGAAGGTACAGTTGCTGTTGTATCTGTCTCACCGGCTTCAGTTTTTGTTATGTCCGGCACTTCCTTATATTGCCCATTTACATCCATATAATAGATGTTTACTGTGTAGGGTGTATTACCATTTGTTTTCCATTTTGCTGTATATGCTTGATTTCCAACAGTTCCTTTTTTAATCGTGACGGTAGGATATACATCCGATGTACCGCCTACTCCCCAACCGATAAAATCGTACCCCGGTTTTGTTGGAGTAGGTAGTGTGAAATCGTCACTTTCAACATTGAAAAGTGAATATAATACACCGTCACCCTGCTTAATTTCAGGTGTTGTAATATCATTAGAAAATGTTCCGCCATTTAGGTAGTAAAACACATATTGCTGTTTTGGCTTCCAGTGCGCAGTCAATGTTATGTTGGATTTCCAGCTTGTCATAATATCCAAGTATTTTGTCGGCTCTTGACTGCTATCTTTATCACATGTCCAACCGATGAAATCGTAGTTGTCTCGCTTTATATTGCTGTTTATGGAATCAAAAGGTTCATCAAATCCAATTTTGTAATATGCTTTTGCATCATTTGTCTTATAATAATAAGAATAAATGCTTTCGTCGGGTGTGTTTTCCCAATGCCCACCATTTAAATTGTAGGTAATCGTATACCGAGTTGATGTTGAGGGCGTGGATTCTCCCTCTTTTATAACTGTTCCATCACCGGAGGACTTTTCTTTCAAAGCGTCGATAAGCCTATCCGGCACACCGTTTCCACACACAATTTTTCCGGTATTCACTACACCGGAAACGTTAAAATTACTAATATCGGATAGATATAATGTGCCAGTGTTAACAAAAGAATCTTCCAAGCCTAAGTTGTAGCATCCACTGATTCTTGCCGTTCCGTTATTTTGGAAGGAGCAACCGGAACTGACACCAAATGTTGAATTGGAACCGGTAAATGTAAATTCACTGTTATTTACAAAGCTTGCCTGATAACCAAGTGTAAAGCCATTTGAAATATTAACTGTCCCATTGTTTGTGAAGGTTTCATTCCCATACCAGCACCACATTTCAAATGAAGTATCTGTATATGTTTCGCCGGAATTGATTGTATTGCCATAATAGAGCGTCGATGCACTCGCCGAAATTGGCAGAGCCGTAAAGATCATCAACATTACCATTATGAACGGTAGTATTCTTTTTCTCATAAGATCCTCCTGTTTTTTTACTTTTTTCAGATAATTGTTGTAATCCGTATCATCCCTTCATTTTCGCAAGCTGCATCAGCCCTTTTTCAACAAAGCAGTCAAGACATATACCAATCATTTTTTTCGTTCTCTCGGCTTTCTTTGATGTGTTCAAGCTCAAATATTCCTTTCCTGCCGAATATATCGTATCGTGGTAAAGTATAGCATACCCCCCCGAAGAATCAAGTGCTGGCTTGAAAATAATACGAGTTCTATAAAAAACATTAAAAAAAGAAAGGCCACTGTCCCCATACGCCGATATGCGCCGTTTCTTCTTTGGGCAGTTTCAGGCAGGGAAGATAGTAGTCGCCTTGTAATTCATACCAAAGTCCGTTTGTCTCGTTATAGATGAATTTATCCATCATATGTTCCTTCAAATATAGATTTTACTTCAAAATCCGTTTCGCTGTCCTTAAACTCACTGTTTTGAAGTTTTGTCCTTATCCGGCTTCACTCATCATTGGTTTTTTTCGCATTTTTTATTTTTTCTGACGCAATACATCGCCTGATGAGGTTTTTGTGCGTTTCCGGCGACATTGTGGGCGCGGTCAACTTGCAGACCCACCCAAAACATGATATACTTTCTACAAACAAGCGGCCTGACGCCGCCTGCGCCTTGGCCAAAACCCACTATGAAAAACGGAGGTCTTCCTGATGAAAAAATGGCTTGCCGCGCTGCTGCTGGCGCTGCTTCTGCCCGCCTGTGCGCTCGGCGACAGCGAGGGCGTCATCGTTCAATCCTCCTGCAACATCGTGCAGAGCGGGAATTACTATCTGGCGTATTGCTTCGCGCAGGTACACAACAACGCCTCGACGGTGATCTGTCTGGATCGGGGCACGTTCGACCTGCAAAGCGGCGAAACGCTGCTCTCCACCAGCGAGGTCACGCAGATCTGGCCGTACTTCCTCAACCCCGGCGAGGACGGCTATCTGTTTGACATCGTTTCCTTCGAGCCGGATGAAAACGGCAACCCCGTCGTTCCCTCCATCACGGGCATTTCCTACAACCTGACCTATCTGCCGGTGGATGCGGCGTTTGCCAATTATGACCTTTCGGCGGTTTCGGAAATCGTTCAGGACGCCTCCGGCGATATGAGCGTGATCTGCCGCCTGACCAATTCGACGGAAATGGACGCCTATAACCCGACCGTGGCCATCGGCCTGTATACGGACAGCGGCGCGATGCTCTATTCGGACGGCACGACGCTCCAGGACGTGGGCATTCCGGCGGGCGGCACGGTGCTGGTTCGCTTCGACGTGGACGAGGCCTTTGTCGCCCAGTGGCAGAGCTACGGCGCGATGCCGACGCAGGTTCACACCAACGCCGCGTTCCGTCATGACGAGGATTAAAGCATAAAGATGATAAGCGCCTCCTCCTCGATGCAGCGGGCGGAGGCGGACGATAAGGGAGGATTTGGGGGATGGAAAAAAAGACGATTCGCTCCGGCGCGCCGTTTGTCTTCGCGGGCGCGGGCGTGATGGCTGTCGCGCTGACGATGGGCATCGGCTCCTTCGTCAGCTACCCGGTCGCGCTGGCCGTCGGCGCGGCGGGCTACGCGCTGGGGCGGAAAAAATACCCGGATCGCGTGATCGAGGTGGAAACCGCGCCGAAATCCGGCAACGCAGAGGTGGACGCGCTCATCCGCGAGGCGCGCGGCCAACTGGATCAGATTGCCGCCGCCAACGACGCGATTGCCGACCCGGCGCTTTCCCGCCAGATTGAGGATATCGAGGCGACCTGCCGCCTGATTTTGCAGCGGCTCGAGGAACAGCCGAACATGCTCTCCCAGCTTCGCACGTTCCTGCGCTACTATCTCCCCGCGACGCTCAAGCTCTTAAACGCCCGCGCCGCGCTGGAAGCGGAGGTCAGCGCCGGGCAGAGCGCGGACATCGCCGCGCGCATCGCCAAGGCCGTCGAGCAAGTGCAATCCGCGTTTCACAAGCAGCTTGACGCGCTCAACGAGTTCCGCTTCATCAATCTGGAAAGCGAAATGGACGTGCTGGCGGACATGCTCAAATCCGACGGTCTGACCGCCGAGCCGGACGCGCCCGCCGCCAAGGAAGCGGAAGCGCCGCAGGAGGACGACCCCTTCGCCTCGCTCTTCGCCAAGGGGGAAAAGAAGTAAATGGGTGAATTTTCCGGATTCGCGCTCGTGCCCGAGCAGGGCGCAATCCCGCAGAAGGGGCAGCTCGATCCCGATATGCAGCGGCGCATCGAGGCGATGGCCGCGCGCATCGACCTGAGCGACAACGCTGCCGTGATGGGCTTCGGCGCGCGGGCGCAGAAGGAAATGGGCGCGTTTTCGGATATCGCGCTCCAGCAGATGCTCCGGCAGGATATCAAGCCGCTGGAAAGCGTGATGCAGACACTGGCCGAGCAGATCAAAGCCTGCTCGTTCACGGCGCAGGCCAAGGGGCTTTTCCGCCGGGTGTTCGGCGGCGCGGCGCCGCTCGCCGAGGTGCAGGCCGCTTATGAAAAGGCCATCCCCAAAATCAACGCCTGTGCGGACGAGATGACCGACCGCCGCGTTGCGCTCATGCGCGACAGCGCGCTGCTGGATCGCCTGTACGAGCGCAACGAGGGGCTTTACCGCGAGCTGTGCTCGCTGATCGTTGTCGGCGACGAGGCCGTCGCGCAGGCAAGGGCGCGGGGTGAAAGCCCGCAGAACGTCGCCCGGATGGAGCGGCGCGTGCAGGATCTGCGCGTCACGCAGGTCGCCTCCACCCAGCTCGCCGCGCAGATTCGCGCCGTTCAGGCCAGCGACGAGACGACCTGCTCCCGCTTGCAGGCCGCGCTGGAAGTGACCATCCCGCTCTGGAAGAGCCAGATGGCCGCGGCGCTCGGCCTCGCCCGCGCCACTGATTCGCTGACGATGCAGCGGCGCGTCGGCGAGCAGGCCGCGCGCGACGTCAGGCGCGGCGCGCGGGAGCTGGCCGAACAGACGAAGGCTTATGCCGCCGCCGACGCGGACAGCGACCGGCAGCGCGCGCAGCAGACCGCCGAATCCCTGCTGGCCGAGCTGGCCGACATCGAGCAATCGCTTTCCGAACAGGAAAAAATCCGCCGCGCTGAGCAAAGCGCAGAAAGAGGTGTTTGATTATGCCCGCTTACGCGACCCAATCCGCGCCGAAACAGGCGCAGGGCAACCCGCAGCAGCAAAAGCAGCCGAAGCAGGAAGCGCCCAAGGGGCTGGCCGCCCTGCCGCAGGGCGCGGGTGTCGCCGCGCTGGTCGTGATGCTCGCGCTGGCGCTGCCCATCGGCAACTTCCGCGCGCTGCAAAACGCAACGCCGCAGGCGTTCATCCGTCAGGGCGATGTGAAGTCCATCGTGGAGGATCGCATCAGCGCCGCGCAGAACGCCGTGACCGTCGCCCAGCGCGGCAGCGTCAGCCAGACGACGCTCGACGACGTGAGCAGCGCCATCAAGGCCATGCAGAGCGCCAAGACCGCCCGCGACATCAGCCGCGCGGATCAGCAGCTCACCGTCGCCGTCAGCCAGCTTGTGGACGACGCGAACCTGACCAGCGCCGAGGACGAGCGGATGCTCACCCGCGCGGCGGATACCTTCGCCGAACAGGGCAGCTTCCTGCGTCAGGAGGCGCGGTCGTATAACCAGAAGGCCGAAAAGGCAGAAAAGCTCTATGAAAAACTGCCGACCAAGTTCCTGCTGGCTGAGCCGGACATGTACGAGGGCATTTAAGTGAGCATTTTTTCCGGCCTGAGCCTTGAAAACCTGCAAATCGCGATGGAAGCGGCGAAGCGCTCCCCCAAGGCGCTCGCCGCGCTGGCCATCGTCGCGGTGGTCGCGGTCGCGGCGGTCGGCTTTGCCGGCCACATGATCGCGCACCATGTCGGCGGGTTCTACGCGCGCATCGAGGAAGAAGACGAGCGCGCCCGCATGGAAGAAGAACAGGCGGCGAAGAACGCCGCCCAAGAGGGGAATCACCAGAAAGGGGAAACGCAATGAAAAAAGTTTGGGCACTCGTAACAGCGCTGGCCTTGATGCTGGCGCTGGCCGTCGGCGCTTCGGCCGCCGTACCGAAAAAGCCGAGCGAATTTGCCTATGCGTATGATTACGACGGTTCGGTGCTTTCCAGCTCGACCCTCGATACCATCGCGCAGTATGGCGCGGCGCTCGAAGACGCAACCGGCATTCAGGCCGTCGCCGTCGTCGTGGATTTCCTCGACGGGCAGGACCCGGCGGATTATGCCACCGACCTCATCAACACATGGGGCATCGGCCAGAAGGGCGAAAACAACGGCGTGGTCGTGCTGCTCGCGCGCGGCGACCGCAAAATCCAGATCGGCACGGGCAAAGGGCTTGACCGCGTGCTGAGCGGCTCCAAATGCGGCGATTTGATCGACGACAACATCGACTACTTTGCCGACAACAAATTCGACAAAGGCATGCTGAATCTCTACGAGGACGTTTGCCGGTATCTCGCCCGCGCAAAGGGCAAGACGCTCTCCCTCTCGCAGGGCGCTTCCGGCAGCGGCTATGGCAGCGGCTACGACAGCGCCTACGGCGGCTCGGGCAGCTACGGCGGTTACGACGAAGGGGGCTTTGATTTGTTCGAATTCATCCTTGGCGTAATCTTTGTTTACATCGTCATC
>ERZ772883.2228-NODE-2228-length-12557-cov-24.768037_pt1 | contig 12557 bp, 10 predicted proteins | sample MGYA00580575_ERZ772883 | MGnify/ENA primary metagenome ERZ772883 (study PRJEB29015, sample SAMEA2737666) | human gut metagenome | biome: human gut; feature: human-associated habitat; material: faeces | place: China | collected 2012 ...
AGCCCATTCCTCGCATTGCATAAAAATTCAAGAATAAAAGCAAACAATGATTTAACCTAAGATGAACAGAAAAGTAGAACTACACTATTGACCTAAAATGCCAGGAGAATACTTCTTCAGGTCTACATGGCTTGGGACCGCCAAATTTAAGAGCTTGTAATAATTTCTTACTTGCTTATTTGGCGTCTCAACGGTTACTATCTGGTCTCGGCCCAGCGTACACATGAGCGACTGCGTTTTTCCATATATCTCAGAAAGGGATCTTCCGCTGTTATCCACTGCTCTTCGCAAATTGAGGACTATGATTGTATCAATAATATCGTGCAAAATCTTTCCTCGCACAGTTTCATCAGTCCATTTGCTAAGCGGCAACATCTCCAGATATTCTTTGCTGGTCTTGAATGCTATCTCAATCTGAGTTCTCTCAAAGTAGCTTGTCAGCAGTTTTTCCGGTGTCGTCTCCAGATTAGAAATCAGAATGAAGAAACCGTATTTGACAGTCATCCAGTCTTTGTCTTTATCCTTCATTGCGGCAAATTCTTCCTCATGCTCAGTCAAATAGTCTCCGTATCGCTTTAATGCATTATTTTGATCTACATACACATAAGCATATTCTGACCGCCCGAACAGAGTGATGGATTTCCGCTTACCAAAATATGTGTGATGATTACGTATGAAATTATATTTCCCTTTTCCAAAGAGCGGCTTTACCTGCCAATACAGTTCTTTGAACGGATATCCATGCCGGGCAGGCATACGACCAATCAGCGTCTTGCCAGAACCGATATGAAATGCCTCAATAAGAGACTGCGAAATGTAACCTGAATCCAAAACCAGCGAATCTATCACAATTCCAAGACTTTCTGCCACATCATTGAGAACATTCATAATTGTGCTTATATCTGGCAGATTGCCAGGAATAATGTCATACCATACTGGCAGTCCCGTTGTTTCATCAAGCACCAGAATCAGACGAACCATAGTGTCTGAAGCAGCTATGCCATGACAAGACAAAGCGTTGAAGGGATTATTCATAATATCATTGGGAAGAGGTGTGGAGTCAACATAGCACCCTTTTCCAAAGGCCGGGCAGCGTTTCTGCATATAGCTTACAAAGTTCTTGAAAAAAGCCAATTTTGTATGATCATCGCCCATCATAGAGAAATAACGTGAGTCAGTATGTAGGGATGAAAGTATAATATCTTTTAAAAGATAAGATGCGAAGGACTTCTCAATAAAATCGTCACAGGATATTTTGGACCCATCTTTCAGGACCCCGTGAAGCACATGAGCCAGAAAACGTTCATAGTCTAATTTTTTTTGAAAAATGGATTGGAAAACACTCAACAGGCCCGATTTTTCTAAAAATTCCAAAAGCAAATATGTATCGCCAAAAACGGTATGAATTTCCGGTGCAAGCATTGCATTGAACGGCTTTATTCGCTCATCACTCGGATCTACAGGCTGAAAAGAATCACTTACTGCATCATAAGCCGTTAATCCTCGTGTAGGGGACAAAAATATTCCATTTTTTCTATCTTTGCTAAGGTACAGAACCTTTCCCAAACGCTCCCTCACACGATGCTTGGCATGATAAGAGCCAAAATTTCCATAGATGGTATCACAAATAGCAGCAGAACCACTTGCTATGGTTCCATCATCGTTAATGACCAGTTTTTGAACTTTTATAAAAGCCATTGCCATCACGCCTCTCATAAATAGGCTTATGTAGAACTATAAATAGTATAGTTCTATTTGATGGCATAATCAATAAGAAACCGATAGTTTCGGATCAAATTGTGAATTCTATATAGCTGGTTTGTTGTGTAGTTCTACATTTTAGTTCATCTTAGGTTTAATCAGCGCTTCCCTAGGGGAACTGCGGGTGCAAGTGATTTCTATATAGGAGCGTATTATATGAAGAATTCCGATATACGACGCGAGAGACCGCCGAAGAAATCATCCTTTGTGAAGAGGATTTTTGTATTTCTTGTGGTTATCGTGATGATTGCAGGCGCCGGAGCAGCGGCAGGCTTTTTTGTGTCCGTTTCCAAGCACCTGCCCGATGTGACGGCCAATATCCAGCCTAACGCATCGTCCCGCATTTACGATGACAAGGGACGGCTGATTACCACGGTGCACGCAGAGGAAAACCGCATTCCCGTACCTATTACGGAGGTGCCCCAGAATCTGCAGAATGCCTTTGTGGCGGCGGAAGATGTCCGTTTCTATGAACACCACGGTATCGATCCCCGGGGCATCCTTCGTGCGGTATGGTCCAATGTGGTCACCCGCAATGCCACCGGACAGGGCGGCTCCACCATTACCCAGCAGCTGGCCCGGAACGCCTTCCTCACCCAGGAGCAGACATTGAAAAGAAAGCTCCTGGAAGTGGTGCTGGCTCTCCAGATTGAAAACAAGTACACCAAGAAGCAGATTCTTGAAATGTACATGAACCAGATTTACTTCGGCCAGGGCTGCTATGGCATCCAGACCGCCTCCCGCGTCTATTTCGGCAAGGACGTGAAGGACCTCACCCTGCCCCAGTGCGCCATGCTGGCAGGGCTTCCCAACAGCCCGAACTACTACTCTCCCTTCCGCAGTTTGGAAGCAGCCAAGTACCGCCAGGGCATCGTACTTGACCAGATGGCCAAGTACGGCTATATTTCCGAAGCCGACGCCCAGGCCGCCAAGAAAGCGGACCTGCACCTGGCCAAACCCCAGGCTTCCAAGGGCACCGACAGCACAGCTTCCTATTTCGTAAGCTACGTGATTCAGACCATCAGCGATAAATACGATTCCGACGCCATTTATAAAGAAGGTCTCCAGGTGTATACCACTCTGGACCTGGATATGCAGAAGGAAGCAGAGCAGGCTTTGAAAAATGACCTGCCGAAGGGAAATAAGGATGCCAAGGGACTCACCCAGCCCCAGGGCGCCCTCATGACCATTGAAACCGGCACCGGCCACATCAAGGCCATGGTCGGCGGCCGCGGCGAAGACCATTTCAACCGCGCCACCCAGATGGTCCGCCAGCCGGGCTCCGCATTCAAACCCTTTGTGTACCTCACCGCCTTTGAAAACAAATTCAGCCCCTACGACACCGTAAGCAACGAAAAGAAGACCTACGGCGGCGGCTGGACGCCGAAGAATTACGGCGGCACCTCCGGCGGACAGGTGACACTGGAAGAAGCGCTGGTTCATTCCATGAACATCCCCACCATCGATTTGGCCAACAAGGTGGGCATGAAGAAGATCCTTGACACCGCCGAAGCCTGCGGCATTACCACCCTGGTGAAGGACGGCAAGAGAAACGATGACAACCTGGCAGCCTCCATCGGCGGCCTCACCAATGGCGTCTCCGTATACGACATGGCCAAAGCCTACAGCGTCTTTGCCAACGGCGGCAAGCTCATCGAACCCACTGCCATCCTGAAAGTGGTGGATAGAAACGGCAACGTACTGGAAGACCATTCCGGCAAACAGGAAGGCAAGCAGGTGGTCAGCGAAAATGCGGTTTACCGCCTGACCAGCATCCTGGAAGAAGTTGTCTCCCGCGGCACCGGCGGCAACGCCTACATCGGCCGCACCGCAGCCGGCAAGACAGGCACCACCGATGACGAACACGATGCATGGTTCGTGGGCTACACCCCCGAACTGGTGACAGCCGTATGGATTGGCGACGATACCAATACCAACGCAGGCTACACCGGCGGCACCGTACCGGCGGCCATCTGGAGGGACTTCATGAAACAGGCCCTCTCTGCCTACAAGACCAAGAGCTTCGACATCCCTGAATCCGTCCGGGTGGAAAACGAAAAAGCAAGAGCAGCCCAGGCGGCAAAGGAAGCGGAAGCCAAGAAGAAAGAGGCGGACGCCAAGAAGGACGACAAGGCAGCCAAAGATAACAAGAACGCCGGAAACAAGCTTCTTGACCGGATTACGGGAAAGAACGCAGCTAAGCCTTCTGAAAGCGACAGCACCAAGACCAACTGATACAAAAGAGCAGACCTTATCAAGGCCTGCTCTTTTGTTATTGGCTGGGATGTTGGCTTACCGCTGCTATTGCCTGCCTGGCAGTATTACCGAAAGCAAGAGGGTTCAGGCGCCTTTCGGCGCCCGGGTTCAAGGTGCTGTCGGGGCAAGCCTCTTAGCTGTTGGTTCGGCCCGGGAACGGCTCCGCCTTCCGGGCTGGTTCAGAGGGAGTTATGTAGTACGCTGTGTGCGTATTCCGCATGGAATACGCAAGTCGGGCGAAGTTGGCCTCTAGCCTGCCCAATAAGAGGCCTTCCTTTTAATCGCCCGACCGATTGGCAAGGTACGGCGCCTCCGGCGCCATTTTTATAATGCGCCCACAGGGCGCCACCATTACCCTTTGAACCTTCTGAACCCTATGAACCCTCTGAACCCTCACGCCTCCGGCGTGTCCAGGCGGCCCCCGCCACCTAAAAGGCCCTCACCGGATGGCAGCCGGTGAAGGCCTTTGTATTTTTGGAGTTTGGGAATGGTGTAATCATAGGTACATAGGAAATGGGCCTATGAAGAGGTATGTGGGAAAATCCTTGCAGAAAAGGGAAAGGAGGAAACTTTCCATTTCCTGCGGCTGTCATACCGGCCAGCCGGGCGCAGGAGAAAGACAGGAAGGATGCTGAACTTATCATTTCTGCTAAAACACTGACACCGCGCTCGGTGAAGGAATGAATGCATTTCCCTGCAATGGCTTTTCTTCGCCTGCCTTTCATCCTGCAAGCCTATACGGAAGGCTCTGCAGCAAAAGAGGGAAAACGAAGAGGCCTCTTCCTTACCTTCAGCAAAAATGACTCCGCCATGAAACCCTGTAACAGTCAAACGATTTCATCAGCGGCAGATTCGCGGAATTCCTCAAGCACACTACCCCTCCAGCCTGCCTGTGGCAGAGTGACTGAAGACTGCGAATCTCACAATCGAAATACTTCGGAGGATATACCTCAATGGGCCCTCCTCTTCCGCCTTCCCCAGGGGTCGACCATTTCATCTGCCGGGATACCTGCCGGAAACCAAAGGGCCGGGCCAAAGGTAGAGAGAAAAAAGAGAACCGGCGAAACAGCATGGAAACCATACTTTTCACCTTAACCTGTCTCTATTATACATCATTTAGGATTTTATTAAAGATGATTGTCACCTTTCAAAGGGCGACATGGTTAAAAAATGCCGCTCCTGCGGCAAAAATCGGCTTATTGAATTTTTCTTTAAGCAGTTCATGGGAAAGAGGGGGCACGGCTGTCCGCTATCCGCTTACCGCCAACTGGTATGTATTGCCGATTGTCTCCAATGCGCCTCGCACCAGAATTCTTCACTGCGTTCAGAATGACGAGTAGGGCAGAAAGCCAATCCCGTAACGCTGACTATAAAACTTCATCGCCGAAGGCGATACCACACCCTTTGAACCTTTTGAACCTTCTGAACCTTTTGAACCCGAGCCGCAGAACGGCTCCAATGGCGATACCACACCCTTTGAACCCTTTTTCAAAGAAACCTCTCCCTGAATGCCTCCAGATTCCTCTTATCTCCGGGGCAGTAAATGGCAAAGGTCAGGCAGTCGAAGAAACGGCGATACCCTTGATTCACCAGGATTTCATAAAAATCGGACGCCACTTCTTTCGGCGAATTCAGAAACACGCCGCAGCCCCAGGCGCCCAGGGTAAGGGTGCGGTATCCTTTGAAAGCAGAAAGAGCAAGGACATGGGCCATGCGGCGTTGCCGTATGGTACTGATGAACGCAGGACTTTCATTTCCTGCGGGGCCCCGAAGGTCCACCGCCGGAGCGGTGATGACGGCTGTGCCAATAGGCGGACCGAAGAGAGCGTGATTTTCTTTGGCACTCCTGCGGAAGATTTCCACATGAGGAGAAAGAAGGATGCCATCGGAGCCGTACCTGCTTTCTTCCGCCCTGTTTCGGGCATAGTAGGGAAGGGCCTCGTTTCCGGAAAGGGAAGCGTAGAGCGTACTCTCACGGCAGAGGGCCTCTTCCTGGGAAGAAGCGCCGTAAAGGTACCCGCCGCCGGGGGTGAAAGCATTGGCAAAATTCAGCACCATATCTCCGGGAAAATCAAAACTCTCCCCTTCGGCCACGGCGATACGTCCCTGCCGGACGGGAAAATCGGCAGATTCCATTCTCCCCCTCAGCGCCTCCAGCACTTTAGGTTCATAGATTTCTGCCTTTGCAAGGAGGGAAAGGGGATGGGAGAAATGAAATAGGGCTCCCGCTGCTTCATAGTGACCTTCCTGTATGATTTTTTCATTTTTCCTGGCTATAGCCACATTACGGATTCGTGTACTCATGGTGCTCCTCTGGGGAAAAAATAGATGCTAGGGAAGCACTGATTAATTCATAGAGTTTACTTTTATAAGAATTTTTATGCACTGCTTCGTCATGAGGCTCCTTAAATAGCTCGCTATTCGCGTCGCCTCATTCCTTGCATTGCATAAAAATTCAAGAATAAAAGCAAACAACGATTTAATCAGCGCTTCCCTAGACGGCAGGCTGGCAGAAGGTTAGACATCAGACTGACAGACGTCAGACATCATGGCGCCTTCCTGCCGGCCGTTCATTCTGAAAGTGAAGAATCGAAGAGCCGCGAAGCGGCTTATATACTCATCGCCGCGACAGCGGCGATTCCACCACCCTCTGAACCCTTTGAACCTTCTGAACCCTCTGAACCCGGGGCCGCAAGGCCCCCTATTCAATCCAGTCCTTATATTTCTCCAAAAGCCTTTGGCAGGCAGCGGCAGAAGCCTGGTAGGCATCCTCGAAGGAAGCGCCCTTATAGGGATTGGCAATGCCGCCGTCGCAGCCGGCGTAGGTGGAGAGAAGGGAAATCTTGCTGTCCACATCGCCGCCCATGGTATTGAAAAGGCGGGGATCCTGGGGACTGTCCATGAGGAAAATGTAGTTGAACTGGTCATAGGTGCCCCATTCCAGGGGAAGCGCTTTCTTATTCGTCACAGGAATGCCGTGGGCCGCAAGCACCTCCTGCCCCTCCGGACAGAGGGGGGAGCCTTCCTTTTCCAGACGGGCGGAGGAAACGTAGATCTTCTCCGACAGGCCTGCTTCTTTAACCAGATGTTTCATAATGAATTCAGCCATCGGCGGCTCACCACTTCCGGTGTGGGACAGGAACAGAAGTTTAATCATGGAAAGGCTCCTTTCACTTTTGAAATCATGGATTACATTTTTATTATATAACATTCCTGTAAAAGAAAGGTAAAAGAAGCACCGGCGGTAAGTGATAGATGATAGACGAAAGACTTCAGACGGTCAGACGTCAGAGGGAGTGGAGCCTTTCTGCGGGGCCGTCATTCTGCCCCCATGAGCAGGAAGACGGCATTTTCTGTGAGAACTTTCTTACTTTAAAAGGATTATATAGACAGAGAGAACTGAAGGGACCCGGAAGGGGCGCCCGACTCCCTGCCTGTTACGTGCACATACCTTACCAAGGGACAGGCGGAAGGCGGGAAGAACTTCCTCATATGAATCAGGACTCTCCGACGCGTCGAAAACTCCATAAAAACTCCTGAGGAAAAACCTGCGAGGGGGAGCGCTGCTTGAATCGTTATTGAATTTCATTCTTGTGTTTTTGCTCAATACAAGGAATCAGTCGACGCGAATAGTAAACTATTTAAGGAGACTGATGACGAAGTATTAGGCAAAAACACTTATGAAATTCAATTCTGCGATTTAAGCAGTGCTCCCCCACAATCCTGGTGGCAACTATGGCTACACCTGTCTTTCCTTGACGACACAGACATTCCGCTTCGGCGGCTACCCCTGGCCGATTCATCGAAACAGAACGCCTGAGCCCTACCGCGCATCAGCATGGGACGAATCAGGAGTTTTTTGCGTGGGGGAAAAGAGGGTCAGAAAACATCAATCATAATTAGAAAATGATTAAATTTATAAAATGGGGATTTTTTCGGGGGGGGTGGATTGAGTTATAATATTCATATAAATTAACTGTTGTGTAGTTTCTAAATATGAAACTAAACGGTGGAGAGAGGGAATCTTTATGAAGTGTTATTATCATCCTACTGAAGAAGCAGTTGCCAATTGTGCAAAATGTGGTGTAGGCCTTTGCCGCTCTTGTGAAAATAATGCGTATATGCGCGAGGGGGATGGAACTGGTCGTGCACTTTGCCCACGGTGCAGTTTAAATGCGGCTCAGAGTGCTGTGGATTATGAAAGTAGTTGGTTGAAAAAAAGAATGGTTAAATTAATCATTTGCTGGGCCATTACATTATTCGGCATTATTTCTTATGAGACAGGTGGACAGCTTCTTAACATGTTTGTTGCTTTCTTCTTTGCAGGTGTTATAGCTAACTTTGGAGAAACTAAGAAACCGCAATCTGTAAAATCCCAAGTTTATGATGCATATATGGATGCTAAAAATCCAATAATGTCAACGATTATTGATATAATAATTTATACTATTGCCGGCCCAATCTGGCTGATAGCGCTTACGATTGGGTATTTAAGAACAAAAAAGCAGTATAGTGCAGATCTTGCTTTCTTAGATAAGATTAAGGCTAGCATGGGCGTCTAAATATAACTTGTAAGGTATAAATACTTCTTTTTGCTTTGTGTAGTGTTCAGAAAGCGAAAAGAAGTATTTTGCGCATGTGGGCAAGTAAGTTAATTAGAAATCTATATTGATTTAATAATATTTTTTAAATGTTTGGCTATTCTATGAGGTACAATTATGACAGAACTAAGTAAGGATATAAAAAATTATTTAATTTATATATCTGAGTTTAAAAAGGATGGCAAAAATATAATTTATCCGATTGAAGGGGGATGGTTCCCTTTAGGTACTATTTTTTTCCAAAATAATGCCGGTGAAGAAATCACATATGATTATGGGTATTTTTATTATGACGATTTGCGAGTACTCCCAGATGAGAAATTTATTGATAAAGCGCGGTACTTCTTCCCCTTTGGACATTACTTCAAAGATTGGCCTTTTTTTGCGGAAGTGGCTTATTCAAAAATTGGTCATGCAGTGACTTATAAAAAAACACATGGTACTAATGAGTATTGCCATGGAGTTACGGATCCAGATACAATTCCCCCGAGTGTTGAAAAGCTTTTAGGACATATGATGGATCATTTGCTGAATGAAGATTATCCAATTTCTTTTTATAATGCAAAAATAGAAACTCATTTAGATTTCTTGGCTGAAATAAATCTATTTTCCCATATATCGACTCAAAGGTATTTAGATCTTTATATCTGCTTTGATAACCCAAAATTTAGATATTATATTATAAGAGAAACTTTGAATCATTATAACAGTACAGATTATACTTTTCTTCTTGTTTCCAATCGAGTCATGTACACAAGAGAGTACAAATTTACTTATTATTGCTGTCTGCATATGGTAGAGGGAACTATGCAGCTGGATATTTTAGCAGTGGCAGTATCTTACAAAGGTGATTTTATTTATATGGTCACTAATCAAGATATGGAGCTTTATCACTGTATATTGTTCCCTACGGATGAATCTGGCGAACTGATTGCATTGCGTGATGCGATGATGCATTATCTGGGCCTTGTCTCTAATACTGCAAATCATAATGAAACGCAAAATGAAATAAACAATAATCAGGATGAAGAAGACGATAATAATGAGGATTTAGCGACAGTGCTCCAAAGAAAATTGGATTCCATTGTAGGGCTGAAATCTGCCAAAGAAATTATTATGCAGCAGTTTAAACTCCTGCAGGTAGAAAAGAAAAGAAGGGAAATGGGAATTTCTGATTTAGGCCCCACAACGAGACATATGCTTTTCACTGGGAATCCAGGCACAGGAAAGACTATGATTGCTAGAATTATGGTAGATATGTTTAAGGATATGGGAATTATCAATAAAGATGGGCCATTCATTGAGGCAGATAGAGGGGATCTTGTAGGAGAATACATTGGTCAGACTGCGCCCAAAATGAAAAAGGTTTTTGATGCAGCCCGTGGAGGGGCGCTGTTTATAGATGAGGCTTATTCATTGTATTCGAATGCAGGAAGCAATGACTTTGGAAGAGAAGCCATTGATGAGCTGGTCAAGCTGATGGAAGATTATAAAAATGATACAATTGTCATTTTAGCTGGCTATACAAATGAAATGAACAAATTACTCTCCATGAATCCAGGCTTGAAATCCAGAATTCCCATACATATCGATTTTCCGGATTATAATCCCCATGAGCTTCGCTTAATTGCTAAAAGTATGCTTGAAGATAAAAAATTTCAAGTATCAGAAGAAGTCCTTGATCAAATAGAGAAAGAATTGGGAAGATTGAATGTGGGATCTGATGCAGGTAATGCAAGATTAGTGCGGAATTTTGTGGAAAAGATTATTAATCGACAGGCTCTCAGACTTTCATCTCTGGATTGCAGTAAAGAAGACTTGGTAACCATTAAGTTGGAGGATATACCGGGAATTTCTAATCAGCAGAGCGATGACGGATTTGATTTGGATTCCACATTGAATTCCATTATTGGGTTGGGTGAAGTCAAGAATCGCATAAAGCAGCTTGAGGCAGAAATAAGAATTAAAAAGATTAGAGAAAAGAAAGGACTGCCGGTTGATAATCAAAATACGTTGCATTTCATCTTTTCAGGAAATCCGGGAACCGGAAAAACTACGATGGCCCGTGTTTTGGCGCAGATGCTGCATAAATTGAATATCATCCCCTCTGATCTTTTAGTGGAGACCTCTAGAAAGGATCTTGTCGCAGGATATGTTGGGCAGACCGCCTCAAAAACTGCGGCTGTCTTCAGTAGTGCTGCAGGCGGTGTCTTATTTATTGATGAGGCCTATTCTCTGACGTCCGCAAATTCCCAGGATTTTGGGCATGAAGCGGTAGATACTCTGGTTAAGCTTATGGAAGATAATAAAAATACGGTTGTTATTTTGGCAGGGTACACTAATGAGATGAGACATTTTTTGAACTCTAATCCTGGATTGGCGTCACGTTTCCCTGACTGGATAGAATTTCCTGACTATAATGAGGAAGATTTACTGAAGATAGGGAAGGAAATTGCTAAAAAGAAGGGATATGTGCTTAGCCCTGAGGCAGAAAACAGAGTCTTGGAACTGATGAAAGAACAAAAGAGACTGCCTAATTTTGGAAATGGCCGCGTTGTGAGGAATTGTATCGAAAAATCTATTTCCAAACAGAATATGCGTATTTTGAATATAGATGAGTCGGAAATGACAGATGAAGATCTTATGGTACTTTTAGGCGAGGATATTACTTTGTAGCCTGCTATTTTCTTCATCTCCCTCATCATCGCCATCGTTATCGGCGCCAGCAAGCCCGCTATCATTGCTAATTTCGGCATCATCCTGCTGGTAGTCATCCTCCACAACTGCTTGGGCTATACCCTGGGCTTCGCTGTAGCCCGCGTCTGCTGCCTTTCCTGGAAAAAGGCAGTGGCCTTCTCCATCGAAGTGGGCATGCAGAACTCCGGCCTCGCCGTAGGCCTGTCCAAAGCCCACTTCGCCGCGATGCCCGACGCAATCTTCTCCGCGTGGCACAATATCTCCGGCGCTATGCGGGCATGGCTCTATGTGAACGTGCTCAATCCAAGATTCGACCCGGAACTCCGTAAAGAACTGGAAGAACTCCGGGTACCGGACAAAGAAATGGCCTAATGAAATTAAGGAAGCGCCGCCTAAAAAAGGCGGTGCTTTTTGCGTGGAGAAAAAGATAGCAGACGACAGATGGCAGACCTTCAGATGTCAGAGGTCATGGAGCCTTCCACCATATTCGTTATTCTGAGCCACAGGCGAGGAATCATGGTGCACGTCGATAGTGACTCTGACTAGCTCACTGTCCCACTGTCCCGCTCTCTCACTAGCCCACTATCCCACCAGCTCACTAAAGAATACCGGTGAACAGGAAGGAGAGGAGCGGCTGCCGGGCACCGATTATTCGGATTGACCGAAACGCTTTATATATGGCCGGTCATATTTTATAACTAGGTTAAAAACAGCGAAAAACCCTATAAAACAGGCAAAAATGGATATATAAAAAACTTGTATAATGCATAGAAAACTATATGGTCAATTTTATTTCCTGATATATTCATGAGCCTGAATGTGATAAAAGTCTGCTGAATACCGCAGATTGCAGAATGTTTGATTATCACAGGTAACGAAGCATTTTCAGCAGCAGTTTAAAAATCGGATGGGTAAGGGAAAACTTTTGCGTGTATACATTTAAATCTGAATAAAGTAATATAAAGGTATATATCATTAGTCATTACATCATTGCGAAGAGGGAGACCCTGGTTGACGGGAAGGCTGTTTCTGATGTCATATGATGAAGTAAAGGACATGAAAAAAGCCATCAAAGAACTGCTCTGTATGATTGGAAATGGAGAGCATCCTTTGGATTGATGATGATAAAAGGTAAAGTGGTAGATTGGACTCGATCTCAGCATAGATTTTATGGTGTTTTATCCCTTATCTGGGGAGCGGGATAGCTGAATCATCTTACAATTGCGAAAGAAGGGGAACGAA
>ERZ772883.2230-NODE-2230-length-12543-cov-20.043722_pt1 | contig 12543 bp, 9 predicted proteins | sample MGYA00580575_ERZ772883 | MGnify/ENA primary metagenome ERZ772883 (study PRJEB29015, sample SAMEA2737666) | human gut metagenome | biome: human gut; feature: human-associated habitat; material: faeces | place: China | collected 2012 ...
ACGTAGGCAGGTAATAATCCATAAACTTGCGCATCTGGGGCAGCTTTTCGGGGTCGGCCTTGGCCTGCTCGAAAATTTTGGTGGACACGGCCTCCAGCCGGCTGATCTTGTCCGTCATCTCCTCGTCGGGGATCTCGTCGTTGACCCGGCGCAATTCGTCCAGAATCTTCTGGTATTCGTCCTTTTCCTGCGCAGCGGCGGGCTTGGCAGCCTTCGCCTTACGGGGCTTTTTCGGCTCCGGGGCGGGGGCTTTGCCGCTCACCACCAAGCATTTGCGGCGCATGTCGAGGTAGGCCTCAGGGCCGAAGACGCCCTCGTCGATGTAGCTTTCCAGATATTTGCAGCACTTTTCATAGCTGCAGGGCACCGCGCTGGCAATGTCCTGAATGTACATATATTTTGCGTCGCCGACGATGTTGTCGATCTTTTTGCGCATCCGACGGGAGGTGCGGATGTGCTGCGCGCCGAACAGGCAGCCGATGCCGGTCGTCGCGCCGAGTAGCACCGGCATCAGGGCGGACAGCAGCCAGCGCCAGTAATAGTCGCCCTCGGCCAGCGCGTCGGGCAGCCAGTAAACACCATCCGGCAGCGCGGCCAGCGCGCCCAGCAGCAGTACGACGCCCGCCACGGTCAGCCCCGTTGCGAGCCATGCGTTTTTTCCCTTTTTGCCCTGCATCTGCGGCTTTGCGCTCGCGGCGTTCGGCGTCTGGGCGTCCTGCTCATAGACAGGGCGGCTCTGCGCCGCATAGACCGGCGTCGTGCTGACCTTATTGAAGCTCTGCACCCGGTCATGGGCTTTCTGCTCCAACCCGCCGAGCTTGCCTTTTTTCATGGCGTTGTTCAGGCCAATGAAGATAAAGCCCAGCGGATACCACACCACAAAACCGATGATGATCGCCCACCATGGGAACTGGAACGGGCCGTCCCCGGCGTGGTATTCGTCGCGGTTATAGTTGTTCTGGTAGCGGCGGCCGCTGCCGGAGTAGGGATGCTCCGGGTCGGTGTAGCGCGGATGTTCGTTGTCGTTTGGCATGTGTGGCTCCTTTACGGAATATCGCTGAGTAGGTTTTTCATATCGTCGCTGAGGTAGTAGGTGCTCCCGGCCTGATAGGGGTTGTCCTTGCTGTAGGGCACATGGGTGCAGAGATAGCTGACCCACCTGCTGTAGCCGGAGACCGTCAGATGCACGCCGTCGGGCTGGGAGAACTCCGTCGAGAGATACCCGGCGTCGTCGGCAAACTCGGCGTTGAGGTCAAGATAATAGCACCCACGCTCGGCACAAAGCTGCTGAATGGCCGCGTTGATGACCGCCAGACGGTCCGGGGCCAGACCCGGCAGACTGTCGGCGGCCTTCTCCTGCGTGGCGGGCAGGACCGACTGCACATAGAATGCCGTGTTCGGCAGGGCGGTGCGCAGATCGTCCAGCATTTTGCCGTAGTACGCCAAAAAGCTGTCATCGTTGCCGGGCTGGACCAGGGCGTTCGTGCCAATCAGGATGTACAGCTTCGCGGGCTGGGCCGCGGCCAGAACGTCCAGCGGCACCTCCTCGCCGCGGTCCGGGCTGGTGACGGTGGCGCGGTTGACGACGGTGTTCGGGCTGATGCCCTCATAGCCGCAGACCAGCGCACCACCCACATCAATGTTGTATTCGTTCACGCAGAAGCCCGCGGTCAGCGAATCGCCGAGGAAGGCGGCATCCGCAAACCAGCTTGTGTCCACGCGCCCAAATTCCGGCAGCGCGGCGGGGGCGGCGGGCAGCGCCGTGTAGGTATAGCCCGTGTCGGCGCTCTGGCGCTGCGGGCCGACAGTGCCCCAGTTCAGGGCCTGTGCCGTGCCTGCGCTGCCGTTGCTGCCCGCGTAGGGCACGGGGGCCACAAGGCGCGTGTTGGCGGGGGCATCGGAGGTGAGCGGCGCGTCCGCACCCTTAGCGGGCAGCAGCGCCGTGATGACGCCCGACACGACCAGAATGCCGCACGCCGTACCGATCAGCGCCAGCTGACGGAGTCTGCGGCGCTTTGCCCGCGCGCGGCGGGCGGCGGCGCGGCGCTGCTCCTGCGTGGAGGTGCGGCGCGGCGGCGTCTGCGGCTGGTCGGGCACCGCCCAGCCATTCTCCACATGGTACTGTATATTTGTGCGCGGGCGGTGGGGCCCGCGGTCATTCGGGGTCGGCATGGCACAGCCCCCTTTCGTTAGGATTTGTTAGGATTTGTAAGAACGGCAAATCTTAGGCATTGTAAATCAGTATTGATTATAGCACAAACCTTTTATAAATAACAGTAGGTGCAGGCAAGTTTTTACCTCTTGCTAAATGTTATAAACCTATGTATAATAGTAAGATAATCAAAGCTAGCGTACCTATAGCCTTGCAGCGGGTCGATGCAGGCATCGGCCCCTACAACAATGTGACGCTTACTAATTTTGGGGTGTAATCATGGCAGACGAAAAATTTTCCAACTTCCTGACGGATATTATCGATGCCGACCTCGCCGAGGGCAAGGTCGATGTCGTGCATACCCGTTTCCCGCCGGAGCCGAACGGCTACCTGCATATCGGCTCCGCCAAGGCGATCTTCATCAACTACACGATTGCCAAACACTACGGCGGCCTGTTCAACCTGCGCTTTGACGACACGAACCCCGCCCGCGAGGGTGACGAGTACGTGCAGAGCATCCTGCAGGACCTGAAATGGCTGGGTGCCGAGCCGAACGGCGGCATTTTCTACGGCAGCGACTATTTTGAGCGCTGCTATGAGTACGCCGAGCAACTCATCAAGGAGGGCAAGGCCTACGTGGATGACCTGACCCGCGAGGAAATGCAGGAGTACCGCGGCAACGACGCCGGCAAGCCCAGCCGCCCGAGCCCCTACCGTGACCGCACGCCGGAGGAGAACCTCGACCTGTTCCGCCGTATGCGCGCAGGTGAGTTTGCCGACGGCGAAAAAACGCTGCGCGCCAAGATCGATCTGGCCAGCCCGAACATGAACATGCGCGACCCGACCATCTACCGCATCAAGCATGTCGAGCATCACCGCCAGGGCGACAAGTGGTGCATCTACCCGATGTACGACTTTGCGCACCCCATTCAGGACGCCATTGAGGGCATCACCTTCAGCCTGTGCAGCCTTGAGTTTGAGAACCACCGCCCGCTGTATGAGTGGGTCATCACGAACCTGTTCGGCAAAGAATTCCCGAAGCAGCGCGAGTTTGCCCGCCTGAACGTGACGAACACCGTCATGAGCAAGCGTTACCTGCGCGAGCTGGTCGAGAAGAACATCGTGGACGGCTGGGACGACCCCCGTATGCCGACCCTGTCCGGCCTGCGCCGCCGCGGCTACACGCCGACGAGCATCTTCACCTTCGTGAAGGAGGCCGGCATCTCCAAGGCTGACAACCTTGTGGATATGCGCCAGCTGGAGGCCGTGCTGCGCGCCGAGCTGGAGCTGAACGCCCAGCGCCGCGTGGCCGTGCTGGAGCCTGTCAAGCTGATCATCGACAACTATCCCGCCGACCAGTGCGAGTATTTTGACCTGCCCAACAACCCGAACCGCGACGCCAACGACACGACGACCCGCAAGGTCGCCTTCACGAAGGAGCTGTGGATCGAGAACAGCGACTTCTTTGAGGTGCCGCCGCCGAAATTCAAGCGCCTGACGCTTGGCAGCGAGGTCCGCCTGATGGGCGCGTATCTGGTGCGCTGCACCGGCGTGGACAAGGACGAGAACGGCAAGGTCGTGGCCATCCACGCCGAGGCCGACCTCGAGACCCGCAACGGCAACCCCGCCGATGGCCGCAAGGTGCGCGGCACGATCCACTGGGTCAGCTGCGCCCACTGCCTCGATGCCGAGGTCGAGCTGTATGATAAGCTGTTCACCGAGGCCAACATGAACAGCATCCCCGACGACGCGGATTTCAAGGATTACCTGAATCCCGACAGCGTCAAGGTGCTGCAGGGTGCAAAGCTCGAGGAGAGCCTGAAGGACGCCAAGCCCGGTGACCGCTTCCAGTTCGTGCGCAACGGGTATTTCACCCCGGACAGCAAGCATGAGGGCGTGTACAATCGAATCGTCACGCTGAAGGACAGCTTTAAGCTGTAATTTGCAAAAAATGACCCCCATCGGATGTTGCTCCGATGGGGGTTTTGCTGTAGGGGGCGGCGTCCCCGACGCCCCGCGGCAGGGTGAGGTCACCCCGCCCTACGTATTTTTTGTAAGGGGGATGTAGGGCGGCCTGCCCTCAGGCCGCCGCGGAGGGGTCAAGACCCCACCCTACAAAGCCATCCTTAAAGGGGCGGCAACGCAAGCCTGCGGGCCGGGCATGCCCGGCCCCTACAGGTGCGGCGGCAATTTACGCGGCATCACCCTGCCTGCTTCTTCTCCCACTTCTCCGCGCACCGCTGCATCCAACCACCCTTGACGTAGTACAGAATAAACAGCGCGGACGCGAGGGACCAGGTGATGGGATAGCTCATCTCCACCGTGGCGACCTCGTGGCGGATGGGCACGGCGATGAACAGCCAGAGCATCCGCAGACCGCAGACAAAGAACACGGTGATCAGCGTCGGCACGCGGACATCGCCGCAGCCGCGCAGCGCACCGGCCAGCACCTCAATGCATACGTAGGTGATGTAGACCGGCGTCAGAACGTGCATCATGCCGACACCGACGGCGACCACCGCATCGTCCTGGCTGAACAGGCGGAACAGCACCTCCGCCAGATTGTAAAATGTAAAGCTGATGACCAGCGTCGTGCACGCGGCCATTGCCAGACAGACCCGCACGCCGCGGCGCACGCGGTCATACTGCCGTGCGCCGAAGTTCTGCCCCGCAAACGTCGTGATGGCGATGCCCAGCGAGTTGATCGTCATCCAGAACACAAAGTCGATCTTGCCGTAGACGCCCCACGCCGCAATCGTGCTGGTGCCGAAACTGTTCATGCTGCTCTGGATGAACATATTGCTGATGTTGTACATGGCGCTTTGGGCGGCGGCGGGCACGCCGATGGTGCAGATGGCCGCGAAAACGTCGCCGTGCAGCCGCAGCTTTTCGGTGCGGATGTGCCACGGCATCCCCTGAGAGCCGACGATGCAGCGCAGCGTCAGCACCGCGCTGGCCACCTGACTGAGCACCGTCGCCAGCGCCGCGCCCATGACGCCCCAGCCGAACACCGCAATAAACACGACGTCCAGCACAATGTTGACGAGCGACGCCGCGATCAGAAAGTACAGCGGACGCTTGGAATCGCCGATGGCACGCAGGATATTGGTGCCCATATTGTAGAGCATCTGCGGGATCATGCCCAGAAAGTAGATGCGCAGATACAGCGCTGCATCGGGCAGGATCTCGTCCGGCGTGCCCAGCAGACGCATCATCGGCGCAGCGGTCACAAGGCCCAGCACGGTCAGCAGCGCGCCAACGGCAGCGCTCAGCACCAGCGCCGTGTGTACCTGCCTGTCCACGGCATCGGGGTCATGTGCGCCCCAGCTCTGGGCAATGACGACGCCCGCGCCGCTGCAAAGCCCGACGAACAGGCCCACCAGCAGGTTGACGAAGGGCCCTGTTGCGCCCACCGCGGCCAGCGCGTTTGTGCCCACAAAGTTACCGACGATCAGGGTGTCCGCCGTGTTGTACAACTGCTGGAACAGCGTGCCGAACCAGATGGGCAGAAAGAACAGGAGCAGCTGTTTGGGGATGCTGCCCGTCAGAATATCCGTTTGTTTGACGCTTTTCATAGAATTCTCTCACTTTTCTGTTTCTCGCAACCACATTTTATGCTATAATGGCCCTAATGTAAAGAGGTGATTTTTGTGGGTCTTTATTGGGAGCCCTGTCCCGGCGGTGCGCGGCTGCTGCGGCTGTTGGGCGACACCCCCTGCCCCGCCGTGCCGGGCACAATTGAGGGGCTGCCCGTTGCGGAGCTGGGGCCGTACTGCTTTGCGGACAGGCCGGTCAGGCCCGGGGCCCGGCGCACCGGGGACGACACGCATGAGATCACCGGCAATTTTGTGGAGGAGGTCACCCTGCCCGACACCATGCGGGTGCTGGACAGCGCGGCGTTTTACAACTGCCGCAGGCTGCGCCGGGTCACGCTGGGACCCGGGGTCGAGGGGTTTGGCAGCGATTTATTTACGAACTGCCGCCAATTGCAGACCTTCCGTCTGCGGGCTGCCGCCGATGCCCCGACGGGCTTAAAAAAGCTGCTGGGGGCCGTCAGCGCGGACATTACGGTGGAATTGGACGGTGCGCAGCTGTTTTACCCCGAGTATTCGGAGTTTCTGGACGAGAACACGCCCGCGCATATCTTCAACCACAGCATTGAGGGCGAGGGCTACCGGATGCGGCAGTGCTTCACGCCCGGCGGCGCGGTGGATTACGCCGCGTTTGATGCGTCGTTTGCGCAGGCCTGTGTCGGCGAAAGCGAGGACAAGCTCTGCCGGTTAGCACTCGGGCGGCTTGTGCAGCCGTTTGGACTGGGTGACGACGCCCGCGCGGACTACGAGCTTTACCTGACCGCCCACCCGGAGGCAGCGTTCCGGCGTGCCATTGATGACCGGGACGAGGCCGCTCTGCGGCTGCTGGTGGGGCTGAGCCTGCCGACAGCAGATGCCGCGGTCTATTGCGCCCGCGTCGGGTGGAGCGCCGGGGCGGCGGTGCTGTTAGGCAGGGCCAAGCGAGCGAAAAAAACGTATGATTTTGACGATTTGTAGACCATAAGCGGGTGGCAGCGCAAGGCCCGTCAAAGCCCCTCAGGCCGGGTATGCGCGGGCAAAGCCCGCGAGGAAAGCCTCCCCATCAGGGGAGGTGGCCGCGAAGCAGGCCGGAGGGGTTCAGCCCGTTGCCGGGCAGCCACGTAAGCCCGCGGGCCGGGCATGCCCGGCCCCTACATACAGTCATGGAAGAAGGTGTCCACTATAGCCAAACACATCCAAACCCAATCGGAATGGGAACAGACGATGGCCCGCCGGGTCATGGAGCAGCTGCGGGGGGAGCTGTACCTTGACCAGCGCTACTTAACGGCAGCGCTCGGTGCACTGCCCGCGGCCCCGCGGGAGAGCGGCGGCAGCTTTGCCACCGACGGCGGGGCACTCTACTACCCCACCGCATGGCTGCTGGACACCTACCGCAGGAACCGGCGGTACCTGCCCCGGGCCTACCTGCACAGCCTGTTCCACTGCATCTTCCGGCATCTCTGGCTGCGGGACAGGCGCGACCCCGACCTGTGGGGGCTGGCCTGTGACATTGCCGTGGAGGCCACGCTGGACACCCTGAACACCCCCGCCACGAAGCGCCCCGTCGGCTGGGTGCGGCAGCAATGCTACACACAGCTGCGCGAAAAGTGCAAATTTTTAGCGGCAGGCCCCATCTACCGCGTCTTAGCACAGACCGACGCGGAGACCTTAAACAAGTGGCAGCGGGAATTTTACACCGACAGCCACCGCCTCTGGCCCGCTGACCCGGACAGCCCCGCCGCCCAGATGCGCGGCAAACAGTGGGAGAACCTGGGCCGCCAGACGGAGCTGAGCATGGAGGAAAGCGGCCGGCGCGCCGGGCAGGACACTGCCGCGCAAGCCCTGCAGGCGCAGGTGCAGGCCGGGCGCAGCCGCCGCACCTACCGGGATTTCCTGCGCCGGTTCGCCGTCTGGCATGAGGAGCCGCACCTCGACCCCGAGGAATTCGACCTCGGCTTTTACAGCTACGGCCTGCGCACCTACGGCAACCTGCCGCTGATAGAGCCGCTGGAAAGCCGCGAGGTGAAGAAAATACGCGACTTCGTCATTGTGGTGGACACCAGCGAATCCACGGCGGGCGAGCTGGTCAAGGCATTCTTAAAAGAGACGTTCACCTTATTAAAAAGTCAGGACAGCTTTTTTCGGCAGTGCCGCATTTTGGTCATGCAGGCGGACAACGCTGTGCGGGATGAGGTCTGGCTGAACGATCTGGACGCGCTGGACCGCTACACGGCGCAGTTCACGCTGGTGGGCGGCGGCGGAACGGACTTCCGCCCCGCGTTTGCCCGCATTGCGCAGCTGCGGCAGGACGGTGCGCTGCGTGACCTGCAGGGCGTGCTGTATTTTACCGACGGCAAGGGCATCTACCCCGCCAAACGCCCGCCGTTTGAGACGGCGTTCCTGTTTTTAGAGGACGGCACCCCGCCGCCCGACGTGCCGCCCTGGGCCATGCGCCTGGTCTTGCAGCCCGAAGAATTTGACCCGAAAGGACGATGAGCCATGGATATTCAACGTGCCAAAGAGGAAATCAAGCGCGCCGTGCAGGCGTACCTTGCCACGGACGACATTGGCCGCCCGCTGATCCCCGCCGTGCGGCAGCGCCCCATTCTGCTGATGGGCCCGCCGGGCGTCGGCAAGACCCAGATCATGGAGCAGATCGCGCAGGAGTGCGACATCGCGCTGGTGGCCTACACCATCACCCACCACACCCGCCAGAGCGCCGTCGGTCTGCCGTTCATCCGGGAGCGGAACTACGGCGGGCGCACCCGCAGCGTGACAGAGTACACGATGAGCGAGATCATCGCCAGCGTTTACGCCGCCATGGAGCGCACCGGCAAGAAAAACGGCATCCTGTTCATCGACGAGATCAACTGCGTCAGCGAGACGCTGGCCCCCACGATGCTGCAATTTTTGCAGTGCAAGACCTTCGGCAACCAGGCTGTGCCGGGCGGCTGGGTCATTGTGGCCGCGGGCAATCCGCCGGAGTACAACAAGAGCGTGCGGGAGTTTGACCTTGTCACGCTGGACCGCGTGCGGCGTATCGACATTGAGCCGAAGCTGAGCGTCTGGCAGGACTACGCCCGCGCCCACCGGCTGCACCCCGCCGTGACGGCCTACTTGGAGCTGCGCCCGCAGCATTTTTACAAAATCGAAAACGATGTGGACGGCGTACAGTTCGTGACCGCCCGCGGGTGGGAGGATCTGTCCGCCTATTTACAGGCTGCGGACAGGCTGGCGCTGCCCGTGGACGAGGGGGTCATCGGGCAGTACCTGCGCCACCCCGAGGTCGCGCGGGATTTTGCGGCCTACTGGGTGCTCTACCGCAAGTACCACGAGGATTACGGCGTCGAGGATATTTTGCAGGGCAAGCCCTATGACGCCGTCATTGCACGGGCGATGGACGCGAGCTTTGACGAGCGCATCAGTCTGGTCAGCCTGCTGCTGGCGGGCCTGAACACCCGCTTTGCCGACGCCCGCGCCACGGGTGCGGTGACGGATGCCTGCTACCAGCAGCTGCGCAGCTTCAAGCGGACGCTGTCCCAGCAGCCCGACGCCGACCCTGCCGATTTGTTTGCCGAGCGGTGCGACGCCTACCGCGCCAAGCTGGAGGCCGACAAGACCGCCGGGGCGCTGCTGCCCGACGAGGCCGCGGCCCGCACCCGCACGCTGGCACTGCTGACCGCATGGAGCCGCAGCCTTGACAACGGTCTGGACGCCGACGAGGCGTTTGACACGGTGCGCGGCGCGTTCAACACCCAGGTGCAGCGCCGCGAGGAAGCGGTCTCCGCCGCCAGCAACGCGCTGGAATTTGCCTTTGACTTTATGGAGCAAGCGTTCGAGGACGGGCAGGAGATGGTCGTGTTCGTCAACGAGCTGGCACTCGGCCCCGACTCCGCGCCGTTTCTGGCCGAAAACGACTGCGAGCGGTTTGAGCAGTACAGCGAGAAGCTGCTTCTCCACGGCGGCGAGGATGAGCTGCTGGCGGAATTGCAGCGGGATGATGTGCGGGCGGAGGAGCATTCGGCGGAGTTTTGATGTTCACGATGCCCTGTAGGGGCCGGGCATGCCCGGCCCGCGCGTGAAAGGCAAGCGTTCGTCCGCCGTACAGTTGCGGGCCGCACATGTGCGGCCCCTACAAAGCGGCAGCTTGTTGGCTGTTCGCCTAAAAGCCGCGGACGTGACCGCCGCCGTCAGGTTCCGCGGGCAGATATGGAATCCGCCCCTACGGAGCTGTTGTAGGGGGCGGCGTCCCCGACGCCCCGCAGGCAGTTGCCCGTTAAAAAGTATCACTTCTCATTATATTCTTTACTCTTTTGCGGAATTTTGTTATAATGGCAGTATTCCGTTTATCATCGGACATTTTGAGGGGGTCATTTTATGAAAGCAGTCATCACGGTCATCGGGCAGGACACGGTGGGTGTCGTTGCCAAGGTCAGCGCGGTGTGCGCCGAGCTGAACATCAACATTGAGGACGTTTCCCAGTCCATCATGCAGGATATGTTCTGCATGATCATGCTGGTCGATCTGAGCAAGGCGAACGCCGAGGCCGCCGAGGTCCGGGACCGCTTTGCGGCATTGGGCAAAGAGATGAAGATGCAGGTCACCGTGACCCGGCAGGAAGTCTTTGATGCCATGCACACCATTTAAGGGGGCTGCCACATGAGAATCATCAACAGCCGCGACATTATGGAGACCATTGAGATGCTGACCGCCGAGAACCTCGACGTGCGCACCGTCACAATGGGCATCAGCCTGCTGGACTGCATCGACCCGGATGCGGACAAGGCGTGCGAGAAAATCTACAACAAGATCACCCGTCTGGCGGGCAATTTGGTCTCCGTCGTGGACGGCATCAGCGCCGAATACGGCATCCCCATCGTCAACAAGCGCATCAGCGTCACGCCCATTGCGATGCTGCTGGGCGCCGCGCCCGACGCCGACCCCGTGCAGTACGCCAAAACGCTGGACCGCGCGGCCAAGGCCGTGGGGGTCAACTTCATCGGCGGCTTCGGTGCGCTGGTACACAAGGGCTTTTCCGCGGGCGATAAGCGGCTGATCGCCGCCATCCCCCGCGCACTGGCCGAGACCGATATTGTCTGCTCCAGCGTCAATATCGGCTCGACGAAATCGGGCATCAACATGGACGCCGTCAAGCTGATGGGCGAGGTCGTGCGCGAGACCGCCGAGCTGACGAAGGACAATATGTGCATGGGCGACGCAAAGCTCGTCGTGTTCTGCAACGCGCCCGAGGACAACCCGTTCATGGCGGGCGCGTTCCACGGCGCGGGCGAGCCGGACTGTGAGATCCACGTCGGCGTCTCCGGCCCCGGTGCGGTGCGCGCCGCGCTGGCCAAGCTGCCGAAGGACGCCCCGATGGACGAGGTGGCCGAGCTGGTCAAGCGCACGGCATTCAAGATCACCCGCCTGGGCCAGCTGGTAGCGAACCTCGCCAGTGAGCGCCTCGGCGTGCCCGCTGGCATCATTGACCTGTCGCTGGCCCCGACGCCCGCGATTGGCGACAGTGTTGCGAACATTCTGGAGGAGATGGGCCTTGAGAGCTGCGGCTGCTGCGGCACGACGGCCTGCCTGGCCCTGCTGAACGACGCGGTCAAGAAGGGCGGCGTCATGGCGTCCAACCACGTCGGCGGCCTGTCCGGCGCGTTCATCCCCGTGTCGGAGGATGACGGCATGATCAACGCCGCCAACTGCGGCAGCCTGACGCTGGAAAAGCTCGAGGCCATGACGGCGGTCTGCTCGGTCGGTATCGACATGGTGGTCATCCCGGGCGATACCTCCGCCGAGGTCATCAGTGCCCTGATTGCGGATGAAGCCGCCATCGGCATGGTGAACAGCAAGACGACGGCGGTGCGCGTCATCCCCGCCATCGGCCACAAGGCCGGCGATGTGCTGGACTTTGGCGGCCTGCTGGGCCACGCGCCCATCATGCCCATCAGCAAGTTCAGCCCTGCGGTCATGATCCACCGCGGCGGCCGCATCCCCGCCCCGATGCAGGCACTGAAAAACTAAAGCAGTAAAGGCAGCGCCCATGCCGGGTTTTGGCATGGGCGCTTTTTGTGATATGATCAGGATGACAAATCGGAAGTTATAAAGGAGAAACACTATGGGATTATTTGGTAAAAGCAAAAAAGAGCGAGAAAAAGAGTATATGAACAGATTAGATGTTCCATTATGTTTAAAAGAAGACTTTGAATTGATTATTGATGATGTATTTACAATTATGGGGGTTGGAACAGTTGCCACAGGAAACATATCAACAGGAATGTGTAGAGAAGGAGAAAATGCGTGTGTTTATAAAACAAATGGAGGTGTATTAGAGACTATAATTACTACCATCGATATACATACAAAAGAACGAAAATCAAATGGTTGTGGATATAAAACAGAACATGTTGGACTTGGGTTAAGAGGAGTTTCTAAGGAACAATTAGAAAAAGGAGATAGAGTGATTGTAAAGAATGCCAATATGTATGGAATGTAATTACAAATTCCAATTTTTGAAACTGAGAAATCGAAAATTGTGAGGGTAATTATGATAAAGTTTTTGAATGATATCAGGAATGTAGAAAAACCAATATCTAATAATAGAAAAATTATAAATACTATAGCTGTATTGTTCCTTGGAATAGCTTTGGGGACTTTTTCAAAATTTTTGGATTTTCGTCAAGCTGAACTTCCCAGTGTGCTTATGGCAATAGATGGAGCATTAGATGTTCATAATTTCCTTGGACGTTTTGCAATCTGGGTATTGATTGCACTGTGTATTTCTATTTATAGCAATTCTGCAATAAGAGCAAGCAT
>ERZ772883.2235-NODE-2235-length-12514-cov-2.537363_pt1 | contig 12514 bp, 9 predicted proteins | sample MGYA00580575_ERZ772883 | MGnify/ENA primary metagenome ERZ772883 (study PRJEB29015, sample SAMEA2737666) | human gut metagenome | biome: human gut; feature: human-associated habitat; material: faeces | place: China | collected 2012 ...
GTTCGAATCCCTCCGCTTGCCCACAAGAAAGCGCCCTGGGCCGTTATGGACTCAGGGCGCTCAATTTTAATGGCTGGGACGGAGGGATTCGAACCCCCAACAGCCGGCACCAAAAACCGGAGTTCTACCGTTGAACTACGTCCCAATGTGTGGTGTTGCCCAAAAGCAACTCGTTTAGTTTACCTAATCTGCGAGGGCATCGCAAACGCCGTCGAGCAGGCGTACGGCGAGTGTCTGCGCGTCGCTGGCCGTGAAGGTGCCGTTGTAGCGCGTCATGCCCGTGAGCTCAATGCGAATGCGAGCCGGCTTCTGCTGCGCGGCGACATTGGCGGTGCGGATGCGCTGGGCCAGGTTGTGGCACTCGGCGAGGGCAATCGTGGCGCGCGGTGCGGCGTCGGCGGGCAGCTCGTCGCTTGCGATCTCGAGCACCAGGTCAACGTCGGTTGGGACCTCGGAATCGCAGAGCATCATGCCGCTGTTGTCGGTCGTTGCCGTGGCGATATTCCACATGCGCGACGCAACGCTGCGTGCGATGGGGTCCTCGCCGATATGACGGCAATCTGGAAACGCTCGAGCACGTTGGCGGCGCGAGCAAAACCGATGCGGGACTCGGCTTCGGTGACCGAGGGCTTGCCCTCCCACACATGGTGCAGGCGGTTGACGTAGGCGTAGGTGTCCTGGAAGGCCATGCCGTCGGCAAACAGGCCGACATTTTCCTGGAACTGCTGCAGGGCGGCCTCGGTATGCGGACCAAAGTAGCCGTCGTCTTCGCCACAGGCAAAGCCCAAAACGTTGAGAGCGCGCTGCAGGGCCTGCACATCGGCGCCATGGAAATTGGGCATGCGCAGATAGAGAGTGCGGTCGCCCAGCTTATACGAAGCGTCTACAAGGGCGCTCCAGCAGGGGATATCGACGGCATGACCGGCAGCAAGGCCGCTGTCGAGCCTGAAGGTGCTGACGGCCTGCTCAGTGGTGGCTCCAAAGTACTTGTCTGTGACTTCGGCGGCATCAATCGTGTAGCCGAGCTGCAGGAGACGAGACTGCACGTCCTCGACGGCTGCTCCTTGCATGCCCGTTGTAATAGGTTCCATGAACGAACCCCTTTCGGCGTACCATTCGTACTATTTGAGCGTCTGTCGGATAGACAACGCAAAGGGATGCATAAACATGCACTCAACAGTGTAGCAAGTTGTGCCTAAATACGCTGCTGACAGGTTTTATAACCCCCGTTAGTTAAGGCGCTCCACAAAGAAATCTGCCATGGAGAGGAACAGCTCACGTGCGTGCGGATCAAGCTCAACGTTCTCGATGGCCGCTTTGGCCTTAGCGGTCAGGTCGAGCGCGTAAGTGTGGGCGTAATCGATAGAGCCGGTCTCCTGGAAGATCTCCACGGCGCGTGCGAGCTGCGCGGGATCATCGGTGCCCGAGGAAAGAATCGCCTCGATCTCGTCGTGGTGGCGCTCATCAGAGAGGGCGTGTACGGCGACAAGCGTGCGCTTGCCCTCGGTGATGTCGGTGCGGAAGTCCTTGTTGGCGGCTTCCTTAGTGCCGACAAGGTTGAGCAGGTCGTCCTGAATCTGAAAGGCGAGGCCCGTGTGCAGGCCAAAGGCGCGCAGCGCTTCGATTTGCTCATCGCTGCCGCCGCCGATAATGGCCCCGGCGGCAAGCGGCGTGGCTCCGCTGTAATACGCGGTCTTGTGCGTCGCCATGTCCAGGTAGTCATCAACCGAGATATCAAAGCGCCCGTCACGGACCCAACCCAGGTCGAGCGCTTGACCCTCGATGGTGCGGACGATCATCTCGGTAAGCTCGTGGAGCACACGCAGCTTCACGTCGGACTCCAGCGTGGGGTCGTCGAGAACCGTCTTGGTGACCATGGTGAGCGCCAGGTCGCCACAATTGATGGCAAGGCCCGTGCCCTCGGTAAGGTGCATGCAGGGCTTACCTCGACGAAGCTGTCCGTTGTCGGCGATGTCGTCGTGGATGAGTGCGCCCGACTGAAAGTGCTCGATGGCCGCCGCGGCGCTGCGGGCGCTCTCAAAGCTACCGCCCACTGCGGTTGCGGCGAGCATGCAGATGAGCGGGCGGTGGCGCTTGCCGGCATTGGCCGTAAATGTCGAGAGCGGGGTATACAGGTAGCGCTCGATATCGGCAGAGGTCGCCTGTCCGTCAAAGAACGTGGCCAGATAGTCGTTAATCTGGTCAAAGTGCTGGGCTAAAAAGCTGGTAAACGGACTGGACACGGGTTCTCGCATTCTTTGATAGGTTGCATCGTTGCATTATGCAGACAACATATTGCCACATTAGGGCGTCGAGCGCGGCGGTTGAAGACGATTGGTCCATGCGGCCGCAAGTGCGGTAGGGGCTTGGCTAGATAAGCCCAAAGTGTTCGAGCGCGGTGACGACGCCGTCGTGGTCGATGCTGTCGGTGACATAGTCGGCCTTTTCCTTGAGGAAGTCCGGTGCGTTGCCCATGGCGATGCCAACGTCGACGGCGTTCATCAGCGAGACGTCATTGCTGGCGTCGCCGATGCCGTATACGGTTCCGTGGTGGGGATCGAGGGCGTCGAGTACAGACTGGATGCCCCCGCGCTTCGTGCATTCGCGGGGCGAGATTTCGGTTACCTTGAGTTCGAGCTCGTTAAAGCACAGCAGCGGCTCAAGCGCCTTATCTTGAGCGATGTGGTTGGCGAGCGATGTAGACATCAAGATCTTGTAGACACTGTAATGTTGCAGCTGCGTGACTGCGTCGCCCAGGGTGCGCGCGTATCCGGGAGCATCGGGGGCATCGGCACTCATGCGCACGACGCCGTTGAGGCCCTCAAAGCGGATGACCTCGCCCGATTGCTCAAGGTAGGGGGCAAGACGCTGCAGCATACCGGGCGTCATCGACAGATCGCGAATTGCGTGTCCGTTGATCTCGGCGTAACCACCCGCAAGACAGACGATGCCGGTCCAGGGCAGCTCAAGAAGTTTGGGGTGGATGCAGCTGAGGGTACGTCCCGTGCAGATAAAGGCCATGTTGCCGTTGGCGACAAACTCGCGGATTGCCTGCGAAACCGCCTCGTTGGGATAGGGGGAGAGGTCTCGCTCGCTCTCGGCAAGCTCTTGTGCCACTCGAGGGTCTTGCCAGGCGAGTGTTCCGTCGATATCGAAGAAGCAGATATCGCCGCGCTTATGGGCTGCGCTGGCGGCAGGGGAGGCCGAGGTGGTGGGCACAAATCCCGGCTCGAGGCCCATAATCTGGTCAAAATGCTCTTTAACGCGGGGAACGGAGATGCCGATGACCACCTGGGCGGTCTTGCCCGTAATGATGAGGCCCTTGGCGCCCACCGCGACAAACGACGCATTATCTGCAACGATGGAAGGGTCTGCGACCTCGACGCGCAGGCGCGTGGCGCAGTTGGTTGCGCCCACGATATTGCCAACGCCACCTAAAAGCTGAATTACCCGCTCAGCGAGGACGTGATCTTGATCGGATCGACTATCGGCCTCGTCGTTGGGAGATTGCTCTTTGGCAAAGCCGCTTTCCGTTAAACGATCGATTGCCGCGCGATTGGCGACATGATCCTCGCGGCCCGGCGTCTTAAGGTCATAGGCCAAGATGAGTGCTCGAAAACTAACAAAAAAGATGAGGCTAAAGGCAAGGCCGATACCGAGCGCCAAAAGATAGGCACCGGCATGCGTGCGCATGAGCGGAATAAAGTTGAAGGCTGCCATCTCCATGAGGCCGCCCGAGAAGATGCCGACGATGCCAAAGAGATTCATGGTTGTGGCAAGGCAAGACGATAAGACGGCGTAGAGAAAAAAGAGCCCGGGGTGGGTGAACATAAAGAGAAACTCGAGTGGCTCGGTAACGCCGCAAACCACCGAGGCGATGATGGCGGGAACAAGGATGACCCTGAGGCCGGCGCGGCGCTCGGGTTTTGCGGTGGAGTAGAACGCGGCTGCGATGGCAGGAAGGCCAAAGAGCTTGACCCAGCCAGTGGCGGTAAAACCGGCCCACGGCGCAAGCTCATTAAGGGGGCGCGTGCTATGGGAGAGGATGGGGAGCAAGCTGCTCCACGTGGCGTAGATGCCGTCGTTAATGACCAGGTTGTCGTAGTAGATCGGCATGTAGAGCAGGTGGTGCAGCCCCATGGGCTCGAGCGCTCGCTCCAAAAGCACAAAGATGCCCACGCCAAAGGGGCCGACGCTCGTAAGTGCATGGCGCAGCGTTTCGGTCATTGCGTATACGGAGGGCACGATGGCGGCCGAGATAGCGGCAAGGGCAAACACGGCAAAAAAGCTGATGAGGTAGACCAGCGAGGAACCCGAGAAGGTGCCGAGCCAATCGGGAACCTTGGCATCGTAGAAGCGGTCATGGATGGCGACGACGGTTGCCGATACCGCCAGCGGGCCGATAATGCCGGTGTCGAGCGTCTTGATGCCGTCGATGACGGTGATACCGCTGGCGGGGGTCAAAGATGATGGGTACTTAAGCCCAAGGTTGTCTCCGCTCAGCTTAATGATCTCGCTCAAAAAGAAGCAATAGGCAAAATAGGCCACGAGTGCCTCGAGGCAGCAGCGTGCCGGTTGCTTTTGGGCAAGACCGATAGGCAGCGCTACGGCAAAAAGGAGTGGAAGGCGCTTAAAGACCGTCCACGAGCCGCGCTGGATGATGGTCCAGAAAACGTACCAAGGGGTTCCGTATACGGCGAGGTCGCCGACGATGTCTACGGTCGTGGCGAGGGCGGAGATGCCGACCATGAGGCCTGATATAGAAAACAGCATGGCGGGCGCGAACATTGCCCCGCCAAAGCGTTGGATTTTTTGCAGCATGTTCTGCCTTCCGAATATCGAGGCGCGTTGCGCGTGGGGAAACGTTTAAACAATGGATTCATTGTAGAGGACCAGACGATTGTCGTACCGGCAGTTTTGAGCGAAACCGATTTGGGCATGACAGAAACCGTCAACGGTTAAATCCTGTCGCTTTACCGATATTCGGTTTAAACAACTTTAAGAAATGCTATCGTGCCTAGCCGGAAATGAACAATGTAGAGGTGAAGTCATGCCAAAAGCGATTTACGAAGGAATCTACCGTGAGATCCGTTCGCGCATCATTAACGGGACCTATGCGTTTCAGGAGATGCTGCCAACCGAAGCCGAGCTGACCGCGGAGTTCGGATGCACGCGCAATACCGTCCGTCGCGCCTTGGGTATGCTGGCCGACGGGATGTTTGTGCAGCCCATACACGGCAAGGGCGTGCGCGTTATTTGGCTTAAGGGCGAAACCGACATGCTGGGCGCACTCGAAGAGGTTGAGTCGTTTGGCGAGTTCGCAAAACGCAACAATGCCGTCGCATCGACCGAGGTCAAGTCTTTTGAACATTTGATTTGCACTGAGCAACTCTCTCGTCGCCTGGGCTTTAAGGTGGGCGAGGAGCTGATTCGCGTGGTGCGTGTCCGAAGCCTTAACGGCAATGCGCGCCAAGTAGACCATGGTTACTTTTTGGAGTCGATCGCCAAGGGTCTGACGCCCGAGATCGCCGCAAAGTCAATTTACGACTATCTGGAGCACAAACGCGGCGTCAAGGTGATGGCGAGCCGTCGTACGGTGAGTGTCGAGCTCGCCAACGATGAGGACTGCAGCTATCTTGACCTTGGTAAGTACAACTGTGTCGCCGTCATGGAGAGCCAGTCGTACACCTCGGACGGCATCTTGTTTGAGGTCACGCATGCCCGCACGCATCCCGAGATCTTCCACTACCGCGTCAACTCCAAGCGATAGCCGGCTAGCTCGCAGCCTGACGAGACTTATGCCCTCAAAGCGAAAACGCCCGGTCAAACCGACGATGCATCGGCTTGACCGGGCGTTTTCTCTGCATTCGATAACAAATAATTGTTTATACAAAACTTGTCAAGTATCAAGTTGAATATTACCGTTCACCGAAGTTTTTCTACCGCTCTAGTAATACTTGTTCAAACAACTAGCCAAATAGCGTATTGTACAAATCAGCAAAAGGGGCAAAGTCCCCGAGCCAATCTCCGAAGGCGGCGGCAAAGGGTGCCGCCACGGTGTGAAAGGGTGGATTGTAATGAAGAACGAAATGAGCAGAAGGCAGTTCCTGGGCTTTGCTGGTTCCGCGGCTGCGGTTCTTGGTCTGGGTCTCGTGGGCTGCGGTGGCTCCGCCGGCTCCGGCTCCTCTGCTTCTGGTGACGCTGCCGAGGTCTACTTCCTCCAATTCAAGCCCGAGGTCGACAAGGAGTGGAAGGAGATCGCCAAGGCCTATAAGAAGGAGAAGGGCGTCGAGGTCAAGATCGTGACCGCTGCCTCCAACACCTACGAGGAGAAGCTCAAGTCCGAGATGTCCAAGAGCTCCGCTCCGACCCTGTTCCAGGTCAACGGCCCCACCGGTCTTAAGAACTGGAAGGATTACTGCGCCGACCTGTCCGATACCAAGCTCCGCGGTGAGCTCATTGACGACTCCCTGGCTCTGCAGTCCGATGGCAAGGATCTGGGCATCGACTGGGTCCAGGAGAGCTACGGCATCATTTACAACAAGCAGCTGCTCGAGAAGGCTGGCTACAAGGCCGAGGACATCAACTCCTTCGACAAGCTGAAGGCTTGTGCCGACGACATCCAGGCCCGCAAGGACGAGCTTGGCGTTGAGGGTGCCTTCACTTCTGCCGGCATGGATGACTCCTCCAGCTGGCGCTACACCACCCACCTCGCCAACCTCCCGCTCTACTACGAGTTCGAGAAGGAGCACAACCAGGAGGACGACGAGATCAAGGGCGAGTATCTCGACAACTTCAAGCAGATTTTCGACCTGTACATCACCGACTCCACCTGCGATCCTTCGCAGCTTGCCTCCAAGACCGGCGACGACGCCACCAACGAGTTCGCAACCGGCAAGGCCGTCTTCTATCAGAACGGCTCTTGGGCATACGCTGACCTCACCAAGGCCGGTATGACCGACGACCAGCTCGGCATGCTGCCGATCTACATCGGCGTCGACGGCGAGGAGAACCAGGGCCTGTGCTCCGGCGGCGAGAACTACTGGTGCGTCAGCTCCCAGGCTTCCGAGGATGCCCAGAAGGCCACCGAGGACTTCATGTACTGGTGCGTCACCGCTGACACCCCGACCAGCATCATCGCCGACAAGATGGGTCTGACCGCTCCGTTCAAGAGCGCCAAGGAAACCACCAACGTCTTCTCGCAGCAGGCCGTTGCCATGGCCAAGGACGGCAAGAAGACCGTCGCTTGGGACTTCGTCTACATCCCCTCCGAGGAGTGGAAGAAGAACCTCAAGCAGGCTCTGATTGCCTACGCTGCCGATAACAGCAAGTGGGACGGCGTCAAGAACGCCTTCGTCGATGGCTGGAAGACCGAGAAGGCTGCTTCCGAGTAAGTAGTTGCTGCCCAAGCTATCTGATTAGCGACAGGGGGCGGGCAGACGTTGGTTTGCCCGCCCCCTGCATATTGAAAGGACCCTTCTATGGGCAAAGCACTCAAGCGCTGGTGGCCGCTCTTTATGCTGCCCACGTGCCTGGCGTTTATGATCGGGTTCGTGATTCCCTTTATCCAGGGCTTCTATCTCTCGTTCTGCCAGTTTATTACCATTAACAACGCGCATTTTGTCGGTATTGAGAACTACGTGCGCGCACTGTCCGATCCGCAGTTTGCCACGTCGTTCTTCTTTACCGTGGCGTTTGCCTTCCTGTCGACGGTGCTCATCAACGTGATCGCCCTCGCCATCGCGCAGGCGCTCACCCGCAAAGCGCTCAAGGGCACCAACATCTTCCGTACGATCTTCTTTATGCCTAACCTGATCGGCGGCATCGTGCTGGGCTACATCTGGCAGATTCTGATCAACTGCCTGCTCTCCAACGTGGGCGCCCAGCTCATCGCCCTTAACTCTGCTGCTGGCTTCTGGGGCCTTATCATCCTGACCCTGTGGCAGCAGGTCGGCTACATGATGATCATCTACATCGCTGGTCTGCAGTCCATTCCGTCCGACTACATCGAGGCCGCCAAGGTCGACGGTGCCACGGCATGGCAGACGTTTTGGAAGGTTAAGATCCCTAACCTGATGCCGACCATCACCATCTGCCTGTTCCTGTCCATCACCAACGGCTTTAAGCTGTTCGACCAGAACCTCGCCCTTACCGGCGGCGCTCCCGCGCACTCCACCGAGATGCTCGCCCTGAACATCTACAACACGTTCTATTCGCGTGCCGGTATCGCATGGCAGGGCATCGGTCAGGCCAAGGCGGTTATCTTCTGCATCCTGGTCGTAGCCATCTCCATGATTCAGCTTAAGGCCACGAGGTCCAAGGAGGTGCAGCAGTAATGAAACGCGATAAGGCTATCAACCGCGCGCTCTCGATCTTCTTTACGATCCTGTCGCTCGCATGGATCTACCCCGTGTTCATGATTGCGCTCAATTCCTTTAAGAAAGCGACCGCAATCAGCACCACCACGGCGTTCGATCTGCTCACGCCCGAGACGTTCAACGGCCTCGCAAACTACATGCACGCCCTTAACGAGCAGGGCTTTGCCTCGGCATTTATGTACTCGCTCATCATCACGGTCACGTCGGTCGTGCTGATCTTGGTGTGCTGCTCCATGTGCGCTTGGTACGTGGTTCGTGTCAACAACAAGATCTCGAACTTCTTCTATTACCTGTTCGTGTTCTCGATGGTCGTGCCCTTCCAGATGCTCATGTTCACGCTGTCCAATTTGGCGGACCGCATCGGCTTCAACACGCCGTTCAACATCTGCTTTATCTACCTCGGCTTTGGCGCGGGCCTGGCGGTCTTTATGTTCGCCGGTTTTGTAAAGAACATCCCGCTCGAGATCGAGGAGGCGGCCATGATTGATGGCTGCAACCCGGTCCAGGTGTTCTTTAAGATCGTCCTTCCCATCATGAAGCCCACCTATCTTTCGGTCGGCATCCTCGAGACCATGTGGGTCTGGAACGACTATCTGCTGCCCTACCTTACGCTCGACTCCACCAAGTACAAGACCATTCCTATCTTGATCCAGTACTTCCGCGGCGGCTACGGCCACGTCGAGCTCGGCCCCATGATGGCCTGCATCATGATGGTCGTTATCCCCATCGTCATCATGTACATCCTCTGTCAGAAGTACATCATCGACGGCGTGGTGGCAGGTGCCGTCAAGGGCTGATGCCGTAACTGTTTTGCAAGTTTCTGCGGCGCCCCTCAGCGCGGCGCCGCGTATCGAAAGGTAGAGACATGGCCGAGATCGTTCTCAAACATGTTCAGAAGGTGTATCCCAACAACGAGTCAAAAAAGAAGGGCTTCTTTGGCAAAAAGAAGAAGACCGAGGAGAAGAAACACAACCTCAAGGTTACCGAGGACGGTGTGCTCGCTGTAGAGGACTTCAACCTCACCGTTCACGACCAGGAGTTCGTCGTCCTCGTTGGCCCCTCTGGCTGCGGCAAGTCCACGACGATGCGCATGGTCGCCGGCCTGGAGGACATCACCTCGGGCGATGTGCTCATCGATGGCAAGCGCGTCAACGACGTGGCACCCAAGGACCGCGACATTGCCATGGTGTTCCAGAGCTATGCTCTGTACCCCAATATGACGGTGTACGAGAACATGGCGTTTACGCTTGAGCTCAAGAAGGTCCCCAAGGACGAGATCGACCGCAAGGTTCGCTCCGCTGCCGAGATTCTGGGCATTACCGAGTACCTCGACCGTAAGCCCAAGGCGCTCTCCGGCGGCCAACGCCAGCGTGTCGCTATCGGCCGCGCCATCGTGCGTGATCCCAAGGTCTTCCTGATGGACGAGCCGCTGTCCAACCTGGACGCCAAGCTGCGTAACCAGATGCGTGCCGAGCTCATTAAGCTGCGTCACGAGATTAAGGGCACCTTCATCTACGTTACCCACGACCAGACCGAGGCTATGACCCTGGGCGACCGCATCGTGGTCATGAAGGACGGCGTTGTCCAGCAGATCGCCACGCCGCAGGAGGTCTTCAACCATCCCGCGAACATCTTCGTCGCCGGCTTCATCGGCGTGCCGCAGATGAACTTCTTCGATGCCCAGCTGGTGCGCTCGGGCGACGGCTTTACCGTCAAGACCGAGGATATGAACGTGGCGCTCGCCCCCGAGACTTGCGCTCAGCTTGCCCTCAACTGGGACGGCGGCGACGTGAAGGAGATTACGGCCGGCGTGCGTCCCGAGCAGATCCTGCTTGCCGACAAGGGCGAGGAGGGTGCGCTCCAGGGCACCATCGAGGTCACTGAGCTCATGGGTTCGACCGAGCATGTCCATGTGACCGCTCCCGATGGCCAGTTCGTTCTGATCATTCCCGTTGTCGACCTTGAGGCCAAGGGTGCGCTCAAGGCGGGCGACTCCATCTGGTTCAAGTTCGAGAAGAACGCGACCCACCTCTTCGATAAGGTCTCTGGCAAGAACCTTATCTAGGCCCGGTGCATCCAGGCCCTCCCTTTGGGCGACTGCGGTATTGCCATCCTTTTGCCGCGGTCACATATAAGGCTCCCCTCCCGTCCACTGGGCGAGAGGGGAGCCTTTCTTTGTGTTGGGGTTGTCTGGCCGGTCGTTTGTCTCGATCTGTAACAGGTAGGGCCGATTTCGGACGTTAGATGTTACAGATCGAGACGGTTCCGCTGAGCTAACCATTTCATCTAAATCTGTAACACCAAAGGCGAATTTCAGCTGCTAGATGTTACAGATTGAGATATTGCTGCGGAACGATTCCGTTTGTCTCGATCTGTAACAGGAAGAACCATTTTTTGGTGCCAGATGTTACAGATTGAGATAAACCCAAAGGGAGGGGCTGGTATGTCTCGATCTGTAACAGCTGGGATCGTTTTGGTTGAGTAGTTGTTACAGATCGAGATTGTTTGGCCGAGTCGGGTCACAGGGTAACGTGCGGGCACAAAAAACGGAGCCGTGTTGGCACGACTCCGTTTCTCAAGAGGATGGGTAAGGGGAATGAGCTAGCTCAGGTGCCAGATCTCGTCGTTGTACTGGGAGATCGTACGGTCGGACGAGAAGGTGCCGGCGTTGGCGATATTGATGAGCGCCTTGCGCATCCAGGCGTCCTGGTCCTCGTAGTCGGCCAGCACGCGCTCCTTGGTCTGGATGTACTCCTCAATGTCGAGCAGGGCCATAAACCAGTCCTTGCCCTTAATGTCGTCGTGCAGGCGCTGCAGGCGCTCGGCATTGCCGGTCGCCATAAAGGCCGGGTTGGTGATGAAGTCCACCAGCAGTTTAATGCCGGGCTTGCGGTAGAGCGCACCGGCGTTGTAGGTGCCGTCGGCGTAGAGCTGCTCGACCTGTTTGGACGAGGCACCAAAGGTATAGATGTTCTCGTCGCCCACGAGCTCGGCAATCTCCACGTTGGCACCGTCGAGCGTGCACAGGGTTAGGGCGCCGTTGAGCATGAACTTCATGTTGGAGGTGCCGCTCGCTTCCTTGGAGGCCAGGCTGATCTGCTCGGAGATATCAGCGGCGGGGATCACGCGCTCGGCGGCGGTGACGTTGTAGTTCTCGATCATGACAACCTGCAGGTAGGGAGCCACGTCGGGGTCGTTTGCTATCCACTGCGACAGCGTCAAGATCAGATGGATGATGTCCTGCGCGATAGTGTAGGCAGGCGCCGCCTTGCCGCCAAAGATGATGGTGACGGGGTGCTTAGGTCTGTTGCCGTTCTTGATATCGAGGTACTTCCAGATGATGTAGAGCGCGAGCATCTGCTGGCGCTTGTACTCATGGATACGCTTGACCTGAACATCGATGATGGCGTTGGAGGGAATGGTCACGCCCTGCTCGAGCGCCATGAACTGGCGCATGATGGCCTTGGCCTCGACCTTGGTGGCGGCCAGGCGCTCAAGAACGTCCTTGTCGTCGGCGAACTTGGCGAGTTTGCTCAGATCGCCGGTGCTGCGCCAGTCGGTGCCGATCACATCGTCGAGCAGGCTGGCGAGCGCGGGGTTGGCCCCATGAATCCAGCGGCGGAAGGTGATGCCGTTGGTCTTGTTGGAGAACTTCTCGGGATAGATCTCGTAGAACGGATGAAGCTCGGTGTCCTCCAGGATCTTGGTGTGGAGGGCGGCTACGCCGTTGATGGAGAAGCCAAAGTGGATGTCCATGTGGGCCATGTGGACGGTGTCGTATTCGTCGATGACGGCGACGCGCGGGTCATCGTGCTCGGCCTTCGCGATCTCATCGAGCTTGACGATAATGTCGGCGATGGCAGGGGAGACCTTCTGCAGGCTGGTGAGCGGCCACTTCTCGAGCGCCTCGGCAAGAATCGTGTGGTTAGTGTAGGCGACCATGGAGCGTACGATGGTAACGGCCTCGTCAAACTCGATGTCGTGCTCGGTGGTGAGCAGGCGAATGAGCTCGGGGATGACCATGGTGGGGTGCGTGTCGTTAATTTGGACCACGGCGTAGTCGGCCAGATCGTGCAGGTTGCTGCCGCGCTCGATGGCCTCGTCGATCAGGAGCTGGGCGGCGTTGCTCACCATGA
>ERZ772883.2241-NODE-2241-length-12476-cov-9.913936_pt1 | contig 12476 bp, 5 predicted proteins | sample MGYA00580575_ERZ772883 | MGnify/ENA primary metagenome ERZ772883 (study PRJEB29015, sample SAMEA2737666) | human gut metagenome | biome: human gut; feature: human-associated habitat; material: faeces | place: China | collected 2012 ...
TCTTTGCAAATATAAGATAATTGTTGGAAACTAGCAAATTATGCGTGTTAAAAAAAATAATAAAAATGATAGGGACACCTTCGTCTCTACCAAAGAAACAAAGATGCCCCTATATATAGTAAGGTATCAGATAATGTGGGTATAAAAGGATTATTAAAAAATAAGTATTGATATTTAAAAACCAGAATATACTATCTTACTGAAATCTTCTGACCCTTAGCCTGAGCACAGGACTGGGTAGATGCCTTCACGATGTAAATGCCGGATGGAACACGGAGAATCATTCTCTGCTTATCAGGCAACTGATAACTGTGAACCATCTTGCCATCCAATGTAAATACCTGAACCCCGTCGAGTTTCTCACTACCCAAGGCAGAAACAACGATCATGCCTGCAGCTGGTGAGTAAACCTTCACCGGTGCGCTCTGCTCTTCAGCCTCCATGCGGTCGATGCCGGTTGAGGTACGGGTCTGGGTGAGGAAGTATCTTCCGTGGTCACCCGCCTTCACCTTCACGGCCTCGCCTTCATGAACTTCTGTAAAGCTTGCCGATGCAGCATCATAGAGATAAACCGGAGCATCGAGCTTGTTCACACCCTTCAGGGTGAGTGAAACCTCTTCTGCCTGCTGGCTCACGATACCGAGTGGAATCCAGGACAACTCAGGAACAGCATTCACAGCCACTGCCTCGTTGCCGGCAACGGTATAAACCTGCGGAACATCCTTCAGGTTCTGATCATACAAGAGATCCACATCCTCCTGGTCATCATAGTCGGCAGAAGCCTCCGGACGCAAAGCGATGCGTGCCTTTGAGGTCTGGCCGTTGGAATTCTCTGTCGTTGCTTCAATGCTCTTGACATAGTCTGATGCCATCAACAGGCCAGGAGTGATAGTGCGGTCAACATACATCGCAGAAGTGAACCTTACATTTTCTACCTTTTCGCCTTCTTTCTTCTTGACAAAGAACGACTGGGTAGGCTGGATAGCGTAGTTCTGCTTATCCAATTCTGCATTGGAAATCGCCTTCACCTCGCCATTCTCAACCATCCATATTGCCTTTTGCAAACCAGTATTAGCCTCGAAGAACTTAGCCATAGAGATAGAGCAGGTATATGGATTAGCCACGAGATAGAATCCACTGGCGTTATCTGTTGCCAAGGCCTGGGTCTTCTCTGCGAATGTCTTCTCTTCATTACTGTAAGCTACGAGAAACTTGCCATGGCCATTGTTCTTACCAACAGTTACTGATTTACCACCAGAAGTCGTTGATCCATCATAATCGAAGTACTGATATTTGGTATCAGCCTTTGGCAAACGGAGGAGCGCTTTCTTAGTCTTATCCTTCGGCAGGAGGGCATTACCCGCCTTGATAGAGAAACCACCGAAGGTTCCATCTGCAGCATCGGCATAGCTCTCGTCCACCCTATTATATACATGGCTCCAGTAGCCGAGATTCATATCAACATTTTCTGGAGCAGCTACACTTGGGTAATGAGATGCAGGATAATCACTCTTAGGTGTGATTTCCTTCACATCACTCTTCATCCAAGCTCTCTGATAAACCGGATACTTGCTCCGGCTATATACATTCGTATCAAACGTGATATCCTCAAACGCCTTGGTTTCCTGTCGTCCATCCTTTGCTGGCACATACATATCACCGGCGTAGATATACTGCAGAGGCGAAGCCATGGTGTACCACTTGTTAGGCTCCAGCTCTTTCTCTACCCAAGCCTTGTCATATACCAGATAGCACTGGTCGCGAAGCTCACCCTGAGGCTTGAAGTAAATCTGATGACAGGTATTGCCATAGAACTTCTCGCACTTCAGATTACCTGCTTCCAATCCCTTATTGGCATCTGCCTCATTCCAGAACGCCATGATGTCATACTGGATATACTTCGTGGCTTCATTACCCTTGCCATTGGTCAGTTTGGTAGCAATCTGATTGGTGCTACGGTAAACCACATTACCGAGGTCAGGGAATGGCAAACCATTCAGATTGGCAATAGTGACCTTGGTAAACTTCATTGGCACATAGCTGTTCTGCGTAGGAATATCTATCTTCGATGCAGATGCTGCCGCAGAAATTGTACTGCTGCCATAAGTCTGATAATCGGTATAATCCTTATCATACAATTCTGTAGAAGAAGAGCGATGCCAGTTGGCATCATTGTTCCAGTTGGCGTTCATACCGCCATCGGCAGTAGGAGTCCAGGTAATGAACTCCGGTACAATCTTCACCTTGAGATAAGACTCGCCAGGGCAGTTGGTAGTTCCAGCTGTAGCTGCTCTCTTCTCGTAAGCGAATCGGAGTACATAGTAATATCCCTCGTGGAAATTAGCAACTGCATCATTTTCAAACTTGAGGTTGAGAGTAGTCTGAGTCTTTTTATTAAAAGCAGGCAGCTCTTCTTTCTCCAATGTTGCAACCGTTTGATTCAACTTCTTTTCCCATAAAGGATCATTAGTAGATGCAACAATTACGCTCTTCGAATTAACAGCAGGGGCTTTACTATCATCAATGAAAGTAAGTGGCTCAGTAATAGCTGTTCCATCTCTCATCGTAGCACCATGAAGAGGTACCTTCAAATATCCCTTAGAAGCCTTCAACTTCTCCAGCTGTGGCAAACCGATACGAAGCGATGCCTCATAACTGCCATCATTGAATGGATAATCCACATCATTGAAACCGAAGTTAAGCTGTGGTCCATCCTTCATTACACGCAAATCTACCGGTATAGCACCTGTACACAACAGATAGGTCTTACCATTGATTTCGTATGGAATATAACCATCTGAATTCTGAGTTCCTTTTGGCAACATAAAGATTTTATGTGTTTCACCCAAAGGAAGCTTTTCCTTGCTGATAGTGATTTCGTTGCTGGCTGCTTCGTTCAACTTATTATCTTTATGTATATCATTAAGATACCAGTAGAACTTAACATTATCCAATGTTATCTTACCACCATTATTAGGGTCAGTTGTTGTCAATTGTCCCTTGATTTTAACCTCATAGTTGTCAGCTTGATCGCAAGGAATCTTATAATCCGTTACGATATTGCCCTTGGTATCAGTAATGATTGGATGCTGGCTAACCATTTCAAACCAGTTACTGTACAACGAGCAGACTTCAGCAGGTGTGCCCCAATTAGCATTTCCCTTGGCAGGATCCTCTGTAGATACAGATACATAATACTTCTTACCCGTAGTCAAAGGAAAGTCCTTATTGCTGATAACAATATAGGTTTCACCTTCACTATCTTGCTCAATCATATTAGTACCATCGATCTCAAAGTTTTTACATTTTTCCTCTGAATCGTATACATCAACAGTACCATATTCTGTACCAGAAACTGTACTTGTATTACCGGTCGTTCTATCCTTCAAGGTATAAGAATAATCCGTATTTACAGGATTACCATCTTCACCCACAAATCTGAAATAGATCTTTGTATTTTTATGTCCCAAAATTGCATTCAAAGTCTCGTGGATAGCACGTATCTTCAGTTTGATGGTTCCAGTTGTAGCACCGTTACATACCGGCTTTTCCTGAATCACCTGAACCTTAGCCGGCGCAAGATACATACGGATATCATCTACGGCATAGTCGGCACCATCAGTATTGCTACAGTAATTATCAATCTCCAGTCGGAAATCTGAATACTGCTCTACATTTGACTCTTTTTGCAAAGTAATCTTACCATATACCTGGTACCAAGTTGCCGGTTTCAATTTTTCTACATTAGTTTTAAAATCACCAGACGCAAAACTATGTATCAGGTGTTTTTCAACAATATCATCATTGACATTTCTTTTAACACCAAATAGTTTAAACATAATCTGTGGCTTAGTATCCGCTTTAGTCATGTCAGCAACACCCGCTGTGAAGATAAGTTGCTGTCCTGTACAGAGATCTGCCGTGAAATCTGCAGCGGCGATTTTTCTACTTTCGTCTGATGCATCCACATAGAGGAAGTGGCCATACTGAGAACCATTGGTTATCTCATAAGTCTTATCATATAATTGTCCACTTTGCCACCAAAGATATCCATCTTTAAGTGTCTCACCATTACCGGAAATACCATTAACATTGGCAGATTTATACAAGCAATAATCTCCATGAAGTGGAGAATGACCGATTTCCCCCAGGTTAACCCACCAAGAAGCATCGCAGTCAATCAAATCACGATATACGAAACTATAAGCACGGCGATCCCATTTAGATGGTAATCGGTCCTGGTTGTCATCCGGACTTGTAGGAGCAGACACAGTCTGTTCTACATCATCATCATCAAATGTAATTGGCTTGGTAGCCATTTTATAATGCTCGTCAAGATAACTAATCAGTCTGTTATTCAATCCATTTTTAACGATCTCCTCTTTAGTCATCGGATGATTATTCATGAATCGAACATCGAAATTGGCAATAGGACAACGGTTTCCGTCATCATCCATTGCATATGCAACTATGAATACAGGATCTCCATAGGTAAATGTAAAACTCTTGCCAGTTCCTGTCAAAGATACAGGCGTCCACTCTTTATTAAGATCTCCCATCTTCAAATCAAAGAAGCGTTGGGTTTCAACAGGTGTAAGCTGAAGACAATAGGTCTTAGTCTTATCATACGCCCACCATTCAATCTTAGTTGCCTTGCATAATTTATTTTTATCGAAGTCGGATTCTACGAGTTTGTCCTTTTCAGCTGCATAATATACTCGTTTAGTGAAACCATAAAAAGCTCCATCTTGCTTATATACACCATTTGCTAATGGATGGAAATAATATTTCGTAGCATCTGACAATTCCAGTCGAAGAGTAACAATAGAAGAACTTTTATCCTTCATACCAACTGTTATATACTTACCATCCTCATAAGTTCTATAACCTGCTCTTTCAAGATTTTTGCCAATAGCTGTATTCATAATGTCGTCTGCTAACTTCTTGGCAGAACGGATATGGAAAATGTATCTGATAGAGAGCGTTGGCTCATGTACAAGATAAGTTTTTGTTGCATCCAAACCATCAATATAACGGCTCACATCACAGGCGATGTCTTCACCAGCCCACCCTTCAGATGAAGCTTCTGCTGGTGCAGTATATGTAACACCGATATTATCGCTACATGGTTTATCTGCCTTTTGAAGTTTGTAAGCAAACAAACCATAGTTCTTTCCTCCTGATATTATAGAATTCAGAAGAGTCGGTTTTGTTCCAGAGTTTTGACGTAAATTATTACTAGCTAAATCTGTCTTTAAATCATACCATCTGAAATAGCCTTGTGGTTCAAGATCTTTTCCGCTATTTTCATACTCATCGAATGGCAGCACTAACTCTACTTGCTCATTAGCATCTTTCACATAGACATAGTACTCCCATTCAGCAGTCTGCTGCCTACCCTTTTCGTCAAATGCAGTATTAGCATGGCCTACATAATGATTGAAAGGCATGCTATACTTATTATCCAAAAGCTGAACATTAAACTTTGCATTCAAAGTTGGCTCCTTCTCAACAACACCATATTTAGTAGTCAATTCAGAGACATTTTTGGAAATAACAAAAGATAATTTTATGTTATCCCAAGACTCACTACTAGGCAACTCTAAGGTAACATCCAAGTCTTTTGCTTGGATTGAGGAACCTGTATTATTAAAGTAAATATAGTCAAAATCCTTACGCTTCTGTATTTTTCCTGAAGAGACAGTAAGATTATCTACTTTGGTGTCATCTGTATGCTTTATAGTCCAACGTATATAGAAGTCCTTAATATCTTCTTTAGACGAAACACCCAAGATAGATTTAATCTCATCATATATAGAAGCACCACTGAAGATACATTTGTTTCCTTCTTTTAAAGCATAAGCAGATTTTACCGAAGTAGGATCAGTTGCCTTGGTGAAAGTTACAGCATCAATATTACTCTGAGAATAAAGCTGATAAGTATATGTAACATCTGCCGTTGTCTTATCTGTTTCAAAATTATTCGTATTAGAAGCCTTTACTACAAACTTATAACCAGAGAGATCTACATTAGTAGTATTTATCTTAAACCTAAACAAATCATTTAATCCCCAATTATTCTTCTCTTTATAAAAAAGATAATAAGTCTCAGCTTTCTTGAAACCATCACCATTAAAAGAAGAATATGCATCATTAGATTCCTGATTCCACAAACCGAGTTTAATATTACCTAGATCTACAATAGCATCAGACTTGTCAAGAAAATAAAACTCAATATAATTATATTTTGCCATATTATCACTACCAACAAAGATACTTTGCATATCAATAGATACGCGGTTCACATCGGTTAAAAAAACATTATTCGTATAATTATCACTAGCCCATATAGCATTTGGCAGCAATGCAAGCATTGCTACCAACATATATCTCATTACACTATTAAAAATCTTAGACTTAAACATAAGCTTCAATGTTTTTTAATATAAGTATTATTGTTTTGTTCTGAAATAGTAACTCTGTCTCGTATATTTACGAGCAGCATAGCTTCTCAAATCCTTGGTGAAAAGTATCTTATATATAAGTTCTTTTCCTGAGGCACCTGGCACAGGGACGGTGACCTTGTAGAGGGCGCTCTGCTTGTCGGCTTTGTCATCATTGAAGGTTCCTTCGAAATAGCCAGTGGTTGTATTCCATGATGGAAGGGTTTTAAACACCAACTTGGCATTCGTTTCGGCAGCAGCGGCATCTGCCATACCTTCGGGGATTAACTCCCATTTTACATTGTCATAATCGATGGTTCCAGTCACATCTGTGTCATCACCTTTTACTACCTTTGGCTGGATATGGAATTCCTCTTCCGGGTAATTACAGGTGTAGGAAAGAGTGGTTCCGTAATCTGTTATGGATGGATAGAGACCGATGGCAGTGAAGGACTGAACATCAAACTTCAACTTGTAATCATCTAATGAGATTGGTAGAATGTGATGGTCGTTGCGAGCTATCGTTGTCCAATCCTGGAACAGAGCGTAACGCTTGACTCCTGCTGAAGTATTCAGGTTGATGATGAAATACTTGGAAGTATTGCCCGCTGCGCTTTCATTCACATAGAATGAAATTTCATTCTCTTCAGTATAAGCTGATGTATTCTTAGCAATCATCTTTGGTGAAGACAGCTTATAAGTATAATTCTCCGTTGCAGCCTGCCCTACCAGATTTGGAGTACATGTAACTTGAGCATTATCTGCACCAGATGACGCATCAGAATGCTTTGGCAGCAACATGATGTTATCAGCATCTGCATTATCTTTGCTATTCTTAGTAATATCGCTGATGGTAATATCTTTGATTTCCAAAGGAGTAGCACTTGGATTCTTAAACCGAAGTGTAACCTTCGCCAGCATTCTTACTACCCAAAGATTATTCTTATCAGTTGTTCCATCTTGGTTTACAGTAAGCGTCTGCTCATTACTCATAGGAATACCAGAAATAGTAGCATCGAAGCCATTGCCATTCATCTTATATTTCATGTTCTTAAAATCAACAGCAGAGCCGTTGGTCAACGTACCCAACTGCGTTTTATCAATATTGGCAAAAGAATAGACCTGATAGGTGCCTGGGGCTACATTCTCCAGAGTAACCTCGTCTTCCTCAGCATGCTGAGCATCAACCTGAGTTTTCTCTATGGTCTGCACTACCTTATCACCTTGAGTAAGAACAACAAACCAGCTCTTCATATTCTCTGCATCGGAACCAGACTCCCAGTCTGGAGTAAGAGCACGGCTATGAGGTGCAGCCTGACCTATAGAGCCAGACGCAGAAGTAGAGAGTTTGAGATGAATGGTAAAGCCATTCTTGCTTCCTCCATCAGGATTATCAGACATAGAACTGTCGTCTGGCGAGCAAGCCGTAAAGGTGGCAAGCATCGTCAGTACCAACAGCGCCATTATCGTTTTTATCTTATTCATATCTATTACTCATTATTATCCGTCTTATTACATGGAAGTCTCTGCATGGGTATACTTTGCCCACTTCTTGACAGCAATCGTGAGAACCATACCCTTCTTCTCACCCACTACTCCTTCTATCTTGATACGATAGATATTATTGCGGACAATGCCATAATACATAGGAGCAGTTTTAGGACCTGTACCTGTTGGATCACTATGGCGAATGGTGTAGGTATAGTATTTATCTGTACCGGATGTACCCGCCTTAGGCTGCTTTTTGGTTGAATCCCAATCAGAAAGCTCATAATACTTGCCTTTAAACACCAGTCCTGTTGCATACTCTTCTGAATTATCAAAAGTAGTATTCTCCATCGCATAATCAAGAACGAAGAAAGAAGAGCTTGTTGAACCTAAAACTTTCTTGACAGGAAGGTATCCTGTAGCAGATGGCCAACCTGCATCATTTAACTTACGAACATTATATGTAAGACCACTTGGAGTAGAACCTGTATTCTTACCAGAAGTCCATGGATCTATCACATAGTTTGTAGCTTTCTTGTCGGTTTCCGAAACAGTTTTCTCATCACCCAAATAAGTCAGAGCAGTTCCCGTTTTATCTCCCACACGCTTAATGCAAAACTCACCGGAAGTAAGCTTGTTGTAAGGGAGAATAGACTCCAAAACAAAGCCACCCACTAAATTGTTTGAAACATCCTTCACATCAAAAGCATAAGTTCCGGTACCAGGATTTGTAGGAGAATCAACATACTTACCATCACCTGGATCAATATCAATACGGGCAGCTAGACGCTCTATATCAACATTTACTGTAAGCGGATTAGCCTCGGTTCCATCACCAGTAGCATTACCACCAGCAGAAGTCAACTCGGTAGTAGCATCCTTCTCTGAAGTCATGATAAAGTTATTCGAAGCAGCATCAAGTGCCTGAAGATGAGCATCTCTAAGTTCACTCAATTTCTTGTTCAAGTAGGTTAGAGTGACGTCACCGGCATTCGCTACCACCAAAACATGATATGCCTTGGAAACGACGATTGGCAAACATTGCTTTTTCTCGAACGTATATACCTTATCATATCTTGTATTACCAGGCTTCTCTGTTGGTTTCTCAAAGTAGAAAGCCTGCTCTATCTTTGCATCGCCATCGCTTATGCCTGTAGTGCTAGAGTAAAGAAATACACAGACATTGTTCACCTTATATTCGTTTTCAAAAGCCGTTTCTCTACCATCACCGTCTTCCCCTCCTTGAGGACCTGCTGCACGAGACGTGGCTTTGGTATCACCAGCCACAGCTACCTGCACAGTAAAGTAAGCCTCTCCCTTGAAGGCGTCGGGCTTGCCGTCATCATCATCGGTGCTGCCAGCGCAGGATGCGAAAGCACCGATGACAAGAACTGAAAGCAGAAGCAGATATATTGATTTCAACTTCTTCATAATCCTCTTAGTTGTTAAGTACTTCAAACTGTATTCTCTGACTCCAGCTAAGCGCATTCACGCTGATAGTAATGTAAGCGTATTTCAACTTACCATCTTGAAGGAAGAACTGTAACTTATAGTCATAAGCTCTATCCAAGAACTCTTGTGGAGTATACATATATTCCTCACTGGTGCGAACTCGGCTCAAGAGGTCAGGCAAATCTACATCTACCACGGTCTTGCCTGTTTCCTTGTTGGCGATGATCAATTTTCCATCGTCCTTCGCCTTATCGTGATAAATCAGACGGGAGGTCATAAAGTCGGCATGAGCTATCTTGCCTACTCCTTCCAATTCATTACCATTGACATCACCTGCAGTAGAGCCTTCACGGTCTTCTGTATTCCAAACAGCATGTGGAGTATAGATTACCTGATTAGTCTCATCAAGTGAATTGTCACAGAGGATGTGGGAATTATGGTCTTGGATGATAAAACTATAGTCGTTTACATCCATTGTGGTTGGGTCGTTGAGTTCACGCAAGGTAACATTAATCTTCTTGGTATCACGTACCAGCGAAACGGTGGTATAGTTAGGACGGGTAGCGGAATACTCTACGAGCGCATCAGACTTACCATGCCACAGGGTATCGAGTGGCAAGTTGTGGTTATCTATGATATAATAACCATTGCGCTGAATCTTATCAAGGTTTACTTCCAATTTATCCATCTTATCGCCCACAGCAGGTTCTGTACGAACGAACTTTGCACGCTGGGTATTCAACTGATCAGCATAAGCATTCTGTCCAGCCAAAGCTATGAACTGATACTTGCCTGGTTGAAGATCGGTAATATGCATTTTATAGTCTATATTTTTCAAAGGCAGCGCAGATAAAGAGTTTGCCTCTTCGAATTTCTTCACAAAATTTCCATTTTCATCATAGACATAAAGGGTTACCGCCCCAACATGATCATTGAACATGTCAGCACGCTGCAAGTTATAGTCATACTTAAACTTGACATAAATCCCTGTAGGACAATCGTCGGTGTCGGTATGCCACATATCACAGGAGGCAACCGTCAAGAGTGTAGCAATCGCCAGCACTCCCCTTTTCACCAAGCTAAAAATCTGCGCTTTCATATATTTCTTCGTTTTATATATATTGAATCTAATTATTATCACATGAAGTGTCGGACAGAATCCGAATATCACCATCTCTTTGCATCTGGCGATGCGATGCCTTGCTGTTCAACAAGTTTGTTTATCAGATTATTTCTGATGTAGTTGTTTGTTTTATTATATATGCCCCCACCTGAAAAAGGTGGGTGGGGGCATGATTATTTTACTGAAGGATTGTATTCTGCTTACGAACAGCCCAAGAGAGAGCATTAATCTTGCAAGAGATATAACGCTTCAAGTTATCATCAGGAGTATCGTCATTGTTTACATTAAGTTCACCTGGTGTTGAAGCACCAATTGCTGCTACGCCAGTAACATCAAGTTTATACCAGTTGTTACGGAGAACACCATAACGACCCAACCAATTCTGCTCACTCTTTGGATCAGGATAAGATACGGTTGTCTTGTTTGAAGGATTCCAAGGAGTCAACTCGTCACCAAAGTGCTTAATCAAAATGGTATAGTATGCATAACCATCCTTGAACTCATTAACCTTAATAGTTGGCTTGAATGTTGTTAAGTCGGCATCACTAACAACCTGATCTGTTGTACCATCAGTTAAAGTCATCTTTGTGATAGTCACTTTTCCTGCTGCATCGGCAAATTCAACATCCTTCACAGTAATTGTTGCTGTTACAGTAGGATAATAATGTGTCTTTACATATGCAGAACCCATTTCTGCCAAGAATCTCTTACCAATTTCAGTCTTGACGTCATCTTTAGAATATACTACACCCTTATTGTCGTCAATAGTGAAGAAAGTACCTGCAGTGTAACCATCAGGGGTAATCTTCATCTTTACAATTGCACAAGTTGTCTCCTTTACATTCTGGTTAGCTACATTAAATGTATTCTCATAGCAATAAGTGCTTGCGCCACCTGCCAATGTTGGTTGGGCATTTCCATCAGTGAAAGAAGGAGCTACATCATAGTTAGCATCTTTGCCCCAATAGGTTCTGTAACCCTTACCAGCAGCAATTGCAGAAATACCTGCAAAACGGTAAGAATTATTGTCATAGTCTACATGGGATGCAGTTGTAAAATCTGTAGCATCAGACTTATAACCATTCCAAGTATTATCATACTGGCGAGTCAAATAAGAAGAGGTATTTACGTTAGCCAATCTCCAACCCTCCAAAGAATAATCAAAAGTTTTTGCTGCACCGCTACCTACACTAACTGTATTTTTAGAAGTACCTGTAGCATTTTCCAAAGTTACCTTAGCAGCCAAACGCTCAACATAAATATTAGCAGCAGGATGAGAAGTTGCCTCTGACTCTGTTTTATAAATTTTATCTGTAACATCTGTCAATGTTGTAGCTTTCTCTTTACTAATATCAGCAGAACCTGGCTTGCTAATGATAACAGCATTTGACATCATCAGATTATCATTTGTCAAAGATGTATTTATATCCTTCTTTGACAAGTCCTCAAAGGTACCAGTAAAGTCAGTTCCATTTACCTGTAAAGTATTAGTAGAAGTTACTTTTAATGCATCATTATGGTTCAATACAACAAAAGCATATATTTTATCTGTAGACGATGCAGAAATCACGTTGATTTTCTGAACCTTTGATAAAGTAGTAGAGATTTGATCACTAGGCGTAAGATCCTTCTTCCAGCCACTTAAATTATAAGCAGCCTTAATTGTTGCTGTTGCTTCATCTGCTCCCGCAAAAAGGATAAGAGTGGCATCCTTAACATTGTACTCTTTTGCATCACCATGATCAAGAACATCATTAGCTGCACGCGAGGTTGACTGAGGCTGAGTAGGCAAATTCAATGTTACATTAACAAAGCCTTGACCATCGGCACCAAACTTACCAGTTTCACCACCATTCAGATCATCACTACTTGAACAAGAACCGAGCATCAGCCCCGCCAATGCAACGGAAAATAATCCTTAATTCCGCAACACTACAGTTTAACATTCTTTATAAGCATCTGAGCAACAA
>ERZ772883.2242-NODE-2242-length-12462-cov-3.727412_pt1 | contig 12462 bp, 9 predicted proteins | sample MGYA00580575_ERZ772883 | MGnify/ENA primary metagenome ERZ772883 (study PRJEB29015, sample SAMEA2737666) | human gut metagenome | biome: human gut; feature: human-associated habitat; material: faeces | place: China | collected 2012 ...
TATAAACAAAATACTAATGGTGACATTTGATTTATTATTTGAGCAAGCGAAGGATGCATTAAAAACACACATTGAATCTTTAAGAGTGAGTGAAACTAAAGTCGCAACAAATAAATATAAAGATACAAAAACACGTAATAAAATATATCAATCAATAAATAGCAAGTATTCCAATGTTAGATAAAGTAAATACTGAAATTAAGATGATTAGTCCTTTAAAATGCATTTGTGGTAACATGCTTGAATATAATGAAGAAACATGTTCAAATTGCAGTAAGACACGGCAACAGATTCTAACTGAACTTGATACACAAGAAGTTTCAAAGAAAAAAGTCACAACAATGGCAATTATAGCATTAGTATACTATTTTTTAGCTGGATTTTCGGAAGTTCGGCATTTAGTCATTTGTATCATGGCTCAGGAATGGTATCACATTGGATATTGGCAATAATAGGTTTAGCAGTATTTGTTGCATTAATTAATGGTAAATTATAAAATATAATAGTTGATTTTATAGCTGAAAAAATTCCTATAAAGAGTGACATTGTCAATAAAATATTACTTCCTGTTACAATTTCTTCTATATGACTTATTAAAAAAGGCGATTAATGAAAATCAAATTCAGTATACAAAAAAACAAACCCTCGTAAATGTGTGATTTACGGGGGTTTTAATGTATATATAGTATTTAAATTATCCCTTCATAGCTTCTTCAACTGCAACTGCACAAGCAACTGTAGCGCCAACCATAGGATTATTTCCCATACCGATAAGTCCCATCATTTCAACGTGAGCCGGTACAGATGATGAGCCTGCGAACTGAGCGTCGGAGTGCATTCTTCCGAGAGTGTCAGTCATACCGTATGAAGCAGGACCTGCTGCCATATTATCAGGGTGAAGTGTACGTCCTGTACCGCCGCCTGAAGCAACAGAGAAATACTTTTTGCCCTTCTCGATACATTCTTTCTTGTATGTACCTGCAACTGGGTGCTGGAATCTTGTTGGGTTTGTTGAGTTACCTGTGATAGAAACGTCTACGTTCTCTTTCCACATGATAGCAACGCCCTCGGTAACATCGTTAGCACCGTAGCAGTTTACCTTAGCTCTCAGACCATCAGAGTATGCCTTGCGGAATACTTCCTTAACTTCGCCTGTGTAGTAATCCATTTCTGTTTCAACATATGTGAAGCCGTTGATTCTAGCGATGATCTGTGCAGCGTCCTTGCCAAGACCGTTAAGAATAACTCTCAGAGGCTTTGTTCTAACCTTGTTAGCCTTCTCAGCGATACCGATAGCACCCTCAGCGGCAGCGAATGATTCGTGACCTGCGAGGAATGCGAAGCACTCTGTGTCCTCTTCAAGAAGCATCTTGCCGAGGTTACCGTGACCAAGACCAACCTTTCTCTGGTCAGCTACAGAGCCAGGGATACAGAAAGCCTGAAGTCCCTCGCCGATAGCAGCAGCAGCGTCAGCAGCTCTTGTGCAGCCCTTCTTGATAGCGATAGCGCAGCCTACTGTGTAAGCCCACTTAGCGTTCTCAAAGCAGATAGGCTGAATGCCCTCAACGAGCTTATAAATGTCAAGACCCTTAGCCTTGCATACGTCAGCACACTCTTCGATAGTGTTGATACCGTACTGATTGATAACAGCAAGGATCTGCTTTTCTCTTCTCTCATATGATTCAAATAAAGCCATTGTAACAAATCCTCCTTATTCTTTTCTTGGGTCAACGATCTTAACAGCGTCAGCTACTCTACCGTACTGACCCTGTGCTTTCTCAAAAGCAGTGTTAGCATCGTCGCCAGCCTTGATGAAGTCCATCATCTTGCCGAAGTTTACAAACTTGTAGCCGATAATCTCGTCATCTTCGTTAAGTGCAAGACCTGTAACATAGCCGTCTGTCATTTCAAGGTATCTAGGACCCTTTGCAAGTGTACCATACATAGTACCAACCTGTGAACGAAGTCCCTTACCAAGGTCCTCAAGACCAGCGCCTACTACAAGACCGCCCTCAGAGAATGCACTCTGTGAACGACCGTAAACGATCTGGAGGAAAAGCTCTCTCATAGCTGTGTTGATAGTGTCGCAAACGAGGTCTGTGTTAAGAGCCTCGAGAACTGTTCTGCCTGGAAGGATCTCTGATGCCATAGCAGCAGAATGTGTCATACCTGAGCAACCGATAGTTTCAACGAGACATTCCTGGATAACGCCCTCTTTTACGTTAAGTGTCAGCTTGCAGCAGCCCTGCTGTGGAGCACACCAGCCGATACCGTGTGTAAAGCCTGAGATATCCTTGATTTCCTTAGCTTTTACCCACTTTGCTTCTTCTGGAATTGGAGCTGCACCGTGAGCAACGCCCTGAGCGATAGGGCACATTGTTTCAACTTCGTGAGAATAAACCATTATTTACATAACTCCTCTCAAATGATTTTGGTGTAAATGTTGTATATTACATACACTCATATTATAACGCATATTTCGCCATTTTGCAATAGTATTTTATGATTTTTAATATTTTTTTCTCATTCTGTGGTAATTATAACGCTGCTGAGAGGTGCGAGTCTGAGTGGCAGCTTATAGTTTGTGGTATAAAGACCGCTGTTTATGCAGTTTGAACCACTATAAATATCACGGTCAGAGTTGAGAAGCTCTTTGTAGGCTCCGTTTTGCTCAACCTTCAGGCTATAGTTCTGATAGCTTCCGGAAAAATTGAACACCATATAAAGCGTCTTGCCGGAAGGGTCGCTTCTGCGGTAGGCATAAATGCACTGATTTTTGTTGTCTGCGTCTATCCAGCGGAAAGATGTGGAATTATAGTCGGACTTATACAGTGCAGGCTGTTCGAGATAAAGCTTGTGGAGTGCTTTCACATACTCGTGTAATGAATCGTGTATAGGATATGTGAGCAAATTCCAGCCAAGCTCTTTTTCATCACGCCATTCAAGATATTCGCCAAGCTCGTTGCCCATGAAGTTGAGTTTCTTGCCAGGGTGAGTGAACTGGAAAGTATACAGTGCTCTTATGGTAGCAAACTGCTCCTGCTGACTGCCGAACACCTTATCCACCATGGTTTTCTTGCCGTGAACTACCTCGTCGTGGGAATACGGAAGAATGAAAAGGTCATTATAGAAATAACTCATGGAGAAAGTCATTTTATTGTGATGATTTCTGCGTTCAAAAGGCGGAGTCTTTATATAATTGATGGTATCGTTCATGAAGCCCAGATCCCATTTATAGTCAAAGCCAAGACCGCCGAACTCAACAGGGGCAGTTACCTTTGTGTAGTTTGTGGAATCTTCTGCGAAAAGCATAACGTCAGGGTGCATTTTCTGAATGGCGTAATTAGTGTTCTTCAAGAACCATATACCGCTGTCGTTCACGGCGTCATCAGTGTGGCCGTGACGATAGATAAGGTTTGCAACTGCGTCATATCTCAATCCGTCAACATGATATTTTTCTATCCAGAAATTAACTGAGGATTTTACAAAGCTAAGCACATGAGGCTTTGTGTAGTCAAATAGGGCAGTACCCCACTCGGAGTATCTGTCATACTCATTGTCGCTTTCAAAGAGGAAGCTTCCGTCATAGATGTGCAGGGCATAGAAATCACGGACAAAATGTACGGGTACAAAGTCCAGAATAATGCCGATATTTTCCGCATGACAAGCGTCTATGAACTTCATAAGCCCTCTAGGGTCGCCGTAACGGCTGGTTGCGGAGAAATATCCCGACACCTGATAGCCCCATGAGCCGTCATAAGGATATTCCGTCAGTGGCAGAAGCTCGATATGGGTATAGCCCATTTCCTTTACATAAGGTATGAGCAGGTCTATCATTTCTTCATAGGTGTAAAATCGGTCGGTTTCTTCTTTTCCCTCTTTTATGCGCCACGAGCCGAAATGCACCTCATATATGTTCATAGGCTTTTCATAGCATTTGTCACGCTTTGAGAGCCATTCTTGGTCATTCCAGCTATAGCTGTCGATATCATACACCACAGACGCATTTTTCGGTCTTACCTCGCTGTACACCGCAAAAGGGTCTGAGCGGTAGTGCTTTTCAAGAGTAGGCGTTGTGATAACATACTGATAAATGTCACCCTCTTTTGCAGGGCGTTCAACGCTCCATACCCCACGTTCATCACATTCCATAGGGATAATATCTCCATTCAGGCAAAGCTCTACCTTCCTTGCATGGGGCGCATAGGTGGAAAATCTTATGCCGTTCTCTATTTTTACTGCCCCCAGGGCTTCATACGCTCTACAGCTTTGACCATTTATAAATTCTGTGATGATATTGTTTTTCATGCCGTTTCCCCCTGTGAAAAATATGATAATGATAAAATATTTATAAAAAGTTATTGAAATTTCATAAATTTATGATATAATGAAAGTTAGCGCGAATTGTCTGCTTTTTTGACATTAATTCAGCTTAGTCTGATTTTTTCTCAAAAAAGACCTTTTGTCGTTATGAATCTGAAAGGAATGTAGTTAAATGTCAAGCTCTGCGATAACCAAAAGTGCTTTGTGTGATTCACTGAAAAAACTCTGCGAGCAAAAACCCTTTGATAAAATATCCATATCCGATATAACAGGTGAGTGCGGTCTTAACCGCCAGTCTTTTTATTACCATTTTCAGGATAAATATGAGCTTTTGAGCTATATCTATCTTCACGAGCTTTTCGCTGACATCACCAAAGGCGTAAACTACGACAACTGGTATGAGCGTCTTGAAGGATTTCTCGTAAATATGCTCAAAGACAAGCGCTTTTACTCAAACACGCTAAAAAGCAACGAAAAGATATTCGAGCATTATCTTTTCAGAAGTATGCACAAGCTGTTCATCAGATTTTTCTATCACGCTGTTGCTATAACCAGAAAGCGTTCCGATAAGGCGAAGTTCTTTGCCGATTTTTATTCTCATGGCTATTGCGGAATAATAATAGATTGGGCAACGGGCGGAATGAGAGAAACTCCACATGACGTAATGCTGAAAATGCGTGAACTTGCATACGAAAATGTTACCATTGGTGAGGGTTTCAGACAGAACCTTTGACAAAAGTCACACAATCACTCTGTTATTTTATCATATTTTATGTAATAAGTGAATAGACAAACCTAAACATACGACAAAAAAAGCGACAGATCCAGATTTCTGTCGCTTTTATTTTTTCTACTTTGAAGCTTTTGATTTTCTTCTGTCAATAATAACGCTTGCTATGAATATGAGCAAGCCTGCCCCTGAGAGAACTATGCCCTTGTGGAGCAACGGTGCGGTAAAGGTTATCTTTATGCTGTGGCTGCCCTTTGGTATCTTGAAGCCAAGGAATGCAGTGTCGGTCTTTTCACACTGTACCTCTTTGCCGTCGATCTCGGCGGTGAAGCCGTCGGTGTACGGAATGGAAATGGTGAAATAGCCGTCATTTTTAACGTCTATAGTGCCGTTTATCACATCTCCGTGAGAGGTCTTCTTGTCTATCATGAACGGGTCAACGTCACGCACAAGGCTGTCTTTGTCGATGACATAACAGCGAACGTTGGTTATCTCATACTTGCCGTCAGAGAAATTCACCTTAACGCTGTCTGCACTATAGTCCTGACCTGTGGTTATGACATATTCAAAACGTCTGTTATTATTGTAATACTTCCAATCAGGTGCAGTGAGCTTGTTTTTATTGCCGTTTATGGACACCCAAGCGTCCTTTCTGCCACCCTTTATATCGTTGTTCACATTGAAAGATACAAACATTATCTCGTTGTTTGTGAGCGTTTCGGGAAGCGTTATCTCCTGAGTGAAAGGCTTTTTAGCGTCAATGGTGTATTTTCCCCATTCACGCTTTATCTGGTCGCACTCTGTAAAGTTGATGGAGCGTACCTTTTTGATATCAGATGAAAATGACTTTTCCGTCTTATCCTCAACTATTATATTATTGAAAAGAGCTTCCACTGAGTAAGGATAATTCAGGGAATTATATTCTTTTCTGCCGATAAGAGCATTGGTAGCATATCCGAAAGGCAGAACGTCATTGTTTTCATAAAGTGAAAGGCTTCCGCTCTCTTTTATCTTCTTGTAGCCTGACACTGCCTTTACTGGGTCGTCAGTGATAAGATATCTGTTTGAAAAATACATATCAGCAATAAGGCTTCGTGTCTGAGTGGTCAGGGAAGTGTTGCGGTATGAATTTTCGTTGTATATTTCGCTGTAATAAAATTTGTTGTAATCTTTATTGTGCAGTGAGGAATATATTGACATGGTGTAATAATCTGCATTATATATCATGTTCACTGTGTTCACTTCGTCAACGCAGTTTGAAGTCCTCGATATCTCCTCTTGCGAGCCGACATAATCTGCAAGTGTATTCATATCACTGCTGTTATCATATTCAAGCTCTCTTAAAGGCACAAGCTCGTCTGCAAAGTTTGCATATACTGTGGATACCACGAGGCAAAGGGACATTCCTATATTAAGTATGAACTCTTTTTTGCAACGTCTGTATACAAACAGGCTCGACATAAGCACAACAAAGTCAGCGATAATATAAAACTCCACTTTTTTGGTGGTCTTGAACCAGAAAACTCCTGCCAATGCAACTAAAAGGGTTATCACTGCAAGTGGTTTAAGCTTTAGCTTTCCTCTTATTATATCAAAATAGGAGTGTCCGAAAAGGAGCATACCAAGAGGAAGAAAAGGTATAAGAACTTTCGGGTCGACATACAGTGTGCCGTTTAACATATAGACTATTATAGGGCAGGTGGCTATTACCATCATAACGATCCCGAGAAATCTTCTATAGCGTTGTTTTGAGAACACCGCCGATATTATGCTAAGCACTGTGAAAAGGCAAAGTCCCATTGAGTAGTGATAATAGAGCAGGAATTTCAAGTTTACACCTGGTATGAACGACTTGAGATCAACATGGCTGTTGCCTGCCTCTCTGCCTGAGAGCATACAGTGTAGTGTCGGCAGGATAAGCACACACGCCATTATCACTGCCAGGATAAGCCTTAAAGCGAATGCTGTTCCGTCTTTGCAGAACTTCTTGAAAGTTGGCTTTTCATTTATTTTCAGCCAGCGGTAAACGCCATACACTGCCATTGCCGCAAGACCCGACACTGCAAAGAAATAGCTTGTCATGAGCATCAAAAATGCCCAAAGCGTCACCATGTATTTTCTCTTGCCCTCAAAATAATCCTCGATAGCCATAAAACCTAAAAGCAGGAACGGCATATAATTCACGAACATTATGTGCCTGTGACTGTGGAAGATAAGGGGCGCTGAAAAGAGAAACACAAAGCTCAGTGCAAACGCTGTGTTGTCTGTGAATTTCTGACGCATCCATATATAGAATATCCACAGGCTTGCTATAATGCCTATTATGGATACTATCTGTATATAGGTTGACATTTTCACAAAGGGCAGAAGATAAGAAAAAAGTATTATAGGCGAATAAAGTCCATAATATGACAGATTATAGATGTTCTCACCACAGCCTATGTTCGGAGCAAAGGAGGGAAAAAAGTCCCCTGTTTTGTAAAAGAGCTTTCTGAAATAATCAGGGATAGCATAGTGCTGTCCGCCCCAATCAAGCTCAGAGCCATAGGCGTATTTAAACCTTGTGAGCGCAAGGACAAACAGAAGATATATCCCCGTAAGCACACAAAGATGTATTATATTTTTCTTACTGAGCTTCATTCACAGCCACTCCCAGCGCAGTTGCAGTTTGTTTTTTCATTTCAGGGTGTTCGCTGTAGCGTTTATACAGCGTCCAATCCTCATAATAAGCCATATGCCACAGCTTGTTTACAGTTTTCTTTTGAGAGGTATACATATCCGCAAGCTTTTTCTTGAACTCGTATCTCTCTTTTGATATCTTTGGCAAAGTGTTGCCCACCACTTTCAGACGGCTAGCCTTGTAATACTTGCCAAAGCAGTAAAGGTCGCACTGGATATCGTTCTTATCGTATATCTCAGTGACGTAATTATGCACGTTTACATGGTGGATATGACCATATTCGCCTTTTTGATTATGCACAGCTATAAGCTTCCAATCCTTGCAGGTCATTATCTTTTCAAGGTCAGATTCGATACCGTCCTTAACAAGCGCCCAATCGTCACGCTTACCCCTGACTTTATCAGGATATTCAAGCATTATACACTCGTTGCCCGAGGCAGTCACCACGTCCTTGAACTCCTGAGAACGCACCTTATTTCTTCCGTTTGTTACACACACAACAAGATAGCCTTTATCATAAAGATGTCCTCCGCCCCAAAGCACTTCGTCATCAGGGTGAGCCACTATCATAAGCTTATCAGCCTTTGATGACGAAGCAAGCTGTAACTGTATGGCGGATATAGGCGCAACGTCATAAGCCTGATTAACAGTATCTCTTATGTGTCTTTCATAGCCTAAAAACCACAGTGTGCCTATAAAAATGACTATTGCCAGAATTATTGCTGTTTCCTTTATATGCCGTCTTGTAAATCTGAGCATAAAAATGCCCGCACCCTTGCAGGATCTCTTCTGCGAGATACGGGCGTTCACCTCTTTCTTTATTACTTGTTGTTCACATAGTCTATAAATCTTTCAAATGCAGCTTTTCCGTCTTTGTTTCTCTTATAAACGCCTGCATGTTCAAGCACCTTTGCGAACACGATGCCTATTTCTTTCTGCAAGACCTCGTGAACGTTCTCGGCTGTTATATTGTTTTTCTTTGATATCTCCTCAGCCCAGTCAGCGTGCTTTTCTATCAGCTTGTCACGGCGTACACCCTCTGTTCCCTCTGTGACCAGAACCTGAGCAAGCTTCTCCATTTCGCCTTTAAGTCTAGACGGAAGCACTGCAAGACCCATTACTTCGATAAGACCGATATTTTCTTTCTTTATATGATGAAGCTCCTGATGGGGGTGATAAACGCCAAGAGGATATTCCCCGGTGGTGATGTTGTTTCTAAGCACAAGGTCAAGCTCATATCTGCCGTTTCTCATTCTTGCGATAGGGGTGATAGTGTTGTGCGGCTCGCCTTCAGTTTCAGCGTAAATGAATGCCGCCTCGTCAGTGTAGCCTCTCCAAGCTTTGAGTATCTTGTCAGCAAGGTCAACAAGAGCGTTTTTGTCCTCGCTGTTTATTCTGATAACTGACATAGGCCATTTTACGATGCCAGCGTCAACGTTCTCAAAGCCCTTGAAAACTATTTTTTCTTCAACAGGTGCTTTCGCCATTGCAAAAGTATAATGACCGCCCTGAAAATGTTCGTGCGAAAGGATAGATCCGCCAACGATAGGCAGGTCAGCGTTTGAACCTATGAAATAGTGCGGGAACTGTCTAACAAAGTCAAAAAGCTTCTCAAATGCCGAACGGTCTATTACCATAGGAGTATGCTTCTTATTGAAAAGGATACAATGCTCGTTGTAATAAACATATGGGGAATACTGAAGTCCCCAGTCTGTGCCGTTTATTTTAAGGGATATAACACGGTGGTTCTGTCTTGCAGGGGAGTTCACTCGTCCTGCATATCCCACGTTCTCATAGCACAGCAGGCACTTAGGATATCCCGACTGCTTTGCAAGCTTTGCCGCCGCAATGGCTTTCGGGTCTTTTTCAGGCTTGGAAAGATTGATAGTTATATCAAGGTCGCCGTACTCTGTTGGAGCTATCCAGCGCATATCTTTCTTTACTCTGTATCTTCTTATGTAGTCCGTGTCCTGCGAAAGCTTGTAGAAATAGTCAGTTGCGACCTTTGCAGACTGGTGGTTGTAAAGTCCCCAGAACTTTGTGTCTACCTCTGACGGTCTTGGAGTAAGAAGCCCCATGAGTTTTGTGTCGAAAAGATCTCTGTATACAATAGAATTTTCTGTAAGGCCCTTTTCCACAGCGTAATCGAGAAGCTCTTTGAGAGTGCTTTCAAGATCAACGTCAGAAAACTCCTTCGCTGGTTCGTCATATTCCTCAAGGTCAAGGGCTTCAAGAAGCCTGTTTGTAGTATAAACTCTGTCGCTCTCCTCAATAAGTCCGCTTTCCAGACCATATGTTACAAGCTTTTTAATGCTTTCAAATATCATGTTATAGATCCCCTTTTGCACAAAAGTATGAGTGGTAACCCCCTCAGCCAGCATCTATTATTATAGACCATTGCTTATTCTTTGTCAACCGACAGACAGGCTAATTAAGATACTTTTAAGCATTTGAAAAGCGTAATAAGAATATTTTAAGATTATTTTGCAGGGAACGCCAGCCCCTATATTTAACGTCAGGGAAAACGATTCAGCATCGAATATTAACAAATTGTTAAATCGACAAATGTCCTATTGACAAAAGCGGGAAGTATGGGTATAATAAAAACAATATGACAAAGGCGTTGACAGGAACAAAAGCAAAGTTCCGACATTACAGAGAGCCGTCGGTGGGTGCAAGACGGTATGCGGAATTTGTGATAACTCGTCCCCGAGCCTGAACGGTGAAATCTTATTAGCCGCTCACGGGTTCTCCCGTTATAGAGATACGCATTGATAGATGCGGCTGAGATATGCGGTGTGAGCCGTATATGAATGAGAGTGGTAACACGGCAAAGCTCGTCTCTCCTTTTTGGTAGGAGTGGCGATTTTTTTATGCCCTTTTCCACATCACTATCAAAATAATTATCAGCTTTATATTTATAAGGAGGATCTGACATGAAAAACGTAGAAAAGTATGAGAGAGGCTATTATATGCCTCCTGTAAAGTGCATGAAGTGGGCTGAAAAAGAGTATGTTGACCACGCACCTGCATGGTGTTCTGTTGACCTGAGAGACGGAAATCAGGCTCTTATCATTCCTATGAGCCTTGAAGAAAAGCTGGAGTTTTTCACAAAGCTTGTTGAGATAGGCTTTAAGGAAATAGAGATAGGTTTCCCTGCCGCCTCTGAAACAGAGTATGAGTTCTGCCGCACACTTATTGAGAAGAACATGATACCTGATGATGTTACTATTCAGGTGCTCACACAGTCAAGAGAGCATATCATAAAGAAAACATTTGAAGCTATCGACGGTGCAAAGAACGCTGTTGTCCACCTTTATAACTCAACATCTGTTGCACAGAGAGAGCAGGTGTTCCGCAAGTCTAAGGAAGAGATAATCAAGATAGCTACAGACGGTGCAAAGCTCTGTAACGAGTATAAGAAGCACGCAAAGGGCAATATCGTATTCGAGTATTCTCCTGAGAGCTTCACAGGCACAGAGCCTGAGTTTGCAAGAGATATCTGCAACGCTGTTATCGACATCTGGCAGCCTACACCTGATAACAAGGTAATCATCAACCTGCCTGTAACAGTTGAAATGTCAATGCCTCATGTTTATGCTCAGCAGGTAGAGTATATGTGCGACACTCTTCACAACAGAGAGAACGTTATAGTTTCACTTCACCCACATAATGACAGAGGCTGTGCAGTGGCAGACTGCGAAATGGGTCTGCTTGCAGGTGCTGACAGAATAGAGGGTACTTGTTTCGGCAATGGTGAGAGAACAGGCAATGCCGATATCGTTACTATCGCACTTAATATGTACACTCACGGAGTTGACCCTAAGCTGGACTTCTCAGATATGCCTGCACTGGTAGAGCTTTACGAGAGAGTTACAAGAATGAAGGTTTATGACAGAAGCCCATATTCAGGCGCACTTGTATTCGCTGCATTCTCAGGCTCACATCAGGACGCTATCGCAAAGGGTATGAACTGGAGAAAAGAAAAGAGCTGTGACAAGTGGACAGTTCCTTATCTTCCTATCGATCCGCATGACGTTGGCAGAGAGTATGACGGTGACGTTATCAGAATAAACTCGCAATCAGGCAAGGGCGGAATAGGCTTTATCCTCCAAAATCAGTTTGGCTACGATCTTCCAAAGAAGATGAGAGAGGACTTTGGCTATAAGGTAAAGGCTGTTTCAGACCACAAGCACAAAGAGCTTATGCCTGATGAGGTCTACAAGATATTCAAGGACGAGTACCTCAACAAGTGCGCACCTGTTGACATTCCTGAAGCACACTATGTTCAGAAGCAGAACGGCACTATCTGTGCCGCTATCACAGCTTCAGTAAACGGCGTAACAAACGATCATACAGCAGAGGGCAACGGACGTCTTGACGCTGTGGCAAATGCTATCAAGCAGGCTTTGAACTTTGATTTTACCGTAGAAACATACACAGAACACGCTCTTGAAAGAAAGTCAACATCTGAGGCTGTTTCGTATGTTGGAATTTCCTGCGGTGATAAGATGTATTGGGGCGTCGGCAGACACTCAGATATCATCGTATCTTCTATCAAGGGTCTTGTTTCAGCTATCAACAACGCTTTTGTTGCTAATAAGTAATAAATTTTATTCTATCTTAAATTCAGCTAAAATAAACGGGCGAACGCTGTTCGCCCCTACATGATAATGAAAATGCGTTATTTGTGTAGGGGCGACCTTGGGTCGCCCGTTATATTTTGTTC
>ERZ772883.2246-NODE-2246-length-12447-cov-2.262589_pt1 | contig 12447 bp, 14 predicted proteins | sample MGYA00580575_ERZ772883 | MGnify/ENA primary metagenome ERZ772883 (study PRJEB29015, sample SAMEA2737666) | human gut metagenome | biome: human gut; feature: human-associated habitat; material: faeces | place: China | collected 2012 ...
TGTTCACGAACCTGTTTACGACCAATGCGTCCGAGGCCGGCGAGTTGTTGGCGAACATCTGGCCGGCGGTCGTGTTCGTCTGCGTGATCTATATTCCGCTGCTGGTGTTGGGGGTGCGCTCTCTGGTTATCAAACGGCGGCTCAGCGGGGTTTTTCGCCGTCGCGCGCTGTGGGCGGCGGCGGCGTCTTTCGTGCTCGGCGTGATTTTCGTGCTCGTTTCGACGTTCGCCCATCCGGGATTCGGCATGAAATACCATGTTTTTCCGATCAACGTGATTTATAATATCGACCTGACGCTCGACCGCTGGTCGCAGAGCGAAGCTTATCCGGAGACTTCCCGCGATTTTCGTTTCGACGTGACGCGAAGCCGGCAGGCCGACGGCCGCGAAATCTATGTGTTCGTAATCGGCGAGGCGTCGCGCGCCGCGTCGTGGAGTCTGTTCGGCTACGAACGCGAAACCACGCCCCGTTTACAGCAGCGGGTCGGCGACGGCCTGGTGCCGTTCCGCGATATGCTGACGCAGTGCAATGCGACCCATAAGAGCGTGCCGATCCTGCTCAGCGCCGTTTCTGCGGCTAATTACAATGATATTTTTCAGGAGAAAAGTATTATTACGGCTTTCAAAGAGGCCGGGTTCAGGACGCTGTTCATATCGAATCAGGTTCCGAACCGTTCGTTGATCGACTTTTTCTCGGAGGAAGCCGATAGTCGCATCGACATCAGTCCGCGCGAAGGGCAGCTCTATACGGACAACCGTCCGGACGGGGATATGCTGTCTTATCTGCGGGATGTCATCGCAGAGAACGACGATAACCTGTTCATCGTATTGCATACTTACGGATCTCACTTCGATTATACGAAACGCTATCCGGCCGAATTCGCCCGTTTCGTGCCCGATCATGCGTCGGCGGTAAACCGCGAGAACCGGGATGTCGTTTGCAACGCTTACGACAACAGCGTGTATTATACCGATTATGTATTGGATCGGGTGATTTCGTTGCTGGACAGCGCGCGGGTTTGTTCGGCGTTGTTCTATTGCGCCGACCACGGCGAGGACCTGATGGACGACGACCGCGGACGGTTCCTGCACGCTTCGCCAACGCCGACCTATTATCAGTTGCACGTGGCTGCGCTCGCATGGTTTTCGGACGAATACCGGGCGCAATTCCCCGAAAAGTATCGGAATGCCGTGGCGAACCGCGATAAGCCGTCGACGACGGGTTCGGTTTTCCACGATCTGGCCGACATGGCGTTCCTGCAGAGCCGTTACATGGATTCGACGCAGGCCTTTACCAGTTCGGGTTTCGTGTTCAATCCGCGCAGGATGTACCTGAACGACCATAACAAGGCGGTGGAATTTTATAATTCAGGCCTGCGTCCCGAGGATTTCGAGATGCTCGACCGACATCATATCGAATACGACAAGGCTCATGTCCGGGATATCCTTTATTAGGAAGTACGATTTATACGTCAAATAATTTTAACAAAAACCAATTTTATTATGAGAAAAATTTTATTAGCGTCGCTCGCGGCCGTTTTCACGCTGGGGCTGATGAGTTCCTGTTCCAAGGACGATGACGGTCCGGGACCTGATCTGACCGATTATGCAGCCAAGATCGCCGGTATTTTCAAAGGCGATATGACCGTAGCGCTCGGAGAGGCGCAGCCCGGCGCACCGACTACGGAAAAGATTTACGTTACCCGGACCGGGGAGAACAAAGTGACCATGGAGATCAAGAATTTCACGTACGAAGGCATGAGCCTGGGAAATATCGAGATCGAGGACGTTGCCGTGGCTGCGACCAAGGCGACGGACGCTTCCGCTGCCTATAAATGCGCGGTAACCGGAAAAGGCACCGTTTCGATCAACCTGAACGGGGTGCCGTTGACGGCCGATGTGGAGGTTTCCGGGACGGTTGCCAACGATAAGGCCGATATCAAGATCGTCGTGGACGCTGCGGGTCTGAAAGTCAACGTCGGTTTTGCTGGCGACAAGATCGGCGCGGATACTCCGGACTATGCGCTGGATATCGCCGGGACCTATACCGGGAAAATGATCGTTACCGTAGGCGACACCCCCGTCGGCCCGACCAAACAGGAGATCGTTTTCGCGCGTCAGAACGAGAATGTGGTGCAGATGTCGATGGAGGATTTCTCTTTCGGCGGCGCCTCCCTCGGCAAGATCGTTTTGAGTGACGTGAACGTTGCCAAGAAGGATGCCGGATATACCGTTGCCGGCGAAGGCGACGTAAAAGTGTCGCTCGGCGGAAACCCGCTGACCGTCAAAGTGACGTTGGAAGGTACGGTGGAAGATAAGGCGACCGAGTTGGTGATGACGATTAACGTCCCGGGCGTGGGCGATGTCAAAGCCGAATTTACCGGCGCGATCGAATACGTTCCGAGCGACCAGGCCGAACTGCTGTCGATCGAATTCGCCGACAATGCGAAAGTTGCCGTGCAGCCTGCGACGACGGACGGTAAGAATTATACTTTTGCGATGACGGCCGACGCTACGGCCGACGACCTGAAAGGATTGGTTCCGACGATCGTGGTATCGGAAATGGCTACCGTCGTACCGGCGTCGAACAAGACCGTCGATTTCTCGCAAGGCGCCGTGGACTTTGTCGTTACGGCCGAGGACGGAACCACTACGGCTACCTATACGGTATCTTGCGTCGGAAAACAGACCAGTCTGGCCAGCTTCGAAGAGTGGGAAGAAGAAAAATTATGGGGTAGTCCGGTTGGTATGAGGCCGGTTCTTTCTTCGGGATGGGCGACCAGTAATTCTGCCGCCGTTGTTCTGCAGGATGCGCCTTATAAACCCGTTGGGCCGGTTGATGCCGGTTATAAGGGCAAAGGTGCACAGATTTATTCGATCGATGCCCGTACGTATTACGAAGCGTTGCCGACGATGGTGCCCGCTCTTGCCGCAGGTTCGTTATTCATAGGCGAATTTAAGCTGAATATGACAAATACGTTGGCAAGTACTCGTTTTGGTGCTCTTTGCGATACGAAACCTACATTCGTAAGCGGATATTACAAATATGCGCCGGGCGATAGTATGATCAACAATATCGGCGAAGCTCTCAAAGATGCCGGAACGGACGAGTGTTCGATCGTGGCCGTATTGTATGAAGTGGAAAACGAGGAGGACGAAACGCTCGATGGTAGCAATGTCCTGAATGATTCGCGGATCGTTGCCAGTGCAATTATGACTTCCGGTGAACAGAAAGATTTCAAGCAATTCGGTCTGGAACTGAATTATACCGGAGAATACAATCCCGCGAATAAATATAAATTTGCGATCGTATGTTCGTCGAGTAAGAACGGAAGCGGCTATAAGGGTCCGGAAGGAACGGTACTCGGTGCACGGGGAAGTATGTTGATCGTCGATGAAATTTCCGTTTATTCTGCATTTTAAGACTCTCCTTTGATCAATAAAAACAGGCGAAAGAAATTTCGCCTGTTTTTTTATGGGGATCTTCCGGAAGATTTCTGCCTATTTTTGAAGGTTGTACGATTCCGTTTACATCTGTCGTCTTCCGGCGGAAGTGAGATTTGCGAATGCGTTTATTTGTTGTCCGTTTATCCGAACGTTTCGGCGAACTTCCACAGGTTGTCCTGCTGCGGTACGGGAGCCGTGACGCGTAAGGGTTCCTTGCGCACCGGATGGATGAATTCGATACTCCGCGAATGCAACGAGATGCTGCCGTCGCGGTTCGAACGCGCGGCGCCGTACTTCAGGTCGCCGCGAATCGGGCAGCCGATCTTAGACAGTTGCGCCCGGATCTGGTGGTGACGGCCGGTCAGCAGTTCGATTTCGAGCAGGTGGTAGTGCGTGCCGCTGCCTTTCAGCCGGTACCTCAGTCGCGCTTCCTTGCTTCCCGCTGTCGGACGGTCGTACACTCTCGATTTATTCGTTTTGCCGTCGCGGACGAGGTGGTGCACCAATTCTCCTTCGGGTTGTTGAGGCCGGTTCTCGGTCAGAGCCCAGTAGATTTTACGGATTTCGCGGTTTTTGACCAATTCGTTCATACGCGTCAACGCCTTGCCGGTCTTGGCGAAAAGCACGGCTCCGCTGACCGGACGGTCGATGCGGTGCACGACGCCGAGGAACACGTTGCCCGGTTTGTCGTCGCGCACGTGGATGAACGCTTTGATTTCGTCTTCGAGGGTCGGATCGCCGGTCGTGTCGGGCTGCACCAACTCTCCGGAACGTTTGTTGACTACGATCAGGTGGTTGTCTTCGTACAGGATAGATTCGGGATTGAACATGGTTCGGGTTGAGATGATTATTCCAGTTCGAATGTAAACGGCAGCAGCAGTTTCGCTTCTTCGACGACGATCGCCCGGCCCGCTCCGCTCATCACGATCCGAATCGGCGCCTGTTGCCTTTTTTCGGCGTCGGCGATCACTTGCCGGCATGCGCCGCACGGGGTACACTCCCTCGGCGACGGCGCCGAGGCGATCGCCATCGTCCGGATCGTTCGGCCCGGACGGTTCGCCTGTACGTAATAGAGCAGGCTGCGTTCAGCGCACATGCCGGACGGGAATACCTCGCTCTCCTGGTTCGAAGCCGTCAGGATTTCGTCGTCATCGAGCAGCACGGCCGCCCCGACGCGGAATCCCGAATAGGGCGCATAGGCCGAACCGCAGGCTTCCGCGGCTTTGCCGATCAGCAGGCGTTCCTGCTCCGGTAGCTCCTGCTGCGTCCGGTATTGCCGGAAATCGAAACAATGCTTTTTTGTCTCCATCGTCGTTCGGTTTAGTCTTCTGAGCCGGTGTCGGATCGCTCCGGTTTAACGGCGCGTACCATGTGGCGTTTGCCGAGCGCTCCCGGCAACCGCCTGACTTCGAAGCCGGCCGCGCGCAGGTTCTCCTTTACCAGGCCTTTTGCCGAGTAGGTGACCAGCGTGCCGCCCGGGGCGAGACAGGCATACAACCGTGCGAATAGTTCTTTGCTCCACAGTTCGGGCTGGGTGTCCGGGGCGAATGCGTCGAAGTACACCAGATCAAAGGTAGTGTCAAATCGGTAATCCTCCAACGCCGCCTCTACTTTTTTCAATGTAAAGCGTTCGTCGACGCCGACCGGGACGTTCCACGCCGCGTCGTGCAGCGCCCGGAACAGCGGATCGGTCGCATAACTCAGTTTTCGGGCAGTTTGCGGATCGACCGGATAGCGCTCGACGGCTTCGTAAAAAACCGTACGGCCTTCCCGCCGTGCGGCCTGCGCCGTCAGCCAGGCGTTCAGACCGCTGCCGAATCCGGCTTCGAAGATCCGGACGTGCGGCGACTCGCTGCATAAAAATCCTTCGCGGATAAAGACGTGTTCGGATTCGCCGACCGCGCCCCGCACGGAATGATAAGCGGCACCCGTAACCGGGTGACGCAGGGTCGGGGAACCATCCCCGGTAATTTCTATTTCGGGCCGGATCAAAGTCCCAGGATAAAGCGCACCATGACCGAGTGCTCGATCTTGATTTTCTGGAATTCCAACTGCGGAGCGGCTTCCTCTCCCGCAGCGTCGGCTACGGCCATGCTTTTGGCCATCAGTACGTTCGCATAGGGGCGCATGTTGAATCCGTAATCTTGTACGAAAATCGCTTCCTTAGCCTGCTGTCCGAGCGCCGCCGCCAGCACTTCCGCGTTTTTGCGGGCTGCTTTGGTCGCGTTCGTGCGTACTTCCTGGCGCAGCTCCTCGATGTTCGAAACGTCCGTCTTTTCGATGTTCACGTCCGAAATACCGGCCGTCTGCAACGCCTGGAACGCCTCGCCGAGTTGCTGGGCGCTGTTTACCTTCAACTGGTAGGCCTTGGTCGAAAGGATTGCGTTCTTACGCAGGAAGTAGGTTTGCAGATCGCTGGACATATCTTGTACGACGAGGTTCTTTTCGAGGTCGATGCCGATTCCCTTGAGTTGTTTGAACATCTCTTTTTCCTGCTGGTCGACCGATACTTTGCCTTTGTTGTCCTTTTCGTTGATGACGATACGCAGGTAGATTTCGTCTGGAACGACTTCCATTTCGGCCTTGCCGGTCACTTCGATATAGGGTTGGTCGATGTAATTCTTTTCCTGTGCGAACAGCGATCCGGCGAGCAATACGGCCGCCACGGATACCATCAGTTTTTTCATAGTCATTCTTTTTTAGAGTTTGTAACTGTATATAAGATCGTTTCCGATCCCTAAACGTTGCATCGACGCATCAATTGTACCACATTTTCGACATGGTGCGTATGCGGGAACATATCCACCGGCTGGATTTTCGTCACCCGGTACGCCCCGTCGAGCAGCGCGACGTCGCGTGCCTGCGTGGCCGGATTGCAACTGACATAGACGATTCGAGCGGGCGCTGCCGTCAGGATCGTGCGGGCCACGTCTTCGTGGATACCGGCTCGCGGCGGATCGAGGATCACCACGTCGGGCCGCCCGTTTTCGGCAATGAAACGCTCGTTTAACACATCCTTCATGTCGCCGGCATAGAAAACGGCGTTGCCGATGCCGTTCAGCCGCGCGTTGACTTTCGCGTCTTCGATCGCTTCGGGTACGTACTCGACGCCGACTACTTTCCGGCATTGCCGCGCCACGAAATTGGCGATCGTCCCGGTTCCTGTGTAGAGGTCGTAAACCGTTTCTGCGCCGGTCAGCGCGGCAAAGTCGCGGGCGATCTTGTAAAGCTCGTAGGCTTGCAGCGAATTGGTCTGGTAAAACGACTTCGGCCCGATCTTGAACCGCAGTCCCTCCATTTGTTCGAAAATATGGTCGTTGCCTTTATAAAGCAAAATGTCGAGGTCGCCGATCGTGTCGTTCAGTTTGGTGTTGACGACGTACATCAGCGACGTGATCTGCGGAAATTTTTCCGCCGTGTGTTGCAGCAACGCGTCGATCCGTTGCGGATCGTTTTCGCCGAAAACGACGATCGCCATCACCTCTCCGGTCGTGGAAGTGCGGACGATCAGGTTGCGCATCAGCCCTTTGTGCTCGCGGATGTTGTAGAACGAATACCCGTTTTCGAGACAGAATTCCCGCACGGCCAACCGGATCGGGTTCGACGGATCGTCCTGCAACCAGCATTTGCGGATGTCGAGCACTTTGTCGAACAGGTTCGGGATGTGAAACCCCAGCGCGGGGCTGTCGGCGATTTCGTCGCCCGAAGCGATCTCTTCGGCGGTCAGCCACCGTTTGTTCGAAAAAGTGAATTCGAGTTTGTTGCGGTAAAAGAGCGTTTTCGCCGAACCCAGGATCGGACTGCGGGCAGTTCGATTTTTCCGATCCGGCCGAGCTGGTCGGCGACCTGCTGTTGTTTGAATCGCAATTGTTCGGAGTAGGGCAGGTGCTGCCATTTGCATCCCCCGCAGGTGCCGTAGTGCTCGCAGACAGGCTCCTCGCGCAACGGCGATTTTTTTACGTAATTTACGATGTATCCCTCCATGAACCGCCGCCGTTTGCTGCGTATCTGTACGTCCACCACGTCGCCCGGAACGGCCATCGGGACGAATACCACGATGTCGTTCCACCGGCCGAGCGCCTTGCCCTCGGCGGCGATGTCGACGATTTCGAGCCCTTCGACGAGCGGGTAGTTCGCTTTTTTTCTTGCCACTTTGTCCTGTTTTATTTCTTACAAAGGTAATGATAACTATCTTTGTGTAAAATTTTGGAACCGACAATCTATGATAACCGTTAAAATTATCGTTTCGAACCCGTTTCAGGAGAATACGATCGTATTGTCCGATCAGACGAAAGAGTGCATCATCATCGACGCCGGCGGTTATACGCCGCAGGAAAACAAGGCGCTGTCCGATTATATCGAGTCGAACGGTCTGAAGCCGGTGATGGCCGTCAATACGCACGGTCATGTCGACCATATGCTCGGCGTGAACTACGTCAAGGAGCGGTACGGGATTCCGTTCGCAATCGACGGGCGCGACGCTTTCCTGATTGAGTCGGCCCCGACGCACGGAGCGATCTACGGCTTCAAAGTGGATTCCGTGCCGACGATCGACATCGACCTGCAAGGCAAAAAGGAGGTTCGTTTCGGCGATACCGCGATGGAGATTATCGAGACTCCGGGCCATACCCCGGGCCATATCTGCCTCTACAACAAAGACGAGAAATTGCTGATTACCGGCGATACGCTGTTCCGCGAAAGCATCGGCCGCACCGACCTTCCGGGCGGCGACTACAGTTGGATCATGCGTAGCATCCTCGATAAACTAATGCCGCTCGGCGGAGACGTGCATTTCTATCCCGGGCACGGGCAGGACAGTACGATCGGCCACGAGGCGCTCTACAATCCGTTCGTAACCGAGGTGCTCGGCGGGGAGGTCAATTATTAATCTTTCGAATGCCGGATACGATGGGACAGATGGGAAATGCGATCCGCAAATTGTTGTATAAAAACCTGTCGCTGGATAGTTACTTGCGGGTGCTCAGCGGCATGTACCTGCAGGGATACCGGTGGGGCGTTTCGCCCCGCTCGGAGGTGTACGAATATCCGCGTTTTCTCAAATACCTCGTTTCACCCGGCGATACGGCGATCGACATCGGCGCGAATCTGGGATATTATTCTTATGTGCTGGCCGGGCTCGCGGGCCCGTCGGGAAAAGTGTACGCCGTCGAGCCGGTGCGTCCGATCTTGAATGTGTTGCGCCGTAACCTGCGGAAATACCGCAATGTCGAAATCCTGAATTATGCGCTCGGCGACGCTGAAAAGACGATCCGGATGGGGAACAGTTCGGTCGGCGAGAACGGCTATTTCGGCACCGGGCAGAATTTCGTGATGGATCGGCCTACGGACGGCCTGCCGGTCGTCGAGTTCGAGGCCGAGATGCGGCGCGGCAGCGTACTGTTCGCCGATTTGCCGAAGATCGACTTCATAAAGTGCGATATAGAAGGATACGAGGGCGTCGTGATCCCGGAACTGCGGCCGTTGATCGAGCGGCACCTGCCGACCGTACTGATCGAGACGGGCGGCGATACGCGCACGGCGATCGCCGACTTTTTCGAATCGCGCGGTTATCGCGGGTTTACGCTGTGCGACGGACGGATGAAGCCGCTCGCGCCGGAAGATACGAAAGACATTATTTTCATACACGGGTCGAAGATCGAGCCGTATCAAACGCTGATCGGGCCATGCGCATAGATATCCTTACGGTCGTTCCGGAACTGTTGCAAAGCCCGCTGAATGAATCGATTCTGAAGCGGGCGCAGCAAAAAGGACTGGTCGAAATCCATATCATCCGGGACTATACATTCGACAAACACCGTCAGGTGGACGATTACCCGTTCGGCGGCGAAGCCGGCATGGTGATGAAACCCGAACCGATCTTCCGCTGCGTCGAAGCGTTGCAGGCCGAACGCAGCTACGACGAGATTATCTATACTTCGCCCGACGGCGTTCGGTACGACCAGCACGAGGCCAACCGCCTGTCGACGCTCGAAAATATCGTCATCCTGTGCGGTCATTACAAGGGAATCGACTACCGGGTGCGCGAACACTTGATTACGCGCGAGATATCGATCGGCGATTACGTGCTGACCGGCGGGGAACTGGCCGCCGCGATCATCGCCGACAGCGTGATCCGGATCATTCCCGGGGCGATCGGCGACGAGGCTTCGGCGCTGACGGACAGTTTTCAGGACAACCTGCTCGCGCCGCCCGTCTATACCCGTCCGGCGGAGTTCCGCGGATGGCGCGTGCCGGACGTGCTGTTGTCGGGCAATTTCGCCGAGATCGACAAATGGCAAGAGCAGCAGGCGCTGGAACGCACCGAACGGCTGCGGCCCGATCTGCTGAAGTGATCCGGGTCGAAGGTTGCGGAATGGAATTCAACGAGATAAAAATCATATAGCGATGAAGTATTACCTGATTGCCGGGGAAGCGTCGGGCGACCTGCACGGCGCGAACCTGATGAAAGGATTGCTGAAAGCCGATCCGCAGGCGCGGTTTCGTTTCTGGGGCGGCGACAAGATGGCTGCCGTCGGCGGTGCGGAAAATCTGGCGATGCACTATAAAAAGGCATCGTTCATGGGTTTTGTCGAGATAGCGAAAAACCTGCGCACGATCTTGGGACAGATCGCCGCCTGCAAGGAAGACGTCGCCGCTTACCGTCCGGACGTGCTGATCCTGATCGATTACGCCGGGTTCAACCTGAGGATGGCGAAATTCGCTAAAGAGAACGGCATCCCGACCTATTATTATATCGCGCCGAAAGCGTGGGCGTGGAAAGAGTCGCGCGTCGAAAAAATCCGGAAGTACGTCGACCGGCTGTTCGTTATCTTCCCGTTCGAGACGGCCTGGTTCCGCCGTCATGGGATCGAAGCGATCTACGAAGGCAATCCGCTGATGGACGCGATTGCGGAGCGCCGGCAAAACCTGCAACCGTACGCCCGTTTTATCGAAGAAAACGGACTCGACGACCGCCCGATCGTAGCGTTGCTGGCCGGTAGCCGCCGTTCGGAAATCAAATTCAACCTGCCGTTCATGGTGGAGTTGTCCGCGGAATTTTCGCAATACCAATTCGTCGTGGCGGGGGTATCGTGGCTCGACCGCGAGGTGTATGCGCCTTACCTGGCTGGCAGCGACGTCCGCTACGTGTGCGACAAAACTTACGAACTGCTGGCCGTCAGCGATGCGGCGGTCGTGACGTCCGGTACGGCGACGCTCGAAACGGCTTTGCTCGGCGTTCCGGAGATGGTGTGTTACCGCCGCGACCTGCCGACGATGCTGATCGGCAAAATGTTCCTGAAAACGAAGTACGTGTCGCTGGTAAACCTCGTGCTCGACCGCGAGTGCGTGCGCGAACTGTTGCAGTACCAGATGAATATGCCGAATGCGACGGCCGAACTGCGGGCGATCCTGCCCGGCGGAGCGAAGCACGACCGGATGATATCCGATTACGCCGAGCTGGGTCGGCTGATCGGCGGCAGCGGAGCCTCCGACCGTGTCGGGGCGCGAATGGTCGAACTGCTTAAAGAAGATAAGAAATGAAAATCATCTGCATCGGACGGAACTACGCCGAGCATGTCGCCGAACTGGACCATACGCGCGATCTGCCCGGGAAACCGCAGTTCTTCATGAAGCCCGACACGGCGCTGTTGCGCAACAACGATCCGTTCTACGTGCCTGCGTTCAGCCGGGATCTGCACTACGAGACGGAACTGGTCGTCCGGATCAACCGCGTGGGCAAGGCGATCGAAGAGCGTTTCGCCCCGCGTTATTACGACGAGGTGGGGCTCGGTATCGACTTTACGGCCCGCGACCTGCAACGCGAGTGCATTGCAGGAGGTTTGCCGTGGGAGATCGGCAAGGCGTTCGACCATTCGGCGGCGCTGTCGCCGCAGTTCGTTCCGCTGGCCGAACTGGGCGGCGACGTGCAGCGGTTGCATTTCGAGATGTCGCTCAACGACGAGGTGCGCCAGCGCGGCGATACGTCGCAGATGATTTTCGGCGTGAACCGGGTGATCGCTTACGTGTCGCAGTTCGTGACGCTGAAAATCGGCGACCTGATCTATACGGGCACGCCGGTCGGCGTCGGTCCGGTGCGTCCCGGAGATCGTATCCGGGCCTCGCTCGAAGGACGTTTGCTACTCGATTTCGACATCAAGTAAAATTTGGACGAGTACCTTTGTCGCGTTTATGAACCGATTCAATCGTTATGCCGACCGGCTGGATGTCTCTTTGTTGAAACCGCTTTTTACGGAACGAGGCGAGCGCCGGGTTTACGGACGGGGCGAACCGTTCCTGACGGCCGGAAGCGTTCCCCGTTTCGTCGCTTTCGTCGAGAGCGGCGTGTTTCGCTATACGTGCCTTGACGGGCGCGGAAACGAGCATGTGGTGGGATATGCCTTCCCGGACGAATACGTTTGCGATTACCGGTCGTTTATCTGCGGTACGGCTGCCGTGGTCGATATCCGGGCGGTTGCGGAGTCGGTGTCGTACCTGCTCCCCTGCACGGAGCTCGAACGTTACTGGGAAAGCGGTATCGAAGGGCAGCGCCTGGGGCGCCGGGTCGCCGAGGAACTGTTTGCCATAACTTACGACCGGCTGCTCGATTTCTATTGTAAAACGCCCGAAGAGCACTATCTGAATCTGATCGACCGTTATCCGGGGCTTGTGGACGTTATTCCGCTCAAGGAGTTGGCTTCGTTTATCGGCGTGACGCCGGAGACGGTCAGCCACATTCGCCGAAAATTGTCATCGAAAAGAAAATCTTGAATTTTTTCAAAAAATGCGGCAAATAAGTGTTGACATCAGGGACATTATCAACGATAATGTCAAGGTGGACTGTTTATCCATGGGCATGTCCGGAGACTTCGCCGACGCGATTGCTTCCGGCAGCACGATGGTTCGTGTAGGCACCGCTATTTTTGGTGCCAGAGACTATGCCAGGGATTCATCAAAATGATGTGAGCATACATTAGGAGGACATATAGAATGAGCTTGTGGG
>ERZ772883.2252-NODE-2252-length-12414-cov-7.125091_pt1 | contig 12414 bp, 10 predicted proteins | sample MGYA00580575_ERZ772883 | MGnify/ENA primary metagenome ERZ772883 (study PRJEB29015, sample SAMEA2737666) | human gut metagenome | biome: human gut; feature: human-associated habitat; material: faeces | place: China | collected 2012 ...
GAATCGCTCTGCGGCGGGGTTCGTTTATGAGCCTGAGCAGCCGTAAGCCTTATTTCAAGCGGTTTTCGGACATAGAAAAATGCCACCGTAATTCTATCAAAATTACGGTGGCATTATGGTGGAGGCGAGGGGAGTCGAACCCCTGTCCGAAAGCGCTTTAACAGGACCTTCTCCGGGCGCAGTTATGTTTCAGCATTCCCTCCTCGCGCAGGCACACAACAGACTGCGCGATTCAGTAGAGTCACGATGCGTGGGCGGGGCAACTCTTACCCGCCGCACGGACGCCACATAAACGACGCCTTCCCCGGCCTGTGGCCTCTCCGGTTCAGACGGTCACAGCTTAAGCTGCGACGGCAACAGTATTAGTGTTGTCAGTTCATTTTTAATTGCCCGTTTTATGGTGGCCAGGCGCCACCGCCCGCTTATCCTGCCTCCACACCCCCGTCGAAACCGGTACGCCCCCGTATATTTGCTCTCGAAAAAACAAAGGCTTTTCCGAGAATGGGGGTGCAGGCTGCTGCGCGCATATATTCTGCGCCCGCAGTCCTGCGGAGACATATCTTCCCCTGCGTGCCGGAAATTTCCCGGCACGCAGGCAGAATACAAAATTTAACGTCCGTAGGGATCCGCCAGCTTTTCCGGCTCCGGATATTCCACGCCCTTGGTGTCCACGGTGACGGAGGCCATCACCTGGGGCTTTTTGGGCTTGTTGGTGATCATATTCCGGGGGGCCGATGCGATGGCGTCCACCACGTCCATACCCTCGATGACCATGCCGAAGGCCGCGTACTCCCCATCCAGATGGGGGCTGTCCTTGTGCATGATAAAGAACTGGCTCCCGGCAGAGTTCGGTGCCTGGGCCCGGGCCATGCTCAGAACGCCCCGGGAGTGGCGCAGGTCGTTGTTAAAGCCATTGGCCTTGAACTCGCCTTTGATGCAGTAGCCGGGGCCGCCCATGCCGGTGCCGTCAGGGCATCCGCCCTGGATCATGAACCCGTAAATGCAGCGATGGAAAATGAGCCCGTTATAAAATCCTTTTTTAATGAGGGAAATGAAGTTATACACGCTCTGTGGCGCCACATCGGGGTACAGCTCCGCCACGATCTTGCCGCCGTCTTCCATGGTAATGGTTACAATCGGATTGTTTTCCATATTCCGTCTCCTTCTATCTGTTCTTTTCCCGCATTGCCCGTTCCATCTCGCGCTTTGCGTCCCGCTTGGCCAGGGCCTCGCGCTTGTCGTAGGTCTTTTTACCCTTGCACAGGCCCAGCTCTATCTTCACCCGGCTGTCCTTGAAATAGACCGACAGCGGGATCAGCGCATAGCCCTGCTGCTTCTGCAGGTCGTGGAGCTTTCGGATCTCCCGCTTGTGCATCAGCAGCCGTTTGGGCCGGTCGGGGTCTTTGTTGAAGATGTTGCCCTTGTCGTAGGGGGAGATATGCACGCCGTAGGCGAAAATTTCCCCTTCCTTGGTCTGGCAGTAGGAATCCTTCAGGTTCAGCGTGCCGGCCCGGATGCTCTTGACCTCTGTGCCGAACAGCTCCACCCCGGCCTCGTAGCGATCCTCCACGAAATAATCGTGGAACGCCTTGCGATTCTGGGCGGCGATCTTGATGCCTTTTTTCTCCATGGAGGACCTCCTTTCTTCAGATGGTACAGTATAGCATATTTTCTCCGTGATTGCAAGAGCGGCACTTGTCACTTTTGGCCGGATGCGGTGGGCGCAGCCCCTGCATTTTCCAAAATCCTGAAACCGTAACATATTTTTTTCCGGCCGGGGCATGATAGCCCATAGCGATACAGCGGATTCCGATCATACTACAGGAGGATTTGGGTTTATGTCAGAAATGTTTTGCTTTCAGTGCCAGCAAACCGCCGGTGGTTCCGGCTGCGTCCGCACAGGCGTATGCGGCAAGCAGCCGGAGACGGCCGCCCTTCAGGATGAGCTGATCTATGAGCTGATGCGCCTGGCCCTGGCGGCGGAAAAAAGCGGTCGCCGCACCGGGGAAGTCGGCCGCCTGCTGATGGACGGCCTGTTCACCACCCTCACCAACGTCAATTTCGATAACGCTGCCATCCGCCGCTTTACCCAGCGGGTCATTGCCCAGCGGCAGGAGCTGGGCGGCTGGGACGGGGAGCTGGTGCAGCTGTGGAAGGGGGATACCGACACCGTCTCTCTCCGCTCCACGCTGCTGTTCGGGCTGAAGGGCATGGCGGCCTATGCCCACCACAGCCTGAATCTGGGGCATGTGGATCCGGAGGTGACGGACTGGTTCTTTAAGGGCCTGTGTGAGATCAACCGGGCGCACACCGTGGAGCAGTGGCTGGCCCTCATCATGGAGTTCGGGCAGGTGAATCTCAAGTGCATGGCGCTGCTGGATGCCGCCAACACAGGCACCTTTGGCGATCCTGTGCCCACGAGGGTGCCCACGGATATCAAAAAAGGTCCCTTCATCGTAGTGTCCGGCCATGATCTGGAGGATCTGCACCAGCTGCTGGAGCAGACCGCAGGGAAGGGGATCAACGTTTATACCCACTGCGAGATGCTCCCGGCCCACGGCTATCCGGGGCTGAAAAAATACCCCCACCTGCTGGGCAATTTCGGCACCGCCTGGCAGAGCCAGCAAAAGGAATTTGATAATATTCCTGCCCCGGTACTGTTCACCACCAACTGCCTCATGCCGCCCCGGCCCAGCTACGCTGACCGCGTTTATACTACCTCCGTGGTGGGCTATGAGGGCCTGCGGCACATCTCCGGGGACGAAAATAACCACAAGGATTTCACACCCCTCATTGAGCAGGCCCTTTCCCTGGGCGGCTATGAGCATGACCACAGCATGAGCGGCATAAACGGTGGCCATATGCTGACCACCGGCTTTGCCCACAGCGCCGTCCTATCCCACGCGCCGGAACTCATCCGGGCCATCCAGTCCGGCGCCGTCAAGCATATATTCTTAGTGGGCGGCTGTGACGGCGCCCATCCCGGCCGAAATTACTACACGGAGTTCGTCAAGCAGACGCCCATGGACAGCCTGGTGCTGACCCTGGCCTGCGGCAAATACCGCTTCAACGACCTGGATCTGGGGGAGGTGGGTGGTCTGCCCCGTATTCTGGATATGGGCCAGTGCAACGATGCCTACAGCGCCATCCGGGTAGCACTGGCCTTAGCGGAGGCCTTCGGCTGCTCCGTCAACGACCTACCACTGACGCTGGTGCTGTCGTGGTACGAGCAGAAGGCGGTGTGCATCCTGCTGACACTGCTGAGCCTGGGCATCAAAAATATGTACCTGGGCCCGACCATGCCCGCCTTCCTCTCGGAGACGGTGGTCAAGACATTAGTGGACGCCTACGGCCTGCGACCTATCACCGCTCCTCAGCAAGATATGGATGCCATTTTGCACAGGGGCTGAATGCAGGGCCCTGTCCACCGGGGGGGGGAGAGCCGTTTCGTCCCGCGTATTTTACCCCAAAAGCGAGGATGGCAAATTTGCTGTTCATGGACACAATGCACCGCGCCTGTAAGGCGCGGTGCATTTGAGACTGTCGATAAAGTGGTATATTTGCGATAACGGTAAGGAAGGGAGTGTGAGGGAAACCCAAGAAGGGTGTCCCTCGCCATTGAAATCAGTAGTTTTTGAAACTTCTTCAAAGTTTCAAAAACTTAGGCAGCGGGGCGAAAAGACTTTTTCGACACGCTGCAATGCACCGCGCCTGCAAGGCGCGGTGCATTGTGTCCATTGTTTTTTGCAGAAAAAACCTGCTATTTTTCATTTGTCCACTTTATTTTTCGATAACAGTGTGGTATGCTCTGAAAGATCAGCCATGCAAATGAGCTGCTATCTTCGATTCATGGTCTGAACGACATGCAGGATACGCCGTTGTTCCTCGTGTGGCAAACTCACCGTAAATACCACTGCAACCGGAATTTGACAGGAATATAGTGGGGAACGACGATCCGTGGACACAGACAGACGTCGGCGAAAAGCATAATTTGGAGGGTATGCGTATGAACCATACCGCAGGGAACCGGCGAATATTTCATAGATACAGCTGCTTTGTCCCCGTAGAAGAATCCCGCTGGGGTGAGATTGATATTGCTCCTGTGACAAACATTGGAAGGTCGGATATCTATTTTGCGATCAGCAAAAGCCGTCCGGACATCAAGGACACGCTGGACAGCGCCATGCGTAGGATTCGGGATGATAACCCGTTTTACACGGATGAGCTTTATCGGCGCTACTTTTCCGCACAGACCAGCGCATTCTTGTCCAGCGAAGAAAAAGAATGGCTTGCACAGCACGGCGATATACGGATCGGCTATTTGAACAATGATACGGGCGTCAGCGTTTTAACCAGACCACCGGCAAGCTGACCGGCGTGATCACAGATTACATAGAGCTGGCAAAAACTGTCTGCAAGGTGAAACGCTGACATTTGTGCTGCCGTTTAAGCTGGACCGCTGTGGATCGCCGGTCCATGAGAAGCTCGCGGCCACTGCGGACATTGCAGGTCTGCGTTTGCTGCTGGTGGAGGACAATGATTTGAATGCCGAGATCGCCCAGTTCATGCTGGCGGATAGCGGCGCGGAGGTCGTGACCGTGCAGAACGGCCTGGCTACGGTTCAGGAAATTGAAAAGGTAAAGAGAACGATTTGCGAGCAGATCGCACTTTGTTCCCAATACAACCGGATAAAAGAGGATTGACACAAATATGAACGAAAGCTGCGATCTGCAAGCAAGAGGAACTACGGTCTATGAGATTTAAAACTGAGATCACTAAGAGCGGTATCTGTGCGCTGGCAATTTTTCTGCTGCTGTGCTGCCTGAGCGGATGCCATAGCAAAGGTGCCGGAAAAGCCAATGAGGAACAGCCCAAAATCGTCATCGGCATCGACAAATATCAGCCGTACAGCTATCTCGACCTGGACGGCAATTACGCGGGCATTGATGTGGAGCTTGCCGCCATCGTATTTCGCAGGCTTGGGTATGAGCCGGAGTTTCAGTTTATTTCCTGGCAGGAAAAGAACGATCTTCTTGAGGCCGGGAGTATTGATTGCATCTGGAGCTGCTACTCTATGAATGACCGGGAAGACCTCTACCAGTGGGCGGGGCCGTATCTGAACTCCCCTCAGGTCATTGCGGTTCGGACGAACAGTGATATTTACACCTTTGACGATCTCATCGATAAGAGGATCGGCGTTCAGGCCACTACCAGAGCCGCTGCCTTATTCCTGCATGAAACGGACTCCGAGCTTCCGGAAGTCTATCGGGTCAATATTTTTTCAACGGCGAACGATATGTTTGCTGCCATGCGCAAAGGGTATGTGGATGCAATTTCCGGCCATGAGGCAGTCATCAATGAGCTGGTGATAGCCGGAGGCGGCGAATACCGCCTGCTGGCGGAAAGCCCCCAGATCTCCAAGGCTGGCGTGGCCTTCAAAAAAGGCACCCATATGGAGCTGATCCAGCAGATCAACCGGCAGTTCGAGGAGCTCACTGCGGACGGCACCATTGCCAAAATCGTGGAGAAATACGGCCTGGATGCCAACTTCTCAGTGATAGGAGGCGGCATCAATGAAAAATAAAAAATCATTTAGATTGTCCTGTCTGCGTCTGGCACTGCTGGTGGTTTTAGGCGGCTTTGTTTGGGGCGCATCCACAGGCATTGGCAAGGCTAAGCTGGAAACAGCGCTTGATTCCGCAGTTTCCTTCAGCAAAGCCAGAATCGTGACCTATGACAGCGACACTTCCAACGACCGCATTAAGAGTCTTGTCCGTCTGCTGGACAAAGCGGAGAATCTTCGCAGGGATATGGTGGAGTATTCCGATTTTGAGCAGAGTGACCTGGATACCTTCGCAGGCGACCAGCGGTTGAGCGGTGTTCTCGTTCTGGATCGGGACCTGAATACCGTAATGAGAAGTACGCAGGTGGACGTACCTGCATCTGCCTGGGAGAGTACGCTGGCAAAGAGCTATATTCAGGAATTGCTGGACCACCCGGAAGCTACCTATACAGAGCAGACGGATATTGCCGGCATATGGTACGATTTGGCCGTAGTTTCCCGTTCCGATGCTCCCGGCCTGCTGCTGGCCTATGTGCAGAAGGATCGCTCGGATGCTATAAGCGACGGAACCTCGCTTGCCTCCCTTTTTGTCGACTATCCCCTTCAGATGGATGGCGTGATTGTTGTCTGCTCGGAGGATGAGGTCGTCAGCTCCAACCAACAGAAATTTCTGGGGATCGCATCGAATACCTTCAGAGAAATGTACGGCGGCAATTTCCAACCTGACAGCGACGGTATTTTTAAGGTCAGCTCCGACGGGCATACATGGTATGGGCGCCAGAAAAGCGTGGGCAGCTATACGCTGTTTGTCATGTTTCCCTCCAATCAGGTGTTCTTTGAGCGGCTGATGGCTATGATCATCTATACCGTGCTGGCTGCTCTTGCGTTTGTGACGATGATGTTTACCCGCAGCAACATGGAGAAGCAGGCCCTCCAGGAGGCGCAGAAGCGCCTGCAGATCATCACCGCCCTTGGCACGGCATATTCCTCTATCGTGCTGATCAGTCTGAAGACCGGCCTTGCGGAAATTATAAAGGCGCCCAGGGAAAGAGACATCGTACCGGATCGGGATCTTGCGCGGCGGGAAGACCGGCTTGCGCTGATCGGCAGGGTGATCGCTCCGGAATACCGGGACGCCTTTGCTGCCTTTGTGGATATGGGAACCATCAAGGAGCGTCTTGGGGAAAAGAAGTCTATTACCATCACAGTCAGAAACACCTATGGCATATGGCTGGAAGCGGTTATCGTTCCCCAAAAATTCGATAAAAATGGCGGCATTACTGCGGTATTGCTGGCGTGCCGCGATGTGACCGCTGAGAAGGAAAAGGAGATCGAGCAGGAGCAGAATCTCCGCAGCGCCCTTGCTTCTGCAGAACACGCCAATAAGGCAAAAACCAACTTCCTCAACAGTGTGTCCCATGATATTCGCACGCCGATGAATGCGATTATGGGATATACTGCCCTTGCGACCACCCATATTGACAATCAGGCACAGGTAGGGGACTATCTGAAAAAGATCAGCACCTCCAGCCAGCACCTGCTGAGTCTGATCAATGATGTGCTGGATATGAGCCGGATTGAAAGCGGTGTGGTCAAGATCGATGAAGGCCCCGTCCATCTGCCGGATATCATGCACGATCTCCGCTCTATCATTCTGGGGAATCTGGTCGCCAAGCGGCACGATCTGCATATTTACACGCAGAATATCGCTCACGAGGATATTATCGCCGATAAGCTTCGCTTGAATCAGGTGCTGCTGAATATTGTCGGCAATGCGATCAAGTTCACGCCGGTGGGCGGTATAATCAGCATCTGCGTGGAGGAGTCTCCCAGCGAGAAAAGCGGTTATGCCACCTATACCTTCCGCGTGAAGGATACCGGCATCGGTATCTCCAAAGAGTTCCAAAAGGATATTTTTGACGCCTTCGCCCGGGAGCAGACTGTGACCAAGAGCGGTATTCAGGGCACCGGCTTGGGCATGGCGATCTGCAAAAACATCGTGGATATGATGGGCGGCACCATTACGGTGAACAGCGAATTGGGAAAAGGCTCCGAATTTGTCGTAACTATCGATTTCAAAATTTCCGGACAGACGGTCAGCTATCAGCCCATTCCCGAACTGCAGGGCGCAAGAGCGCTGGTCGTGGATGATGATCTGAATACCTGCATGAGTGTGTGTAAAATGCTCCGTGAGATCGATATGGCGGCAGACTGGACGACCACGGGTAAGGAGGCTGTATTCCGCGCGCAGGAGGCCTTTGACATGCAGCGCCCGTTCCGGGTGTATATCGTTGACTGGCAGATGCCGGACATGAACGGCCTGGAAACGATTCGGCGTATCCGGAAAGTCATTGGGCCGGACACGCACATCATCATTCTGACGGCGTATGACTGGACGGATATTGAGCAGGAGGCCAAAGAAGTCGGTGTCACAGCATTTGTCTCTAAGCCGCTCTTTATGTCTGAACTCCGTGCAGTTCTCACGCAGAAAAAGCAGCCCGCGGAGGTGTGTGAGGAGGATACGGCGAAGTGCTCACGCTATCAGGGACTGAAGGTTCTCCTGGTGGAAGATAACGCCCTGAACTCTGAAATTGCGGCCATGATCCTGGAGGAAGCGGGACTGAACGTGGACACTGTCCCGGATGGAATTGATGCCGTCGAGCGAATGGTATCTGCTGCACCGGATCGGTATGATGTGATCCTGATGGATATTCAGATGCCACAGATGGACGGTTATACAGCCACGCAGGAAATTCGGACGTTATCGGATAACAGAAAAGCGAATATCCCGATCATCGCTATGACCGCCAATGCCTTTGAAGAGGATAAAGAAAAGGCGCTCAAGGCTGGAATGAATGGTTATATCTCCAAGCCAATTGATATTCAGGCGATTCTGACGGTATTCGATAAGGTCTTTGGCAAAAACCCTTAAACAATAGAAACGCCATTGAAGCGGAAAAGCTGCTTCAAGGGCGTTTTTATGCGCGTCTATGGGCCCGCTGAATACAAGTACCATGGAGGAATATGAGAATGTCGAAAGATGAGTATTTGATAACCGATGCGCCCCTCAAAGCGTTGACGGTTTTTGCAATGCCGATGATTCTTGGGGGTTTTTTTCAGCAAATATACAATATGGCCGACTCCATTATTGTCGGCCAGTTTGTTGGTTCTTCTGCACTTGCAGCTGTCGGTGCCTGTGCAGCATTGACCAATGTGTTCATTCGTGTGGCACTGGGAGCCGGCGTAGGTGCCGGTGTGCTGGTGAGCCGCTATTTCGGTGCCAAAGAGTATGACAAAATGAAAACCATTGTGTCAACGTCCTTACTCAGCTTTTTGATTCTGAGCATTGTCCTTGGCGTTTTTGGCTTATGCTTTTCCCGCCCGATGATGCGGAGCTTGCAAACCCCTCCCGACATTCTGGATGAGGCAGTGCTGTATCTGCGGGTCTATTTTGTAGGCTTTCCGTTCTTGTTTATGTATAACATTCTCTCCACCATGTTCACCTCCATCGGTGAATCAAGAATTCCCTTGGCACTCCTGATTTTTTCTTCTGTCCTGAATATTTTTATGGATCTTTGGATGGTTGCCGGGCTTGGTCTGGGCGTGTTCGGTGCAGCGCTGGCAACCCTGATTGCTCAGGGCATTTCCGCCGTGTTTTCACTGTTGATTTTCCTGAGCCGGATGCGGCGATACCAAAGCCCTTTTCAGCGGTTTGACGGGTGGGAGCTGCGCTCTATGCTGCGGATTGCCGTGCCGTCGGTTCTGCAACAGTCTACCGTGTCCATTGGTATGATGATCGTACAGGCAGTTGTAAATCCCTTCGGCACACAGGCGCTGGCAGGGTATGCGGCAACGATGCGGGTAGAGAACGTCTTTTCGCTGATCTTTGTATCCATCGGCAATGCGGTTTCGCCGTTTGTTTCCCAAAACCTTGGCGCAGGCAAACCCCAACGCATCAAAAAAGGCTACCATGCGGCGCTGGTGCTGGACGTGTGCTTTGCCGTTCTTGCCTTTCTCGTCATTGAAACGCTGCACACGCAGATCTCCTCGCTGTTCTTAGGAAAAGACGGAACGGCGTTGGCCTATCAGGTGTCTGGTGATTATATGAGGTGGATTGGTTACTTTTTCATCTTCATGGGTATCAAGATGGCAACCGATGGAGTCCTTCGCGGTCTCGGAATTATGCGTCCGTTCCTCGTTGCAAACATGGTGAACCTTGCGATTCGTCTGTCCGTTGCCCTGATCTGTGCACCGCGTTTCGGCATTGCCTTTGTCTGGCTTGCCGTACCGGCTGGTTGGCTTGCAAACTTTTTAATCTCCTATGTGGCTCTCAGGAGATCGTGGCCGACTGATAAAATGGCATCAACCAGATAACTTGTCATTTGTCTGCATATCAAGCGGCTTGATCCAAATGGGTCGAGCCGCTTTTGCTTACATCATCCTCTGTCCCTGCCGCTGCACCGGGAACGGCGGGTCCAAGCGGCGCAGCAGGCCGAACTCTGTTTTTGTCACGCAGCCGTTTTCCATGCAGTCTTGGCCGTACTTTTCATAGTCATAAAAAGCATCGAGATTTTCGTCATACTTAAAGCGACCGGACTGCTGGATCATGTACTTGCCGTACTCCTCCGGCGTATGCGCGCCGGGGGCGAAGTCAAAGAGGTCGAGGTTTTCCGCAAGGTTTTTGATCTGTGCCGCAGACTTTGGCTCTGCCAGCATGACCACAGCGCCCAGCTTTTCCATATCCGCTTTTGACAACCCATCCGTTGCCTCTGCCAGTTCATTGAGGTCGGAGGGGGTTTCGTACTCCATATCCAACAGGACATCCACCTCGTTGGGAAGCTGGCTGTCCTCCAGCCGCAGGCGGACATCGGCGGGATCTGTGATGCCTGCACGCTGGAGGGCGCGGCCGATCTCCTCCTGAGTCATGGGGAGGAACAGCCATGTGATGTGATTGGTGTCCTCCGGCTCACTTTTGGAGGTCACCGCAACGGTGATAGCATTCGGCTCATAGTAATAGCAAGGGAAGAACTGGCCGTCATAGATTTGCTCTAACTCCATGCCGTTGTCGTAGATCACACCGTAGGGCGTGATCGTGCCGCCGCCATTTTCGATGAGCTGCCGTGCGGTTCCCTCGCCATCCAGTTTGTTCAGCTCATCCACGCTTGCGCTGCCGCCGTGCAGGTTCATGTAGTGGTCACGGCCAACAGCGGCGAGGTCGGAAAAGTCGGTAATGACCGTGGCCTGCTGGCAGCAGAAGGTCAGGTTGATGAGATCCTTCAGCTCGAACAGCTCCAGCTTGTGAGCCATCGCCTGAAACTGCGCGGCCTCGCCGGTGTCGAAGCTGTCCAGCCGCTTGGCGAGGTAGTTCAGCTCATCTACATTGACCGTGAGCATCTCCGTGCGCTTGAGGATAGTATAGAAGCTGTCGATCTTTTCCACCTTGCAGTCAGTCTTGACCGCGTCGCCGATCTCCAGCGCTGCCAGCAGTTCCATGCAGTGTGCATACTGGTCGTGGGGAATGGGAAACGGGATGGTCGCCACGCCGTATTCCGGGTGATCACGGTTACTCAGCACCGCCTGAAACATCATTTTCGCTTTCCTCCAATCTGTTTATCTTGTTCATTCTTGTCCGAAGGCAGGTATCTTCACTCTGCCAGCAGATGAAGCCATGTCCTGGGTAGGGACAGCCTTTGCATCTCTCAAAGAGCGTGCAGCCGTGAGGTTCCGGCGGGTCGCGGGGATATTCAGGGGCAAGGACGGGGGCATACCAGTGCCCTAATGAGCTTCTTCTGTTTACCTGTGGCATTTCATTTCCTCCATAATAAAAATGGCCGGAGTCTTATTGCTAAAACTCCGGCCCGTGCCATGTATTACATTGTTTGCTCCTGCGAAGCCTGCTCCAGCGCCTCCTCTTGTTGCCGGATTCGCTCGTTCAGATCTTGCACGCACACCTCAATCTGCTGTTGGACACTGCGAATCACTTCTTCCTGCTTATCCGTGAGTTCAAAAAACTCCCCGTCCACAGAGTCTGCGCAGCAACGGTAGATCTCGGTCATCTGCTCCGGACTGAAGAGCTGCTCTTTGTGAATGAGACCGGATCGTGTGACAAAGTCCTGCTTTGCTCCATCGTAGTTCTCCATGAAATAGTGACCATGGGTCACGCCCGTGCGTTCGTAGTCCCAATCCCATGTGACGAATTGGACACCATATTTGCTATGACTTCCTGCCAACACGGTACCGTTGAAGTCGGCAAGGATGCGGTAGTTGCCCTCCAGCCCGCTGGCTTCGAGCTGCTGAGCGTTTTCCATAGCGGTCATATACTCCATCGTTCGGACGGCGATATCCTCGACACGGAAGAGGGCATCCTCTGCCAGTGGTGTATCCACATCTTCCCGCCGATAGAATACGCTGCCCTTGCCGGTAATACGGCAGAGAGGTGCGCCATTCCAATGGACAGGCAGTTGAGACTCGTCCAGAGGTTGGGTTTCAAACCCAGCACGGTGCAAGGGAATGCAGACTTCCTCGAGGTAGCGGAGCTGATGCTCCTTGTTGTGGTCATTCACAGTAAAAACTCCTTTCCATGAAAAAAAGGCCGGTATCCGAAGTAGGAAACCGGCCCGAAAGTTTTTTGGTTGGTATCAAAATATGATACCAACCACTATCTAAAAATTTATTATATTATTTTAGGGAGGCGAGCGAAAAAGCGCCCGAAAAAGCATAGCCCTCTTTAGAACAGGGCGGAAATAGGCTGTGGATTTAGTTCAAGTCCTGCCTAACGCTCTGAAATGCCCTTGTGTATCTATAAAACACGCTTTGAAAAAACAGGGCATAAAAACGCTGAAACCCCTGAT
>ERZ772883.2261-NODE-2261-length-12379-cov-40.776047_pt1 | contig 12379 bp, 12 predicted proteins | sample MGYA00580575_ERZ772883 | MGnify/ENA primary metagenome ERZ772883 (study PRJEB29015, sample SAMEA2737666) | human gut metagenome | biome: human gut; feature: human-associated habitat; material: faeces | place: China | collected 2012 ...
CATTATATTCCATTTGATGGTAGACTGTGTAGGTCAATACTGCCAAAGTTATAATTGGTTTGCAGAACGCTCCGTTAACTAAAGATGAAACTTTCATCTTTAGCAGTTCCGCCCCATCCCGCAGGAAGGAAGTGACCCCTTGAACCAGACAAAACTCCTGTTCCCGCTGATCTTTATATCGCTGGAGGACGATAGCAGCATTGTCATCCCGCCGCAGCCAACCAGCCCCGGCGAGATTATGTCGGGCGGCGAGGGCGAACCGGTTGAAGCTGATGAACCGGAAGATGGCGAAAACGACACAACACCGGCCGAAACAGAGCGCACGATCTCTGGCGTTCTGGCCTCGACCGAGACTGTGACGCATGAGTACCTGACCCAGAGCGGCAAGGTCGCGAGGGAAACGATCCGGCAGGACGTCGGCGGGACGGTTCTGAAAACGGAAACTTTGGATTTCTTCTATGACGAATCCGGCAGACCGTTTGCATTTAACTATTCTGTCGACGGGGGTATTGCGAGCACCTATTATTACATCCTCAATCTGCAAGGTGACGTGGTCCAGATCATTGACGCAAATGGCGTCATGCAGGCAGAATACGTCTACTCCCCGTGGGGCGAAGTAATTTCTGCCGAAGGCGATCTGGCCGAGATCAACCCGCTCAGGTATCGCGGATATTATTATGATAGTGAAACGGGATTCTATTACCTGCAGAGCAGATACTATGACCCGGAGAATCATAGGTTTATCAATGCGGATACCTATGCCAGCACAGACTCAAGCGATGCGATTGCCTGCAATATGTTTGCATACTGTGGGAATAACCCAATCGCGGCAACAGATCCGGGAGGCGAATTCTTCCTGACGGCGCTAATTGTCGGCGCAGTAGTGGGGGCTGTTGTTGGAGGCGCGATTGGGGGAACTGCTGCATACAATTCGGCGAAATCATCAGGAGCTGAGGGTTCTGACCTTTTTTGGGCTACTGCACGCGGTGTAGGAAAGGGTGCTGTTATTGGAGGAGCGGTTGGAGGATTAGCTGGCGCTACTTACGGTGTTGTTACAACATACGGAATAGCCTCTGTTGCAGGGACGGCAATGGTTACCACTTCTGCGACTACTGCAGCAAAGACTGTTGAGGTTGTAGCGTTGCAGACACGGAAGAGTTACAGCGATGGTGATCGCGGGTGGCAAGTTGTGAACGACTGCGTCGATTCGGTTTTTGACAATGGACTTAAAGTAGGTTCCTCAACTGGCACAAAAGCGCTAAGTACAGTCGGCTCGTTTTTCTTAGAAGATATCGCAAAACACAAAGTTGTGCCCCTTGAATGGGATACATTTATTAAATCGTCTAAATCGAATAAGTCGAAAATTGGAGCATGTGTAGGTATGGCATATGCATGGGCCAATACGGTCTACGCATTTTTCTGCGATGATCCAGTTGCACGCGCAGCAAAAAGGGGGTATACTTTGAAGTGAAAAAAGCTATATGGTACTTATTAACAGTAGTAGGTCTTGCAATTTGCGCAGTATTTACAATAATCGGATTCTATGGGGAAATTGCTGAGCCTGCAGGTATAGAACGATTACTCAAGAAACTGCATATCCCATTTGGCTATAATTTCTACTCAGGAGTACTTATGCTGGCTGTAATAGCTGTGGTTATTTTGCTCTTGGTGCGAAAGAAATTTCGCTAGTTTATCCAACTGATATATGACGGCGTTGCACTGCTAAAGACGAAACTTTCATCTTTAGCAGGTTTGCCCCACGGACTTACAGAAAGGGAGTGACCCCTTGCAGCAAACAAAAATCTATTTCCCGCTGATCTTTATTTCTCTGGAGGACGATAGCAGCATCATCATCCCGCCGCAGCCGACCGACCCGGGAGAGATCATGTCCGGCGGCGAGGGCGAACCGGTTGAAGCGGATGAACCGGAAGAGGGCGAAAACGACACAACACCGGCCGAAACAGAGCACACGATCTCTGGCGTTCTGGCCTCGACCGAGACTGTGACGCATGAGTACCTGACTCAGAGCGGCAAGGTCGTCCGGGAAACTATCACGACCTCGATGGATATCACGACCCTCGACTTCTTCTATGACGAATCCGGCCGTCCGTTCGCGTTCAACTACACGCCGGAGGGAAGTACCCCCAATACCTATTACTATATTCTCAATCTGCAGGGTGACGTGGTGCAGATCATTGACGCAAATGGCGTCATGCAGGCAGAATATATCTATTCCCCGTGGGGCGAAGTAATTTCTGCCGAAGGCGATCTGGCCGAGATCAACCCGCTCAGGTATCGCGGATATTATTATGATAGTGAAACGGGGTTCTACTATTTGCAGAGTAGGTACTATGACCCGGAGAATCATAGGTTTATTAATGCTGACTGCTATGCCTCAACCGGACAGGGATTTATTGGAACGAATGCATTTTCCTATTGCGGGAATGCCCCTTCCTCACGAACTGATGGTTATGGATTTGCATGGACGGACTTACTAGAATTTGTAGATACTGCAATACAAGAGGTAGGCAATGCGTTAAACTCAGCAGCTTATGATTTTCAACGTTGCGCCGAAATAGCTCAAAGCGACGGTCCGCTTCCTATTTTGGATATAGCCGCTGCTGTAGCGGCACTTGCAATTGCGGGTGCGGCTGTGATTGATGGCGTTAGTCAAGCACTAGAAATCACAACACAGAAAAAGAAGGCAAAAGATATACCGCTTGATCGTGCTGCTGTATCTGCGTTTGACGACAATAATTATAGCTATTGGGCTGCAGAAATACATAATAATGTTGTTATTGCTACAATACCACTTACTTATTCTGAGGCACAGATGTGGGTTTCAGAAGGAAGAAATTTGCTATGTCGAGACCGGTCTGCCGCAATAGCGATTGTGAAGTTTTGGCCTTCGTCGTTCTGGGACGGACGTCACGGCTGTGCGACGAGTGGGTATTTAAACCATTATCATCTAAGCACGGCGCACGGAAATCATGTTTGGTATATTGGGGAGTAGGACGGATATGGAATATATGATTAATATTAGTACTTACAATTGCGCTGAGGAAAGGTGTGTTGGCGATGTATATCACGCATTTCTTGATTATGCTTTTTCACAGGCGAATTTCTTTATGTTAGTTTTTGCAAATTATTATGGAAAGGGACTTCCAGCCCGTGCAAAACAAATTCAAAAGGAACTTAAACCGTTCCGCGTAAAGAGTCGCACAAATCCTTCATGGCCGGGAGTATTGGAGACTTATTGCCCTAATACAACTTACAAAATAAACTTCTATCATTGTTGCGATGAGTCGAAGATATTTTTGCATGAATTCGATAAATTAAGTGATTGGTCTCGTCCCCGAAATGCAGAAGATCTTGCTTTCTTTAAGAACAATCAGTGCTGGTTTTACTCAGTTGGACATGAAAAAATTGCAGCTTTTTTGCATGCGACATCAAGAGATATGCAATTTATAAAAGAGCACGCCTTACTGGATTCTCCTAGGCTTTGCCCATATGATAGGTACTATGACGCATATAACGAGGAATTATTGTAAAATAATGAGTACCAATGATTGGAGTATAACTATGCAAGAAAACTGGTATGACTGGGCTGTTAGAACGAAGGACTATCTGCACAATGCAACGCTTTCCCAGCGGCAATTTGACGCGGAGAAAACGGACCATGTCCACTGCGAGATTTGTTGGGCAAAATTCAGCAAGCGTCCCGAGGATCTGCATTTCGGCTATTATGAAGAGAAAAGCAATAGTTGGATCTGCGAAGAGTGCTTTCAAAGCTTTGGCGCATTATTTCATTGGCAACTAAAATAATGTCCATAATTTTTGAGATGCTTGTAAAAGTCATTTCTAAGCAGTCCATAGCAATGGCAGGAAATAGCCTTATTCGGCTTTCTACATTAAAATGACACCTCGGTGCTAGTCAGAACGGCAAACCTGCTAAAGGCGAAACCTTCATCTTTAGCAGGTACACCAAAAACGAACAGGCAGGTGATACATTTGCAGCAAACCAGATTTTTCTTTCCTATGATTTTCCTTTTGGGCGAGGAGGCAATTCCGAAACGGATTGGCTACACAGGTTTGTGGCCGAAAACAGGCGCGATCCATGGACTTGTTAATGGAGTCGTTCCTAATGAAGCGGTAAGAAGAGTTGCGATGATACCCTCCCAAAAAGGAAAAACGCCATGGAAACTAATTATCATTTCAATGTTTAGCTAGTGGGGAAGGAGCGAAGAGCAACATGAAGAAAACGAGAAGCAAATACTTACGATCCTTCCTTTTCCTTCTCCTTGCAGCAGCTGCCTGTCTGGCCTTCTTCCACTACAATGAACGAGCAACTCTTTATAATGTTCCGGGTGATGTCGTAGAGATTGGGGACCATCCTGCGAACAATCGTCAGTATCGGGCAACTGTGTGGATGGGGGTATACGCAGATAAACTATATTTTTGCTCACGTAAAGGGATATTTTCAAACCGGACAGAATACGGGCGAAAACTGTATGTGTTTGAAGATGGAGAGGCCCATGAAGTGGCGAGACTATCGCAAAATGTAAGTGAATTTCACATGATGGGGCAGAGCGGCGCTCACTTATATTATTGGGTAAAAAAATGGGAAAAAAGCAAGCAGTATTCGCTTTACTGCTATGATCTGTCAACAAACTCAAAGCAAGTAATATATCAAGGTGAACCGCATGGTAAGAAGACCAGCTATTTTGCAGAAGATGGCACCTGCTATTTCCCGCTGGAAGTCGAACATCCCGAGGATGTACCACAGTTTGTTCATGTCTCCGGAACTGAAGTTTTAGAAGTATGCCCGCTTACAAAGGGATATCCCCTTGGAGATAGAACATACGAGGTGGTAGCCGGATATGGCGATGTCGAAGCAGAACGAATTCTTTGCAAAGACCGTGACGGAATAACAACAGAGTTAACATTTGAAAAGTGTCGCGCGAGTACGCGCGCAATCATCCCATGTGCCGGGGGACTTTTGATTCACAATGATCGCTTGTCAACAATGCTCTACTACATTTGCGATGATGGAGAGATGACGCTGCTGTTTTCCTTGCCATGTCTTGCATCACAAAGCTCTGTTCAAACCTGCGGCTCGACTGTCTATCTTTCTGTAAAACGCTATGTGTCACTCGGTGAAATTGGCATGCGCCGCCTTGAAAACGACACAGAGGAAGGAACGTGGCGTATTGACCTGAAAGACGGGACGAAGGAAAAGATAAACGATTATATTTTCTGCGGAATGTATAATTTTGATGACACCTGTATTTATTGCTGCGATGAGGATGGGAATATCTACCGGATGGAACTGGACGGCGAGGTATCTCCTATTCTAGTGAGGAACAACTAAGCGGGTAATTGTTCTGCTTACCGGGCGGGAGGGGCAAAACCTGCTAAAGACGAAACTTCCATCTTTAGCAGGTCCCCAATAACCCACAGAAAGGAAGTGACCCCTTGAACCAGACAAAACTCCTGTTCCCACTGATCTTTATTTCTCTGGAGGATGAGCCGTGGGAGCCGATCGAGCCGAATCCGAATGCAGCCCCGGCGGAAGAGCCGGATATCGAGGAGCAGGACTTGTCCGAATCCGACTGGACGCTTGCCTCGACCGAGACTGTGACGCATGAGTATCTGACGCAGAACGGAAAAGTTGCAAGGGAAACGATCCGGCAGGACGTCAGCGGGACGGTTTTGAGCACAAAAACGCTGGACTTCTTCTATGACGAATCCGGCCGACCGTTTGCATTTAACTATTCTGTCGACGGGGGTATTGCGAGCACCTATTATTACATCCTCAATCTGCAAGGTGACGTGGTCCAGATCATTGACGCAAATGGCGTCATGCAGGCAGAATACGTCTACTCCCCGTGGGGCGAGATTATCTCTGCAGAGGGTGATCTGGCGGAAGTCAATCCGCTCAGATATCGTGGATACTATTATGATAGTGAAACCGGCTTCTATTACCTGCAAAGCAGATACTATGACCCGGAGAACCATCGTTTCATCAATGCGGATAGTTATGCGAGTACGGGGCAAGGATTTCTTGGCGTAAATATGTTTGCATATTGTAGTAATAATCCCGTTAACAATTTTGATAACGACGGGAAACGGCAAGGCCATGCAAGTGCGATAGCGAAGGCGAAACGTAAAAATGCTCAAGAAAAGTATAATGAAGATACAATTAATATTTACATGGAGGGAAATGGCGTTGATGATGCTAGTAAATTGAATGTGCGCTTTTACATTGCTGACGCAGAAAAGGGATACGTTAATATTAACATTGATAAATCACTGGAAATTACCGATGTATATGATATGTACGCTGTTCTAACGGTAATCGTTAATAGCGAATATTATAGCGAAGAAATGTTTGGAAGCGTTGATTATATGATTGGGCAATGGATTGCACATAATGAGTGCTACAACATAGCGTCTGCGAGCGATTCTGGCTATACAATTATGCAACGAATATCTGGCGCGACAAATCCCATTGAAAGCGCAAGATCGCTGGATTTAAGATGCAAAAATAATGTCTCTAATAGAGCTAAGGTAATTTATAAAATAATTCCATTCATTTATGCCCTACTTAATTAAATTTGAGAGGTGATAACAAATGAACTGGTGGAAGCGAAAGCAGATCACGCATGTTTTACTCCTCCTTTTGTGTATTGGCCTTTTTTCCTGTACAGCGGACCCTCCTGTCGGCGGGGCCGAAATCACCGCGCCGGAAGAGTACCTGAATGTCAACCATTATGTCGAAACGGCCCTGCACAGCGACTTTCCAGACTTTTTGCCTGACCGAGAGGCGCTCGACCCTTCCGCTGATATTCTTCGTTACCACTATGAATACCGCTGCGCCGCGCTGGGCGAGCCGCAGTTCGCTATCTCTATGCAGGTAGAATTCTGCGACGATGCGGCCTATCAGGCAGAGTGCAGCCGGATTATGCGGCTCACAGGGGAACCTTCCGATGAAGTCACCATCATATGGCTGAAGGGCAGCACCGAAGAACTTGCTGCCTATCTGGACGGCGAGCCGCAGGATGGGACGCGCTATGTTCTTGCATGTGTGCAGCTCGACCCGGTGCAGAAAACGGTCTCCTACTTTGCGGCGCAGCTATATGATGGGCAGAAGCCGCTTTCTGCTGTTTCGGATATCCTGCATGACCTTCGCTTGAATACCTAATGTAGCGGTACTTCCTGCTAAAGATGAAACTTTCACCTTTAGCAGGTCTGACCTACAGATAATGAATAGGAAGTGACACCTTGAACCAAACAAAAATCTATTTCCCGCTGATCTTTATTTCTCTGGAGGACGAGCCGTGGGAGCCGATCGAGCCAAATCCGAATGCGTCCCCGGAGGACGATTCGGACGTTGCAGAGCAGGATCTGTCTCAGTTCGACTGGACGCTTGCCTCGACCGAGACCGTGACGCATGAATATCTGACCCAAAGCGGCAAGGTCGTCCGGGAGACTATTACGACCTCGATGGATACCACGACCCTCGACTTCTTCTATGACGAATCCGGCCGCCCGTTCGCGTTCAACTACACGCCGGAGGGAAGTACCCCCAATACCTATTACTATATTCTCAATCTGCAGGGTGACGTTGTCCAGATCATTGACGAAGGCGGTGTTCTGCAGGCAGAGTATGTCTATTCCCCGTGGGGCGAGATAATCTCTGCCGAGGGCGATCTAGCCGAGATCAACCCGCTCAGGTATCGCGGATATTATTATGATTCCGAGACGGGATTCTATTACCTGCAAAGCAGATACTATGACCCGGAGAATCATAGGTTTATTAATGCGGATAGTTATCTCTCAACGGGGCGTGGAACGGTTGCACAGAATATGTACGCGTATGCAGATAATTCACCTGTAATGAACACTGACTCCTGCGGAAATTATACGTTCTATACGGTAAACGAAGTTAGCGATGTAGCGTCACTAGGAGAAGAAAAAGGCGTTCAAATGTATTCTGTAACAGTGAAGTATACTTGCGAAGTGATCAATTTCAATCTGCCGGTGAAGGATGCGGTTCTCGACGGAACAGCAACATTTGTATTTGGTGTTAAATCGGATGGCGTATTAATATATGATAATAAATCTCAAAGTGATTTGGCCTTAATTGCTGACAAATCAATTGGCATTGCTGTTGCTAAGTCGATGTACGAAACGGCAACGGAGCAGGTTCCGGGGGCACTCTCGGAAAGAACAATTGAGGGCATTGCGCGAGAACTGCGCGCGCATTACCGAGCATCACGCTTAGTCCCCATAGATAAACTTTTAATTGCGGATATGGGGGGCTTGGACGAATCGATGCCGGGTTACGATTATAATGCGAAAATGTTTGAGGAGCCCTATAAGCCAATCAACTATTTTAAAACGTTCATCGATATGTTCTTTTGAGTGATCTGAAGGAGTATATCATGAATCGAACGAAGAAAATAGTGAAAATAATTTTGATCGTTGTGGCTTCGCTTATAGGAACCAGCGTATTATTCTTTGCGGCAATGCCCTACCTGTCCATATTTATGGGTCCATGGGTCCACAAAAAGGAAATGAATAATTCTATCGTAAATGCGGGTTATCCGGGATGGCACGAGGTAACCTTGGATGAGCATCTCCAAATCAAGCTGCCCGAAGCATGGACTTTTGTACCCGGCGAACGTATCACCGTGACGGATGAAAACGGAGAACCTGTTCTTGACGGTGTAAAAATCGGGTGGGGATCTCCAGAGTCAGAACGGTTGACGCAGGAAGTGTTGAGCAAGTGCAGTGGAAAACAGGTTTCTTCCTATCGGATGGAACTTGCTGGTTACAACAAGTATTCGAGTTTTTGTCAAACAATGTGGATGTGGCTGGATGAACAGGAAAAAGTGACAGGCGTTATGATAACGCATATGGATGCTGAACCGGATAACATTTATTATTATTTCTTCTGCTTCCATGATACAACGGGAGCCTATCTTACAGAAGCAGAAGCAATCGCGTGGTCAGCAAAAGACCGCTGAGTGAAAACTAAAGACCTGCTAAAGACGAAACTTTCATCTTTAGCAGGTCCACCCCTTCGGCAGCCTCGTCCTCTCGACGAACGACTACGCCCCGCGCGGCGGCAGCCTGACGACCATGACGACCGCGACGGGCGACAGTCTGGAATTCGGCTACGACGCCCTCAAGCGACCGTCGAGACGTTCACGCAGCTTCCGGACTATACCGTCACCTTCCAAGCCGACGGCGCGACCGTCAAGACCATGACCGTCGAGGATGGCTACACGCTGAAGGACAGCGATTACCCCGCGGTCCCGGCCAAGAGCGGCTATACCGGCGAGTGGGTGAAGTATACGTCGGCGGTGCACAGCAATGTCACGGTGCAGGCGAAGTATACGGCAGTCGTGGCGAAGTATACCGTTACCTTCAAGGCCGACAATACGGTCGTCAAGACCATGACGGTCAAAGACGGTTACACCTTAAAGGCCAGTGACTACCCAACCGTGCCCGCAAAAAGCGGCTACACCGGCGAATGGGTGAAGTATACGTCGGCAATTCACAGCAATGTCACGGTGCAGGCGAAATATACGGCAGTCGTGACAAAATATACCGTGTTCTTCAAAGCGGACGGCTTTACGGTCAAGGCGATCCAAGTGAACGACGGGTATGTTTTACAGGATGCGGATTATCCGGAAGTCCCGGCCAAGGTCGGCTGCAATGGCGCGTGGGAGAAGCATACTGCGGCGATTCATAGCAATGTGACGATTAACGCGGTCTATTCGCCCATTTCCTCACATTATACGGTCACCTTCAAGGCCAATGGGGCAACGCTCAAAACCATGACGGTTGCGGACGGTTATGTTCTGAAGACGAGCGACTATCCGACGATCCCAAAACGGGCTGGTTATACGGGGTCGTGGCCGAAAACAGGCGCGATCCATGCGAACACGACGATCACGGCTGTCTACACGAAAGATAGCGGAATCGTCATCCCAACCCAGCCGACCAGCCCCGGTGAGATCATGTCCGGCGGCGAGGGCGAACCGGTCGAGGCGGACGTTCCTGCTGAAGATGAAACTGTTGCCCCGCAGGGAACTCACGTCACCGGAACACAGACTGTTACCCATGAGTATCTGACTCTGAACGGTAAAGTTGCCCATGAAACGATCCGGACGAATAATACCTTGACAGCGGTCCTTGATTTCATCTATGATGAATCCGGAAAGCCGTTTGCACTCAAGTATTCAACGAACGGAACGAGCTTCCAAACATATTATTACGTTCTGAATTTGCAGGGCGACGTGGTAAAGCTGATCCACTATATCCCCGGCTTTGAGTATGAGTCTGTCGCAACCTACGAATATGATGCATGGGGAAATATCGTGTCCAGCTCCGGTAGACTGGCTGAGATCAATCCTCTCAGATATCGCGGATACTATTATGATAATGAGACGGGGTTTTACTACTTGCAATCTCGTTATTATGATCCCGCAAACCGGAGATTCATTAATGCCGACATTTACGCCAGCACAGACTCAAATAATGCACTCGCCTGTAACATGTATTCGTATTGCTGGAATAATGTTGTGATCTTATACGATTCAGAGGGAGAACTTCCCAAAATAGTTACAGTACTCGATGTACAAACACATGCCACAGGTACAGATAATGATAGCGGAGCAATTTTCTTTGCTACAACTATTACTTATACTGAAACATTTACAGTTAATAGTTTCTTTTGGACGGTGTACGAATCTTCAAGCACATATACTAATTCATATGAGTTTAAACTAACTCCGAATGGCGTTTTGCAATTTGACAACACGCAAGTTAATGCGAATGATTTGCTAAAGAGCCAAATTTCTGAATGCATTGCGAGTGAAATGCTTCGAGTATCGCGAGAGGTATACCCTGATGCACTCTCAAATCGTTCTGTACGGGGGATAGCGAACGAATTGGTTGTGCATTACCTACTATCAGACATTGTAGAACGTGCGAAAGTTGCTGATATGGGTGATACAAAGAAAACAGCGCGGGGATATGACAGGAACGCTTGGATATTTGAGGCACTTAACTGAGAGAGCCGGGGTAGCGAGTATGAATAAGCATCAAACTAATATCTTAGTTGGAGTTTTGCTAGGTAGCTTATTGGCTGTGGCAATTTTGCTATTTCCTGTATTCCTGATGGTGGGCAACGAGATTTACGGAAGATACGAGGCCAAAAAGCAACTGAATAACCCATATATTAATCAGCACTATGTTGATTGGAGCAAGATTTCGCTTAGCCCGCTTGATATTCAGTTCCGCCTGCCGTCGGATTGGACATTTTCTTTTGAAGAAGGTAATCATTCAATTTACGATGCGCTTGGAGAAGAGATCGCAATTTTCAATACGCAGGCAGAGAGAATGGACGTCGGAGCATTTGTACAGTCAGTTACCGGAATAACTGTTTCTTCAATAAAACGCACTTCTTTACAGTATACCTGTTTTGGCACCAGAGTTTCGCTTAACGAGCTGGCGTTGGGAGAAACCGCGGGCGGCATTATACAGTACTATGAATTGTGCCTTTATGATAAAACTGATCCGGCAAATTATATCAGGATTCTTTTTGAACGGGACAATCTTATATCAGATACAGAATTGTTGAAGTATTGCGAAGCGATTGCCTATTCATTTTGTTATTGATCTGCTCTTTAGCCTGTTTAAATCTCTTAAAGCTGAAATTTTCATTTTTAGCACGGCCCCGATAGCCTGCAGAAAGGAAGTGACCTCTTGCACCGAACAAAAATCTATTTCCCAGTGATCATCCTTTCCCTTTCGGACAGCGACTACCCGACGGTGCCGATCAAATTCGGCTACACTGGCAGCTGGCGCAGAGTGATCACGCCGATCCACACGGATACCACGGTGTATGCAGTTTATACGGCAGTCGGCGGTGGCGGCGGAGGAGGCGGGGAGATCATTATCCCGCCGCAGCCGACCAGTCCCGGTGAGATCATGTCCGGCGGCGAGGGCGAACCGGTCGAGGCGGACGTTCCTGCTGAAGATGAAACCGTTGCCCCGCAGGAGATGCACGTCACCGGAACGCAGACGGTCACGCATGAGTATCTGACTCTGAACGGCAAAGTGGCCCGTGAAACCATTCGGACGAATAATACCTTGACAGCCGTGCTGGATTTCGTCTATGATGAATCCGGAAAGCCGTTTGCGCTCAAGTATTCGACGAACGGAACGAGCTTCCAAACATATTATTACGTTCTGAATTTGCAGGGCGACGTGGTAAAGCTGATCCACTATATCCCCGGCTTTGAGTATGAGTCTGTCGCAACCTACGAATATGATGCATGGGGAAATATCGTGTCCAGCTCCG